>WBZU01000827.1_pt1 | contig 25140 bp, 25 predicted proteins | sample 5204311 | NCBI WGS metagenome assembly WBZU01 (sample SAMN12344359, study PRJNA552823) | activated sludge metagenome | biome: Activated sludge suspended growth; feature: Nitrification reactor; material: Wastewater; isolation source: activated sludge from nitrification reactor of wastewater...
GAGCGGACGCAGCGGCATACTCTCCGCCAAGACCCGACGCTCGCGAGGCAGAGGCGAGGTAGCGTCGGACCGTGGTGACACCGCGGGTGGTTCAGATCCCGAGGACCAGGGTGGCCTCGGCCCTGATCGTCCTCGGCGGGGCTGCCGCGCTCCTTGCGCTGACCTGGGTGGTCGCCGGCGGGCCGGTCGACTATGTCTCGACATCGATGCCGACCACCGGGCGATCCGTCGACGTCCCACAGCCAACGGCGGTGGTGACCCACTTCGGCGTACAGGGCGGGGAGGACGGCGATCCGGATCTGCCGCGCTGGCTCATCGTTCTGATCCAGCTTCTCCTCGGGGGGGTCGCGCTGTTTCTGCTCTACCTCCTCGTGCTGTTGGTCCGGGCCGGGTGGCGGTTGCTCCTGGACCTGTGGGTCGAGGAGGCAGCCCTCCCCCAGCAGGGATCCTCGGTCCCCCTGCCTGACGTGCCCGAACAGTTGACAGGCGCGGCAGCCCAGGAGCGACGCTCGAAACTCTTCCACGGGCAGCCGCGCAACGCCGTCGTCGCGTGCTGGGTCGACCTGGAGGCGGCCGCGGCCGATTCCGGACTCCCCCGCCAACGCGCAGAGACGCCAACCGAATACGTGACCCGGGTGCTGGCGACCTGGGACATCGACGACCGTGCGATCGGTGACCTTGCGGCCCTCTATCGCGAGGCCCGCTTCTCCTCCCACGAGATCACCGAGGGTCATCGGGAGCGCGCCGTCACCGACCTCGATCGACTCCACGCGGACCTCGCCGCTGCGGCACCGCCACCACCGAGCGCCGCCCGGGAGGGGACCTGATGAAAGCCGCCTGGAGTCGCGTCAACGCCGAGTGGCAAGCCCGGCTCATCCGGGTGGGCCTGGCCTTTGTCGTCGCCATCGCGCTCCTGGCCGCCGTCGATGCATCCCCGTCCGTGCCCCTGCTCGCCGGACTGGTGGTCGCCACGCTGGGCCTGTGGTTCGCCATGGACACCCCGACCGCCACCCAGGACCGATCCTGGGTGGCCGGGGACCTGACGGGGGCGGGGCTGTGGCGGGGGTCCGATCACGCGACCACATCCCTGGCTGAGCATCTCGCCCGGATCGAGGCGTCGCCGGCGACGACCGAGGAGCTGACCAGACTCGTGCACGACCGGCTGCGCGCCATCCTGGAGGCCTGGGTCTGGCGCACCCAACAGGTCGACCTGCGCCGCAACGCCGACTGGGCGACGTCGTTGCTGCCACGAGACCTTGCCGACTTCTACCGAGGACGGGTCGACCCGCAGGACCTGCGCCAGGACCGGCTCGACCACCTGCTCACGAGAATCGAGAACCTGTGACCATGTCGATCGCCGAGGTCTCCCGGCTCGGATCCGCCATCCTCGACCAGGTCGAGCGGGCCGTGGTCGGCAAGCGGGAGCCGCTCACCCTCGTGCTGGCCTGCATCCTTGCCGGTGGCCACGTCCTGCTCGAGGACTTCCCCGGCCTGGGCAAGACTCTGGCGGCCCGCTCGTTTGCCCAGGCCCTCGGCTTGGACTTCACTCGGGCCCAGTTCACCCCGGACCTGCTTCCGGGTGACCTCACCGGTTCCTTCATCTACGACCAGAAGTCGTCCGACTTCGTCTTCCGGCGCGGCCCGCTCTTCACCGGCCTACTTCTGGCCGACGAGATCAACCGGACACCCCCCAAGACCCAGTCAGCACTCCTGGAAGCGATGCAGGAACGCCAGATCACCGTCGAAGGCCAGACCTTCGTCCTCGACCAGCCCTTCCACGTCATGGCCACCGCGAACCCCATCGAATACGAGGGCACCTACCCACTCCCCGAAGCCCAGCTCGACCGGTTCCTCGCTCGGATCTCCTTCGGCTATCCCACCGCCGCCGAGGAAGCCGACGTCCTTGCCCGCCGCATCGAGCGTCGCCGTGAAGAGACCACTGTGGATCAGGTGACCGACGCGGAGGGCGTGCTCAGCCTTCAGGCCGCGGTGGAGACGGTCACCGTCGACCCCAGCATCGGCCGCTATTGCGTCGAATTGGCCCGCGCGACAAGACAACACGTGCATGTCCTCATGGGGTCTTCCCCTCGCGGCAGCCTCGGTCTCATGCTCGTGGCGCGAGGGTATGCCGTGCTCCACGGCCGCGACTACCTGACCCCCGAAGACGTCAAGGCCGTCGCCGAGCCGGTCCTCGCCCATCGCATCACCATCAAACCCGAGCTGTGGATGAGCGCCGCCAGCGGGCGGTCGGTGGTCGGCGACGTCTTGCGGTCGGTCGCGACCCCCACGCCCCGCGAGCTCTCCTTCCATCGACCGGAGCCGGGCGGTATGCCGCGATGACGGCGGGTCGGGGCGCGGCTGGTCGGGTGAGCGGGCGGCATACGGCCGGGTGGGAGTTGACCACTGCGCACGTGCGGGCGATCGTCCTCGGTGGGGGCGGCGCGATTGCCGCGGTGATCTCCCACCGGATCGACCTGCTGGTCCTTGCCGTGCCGTTCCTCGTCGTGGCCAGTTGGGGTGCCCTGACCCGACCGCGCGACCCGCTCGGCGTCCGCGCCCACCTGGGCAACGACACCCTCGCGGAGGGTCAAGCCATCCGGTGGACGGCCACCCTTGAGATACCCGCCCATGCCGACGAGACGACGGTTCGTCTCTCGCCTGGCGCGTTCGTCGAGGAGGACCCAGCCACCGACCGGAGCGCGGTTCGACGGCCCGGAGATGGCACCTCGACCGAGCGGGTCATCCCGGCCCGGGTCACTCGGTGGGGCCGACGCCGGATCGGTCCGGGCCTGGTGTCGGCTCGATCTCCGTGGTGGGCCTACCGGACGCCGGTCATCGAGGTGGGCGCTTTTGACGTGGTGGTCACCCCGGCGACGACCACCTTCGACGCGCATGCGCCGACTCCGCAACCCGAGGGGATCGTCGGCGTCCACCGCGCGGGTCGGCTAGGCAGCGGAAGTGAGTTCGCGACGATCCGGCCGTTCCAGGTCGGCGATCGACTGCGCCGAATCCATTGGCCTGCCTCACAACGCACGGGGACACTCCAGGTCCGGACGACGCACGCCGACGCGGACGCCCACGTGGTCCTGGTCGTCGACGCCTTCAGCGACCTCGGCCCCCGGGAGGGCATCGACGGACGGCCGACCAGCCTCGATCTCACCGTCCGCTCGGCCGCCGCGGTCGCCCAGCACTATCTCGGGTCCGGGGATCGAGTGTCGCTGCGGGTCCTCGGTTCCGACGGCCCCGCCCGGCTCCCAGCCGGATCGGGTCCGGGACAACGCCGCCGGGTCCTGGACGTGCTGGCCCGGATCACGCCGGCAGCCGACCGTGACCTCGCCACGGTGGCCGGGGTCGACGGGCTCTCCTCGGGATCGCTGGTCGTCATCTTCACGCCGCTGGTCCACCATGCGATGGCAGCGGTGGTGGCCCGAACCGCATCCCGTGGCCTGACCACCATCGTCGTCGACACGTTGCCCACCCATCTGGGCGCCGACGCGGACGACCCCTTCTTGAGCCTGGCCTGGCGGATCCGCCGCCTGGACCGCCAAGACGAGCTGCACCGGTTGCGCACCGCCGGCGTCCCCGTCGTGTCCTGGCACGGACCCGGGAGTCTGGACCTGGTGTTGCGCGACCTGGGTGCGCGGGCCCGATCCCCCCGGTTGGTCCGACGATGACCCGCGGCCGCTACATCGCCCGCGAGCGCGCGGGCCGCTACTTGCGCTCCGGCGCTGCGCGGCGTTCCGGATCGACTCGCGCGCGCCGTCCCCGCTCGGGCCAGTTGGCGATCGCGTATGCCGTCATCCTCCTTGGCCCTGCGGCATACCTGGCGCTGCTGGCGGCGACCGGGTCGGGCCTGTCGACGGGCTGGTTGGCGCTGGCCCTTGTCGGCCTCGCGCTGGTCCGATCGCCCGACTCGGTGCTGCCAACCCTGGTCTGGCTGGCGTTGGGCGCCCTGTGGTGCATGGTCGCCGACACCCACTGGCTTGTCCTGCCCGCGGCCGCGGTTGCCCTGCTGAGCCATCTGGCCACGGCATACGTCGTCGGGGCCCCACCCGATGCCACCGTCGACCGGGCTTTGGCGGGTCTCTGGGCGGGCCGGACGGTCGTGGTCCTCGCGATCACCGTCGCCGTGTGGGCGTTGGGGACGGTGGTGTCCGGGCGACAGCTCGCCGGGTCGGTGGCGCTCACGACCTCGGTGCTCTTCGGCATCTGCGGCTGGGCCCTGTCGGTTCGCGGCCGAGCGCCCTGATCCGGAGCGGCGGCCGCCGAGCCTCATCGCGCTGCTCAGCCCACTGGCCCGATGAGGAACCACGGGTGCGTCCACCCCGCCACCAGTCGGCGCTTGTCGGCCAATGCTCCGACGTCCAGCTCACTGACCGAACCGGTGGCCGGGTCGTGCACCACCACCAGACCGTCCGGCCCGGGCACGAGCAGCGCGACGTGTCGGGGCAACACTGCACTGCCGACGAACAGGATGCCCGGGCGCCCCGGACCCAGGTGGTCGGCCAACGCCGCCACCAGTTCAGCCCGCCGATCGCGCGTGGCCCAACGGACCGTCACCGTCCGGTAGCGCGTTCCCGGGGCGGCCGCGCCCGCCTCGAGCTCACGGCATACCCCCCAGGGAGTGGTGCCCAGAGCGCGCGGCCACGGCACCTGCAGGCGTCCGCCAGGACCGACCAGGGCGTTCGTGCGGACATGGACAAGCGCGTGGTATGCCGCGAGCCGCACTTGGGCGCTCGCCCCGTCTGGAAACGCACGACCGTGTGTGGCGCCGGTCCGCACCCAGTCGGCGAGGGCGGGGTCGCGAAGCATCCTGGCCGTGGTCAGTGCCGTCGGGCCGCAGGTGCGGCCATCCAACTGCTGGGGGGCGGGAGCGCCGACGACGAGGTGGAGTGAACCGGGCCGATGATCGGTAGCCGTGGGCCCAACCAGAGTCGGCTGCCCAGGCTGGTCCGCGTCGTCAGCCACCGATGTCCTCAGTCGAGGAGCCCGACGTTGCGGGCCTCCGCGGTCTCGGCTGCATCCTGGACGACGCCGAGTTCCCGCTCCAGCCGGTCCAGGCCCGCAAGGAGGCGATCGATCGCCTCTCGCAGCCCGCGGATCGCGCGTCGTTCCGCCTGGCGCGAATCGGTTTCGTGCGACCATTCTGCGAGGGTTGAGTCGACGGTGCTGAACAGGGCGTCCAGTTCGGCCTGCAGAGAAGCACGGGCGCTGGTGAACTCGGCGCGAATCGAGTCGACGTTGGCAGAGCGGTAGACCAGGGTACGTTGCCCCATGCTGCTCCCCTCTCACGCTCGCCCTGGGCTGATGCTAACAACCGTTGCGCGGGAGCGCCCCTCGTAGACAGGAACGCATGGCGAGGCTGTCGTAGGGTGGACTCCACAACACCGACAGGGGAGGGTGGGCTGAACCAATGGGCCGGCATGACTTCGACGTCGACCTGCAGTCGTTGGCGACCGCGGCCAAAGGCATCGCGGAGACGGCCCAGCTGATCAAGGACAAAGACGTCGCCGACCTCATCCCGAGTCGGCTGGCCGTCGGCGACGACACACTGTGGGAGGCCTTGGACGAGTTCCAGGACAGGTGGGAGCGGGGCACCAAGCACATGGTCGAGGACGCCCAAGAGGCCGGTGGTCGACTGGGGAAGATCGCCATGAACTACATCGAGTACGAACGAGACGCAGCCGCGCTCATGAAGGCGCTGTCCGCCCAGTTCGCCGCCCTGCGCCTCCCCCAGTTGCCGTGAGCCCGCCCTCCTTCGACGTCCCGGGCGAGCCCGGCGCCATCCACGAGAAGGCCGCGGAGTTGCGGGTCCGCGGGACCGCCTTCGCAGGAGTCGCCAACGGACTGGACTCGGTCCGCACCGACGGCTGGGTGTCGTTGTCCGCCGACCGATTCCGCGAGAAGTTCGCCCCGGAGGCGACCAGATGGCGCGAGGCCGGTCGCGGCTTCCGACGCGCGGCAGCCGCCCTTGATGCGTATGCCGCGGTGCTGGCCACCGCCCAGGAGACGGCGAAGTGGGCCGCCGAGGAATACCAACGGGGCGTCGACACGACAACCCGAGCGCGGGCCGCATACGACGCAGACGTCCGGCGAGGCCGACAGGAGCAACGCGAGTCCGAGGCCGCCGGGGTCCCCTATGTGCTCATCGTGGAGCCGTTCCACGACCCCGGTCAGGTGATCCGGGACAGCGCGGTCGCTACGGGCGAGCGCGCGCGGGCGGAGGTCCGGCACGCGGGCGCGGTAGCGGCAGCGGAAGTTCGCCAGGGCTGCGCGGGGGCGCCACAGTCGCGAGCCTGGTGGGAGACCGGATTGGCCTTCGTCGGGGACATCTTCATCGGGCTGTTCGAAGGGCTCGGTAGCCTCGTCACGCTGGCGATGACGCCACAACTGATGCTGGTCGGACTGATCAACGACATTGCCGACATCGGGACGGGTCGGCTCACGGTCGAAGAGTTGCAGGCGAAGTATCAACTCAAGATCGAGGACGCCCAAGCATTCGTGACCGCGGTCATCGAACACCCGGGCGAGGTTGCCAAAGCGATCGGGAAGGCCATCGTCGACTGGGACACCTGGACCGACGACCCAGGCAAGGCCATCGGACATCTCATCCCCGACATCGTCCTCACCGTCGCCACCCTCGGTGCCGGCTCCGGCGCCGTCGCCGCCGAACGCGGCGCCCTCGGTGCCGTCCGCGGCCTGGAGAACGCCGAAGACATCGCCTCCAACATCACCAAACTCGACGACCTGGCCGACCTCGGCAAACTCGACGACGCGTTCGATGTGTCGTCCGCCCTGACTCGCGAAGAGGAGTTCGCTCGCGGCTACTACACCGGAAGCGGCTACGAGTATCTCAATGCGCAACTTCGAGGGGTTCCGCCAAGCTACGGGCCCGGTCCGTACTCCACGAGCGAGCTGGCCAAGATGGCCGACGACCTCAGCAGCGGCTTGTCGAAGATGCCGGCCTACGAGGGCACCAGTTACCGGGGGACCAATCTCCCCCAGTCGGTTCTCGACGAGATGACCAGGACCGGGGTCTTCCGCGATCCTGCGTTCACCAGCTCGAGCCTCAATCCGGCCGTCGCCGAGAACTTCCGGCTGATGCACAACGGAAACGCCCTCCTGGAGTTCAACGGGCGGACGGGGCGTGACCTGTCTGCCGTCTCGACTGTCGGGCCGAGCGAGGCCGAAATCCTGTTCGACAAGGGCACCGCCTTCGAGGTCGTCAGCAAGACCTGGGAGGCTCAGCTCAAGGCCTGGAAGATCACCCTCAAGGAGTTGCCGTGACCATGCAGCCGCCCTCGGCGCAACCTCCGCCGCCCGAGGATGTCGATCGGTTCTACGCCACTTTGCTGCGAGCTCTGGCCAAGTCGCCGCGCCTCATCGGACTCACCTTCCGGGGCCATCAAGAGGCGATCGAGGGAGCCGCCAAGGGGGCCGTGGTCAGCACGGGTTTGGTGGCTACCAGCCGAGATCCGCGTGTGGCCACTCTCAACGGCACTATCACCAGCCTGTATGCCGTCCTCGGCGATCTCGGGGCGCAGTTGGAGACGATCAGCCAGGCCCCTCAGGAGCGCGAGGTGGTCTTCCTTCCCTCGACGCTCTTCGTCATCGGCATGACTGAACACATCGCGGGCTTCGACGTGACCTACGTCGAGCAAATCAACCCGGACCGAGACCCTCCGGTCTCCGCGAGACTCACTTTGGACTGGGCCCGCGAGACCACCAGAACGTACCTGGAACGGTCCAACTGGGACGCGCAAGTCGCCATCCTCAACCCCGGCAAGTTCGTCGGGCCCCTCTCATGACGGCAATGCGACAGCGGCATGAACGACAGTCCCACTGACCTGCCGTGGGCTCGGGTCAGCTGATAGACCGCGTCACGCCGGGGTCAGTCGAAGGTGGTTTGGACGGCATACCACCAGGTGTGCAGGCTGACCCTGCCAGGTGGGCTAGGCCGACTGGCGGCGAGGGGCGCGCTTGACCACGCGCGGTGCCTCGCGGCGCACGATGGTCGGGTTGACGTTGTCCAGGACGGCCTCGCGGGTGATGACGACCCGGGCGATGTCGTTCTCGCTGGGGACGTCGAACATCACCGGGAGGAGGACTTCCTCCATGATGGCCCGCAGGCCGCGAGCGCCCGTGCCACGCAAGAGGGCCTGGTCGGCGACCGCGTCGACGGCCTCGGGGGTGAACTCAAGCTCGACGCCGTCGATCTCGAACATCCGCTGGTATTGCTTGACCAGGGCGTTGCGCGGTTCGGTGAGGATCGCAACGAGGGCGGGGCGGTCCAGCGGGGTGACCGTCGTGATGACGGGGAGCCGGCCGATGAACTCGGGGATGAGGCCGAACTTCATCAAGTCTTCGGGCATGACGTCGGAGTATGAATAGCCTTCGTCTTTGGCCAGGTGCAGCTGCGAGCCGAAGCCCAGGCCCTTCTTGCCTGAGCGCGCCTCGATGAGCTTCTCGAGCCCGGCGAACGCTCCCCCGACGATGAACAGGACGTTCGTCGTGTCGATCTGGATGAACTCCTGGTGCGGGTGCTTGCGACCGCCCTGCGGCGGGACCGAGGCAGTGGTGCCTTCGAGGATCTTCAGCAGGGCCTGCTGGACGCCCTCACCAGAGACGTCACGGGTGATCGACGGGTTCTCGCTCTTGCGGGCGATCTTGTCGACCTCGTCGATGTAGATGATCCCGGTCTCGGCCTTCTTGACGTCGTAGTCGGCGGCCTGGATGAGCTTGAGGAGGATGTTCTCGACGTCCTCACCGACGTAGCCCGCCTCGGTCAGCGCGGTGGCGTCGGCGATGGCGAACGGGACATTGAGCATGCGCGCGAGCGTCTGGGCGAGGTAGGTCTTGCCGCACCCGGTGGGGCCGATCAACAGGATGTTGGACTTGGCGATGTCGATCGCGTCCTCACCCTTGCGGCCCATCCCCTCCCCAGCCTGGATCCGCTTGTAGTGGTTGTAGACCGCGACGGCGAGCGACCGTTTGGCGGTCTCCTGGCCGACGACATAGGTGCCCAGGAAGTCGAAAATCTCACGCGGCTTGGGCAGTTCGTCCAGACCCAGCTCGGACGACTCGGCCAGCTCTTCCTCGATGATCTCGTTGCACAGGTCGATGCACTCGTCGCAGATGTAGACGCCGGGACCGGCAATGAGCTTCTTGACCTGCTTCTGGCTCTTCCCGCAGAAGGAGCACTTGAGCAGGTCGCCGCCGTCACCCACGCGCGCCATCTGGGTCCTCCCGCCGTCCCGACCACGTTGTGCGGTCACGTTCATCGCCGACGCTACCTGCCCGGCGCCGGTTGCGCTCTTCATTACACGCCCCGACATGCCCGTCGGCGCCTCATGTCCGCTGAGGGCGGACAAACGTCACCGGTATGCCGTCCGCCCGGGTGAGCGGACGGCATACCGGTGCGTGGGTGTCTTACTTCTGGGCCGAGCCCTTGCGCGAGAGGAGCACTTCGTCGATGAGGCCGTAGTCCTTGGCCTCGGCCGACGAGAGAATCTTGTCGCGCTCGATGTCGCGGGCGGTCTGCTCGGCGGAGCGGCCCGTGTGCTTGGCGAGGGTCTCCTCAAGCCAGGTGCGCATCCGCAGCACCTCGTTGGCCTGGATCTCGATGTCGGAGGCCTGACCATAGTCGCCACCGGCCAGGGCCGGCTGGTGGATGAGGATCCGAGCGTTCGGCAGCGCATAGCGCTTGCCGGGAGCCCCCGCCCCCAGCAGCACGGCTGCCGCCGAGGCGGCCTGGCCGACGACGAACGTCTGGATGTCGGGCCGGATGTATTGCATCGTGTCGTAGATCGCGGTCATCGCCGTGAAGGAGCCACCGGGGCTGTTGATGTACATGAGGATGTCGCGGTCGGGGTCTTGGGACTCCAGCACGATGAGCTGGGCGATGATGTCGTCGGCCGACGCGTCATCGACCTGGACGCCGAGGAAGATGATCCGGTCCTCGAACATCTTCGTGTAAGGGTCCAGCCGCTTCATCCCGTAGGACGTGCGCTCTTCGAACTGGGGCAGGATGTAGCGCCCGGTCGGGGCCAGGGGCCCGGCGTTCCTGGGCATGCCGTGAATGGTCATCAGTGGTCTCCGTCGTCTCGCGCGTCTGAGGTGTCTCGGGGTCAGTTGCCGGACGCCGGGTTGTCGGCGCGGTGGGCCACGCTCGAGGCTCGTTCGACCACGTGGTCGACGAAGCCGTAGGCCTTGGCCTCCTCCGCCGTGAACCAACGGTCCCGGTCGGAGTCGCGCTCGATCTGCTCCAGCGGCTGGCCGGTGTGCTCGGCGATGAGTGCGGCCATCTGCTTCTTGATGTGCAGCATCTGCTCGGCCTGGATCTTGATGTCCGACGCGGTGCCGCCGATGCCGCCGGAGGGCTGGTGCATCATCACTCGCGCGTGAGGGGTGGCATAGCGCTTGCCCGGCGTCCCGGCCGACAGCAGGAACTGGCCCATCGACGCGGCCATCCCCATGGCAACCGTCGCGACGTCGGGCTTGACCCACTGCATGGTGTCGAAGATCGCCATGCCAGCCGTGACCGACCCACCCGGGGAGTTGATGTAGAGCCAGATGTCCTTGTCGGGGTCCTCCGCCGCCAGCAGGAGCATCTGGGCGCAGATCGCGTTGGCGTTCTCGTCGCGAACCTCCGAGCCCAGGAAGATGATCCGCTCCTTGAGCAGCCGGTTGTAGATGTGGTCGTCCAAGCCTCCGGGCATCGGCGCCCCGGCCATGACGACCTCGTTGCTCTGGCTCACCTGTGACTCCATGCGTCGGTCGGTGCGGGACGGCTCGCCCGCTCTCCCGACCCTAACGTCCGGGGCCGCGCCGACAATCCCCGTATGCCGCGTGTTCGCCGTGAGCGCACACCCATCCCTTTTCCCGCCCCCTCCTCCTCACCTTCTTCACCCGCCGAGATTGACGTTGCCGCCGGGACACGCCGGAGCGACCGCTCACAACGTCAATCTCGGCGCAAGAAGGGGGTAAGCCGGGCGCAGGAAGGGGGCAAGTGGGGCGCAAGCGGGGGGCCAGGAAGACCAGCGGGTATGCCGGTCGGTCGTCAGCCGGTGCCGCCGACATCCACCTGGTAGGCCTCGAAGATGAGGTCGCCGCCGCGCTGGCGATGGTGGGACAGCCGCCGCAGCAGCTCCTTGACCAACGCGGGGGCCGCCGCCCGATCGTCGGCCGCCGGACGATCGAGCACCGCGATGAGCTCGTCGGCCAGCGCCACCAGGTCGGGATGCTCGGCCTGCAACTGGCGCAGCGGCCCGGCCAGGCGGGCGGCCTCGGCCCGCAGCGAGTCATAAAGCCCGCCCGACGCCTCGGTCACCTCGATGTGTTCGGCGAGGTCGGTCCGCACCTCAGCGGCAGCGGCTCGTGCTTGCTGCAGCCAGTGCTCCGGATCACCGGGGGGCTCGTCGAGGACCGCTTGCAGGGCCACCATCGACTCCCCGAGCTCCGAGCGTCGTTCCTTGACCTTGTCCAGATAGACCGCGAGATCCGCGTCCATGGGCCACCTCCACTCGTGAGGGAAACTCCATCGTCTCCCATCACCGGCCCACATCGGGCCGAACGGCGGGCACAGTTTGCGTGAACGTGGTCTCAGGACTCCCGCATTGCGGGGAGGGCGCCGAACGTCACCACGAGCGCCAGCCCCACGACGAGCAAGGCCCGCAGCACGCCGACCCGGTCACCGACGAAGCCGAGCAGCGGCGGACCGACGAGGAACGCGGCATACCCGATCGTGCTGACGACACTGACCCGGGCGGCGGCGCGCGCGGGGTCGTCCGCGGCAGCCGACATCCCGACGGGGAAGCCGAGACTCGCTCCGAGACCCCACAGCGCGGCGCCCACGAAGGCGAGCCACGGACCTCCGAAGACGACCAGCCCGGCCCCGACCAGGGCGAGGCCGGAGGTGGCGCGCAGCACCGGAACCCGGCCGTGGCGGTCCAACACCGTCGTCCCGGCGACCCGACCTGCCGTCATGCTGGCCAGGAACGTCGCGAACGCGAGCACGCCCGCCCACGCCGGCAGCCCGTGCCCGTCGACGAACGCGACCGCGAGCCAGTCGTTGGCACTGCCCTCGGTGAACGCCGCGACCAGCACGACGAGTCCGATGAGCAGGGTGCGTCGCTCGGTCCAGGCGGCGCGCAGCCCCAGTCCCGCGCGGGATGGCTCGGCGGCATCCGGTATGCCGTGCCCCTCACCTCCCGCGGGCAGGAACCGGGGCGTTGCGGCGAGCGCCACGGCCAGGACCAGCAGCGAGGTCACGGCGAGGTGTGGCAGGACGCCGACGCCCCAGGCCGTGAGCCCGCTCCCGATGAGGGCGGAGGCGACCGTGCCTGCACTGAACGCGGCGTGGAAGCGGGGCATGATCGAGCGGCCGGCCAGGCGCTCGACGGCCGCGCCCTCGAGGTTCATCGCGACGTCCCAGACCCCGATGCCCAGCCCGGCGACGAACAGCGCCAGCATGACACCGGGTCGGGAGCGCAGGACTTCGGCCGAGACGCCCACTCCGATCAGCCCGACGACCGATAACACGACCGCGGCCAGGACCGTGCGGGTGGCCCCGAAGCGGTGGGCGAGCCACCCCGCTGCGGGGAGCCCGAGCACCGAGCCTGCTGAGGCGGCCAGGAGGGTGACGCCCAGCTCGCCGGGGGTCAGGTCCAGTAGTGCCTTGATCTGCGGGATCCGCGAGGCGAACGCAGCGAACTGCACGCCCACGAGGGCAAACACGGCATACACCGCGAGGATGGCGACCCGCACGGTCGGTGCGGCGACTGAGGATCCCGGAGGGTCAAGGGCGGGCGGACCCGCGGCCGGCTCAGTGGTCGTGGTCGTGACCCTCGTGATCGTGGTCGTGACCCTCATGGTCGTGGTCGTGGTCGTGGTCGTGACCCTCGTGGTCGTGGTCGTGCGCCAGCGGCGCGCGCGGGGCCAGGACGGCCTCCAGGTCGACAGGGGCGCCGGCGCTGTCCGTCACGGTCGCCTGCTCGAGGACCTTGGCCAGGGCCTTGCGCCGAGCGACCTCGCCGATCATCGCGGGGATCTGTCCCTGGGCGTCGATGGCCTGGGCGAACTGGTTGGGGTCCATGCCGTATTGCTGGGCCGACATGAGCAGGTATTCGATGAGCTCGGGCTGCTCGACGCGGATGTCTTCCTTCTCGACGATGGCGTCCAGGAGGAACTGGGTGGCCAGGCCCTTGCGGGTCTCGGCGTCGACCTCGGCGCGGTGCTCGGCGTCCTCTAGGCGGCCCTCGCCCTCAAGGTGCGAGTGGACCTCGGCCTCGACGATGCCTTCGGGGACGGGGATCTCGGTGGCGGCGAGAAGCGCCTCCATGACCTTGTCGCGAGCCTGCATGCCCTGACCGAACCGCTTGCCGCGCTCGGCGTCCTTCACCAGGTCGGCCTTGAGCTCGTCGAGTGTGTCGAACTCGCTTGCCAATTGGGCGAACTCGTCGTTGAGCTCGGGCAGCTCGCGCTCCTTGACGGACTGCACGGTGACGGTGCAGTCGGCCGAATCACCAGCGTGGTCGCCGCCAGCGAGGGGAGCCTTGAAAGTCTTGGTGTCGCCAGCGGCCATCCCGACGAGAGCCTCGTCCATGCCGTCGAGCATGTTGCCCGCACCGACCTCATAGGAGACCCCGGTGACGGTGTCGATCTCCTCGCCGTCGATCTCGGCACTGAGGTCGATCGAGACGAAGTCGCCGGTGGCGGCGGCGCGCTCGACGCCCTTGAGGGTGCCGAACCGCTGGCGGAGGGTGGTGAGGCGCTCCTCGATGTCGGCGTCGTCGACCTCGATGGCGTCAACCTGGACGGCCAGACCGGCGAAGTCGGGCAACTCGATCTCGGGGCGCTTGTCGACCTCAGCGGTGAAGACCAGGCCCTGGTCGGCCTCGACCGGGATCTCGGTGACGTCGACCTCGGGCTGCCCGAGCGGCCGGACCGAGTGCTCTTCGAGCGCCTGCCCGTAGAACTTGGGCATCGCGTCGTTGACGGCTTCCTGCAGGACCGCGCCCTTGCCGAGGCGCTGGTCGATGATCCGCGACGGGACCTTGCCGCGCCGGAAGCCGGGCACCTGGATCTGGCTGCCGATGGTCTTGTACGCCTGCTCCAGACTGGGCTGGAACTCCTCGGCGGACACCTCGACGGTGAGCTTCACCCGGGTCGGGCTGAGGGTCTCAAGCGCACTCTTCACTGCGGATACTCCAGATCGGGAAGGTCGGGTATGCCGTCCGGCTGGCCCTGCCTCGTGCGGGGCACGGGGGCATGGGCGGGCTGACGCGGACGACGGCGGGCAATCCGGTCCATGCTAGCGGCGAAGGTCCAGCCCGGCCGAATCGCTCTGGGACCGCTCCCGCCCACGTGACACGTGACGGCGCTGATGACGGCGCCGCCGCTGCTGTCCTAACGACAGTCAGGGCGCCGCCATGGGCGCCGTCATGACGCGCCACACTCTGGTGGAGCCAAGCCCCGTTGCCGGTCCAGCGACGACTCGTCGCCAGGCGTGGTGGTCGGGGTAGCCGGATTCGAACCGACGGCCTTCCGCTCCCAAAGCGGACGCGCTACCAAACTGCGCCATACCCCGGTCGGTGGGCGGGCGGCATACCGGATCCGACGCACCGAGCCCGCGACGAGACGCGCGAGACGATGTGGTTCGCGCGATCCGGGCGGGCGGCACTAGGCTAGCCCCCCGTGGTGGCCCCGTCACATCGCGACGGCCACCGCCCGCGGGCGTAGCTCAATGGTAGAGCCCCAGTCTTCCAAACTGGCTACGCGAGTTCGATTCTCGTCGCCCGCTCCAGCGCCAGGTCGGTGATCTCCCGGCCGGCAGCCAGGCCCTTGGCCTCGAACCCCGCCATCGGTCGCCAGGCTGGCCGGGTCGCCTCGCGCACCACGAACCTCCCGTCCTGGGTCACCAGCGCCCGCACGTATGCCGCGTAGTCGGCCCAGTCGGTCGCCACCAGGACGTGGCCGCCGGGCGTGAGGCGGGAGGCCAACAGGTCGAGCGTGTCGGGCGAGACGAAGCGCCGCCGGTGGTGACGGACCTTGGGCCACGGGTCGGGGAAGAACAGGTGCACGGCGTCGAGCGACCCCGGCGGGATGCGGTCGGTGAGGAACTCGACCGCGTCGCCGAGCTCGGCCGACAGGTTGGTCAGGCCCGCCTCGGCTGCCGCTGCGAGCATCCGGGCGACTCCTGGTGGGTGGACGTCGAGAGCGATGAGGTGGGTGTCGGGGTGGGCGGCCGCAAACCCGAGCGCGGCGGCGCCGTGGCCACAACCGACCTCGACGACGACCTGCGTGGGGCGGCCCGGCGAGCCGGGCGGCGCGAGGGCGGCCGGCGGGACGGCATACCGGGGCAGCAGGGTGGCCAGTCGGCTCTCGGTGAGCTGCGAGCGGCGCCCCCGGCGAGCGTGGAAGGTGCGGACCCGCTGTTCTGGCACGCGGACAGGGTATGCCGCGGGAACTCGGCGAGGGCCCAGGGCGCTTAGAGTGGGTCAGGCCGGCCGGTTGGGCGGCGACCACCGAGTGGGGAGGAGGGCCGACATGGGCCTTTTCGACGAGATGAAGGACAAGGCGACCGAGCTCATCCAGGGCAACAGCGACAAGGTCGACGACGCGGTGGAGAAGGCTGGCGACCTTCTCGACGAGAAGACTGGCGGCCAGTTCTCCGACAAGGTCGACATGGCGCAGGAGAAGGCCAAGGAGATTGCCGACGGCCTCGACCAGGCCAACTGAGCGCATCGCCTCGTTGCAGGCGGACGGCCGCCGCTCACCTTGGGGTGGGCTGCGGCCGTTCTCGTATGCCGGGTGGCGCGGGGGCGGCTCCACCAGGCACGTTCGGGGCGGCTCGTGTTGGGGCGGCGGTTCGACGAAACCCCCGGCCACTGTGAGGAAATCCGGCCCAGGAGCAGCCACAAACCCCGAATTCATCAGCGACAGTGAGGAAATCCGGTCACGGAGCGGCCTGAAGCCCCGAATTCATCGGCGAGTGTGAGGAACTCGGGGACGGTTGGGGCGAGGAGTGACGGGGGCGAGGCGAGGGCAGGGCGAGGGCGGGGCGAGGGCAGGGCGAGGGCGGGGCAGTGCGAGACGAGGGGTGGCGCCAGCGGTGAGGTCAGTCGCGCCAAATGATGACGACGGCGCGGTCGTCGGAGTCGCCGGCCTTGGCGTCGGCGCACAGTCGGCGCGCGCCCGACTCAAAGCCGACTGTCACGAGGCGCTCGGCATTGCCCAACAAGCGATCCAGGCCCCGGCTGAGGTCGAGGCTACGGGCCTCGACCACCCCATCGGTGTAAAGGACCAGTGCGTCACCGCGACCCAGCCGTCCGATGCTGCGCGGGAACCCCGCGTCCGGGATCAGGCCGAGCGCCGGACCTCCCGCCGAGTCGTGCACGGACCACAGCCCGGAGCCCGCCGCGAACTGGATGGGCGCAGGATGCCCCGCGTTGCCCAGACTGAACTCCCCTGTCGACAGGTCGATCGCCAGATGCACGGCGGTGGCGAAACCCTCGGACCATTCCTGGCGCAGCAGATAGTGGTTGGCGGCCGCAAGCAGACGATCCGGCTCGACCTGCCCCAGCAACCCGCCGATCGCACCCGAACACAGCAGCGACCGGGTCCCAGCCGTGCGCCCCTTGCCGGACAGGTCGACCAACGCCACCTCCAGCCGCCTGCCGTCCGGGGACAGCGAGGTCACCGCGAGGTCGCCGGAGAACTTGTCCCCGTATGCCGACTGGATCGCTGACTCCGCATGCCACCCGGCAGGTAGCACGGGCATGACCCCCAGCGCCAACAGGCGATCACGAAGGTCGACGAGCATGTCCTCGCCACCGTTGCCCTGGACCCCGAGCCGCTCCCGAGAACGGGTCCGGATGATCATCAGCGCCATGGTCAGCCCGAGAGCCAAAAGGGTGAACCCCTGCAACGGCGACCACCCGCGAACCATGACGGCCGAGTAGCCCAGGCACGCGGCATACGAGAGGCAGACCAGGAGGAACCACCGAGGGGTGAGGAACAAGCCAGCGAGGACGACCAGTGGACCGAACAGCGCCCACGAGACGTCCGCCGGCCACACGCACATGAGGCCCAGGAGCGCGAAACCCGCAAGGATCAGACCGACGGCCCGCACCGGTTGCCGGGCCCGACGCAGGGCGCGCAGCCGTGGGCCGAAACGCTCGGGGACCACCGCCCACCGTCGCGAGGTGGGGGTGGTGGGTGAGGTCGACGCCGCCGAGGCGGTCATCAGCGACACTCAGGCTTCAGGGAGGCTCCCGTCGAGCTCAAAGTCGGTGACCATCGCCAGCCTGCGGGCATGCCGCGCGTCGCCCGAGAAGCTCGTGGTGAGGAAGGCATCCGCGATCGCGCATCCGGTCTCGATGTCGGTGAACCGGCCACCCATCGAGATGACCTGAGCGTCGTTGTGCTGCCGCGCCAGCTGCGCCAGCTCGACGCTGGAGGCATAGGCCGCACGGATCCCGGGCACCTTGTTGGCCGCGATGAGCTCGCCGTTGCCCGATCCGCCCAGGACGATGCCCAGCGATCCAGGCTCGTCAGCGACGGCCAGCGCCGCCCGCAGGACGAACACCGGATAGTCGTCCAGCGCGTCGAAGGCCACCGGTCCGTGATCGACGACGTCGTGTCCGGCGGCCGTGAGATGAGTGACCAAGGCGCGCTGCAACTCGTATGCCGCGTGGTCACCCCCGAGGTGAACTCGCATGGGAGACAGTCTCTTTCAGTCGAAGATCGGCCCGACGGTGCGGGTGCGCTTGAGTTCGTAGAAGCCAGGGGTTCCGGCGACCAGGACGCACCCGTCCCAGAGTCGACCGGCAGCCTCACCCTTGGGCGCCGGGCTCATGACCGGGCCGAAGAAGGCGACCCCGCCGACGGAGATGACCGGCGTGCCGACGTCGGTGCCGACCAACGAGATGGCGCGCTTGTGGCTCCGCTTGAGGGCCGGGTCATTCTTCTTCTGGTGCGCGGCTTTGGCCAGCTCGGCGGGGAGCTTGCACTCGGCCAGGGCCGCCGCGATGACCTCGTCGAAGTCCTTCATCCCCTGCAGGTGGATCCGGGTCCCCATGGCGTCGTAGAGCTTCTTGACGACCTTGTCGCCGTGGGCCTGCTGGGCCGCGATGATGACCCGCACCGGTCCCCAGGCCTTGGCCATGAGCTCGACATACTGCGGCGGCAACTCGCGGCCCTCGTTAAGGACAGCCAGGCTCATCACCGACCAGGTCACCCGGACGGGGCGGACCTGCTCGACCTGCATGAGCCACCGGGACGTCATCCAGGCCCACGGGCAGATGGGGTCGAACCACATCTCGACGGGCTGGCGACGGACCCGGGTCGGGCGAGCAGCGGCAGTGGTGGTCATGGTCGGCATTGTGCCATCCTCACGAGCGCCCGGCTCTGCGTCCCGAGGCCCAGGGCGTGGGAGGATGGTCGGCGGATCGAGCGCCGAGGGACCGTTGACCCGGCCCCGCGGCATACCCCTGCGTCACGCCACCACACCCCAAGGAGCGTCCTGTGCCCGGCACCAACCTCACCCGCGACGAGGCGGCGACCCGCGCCGCTCTGCTGCATGTCGACAGTTACGAGGTGGTGCTCGATCTCACCACGGGACCGACGACGTTCCACACGGTGACGACGGTGCGCTTCACCGCTCGCACTCCCGGCGCGGACACGTGGATCGACTTCGTCGGTGACTCGGTGACCTCAGTGACCCTCAACGGGCGGACGCTGGACCCGGCGGAGGTCTTCGCCGACAGCCGGATCGCGTTGCCCGGTCTGGCCGCCGACAATGTGCTCGTCGTCGACGCGATCGGCCGCTACACCAACAGCGGCGAGGGGCTGCACCGGTTCGTCGACCCGGTCGACGACGAGGTCTACCTCTACAGCCAGTTCGAGGTCCCGGACAGCAGGCGCGTGTATGCCGTGTTCGAGCAGCCCGACCTCAAGGCCACCTTCGCGTTCACGGCCACCGTGCCCGAGCACTGGGTCGTCGTGTCCAACCAGCCGGCACCGCAGCCGGTCCCGGCGGGCGAGGGTCGCGCGACGTGGGCCTTCGAGCCGACCCCGCGGATCTCCTCCTACATCACCGCCCTTTGCGCCGGTCCCTACACCGTGCAGTGGGACTCGGTGCAGGGGCGCGACGCGACGATCCCCATGGGCATCTTCGCTCGAAAGTCGATCACCGAGTTCGTCGACTACGACAACCTGTTCGACTGCACCAAGAAGGGAATCCTGTTCTTCGAGAAGGAGTTCGACGGAGCCTTCCCCTTCGCGAAGTACGACCAGCTCTTCGTGCCGGAGTACAACGCCGGAGCGATGGAGAACGCCGGCTGCGTGACGATCACCGACATCTATGTCTTCCGTGGACAAGCCTCCGAGCCGCTGGTCGAGCGACGCGCGCTGACGATCCTGCACGAGCTGGCGCACATGTGGTTCGGGGACCTGGTCACCATGAAGTGGTGGGATGACCTGTGGCTCAACGAGTCGTTCGCCGAATGGGCCTCGTCGGTGTGTCAGGCCGAGGCGACCGAATGGCCCGATGCCTGGACCACCTTCCACAGCCACGAGAAGACCTGGGCCTATCAGCAGGACCAGCAGTCCGACACCCACCCCGTGTATGCCGACATGCGCGACCTCGTCGACGTCGCGGTCAACTTCGACGGGATCACCTACGCCAAGGGCGGCTCGGTCCTCAAGCAACTGGTCGCCTATGTCGGGCGCGAGGCGTTCCGGGAGGGGCTGCGCAGCTACTTCCGCAAGCACGCCTGGGGCAACACGACGATGGGCGACCTGTTCGCCGAGCTTGAGGCGGCCTCCGGTCGTGACCTGTCCGACTGGGCCCGGCGGTGGCTGCAGACCTCGGGCCCGAGCACGCTGGCCCTGGACATCGCGACGGACGCCGACGGAGTGATCACCGCCGCTGCGATGACCCAGAGCGTCGCCGGCACCGACCCGACCTTGCGCCCGCACCGGGTCGGGATCGGTCGCTACGACCTCGTGGACGGGCGGCTGATCCGGGTCGGCTTCGACGAGGTCGACATCGACGGTGCCCGGACCGAGTTGCCGAGCCTGGTCGGACTGCCCCGCCCTGCGCTGCTGTTGCCCAACGACGAGGACCTCACCTACGCCAAGATCGCGCTCGACGAGGTGTCGTTGCAGACCGCGATCGAGCACATCGACGCCTTCGAGGACAGTCTTGCCCGCAGCCTCGTCATCGGGTCGCTCTGGGAGCGACTGCGCGACGGCGCCCTGGCCCCCTCGGAGTTCACCGAGGTGGCGCTGCGGGTCATCCCGGTCGAGGAGCACACCGTGGTCCTGCGGACCATCCTGCGCACCACCAAGCAGATCCCCTCGATGTTGCTGGCCACATTGCGCTGGTTCCTCCCCGAGGCGGCCCGCCCCGCGATGGTCGACAAGGCCGTGGCCGTCATCCGCGCCGCCCTCGACGCCGCGGTCCCTGGCAGTGACAAGCAGCAACAGTTGGTCGTCGCGTATGCCGCGCTGGCCCGGCATACGGCCGACCTCACCCGGCTGCGCGGCATCCTTGACGGCTCCGTCGTCGTGCCTGGCCTGTCGGTCGACCAGGATCTGCGCTGGACCCTCATCACCCAGATGGCTTCGGCCGGAGGCGTGTCCGAGGCGGACGTGGCCGCCGAGTTGGACCGCGACCCATCCCTCGCCGGTCGGGAGCTGGCCCTCAAAGCGCGCGCCGCGATGCCCACGGCCGAGGCCAAGGAGACCGCCTGGGCCATGGCCATCGACTCCGACACCCAGACGAACGCCGCGATGGAGGCCATCGGGGCGGGCTTCCGCCGGTGCGACGACCCGGCACTGTTGCGCCCGTTCGTCGAGCGCTACCACGAGATGCTCGAGCCGGTGTTCGCCTCTCGCTCCTATGCGATCGCTGAGCGGGCCGTGAAGTACTTCTACCCCCTGGACATCGCCGATGCGGCGCTTCGGGATCGCACCCGGGCCTGGCTGGCCGACCATGAGGACGCCCCCGCTGGACTGCGACGCCTGGTCATCGAGCAGTTGGCCGTTGTCGAGACCGCGGTGGCGGCCCAGGAGCGCGAAGGCTTGTGACGGCATACCCCCTCATCGCAAGCCCCGGCGAGTGGTTGGTGACGCTCGATCGCTTCCTGGGCCCTCCCCTGCAGATCGGCGGCATCCTCGTCGGCGCGCTCGTGGGTCGCTGGCTGCTGCACCGACTGATCCGGTCGGCCGTCGACCGGGCCAGCGAACGTCACGCGGAACGAATCCGGCTGCTACCAGGGCGAGCCGGGGACATTCTCGCCGATGCAAGCGGGCTGGCGCATGAGCGGTATTTCCAGCGCACTCAGACCGTGGGAGCAGTGCTGCGCAGTGTGGTGACCGTCGTCGTCGCCTCCCTCGCGGTGCTGACGATCATGGCGACCCTCGGGGTGCCACTGGCGCCGCTGCTGGCATCGGCTGGTGTTGGCGGGGTGGCGTTGGGCTTCGGGGCACAGAGCCTGGTGCGGGATTTCCTGTCGGGGATCTTCATGATCGTCGAGGACCAGTACGGCGTGGGCGACACGATCGACACGGGCGAGGTGATCGGCCAGGTCGAGGACGTCACCCTGCGGGTGACCCGGTTGCGGGACCGCAACGGGGTCACCTGGTATGTCCGCAACGGGGAGATCGTGCGGGTCGGCAACCAGTCACAAGGCTGGTCCACCGCGGCGATCACCGTGCCGTTCGCACTGGATGCCGACGTCCCGGCCGTGACCGAGGTGCTGCGCTCGGCCCTGGCCACGCTGCCGGAGACCGACGAGCGGGTGTTGGAGCCGCCATCGGTCGTCGTCGAGTCGCTCTCGGCCGGCGCGATCACCGTGCGGGTGTCGGCCAAGTGTGTGCCGACGGTCCACCTGGACGTGCAACGTGACCTGCGGATGCTGGTCAAGGCCGCGCTCGACAAGGCGGGGATCGCCATGGCGGCCCCGGTCTCCGGGCCGTGGACGAGTGGGACGGTGTGAACACGTGAGCGATGAGGCGGGACAGCCAGGGCAGCCGGAAGGGACCTTCTACGACCGGGTCGGCGGCCACGACACGTTCGTGCGCCTCGTCCGGGGCTTCTACGAAGGGGTGGCCGGCGACCCCGTGCTGCGGGCGATGTATCCCGAGGAAGACCTCGGACCGGCCGAGGTCCGGCTGCGGATGTTCCTTGAGCAGTATTGGGGCGGACCCAACACCTACTCCGAGCAACGGGGTCACCCTCGTCTGCGGATGCGGCACGCCCCGTATGCCGTGACCCCGCAGCAGCGCGACCGCTGGCTGCGGCACATGCTCGCCTCGGTCGCTGGCCTGGGCCTGGACCACGACCAGGAGGCGATGCTCGTCGACTACCTGGTGCGGGCGGCATACATGCTGGTCAACGCACCGGAGGATGAGCCGACGGTGAGCGATGCTAAGGCTGGGTCGTCCTGACGTGAAAAGCGTTCTCCGCGAGCGAGACTGGTGGCGCGACGCGGTCATCTATCAGGTCTACCCGCGGTCGTTCGCCGACTCCGACGGTGACGGCACCGGGGACCTGCCCGGGGTCACCGCCCGGCTGCCCTACCTCGCCGACCTGGGCGTCGACGGGCTGTGGCTGTCGCCGTTCTATCGATCGCCGCTGGCCGATGCCGGCTATGACGTGGCCGACTATCGGGACGTCGATCCGCGCTTCGGGACGCTGGCCGACGTCGACACGCTCATCGCGCGGGCCGACGACCTCGGCCTGGCGGTGCTCGTCGATCTCGTGCCCAACCATTCGTCTGACCAGCATCCGTGGTTCCAGGCGGCGGTGGCGGCGGGGCCGGGGTCGCCCGAACGGGCTCGCTATCTCTTCCGCGACGGACGGGGCGCCACCGGCGAACTGCCGCCGAACAACTGGCGATCGGGCTTCGGTGGACCAGGCTGGACCCGGATCACCGAGCCGGACGGCCGACCCGGCCAGTGGTATCTGCACCTGTTCGACGTCCATCAACCCGACTTCGACTGGACCTGCCCGGACGTGCGGGCCGAGTTCGAGTCGGTGCTGCGGTTCTGGCTGGACCGTGGAGTGGCCGGCTTCCGGGTCGACGTCGCCCACGGCCTCATCAAGGCGCCCGGGTTGCCCGATCTCACCCGGACGCCGGAGGAACTCGCGACCCTCCCGACCCACGCCAGCCCGTTCTGGGACCAGGACGGCGTGCACGAGGTGTATGCCGCGTGGCGTCGGCTGTTGGAGTCCTACGGACCGCCCGACCGGGTGTTGTGCGCGGAGGCCTGGGTCAGCCCTCCCGAGCGGATGGCCCGCTATCTGCGACCGGACGAGATGCATCAGGGGTTTGCCTTCGACTTCCTCGGCTGCCGTTGGGACGCACCGCAATTGCGCAAGGTCATTGATGCCGAGCTGCACACGATGGGCGCGGTGGGCGCCCCAAGCACCTGGGTGCTGTCCAACCACGACGTCGTCCGGCACGCCAGTCGCCTGGGCACCGCTGATCCCGGGCCGGTGACCGGCGGGATCCGAGCCGGCGACCCGCAGCCCGACCGAGCGCTGGGGTTGCGGCGAGCCCGGGCGGCGACCCTGCTCATGCTGGCCTTGCCGGGGGCGGCATACCTCTATCAGGGTGAGGAGCTCGGACTGCCCGAACACACCCGACTGCCCGACGAGGTGCGCGAGGACCCGGTGTGGGTCCGCAGCGAGCACGCCCACGCGGGACGCGACGGTTGCCGGGTGCCGATCCCGTGGTCGGCACACGCGCCCGGGTTCGGCTTCTCCCCCACCGGCGCCACGTGGCTGCCGCAGCCGCCCGAGTTCGCCGAGTATGCCGCCGACGCCCAGCACGGGGTGCCCGGCTCGACCGTGGAGCTGTATCGGGCGGCGCTGCGGCTGCGGCGAGAGCACCGCCTGGGGCGCGGGCGGCTGGCGTGGGTGTCCGCAATGAGCTCCGAGGTGCTGGCGTTCGACACCTGCGGGGTGCGGGTGATGGTCAATCTGAGCTCGGAAAAGGCGGCGCTTCCGGACGGGTGGTCGGTCATCTGCCAGTCGGGGCCGCTTGAGTCGGCCGACGCGGTGCCGGTCGATACGGCCGTCTGGCTGGCCCCCGCTCGAACCTGTGGATAACTTCGGCGGTCCGTCGGCGCGAAGGCTTAGCCTGCCGTCATGGTGCTGCACGTGGAGCCGGACGAGCTGATCGCCGCCGGACATCGGTTGTCCGAGGACGGTCCAGCGCTGCGCGCCCTGGCCACCCTCGTGTCGGGATGCGGCGGCCTGGCGAGGGCCGCTGCGGGCAACGACCCGGCGCTCGAGGGTGCCTTGCGCGCACTCGGCGAACGGGGGGCTGCTGCCTTGGCCGTCCTCGCCTCGGCCGCCGAGACGTTGGCAGCCGGGCTCGCGGACTCGGGCCGACGTTACGGCGACGTCGAGGACCGGCTCGCGGTGATGGGTCGGAGGATCATCGGATGACCGGACGCAATGCACTGTTGCCGTGGCCCGATGGCGATCCGACCAGCAGCGACCGGATCGCGGGCCAGCTGGCCCTCGTCGCAGCTCGGGTCGATGACACGGCCGTGACCCGAGAGGGCGGCCGCGGGTGGGGGTTGGCCCGGTCCTGGAGCGGCCCCGCCTTCGAGGCGGCTCGCGCCGAAGCTGCGGTCGTCGCCTCCCGCAGCGCCGACTTCGGCGCCGCTCTGCGGCCCGTGGTCACTGCGCTGCAGGCGTATGCCGCAGCGCTCACCGAAGCTCGCCGACGCATCGACGCGCTGCGCGAAGAGTGGGACCGGGGTGCCCGCCACCGCGAGCAGGCCACACATGAGGCCACTGTCGGCATGGCCGACCCGACCCTGCTGGGAATGACGCTCGCCACTGCACAGCGAGCGGCCGACCGAGAGTGGGATCGGCTGGAAGCGGAGTTGCGCGGGCGGCATACGGCTGCCCTGCGCCCGGTCACGGCGGCCGGCGAGCGGGCGACGGCCTGCGTCTGGGGCTTCCTGCGGAGCCTGCCCGGAGGGTCGGCTGCAGAGGTTCGAGCCGGGCTCCTGGCCCAGTTGCCGCTCACTGACGGGGCCCTCCGGCTCGCCGACGCGCGAGCTGAGGTCGCCCGCCTCATCGCCGAGTCCGGTCGCCCGGTCGAGCAGTGGGGC
>WBZU01000830.1_pt1 | contig 25109 bp, 20 predicted proteins | sample 5204311 | NCBI WGS metagenome assembly WBZU01 (sample SAMN12344359, study PRJNA552823) | activated sludge metagenome | biome: Activated sludge suspended growth; feature: Nitrification reactor; material: Wastewater; isolation source: activated sludge from nitrification reactor of wastewater...
CGCGCGCGGCGGCCTGGATGCCGTAGAACTGCTGGCCATTGCCGCTGCCGAAGAAGATGCGGTTCAGATAAAACGTGAGGATCTCATCCTTCGTGTATTTCTTCTCCAACCGCTGGGCGACGAACGCTTCGAGGATCTTGCGTTTGATGCTGCGTTCGCGCAGTTCGAAGGTGTTGCGCGCCAGCTGCTGGGTGAGCGTGCTGGCTCCCTGGGTGACGCGGCCCACTTTGACGGTCAACCACACGGCGCGCAGGATGCCCATGTAGTCCACGCCATCATGCGTGCGAAAACGCGAGTCCTCCTGGGCGATGAGCGCCTTCTGCAAGTGCATGGGCACATCCCCAAGTTCCACGGGCGTGCGGTTCATCACATAGATGCGGCCGATCTCGCCACCGTTTCGATCGAAGATGACGCTGGCAGCCTCCAGGCGTTTGCACTCGTCCAGGTCATACGTGTTCGCCTTGTCGCGCAGCGGCTGAATCACAAATACGACCACGCCGAACGCCACCACCCCGCTGAGAATCGCCAGCGCCACGAGTGCGCTAAACCACGTGCGTTTGTAAATTGGGGGCTTGCGGGCGCTGCCAGGGCCGCGCCAGCTGCTCTCGCCGAGCAATTCCAGTTTGGGCATGAGGGTTCGTCGGGTAGGTCGGGTCGTGAGAATACCTCAGCGGATGCCGCGCGCGAGTGAAAGGATGATGAAATCCCTGTGAAAGCCAGGATGATGGAAGATGGACTCTGTTCCCCATGAAATGACCCCTTTGGAGGCAAAACTGCGTGCCGAAATCGCGCTTTCGCCTCTTGGAGCCGTTCCTTGGGTGGAGGTGATGGCGCGGGCGCTTTACGATCCTGCCCACGGTTATTACGGTCGCGGACCTGGTGCCATCGGCCGCGGCGGCGACTTCTTCACTGCGGTCTCGGTGGGCCCGCTGTATGGCCGGCTGCTCGCCACCGTGATCGCGGAATCCTGGGAAGTTGCAGGCAAGCCGCCGTGCTTTGAGGTGCTCGAACAGGGCGCGCACGACGGCCAGTTGATGGCGGATATCGCCACCGCACTGCGCGATGGTCCGATTGCCGGTGCCGTGCGTTTCGCGATTATTGAGGATCGGGCCGTGTTTCGGCATGCCCAGGAAGCCCGGCTTCGGTCATTGCTCGGAGAGCGCGTGCGCTGGCTGCGCGCGTGGAATGAAGCCGATTCGCCCGCGTGCATGGTTGTTTGCAATGAATTGCTGGACGCCTTCCCCGTGCATCGTGTTCGGTGGGATGGCCACCAGTGGCGCGACGGTGCCGTGTGCTGTCCGGATCCACACGGGCCATTGACCTGGGACTGGTCAGCGCCCGCAGGCCATGCAGAGAACCTGCCGCGTGATCTCCCCGCTGGCTACACAACGGAGACTCACCGCGCGGCGGAAGCCTGGATGTCACAGGTGACAGCGATCCCCGGACTGCGCTCCCTGCTAATGGCGGACTACGGATACGAGGCGAAGGAGTATTACCAGCCGGAACGCAGCGATGGAACACTCCGACGCTACTACTGCCACCGGTCTGATACGGAGGTCTTGGAAGGCCTCGGGGCGTGCGACCTGACCGCGCACATCAATTTCTCTCCTCTCATCGTAGAAGCCGAACGCAGGGGATTTCGCACTCGCCGTTTCATGGAGCAGGGCCGGTTCTTAACGCATGCCGCCACGGCATGGTTGCGATCATTGGAGGGTCGTTCGCCAGATGCTGACGCCCGGGCTCTGCTGCGCCAGTTTCACACGCTCACGCACCCCCAGCACATGGGCGCCGCCTTTCGGGTGCTGCACCTGGAGCGCTCACCCGGTTGACCCCAAAATCCCTGCGGAAAAGAGTGAGGCCGGGCGGCTCCCGATTCCACCCGGCCTCTGTAGCATCAACCTCAACACAACCCGCTCGCGCGGGGGGCTTTGGCGACAACAACCAATCACTCTCAAGACCAGCTCTGGCGGTGTTACCCAAACCATTACTGTTGAAGAGTTAGACCGCCCGCCACTGAGGTGTTCAAAGTTTTTGAAAAACTTTTCCCAGCCTCCCGTCCGCGGTCACGGCAGGCGGTTCAGCGTATAATACGCTTCTGCATGGACCAAGGGGGAGCCGCCCGCGGATTGGACTCCCGTCAGATGAAACTCATGCACGTAGCCTGCACGCAAGCCGTCACAGTGCAGTTCCACGGTTCGCCCATCTGATGCCGCTACGGCGCTGCGCACCGTGACCGGGGCGGTTTCCACTTCCGGGCTGCCGTATTTGGAGTGATACAGGAAGGTGTAGCTGGACGCCGTGTAGCTCGCTGCCGCGGTCAGGCTTGAGCCGTTGGCGGGCTGAGTGAATGTGAATCGAAACCCATCGGGCATGGCCTCCATTTTTTGAATTTCGAAAGGTGTCCCACCATTCCAGCGCACTCGCTGCAGGCCGAACGAGCGGCTGCCTAGCGAGTTCCATCCACGGTTCGTTTCCCCGGCGACGAGCGATCCGTCCGGCAGGAAAGCCATCTGTAGCACGGCACAGTCAAAGTTCCCCAGGAATGGAAAGCAGGCTCCCTGATACTCCCCGCCGACCCTTTCCAAAAAGACGCGATTGATGGCTGACATGGTGAACTCGCCGACAAACAACTGCCCGGCGAACGGCCCAAACTTCCCCCGCGTGTCATCGCATACAATTCCGGTGCAGCTCTGGCCCATCTTTACATAAGGGAACCACACAGCGGGCGGCGCGTAGCCCGGGACTCGTTTCATCGCTTGCGCGATGGTTATTTCCTCCGGGAGCTTGCCCGGATGCTTCACTGGCGACTCAGGACGCTGCGTATCGGGCAGCGAGTCCGCGTGGCCGAAAAACGCCCCCTTGCGCAGATGCAATAGAGGACCGGCGGGCCACCAGTTCCCCTGCTGGTCCGTGCCGAAAACATCGCCCTCGAGATTCAGCCCTATGCCGCACGGCGAGCGCAAGCCACATGCTACCGGCGCAAGTTTCCCGCCCGGCGGCACCATCATGCACCAGCCGCGCCAAGTCACCGGCGTATGCTTCGGCCACTCGGACGCGATGCCGTCACCGAGGTTGATGTTCAGCGTGATCCATGCGTTGCCCGCATGATCGAACACCGGGCCATAGGCATACTCATGGTAGTTTCCGGACACGCCCCAGCCTTTGGCAAAGGTGGCGTATTCATCCGCAGCGCCATCACCATCCGTGTCGCGCAGGCGCGTCACTTCACTGCGTTGGGTGGCATAGAGCGCGCCGTCGTGCCAGGTCAGCCCCAGCGGTTCGTGCAACCCGCTGGCGAACCGGGCAGGCTGCGAACCGGGCTCATCCAGACTCAGGAGCCAGATGTCGCCATTTCTCGTGGCCACGGCTAGCCGGCCGTCCGGCATCACGGTGAGTCCGCTCGCTTCCATCTTGATCCCGGCAGGCACTGTGATCGTAGTGACGTCATAGGCCTGCCGGTCTGGCTCCGGTGCGCCAGCGATTAACCGGCTCCCCGCGACCAGCAGCATCATCCAGCCACCCGTGAGCAAATGCAGGAGAGCCTGGCGGAAAAATTCCGCATGCTCACGGTGCCCGGCCTTCAGAGCCGGGCCAGACATTCGCCGGATCCGATCAGAAAGGAATCTCATCGTCACCAAGTCCATCCGTGATGGGGCCCTCGCCGAAGTCCTCATGCTGCGGCTGCCGGGAAGGAGCGGGCTGATGACGCGCAGGTCCCTGCCCAACCGGACGCACATTCTGGCGCGGAGCAAAATTCCCACCGCCTCCCGAGGGCGGCCCCCCCTCTTCGCCGCCTTCCCGACGGCCCAGGAACTGCAGATTCTCGGCCACGACACGGATCTTCGTGCGCTTCTGGCCCGTCGCCTTGTCATCCCACGAATCCATTTGCAGCCGGCCCTCAATGAACACCGGGCTGCCCTTGTGCAGGAACTGCCCGGCCACTTCCGCCAGACGAGCCCACACTACGACATCGAGATACGTCGTCTCCTGCATCTTCTCCCCTGAGTCGGAACTGTAAACGCGGTTCACTGCCAGGCCGAGGTCACACACGGCGCTGCCTTTGGGGGTGTAACGCACTTCCGGATCGCGCGTCAAATTTCCGATCAACATGACTTTGTTCAATGAGGCCATAACAGAGTTTCAGGGATAATGATTGTGGTATTTGAGGAGGTGAGGAGGGAGCCTGCACCTGCGAACGCGACGGATGGGTCCCGAAATCGCCGGCTCAGACACCGAAATTTCAGCCTAGCCAAGCACGCCAGGATTTGCCAGCAAACAAACTTGAGGGGACGAGATTTTGTGCCAGCGGCCCGCCGCGGCTGGCTCCAGCCGAACATCACGCGGCCCGCGCAGCCTACTTCGCATCCAAGCCCACGCTGGTGCCGGGCTCCCATTTCAAGCCCCAGTCGCGCAGGCTGCGCATGATCGGCCACAGCGCCAGCCCCTTTGCGGTCAGCTCGTAGCCCATGCGCCGGGCGCCTTCAGCCGCGGGCACCTGGCGCACCACTCCGCCCTCAAGCAGCCGCTCCAGACGGTCAGCAAGAATGTTGGTAGGAATGCCTTCGGGCGAGCTGGCGAACTCCTTGAAGCGGGTGCGCCCGAGCATCAAATCTCGAATCACGAGCAAGGTCCAGCGGTCGCCAAACAGATCGAGCGCGCACGACACCGGGCAGGGCGAGCGGCGGCTGGAAAAAACAGCCGCACTGCTTTTTGCAGAACGAACTCGAGTTGGTGGCTTGCGCTTCGGCACGCCTGAGCGTGACATCAATCACTTGCAATTCAAAAGTTATTTGCTTGTATATTGCAAGCAACCATCGAACCAATGATCCTATGGAAAACGCTCCTGCTGCTTCACTCGCACCTCCCGGCGCCGGACTCCCCGCACCAGAACTCTTCATCGCGCGAGCCTTGTTTGCAGTGAAACGCTGGACTGGCAGCCGGAACGCCTTCACAGCCGGCTTTGAGCGCGAACGGGCTGCCATCCGGGTGCTGGTGGACAGGGTGGCTCCCGAGCGCCGTGGTGAGCGTGTGCTGATCAAACGCTTGCGTGGCCTGGAGGACAGCAGCCGGCACTGGTCTGTCTGGATGGTGCTGGATCACCTCCGAATCGTAAACCAAGCCATCGCAAAGACGATGGCGAGCCTCGCAGCTGGCGTGGTTCCGCCAGGTCAGGCCAGCACCGCAGCGGTGAAGCCTAATCCAGCGTGTGGCGCTGACGTCGATGCGGACTACGAACTCGCCTGCGATCACGTGCTGGCAGTGGTGTCAGCCCATCCCGATTTGCGATCAAAGGTGGCTTACGCCCATCCATGGTTCGGGCCCCTGGATGCCGCCGGGTGGCATGCGATGGCGGCCACGCACCTGGCTATCCATCGCGCTCAGCTTGAACATATCTGCGCAGGGTTGCAGCATGATTGCGCGTCGAGCAGTTAGTTGATGCCGATGGCAATAGAGATACTTGGGCGAGTTTTCGTCATGAATTGGTTGTGTGATTAGAGCCAAGAATAGCGTCCAGAATGGGCTGCCAATTCGATGACTTGCTCATTGTGTCGGGTTTCCAGATCAATTTTCGCTCATCGAGAAAATTTTATCGGCTTTCTCGCCCAATTCGTGGCACTAATTATTTTATCTCGCGCGGACATCCTCGGGAGATTGTCACGAAAGTTTGATTTCAACCGTCAAAGTTGCGTCTATGAAAGCTCATTCGCCCCCCCCTCCCCCCGCAAATGCGCGCCTAGTCGGCCCTAAACACACACTCTCCCGATTCCGCAGTTCCGCACTTGGATGGTTGCAAATCGTCACCCTCGCCGCATGGAGTCTGTTACCGATGAAAGGCCACGCTCTTTACGTGCCGGACGAAAATGGAAACTTGGTGTGGCTCCAGCCTCCCTCTGATCCCGCCACGCCACCATCGGTTGATGATGCTCTGCCAACCCTGGCCACTGATTTCCACACGGCCGTGGAGAATGGCGTCATTTCCTGGTGGAATAGCGCGGGCGGACCTTGGGTGATCGATGGCCTCACCACCAGCCTGGGCGGTCAGTGGCATCTCAACGTCGGGGACACCGATGGCGATGGCCTGCCCGATGACCTCGACACCTATCCATCCGACGCTACCAACAACAGCTTCTACTGGCAGGGCGGCACCTACACCGTTGCTGGCATTCGCCATACCTTCCGCGCCGACAATTACGCGGGAACCGGAGCCGACGGGGATAATAATGGCATCCCCGACATCCTGGAGGACTGGTTCACCAATCCCAGCGCCCATGGCACTCTCCAGCATTGGAACGGCGGCACCTTCTTGATCGACAGTGAATACAGCACCTTCGAGAGCTTCGACTATTATGCCGAGAACACCACGGACACCGACGGCGACGGTATCCCCGACGCATTTGATCCCTACCCTTCCGATGTGTGGAACAACACCTACTTCGTCTGGAATGGCACCAGATACGCAGGCATTTACACCGATTCCGACAACGACGGCATTCCCGATGCAGCCGACGCATGGCCTGACGACCCGGAAAACGGCGCGGGGGCGAACGCCAGCGATGCAGGCACCGACCAGGCCACCTTCGACCCGAACGGCGATGATGACGCAGACGGATTGCCTAATGGCCTCGAAATTCAGTATCCCGGCACTTTAGACCCGCACAACCCCTACGACGCGACCAATGATCGCGGCGACGGCATCAGCTATCTCGATGCCTATCAGCAGGGATTGCCTCTTTTCCAGCCGTTGGAGCCTTCCACCGAGGAGCAACCGACGGCCCCCGCGGCAAACGATTCGACGAGTTCCCCCGAGCTTGATCCCTATGCAGACGACGATGGCGACGGCATCCCAAACGGCGTCGAGCTTCAGTTCCCTGGCATTCTCGATCCACTCGTCCTGGATTCAGGCAATGATCGAGGCGATGGGCTGACTTACCTCCAAGCCTACCAGGCAGGCCTCGTGCTCGACGTGCTGGACAATGACAATGACGGCATGACTGACGCCTACGAACTCAACTGGGCCCTTGATCCATTCAATCCTGCGGATGCCATGCAGATCATGAACGATGATGGTATATTCATCGTCGAGAAGGCCCGATTGGGCCTCTACCCCTGGGCGGCCCTATCGAGCGATCAACTAGAGGCACTTCGACCAAGCGCGGCACTTGTTGATGATCCGAATCTAAGCCCTGCTGAGAATGATTGGGATGGAGATGGCATCAGTAACCGCGATGAAGTGATGCTATTCGGCACCGACCCGAGGGACGTCGGCTCAGCGCCCACTTCCGAGCAACTCGAAACAGCCTACGCGGCCAACGAACTCTCGACCACAACTCTGATGACGCAATTTGGCGAGTTCGGCACAACCACCACAGAGGAGGATTCTGACGGCACTGGAACTGGAACTTCAACAGGCGAGGGAACGGGCACTGCCGATGGCGGCAGCTCGGACGATTCAGAAGCCACCATGTCCCAAGGGCCAGTGCCGCCAGGGGAAGGATACCACTATACTGGAAGATACAGCGCCGTCGAATTCGAATTTGAGATGGAATCCGGGGGCTACTATAATGAAATAAGTGGTCCGATATCGTTGAGTCCTGACATCGGACCCATTGAATTTAATCTGGGAAGCGGTGTGATGCACTATAGATTCTACTTCCCAACAGCTAAGCTGAGAACTTGGAGGATCGAGTATGAGTATGACGCCTGGGAACCGGATTCGTTCTTTGGATTTCTCAGCATCGTTCGTGTTCCCTGCACCGAAAAAAAGCGAACTCTCGAAGGTGAGATTGAAATAGCGTATGCCAGCATACTTGTGGGGCAATGGATTAGTGACCTAGAAACGCCGATTGAAGTGAACTGACTTGCAATTCAACGAGATACCAATGAAGCGTTCTTGCAATCCCTTGCTGCTGTGGGTTAGTATTGTCAGTGTGACCCCTGCTTTTTGGTCCTTGTTTCGTGGCCTTGCACACCACAGCGTTGCACGCATTCAACCATCGCTACTGATTCTCATCGTAGTCTTCCTAGCGTTGTTGAGCACAAGTCGAGCAGGGGCATTGATTTCAACGGCTATTTACGGTCTCGTAACTTTGGCTGCAATTGCGGCCGTGATCTGGGGGGTGCCGGCCTCTCCATTTGGGCCATGGGCCTATGGGATCGCGTTTGGCATGTGCATTCTCTATGCAGTGGGATTGTGGTTATCCGTGAAATGGCTTCGCTCCTTCCGTGGTCGGCCCATTCCTAGATGAACGTTCCGATTCTGGGATCCCCTTATTGTTAGAGCAGTTTAAATAATACTATAACCACAAGAAGCGAAGAAACCGGCCGCATCTTTGGCTGTGATTTTCGCGAAGGCATGGCTGATGGCTTGATCGAGTTCTTCGGGGGTGCGCGCCTCGGCGCTGCGCAGCAGGGATTTGATCTTGCTCCACATCTTTTCAATTGGGTTGAGGTCGGGTGAGTAGGCGGGCAGGAAGCGCACTTCGGCTCCGGCTGCTTGCACCAGCGCGGTGACCTGGGGTCTCTTGTGCACCGCGCCTTGGCGCAGCGTTGGACAGAGCACTTGGTCAGTGGTAGGTGACGAAGGCTGCTGTGTCGGCTGCTCCCGGCAGATGCATGCAGGCGGTGGTGCCATCCAGCAGGATGGAGGAGATCATCGTGGTGCTCTGCCAGCGTCCGCAAGGCGCTGCGGCATGCAATCGCCTGCCTCGCGGTGCTCTGCCGCGCAACCGGGTCATGTTGGTCTTCGCTGCGCTCTCATCAAGGAAGATGAGCCTCCAGGGCTCTAGCCCGCCTTGGGTGCGCTTCCAGCGCCGCCGCGCTTTGGCAACGTCTTCACGGTCTTGTTCGGCTGCCCGGAGCGTCTTTTTTTTATGTCAGTCCCATGTCCACGAGCACGTAGTGAATGGCGGGCAGCGTGCACTCCAGGCCCAGGGCCTCACGCAGTTCGGCCAGGGTCATATCGGTCTTGCGCTTCAGGTGCTTGCGAATGGCGATGCGATGCTCCGCGACGATTAGTCTCTTGCGCCCGGCGAGATGGTGCCTAGCCTTGATGCAGCCAGTGCCAATGAGAAGATTGCTGCTCCGACGACATGAAAAGCAAAATTCAATACGAGAAATGGATGCCCGCAATCCGACGTAATGGTTGGGCCTTTCAAATTGCAGCTGGCGGGGCAATATTGTGGTTTATCTACGGGATTTGGTGCGCCTTTGTTTGGGCATGGAGTCGGGGAACTGAGACAGGCATACCGGCAGGATTGCTCTTTGGGCCGGCGATCGTATTGATTATGCGACGTTCTAGATGGGCCGCTTGGCTCACCCTCGCCACTCATACTACTTATTGGTTGGTCATTCTAATGTTTGGCGTAGCATTCAAAGTTTGGAAGATATCCGCGCTACTTGGCTACTACTGGTCATTTGTGGTCTTGCTTCAATCATGCTTTGTTATTTCGTCGATCGCATTCGCTTTGAAGTCGAAGCGCCAAGAAAAACATATCAAATCAAGGTGAAAGATGTCGGGCGGTTTCCGAGGGTCGCTGTGGATCGCAACCAAATCCAAGGTGACGTCCTCAAGTGAATCTTGACGGGATGGTCAGCCCCCCACTTCCGACATTTGTTTGAGCCTTCGGTTTTTCCTGCTGGCGGATGATTTCCTTCCAGCGTGATCAGGAGGAAGAAGGTATCCGATCAACGTGGCACCGTCTGGGAGTCGTAGCTTTTAAGAGCCGTGTTCCTGGACTCTGGCTCTAATTCATGACGGCGAAGAGACGGAGATCCTCAAGCGTGACGCCCTTGGGCGGATGACTTTGGAGCGTGAGAAGGGGGAGGCGTTGCTGCAACGGTTTGAGTGCAGCGGGCTGAAGGTCGTGTCGTTCGCACGGCTGGCAGGGATCAATTATGGGACGCTTGCTTCGTGGGTGCAGGACCGGCGTCATGCGCGTGGTGACTATGTGCGCAAGGCCCAACCGAAGGCCGCTCTGCATGCGACAAAGCAAGTGCATTTCTTGCACGTGGCAATGCGCCGCCTTAAGTGCCGTTCAAGTGTCCCCGTTCAAACTCCATGCCGACTACCAGCCGCAGGGCGATCAGGCACAGGCGATCGCCAAGCTGTCGAAGTCGATTCTGGCAGGCAATCGCCACCAGACGCTGCTGGGTGTGACGGGTTCGGGCAAGACATTCACGATGGCGAATGTGATCGAGCGCACCGGCAAGCCCACGCTCATTATGTCGCACAACAAGACGCTGGCGGCGCAGCTCTACTCGGAATTTAAGAGCTTCTTCCCGGAAAACGCCGTGGAGTATTTCGTCAGCTACTTCGACTTCTACCAGCCCGAGGCTTACATCCCGCGCACCGATACCTACATTGAGAAGGACAGCAGTGTGAATGACGAGATCGAGCGGCTGCGGCTGTCATCGATGGGAGCCTTGCTCACGAGGCAGGATGTGATCGTCGTGGCCAGTGTTTCATGCATCTACGGCCTCGGTTCGCCGGAGGATTACGAAGGCATGATGCTGCCCGTGCACGTGGGTCAGCGCATCACGCGTGAGACGCTGCTCACGCGGCTGATCGACATGCTCTTCGAGAGGAATGACATCGAACTGCGCCGCGGCATGTTCCGCGCGCGTGGCGATGTGGTGGAGATCGTGCCCGCGTTCCTGGATTCCGAGGGCATCCGCATCGAATTCTTTGGTGACGAGATCGACCGCATCAGCGTGATCGATCTGCTCACGGGTCACGCGACGTCCCAGTTGTCGAACACCACCATCTTCCCCGCGAAGCAGTTTGTGACGCCAGGCGACAAACTGCGCCGCGCGATCGTGAATATCCGCGCCGAGATGGTGGAGCGAGTGGCCTGGTTTGAGAAAGAAGGCAAACTGCTCGAGGCGCAGCGACTGAAGATGCGCACCGAGCACGACATTGAGATGATGCAGGAGATGGGCTTCTGCCAGGGTATCGAAAACTACAGCCGGCATCTGACCTTCCGCGAACCCGGAGCGACGCCTGGCACGCTGCTGGACTTTTTCCCAAAAGACTTCCTGCTCATCGTGGATGAGAGCCATGCCACGATCCCCCAGATCGGTGGCATGTATGAAGGCGACAAGTCTCGCAAAACCGTGCTGGTAGAGCACGGCTTCCGCCTGCCGAGCGCATTGGACAACCGCCCGCTACGCTTTGATGAGTTCATGGCGCGCATGCATCAGGCTCTGTATGTGAGCGCCACGCCGGCGAAGTTTGAGATGCAGAACAGCTTCGTGGGAAACACCGGTTACATACCGCATCAAAGGGAGCGCATAGGACAGGAGGAAAGCACTCCCGCCATGCTGCCGGGTGGAAGCGCCCGCACCGTCAGAATCAGCACCAGCGCCGAGCCGGTGGAGAAATTCGATGTAACCACCCGGAACAAAGCTCTGATCGTGGAACAAATCATCCGCCCCACGGGACTCCTCGATCCAGTGATCACCATTCGTCCGCTCAAAGGACAGATTGATGAGACCATCGAGTTGTGTCGCCAGCGCATCGAGCGCGGAGAGCGCGTGCTGGTGACCACGCTGACAAAGCGCACGGCGGAGGATCTGACCGACTACCTGCGCAACCTGAACCTGCGCGTGCGCTACCTGCACAGCGACATCGATGCGATCGAACGCGTGGAGATTCTGCGCAGCCTGCGCGCCGGCGAATGCGATGTGCTGGTGGGCATCAACCTGCTGCGTGAGGGGCTGGATTTGCCTGAGGTGTCGCTCGTGTGCATCCTCGATGCGGACAAGGAAGGCTTCCTCCGCAGCGAGACCTCGCTCATCCAGACCGCAGGCCGGGCGGCGCGGCATCTCAGCGGCGAGGTCGTGCTCTTCGCGGACTTGATGACCGACAGCATTAAGGCGCTATGCCAGATCACGGAGTATCGGCGCGCAAAGCAGGACGAGCACAACAAGCGACACGGCATCGAGCCGCACCCGGTGAAGCGCGCGGTGCAGGCGAGCCTGAGCGTGTTCAAACAGGCCGCGATCGATGCGAACGTGCTGCGCGAGGGCGCGAGCGATCAAACGGTGGCAGACGTGCTGCGCGAGCTGGAGGCCGAGATGGTCGAGGCCGCAGGCAAGCTGGAATACGAGCGTGCGGCGCTGCTGCGGGATCAGATTCGCGAGTTGAAAAAACAGACCGGAGAGGGCGCGGCGCAGCCGCAAGAGAAGGTGGACTACCGCGCGGGGCTGAAGAAGAAACGTGGCCGCGGCCGCTGAGCCGCGCGGGCGTCTTGACATGCCTGTGGCTGGCTGCTTGTAGGCAGCATGCCCGCGCTCGCCGCCTTGTATCCTGCACTGAAGCCGCTGTTGTTCAAACTTGATCCCGAGTTCGCGCACACGCTCACCGTGAAGATGATGCGGATCGCCTACGCGCTGGGGCTGCTGGGCAGCGGCAGGGCGGGCAAAGGCGATCAGAGCGTGTCGTGCCTGGGGCTCACCTTTCCGAATGTGCTCGGTCTTGCTGCCGGCATGGACAAGTCAGCCAGTGCGGTGGACGCGTGGGGTGCGCTGGGCTTCGGAGCCGTGGAGTGCGGCACGCTCACGCCGCGGCCTCAGCCCGGGAATCCCAAGCCGCGGCTGTTTCGCCTGCCGGAGCATCGGGCGCTGATCAATCGCATGGGCTTCAACAACCCAGGCATCCACGCTGCTGTCGATCGCTTGCGGAAACGCCGCACGAAAGCCGTCGTGGGCGTGAACATCGGGAAGAACTTCGACACACCAAATGAAGCGGCGGTGAATGACTATCTTTACTGCCTGAAGGCAGCGTATTCCGTCGCGGATTACATCGCGGTGAACATTTCCTCGCCGAACACGAAGGGCCTGCGCGATCTGCAGGGAGAGGAAGCCATGCGCATCCTCGTGAGCACACTGCGCAAAGAACAGGCATCGCTCGAACGCGAGCATGGCAAACACGTGCCCATTGTGGTGAAGATCGCACCCGACCTGGAGCAGGTGCACGTTCAATCGCTCGCACGCGTGTTCAACGAACTCGCCATCGAAGGCATCATCGCCACGAACACGACGATCGCGCGTGATGCCGTGGCAGGGCATCCTTTGGCAAAAGAAGCTGGCGGCCTCAGCGGTGCCCCTGTGACACAGCGCAGCACGGAGGTCATCGCGGAGTTTCGTCATCTGCTCGCGCCCAGCATACCGATCATTGGCGTGGGAGGAATCATGGGTGGAAAGGATGCCATCGACAAAGTCCGCGCCGGTGCCACGTTGGTGCAGATCTACAGCGGGCTGGTCTATGCAGGCCCTGCACTGATCGACGACGTGCTCGACACTCTTCTCGCCAACAGCGCCCCAACAGTTCGCAACTCGTAACTCATAACCCACATCCCGAATACCATGCCCATCCCCGTAGAACTCAAAGCCGGCGACCACTGGTGGTGCTCCTGTGGACTCAGCAAACATCAGCCCATGTGCGATGGCAGCCACAAGGGCACCGGCAAGGCACCGATGAAATTCACTTTGCCCGAGGACAAGAAAGTCGTGCTCTGCGACTGCAAACGCACCTGCAATGCGCCCTACTGCGACGGCTCGCACAACAAGTGATTCGCGCCGCGCATGGTGAACAATGCCCCTCTGTTTCTCGGCTTCCGCTACCTGAAGCCGAAGCGCTCTTTTGTGTCCACCATCACGCTGATCTGCATCGCCGGCATCACCCTCGGCGTGGCGGTGCTCATCATCGTGATCTCGGTGATGAAAGGCTTCGAGATGGATTTCAAGAACCTGCTGATCGGGTTTGAATCGCATGTGGAACTCAAACAGCGCGATTTGTTCGAAGGCGAGGACCCGCGCAGTCTGTCGAAGTGGCAGGATCTGAAGCCTCTCGTGGAAAAGCTTCCCGGAGTCGTGTCCGCAGCGCCTTTCGTGCGTGGCGTGGTCTTTGTGAAGGCAGGACCGCAGGCCACCGGCATCGAAATATACGGCATGCCAGAGCAGGGCTCGGAGGCGATGCGGCAGAAGCTGTCCAAGCATCTGCTGCCGCCGCTGGAAGGTGAGCCGGCCGGCAGCATGGATCTGGATGGCGACATCATCGTCATCAACGACCAGGTGGCCGGACAGCTCAATTTGCGGGTGGGAGACAAGGTGACGGTCTTCGCCACCGGTTCCATGCCGCAGGTCGTGGACAAGCTGGGCGAGATCAGCAAGAAGAAGGCAGAAGCCGAGAAGGCGAAGCTCTTCGATGAGATCAATGAACTGATCATGCCGCAGGACCTCACGGTGACAGGCATCCTGCGCGGCGATTCGACCTGGGGGCGCTGTTACCTGCCGCTGCGCACGGCGCAGGAGCTGTTCGGGCTGCGCGGGCGCGTGCACGGCATCGGCCTCGAACTGAAGAACCCGCATGACGCGCCGGCATTCGTCGATCGGCTGATCCGCTCCGAAACGCTGCCGCCCGACTGGGGCGCCGGATCATGGGTGGACAGGCACGCATCCCGCCTGGCCGCGATCCAGAACGAGCGCGTGATGATGTGGTTCGTCTTGTCCTTCGTAGTGCTCGTCGCTGCGTTCTCCGTGGCGGCGACGACTCTCACGGTGACCGTGCAAAAGCGGCGTGAGATCGGCATCCTCACCGCACTGGGCATGCGCTTGTGGCAGATCGTCGGGGTATTTCTGACTCAGGCATCGGTCGTGGCGCTTGTCGGGACGGTGCTCGGCTATGTCGCAGGCATGACGTTCCTGTTTTTCCGCAATGACATCCGCGACGGTCTCGCATCGCATTTCGGCATTCAAATCTTCCCGCAGGACATCTACTTCTTGTCCGAAATTCCGGCGCAGACGCAAACCAGCGATGTCATCATCGTCTGCGGCGTATCCGTGGTGCTGTGTTTGATCGCCGCATTCCTGCCGGCATTCTTCGCCGCGCGCGTCGATCCCGCCGTGGCGCTGCGCGATACGTGACGATCACGCCACGAGTTCCTTCACCACGGCGGAGTGCTCCGTCACATTTGTGAGACGGAAGTCCAGGCCGGCATAGCGATAGGTGAACTTCTCGTGATCAAATCCGAGCAAGTTCAGGATCGTGGCGTGCAGATCGCGCACGTGCACGGGATTCTCCGTGGCACCGAAGCCGAACTCGTCGGTCGCACCGTGCGTGTAGCCGCCACGTGCGCCGCCTCCTGCCAGCCACATGCTGAACCCGTAGTGATTGTGGTCTCGACCGCGCTGCTTCCCGCTGTTCGCGCCAGGAGTCGGCAGTTCGACTGCTGGAGTGCGTCCAAATTCGCCCCCCCAGATGACAAGGGTCTCGTCAAACAGGCCACGCATTTTTAGATCGGCCATGAAGGCTGCGATCGCAGGATCGACTTGGGCGGCGAGCCGCTTGTGATCCAGAATTTCATCATGGCTGTCCCACGGCTGGCCATCGCCGGTCCAGAGCTGGAGAAAGCGCACGCCGCGCTCCAGCAGGCGGCGGGCGATCAGGCATTGCTTCCCAAACTTGGTGTCGCCGTAGGCCTTGAGCGCCCACTCCGGCTCCTTGCTGATGTCGAATGCATCACTGGCCTCCATCTGCATGCGGTAGGCCAGCTCGTAGCTCTGCACGCGCGCCTCCAACTGCTGATCGTTCTGCCGCGCCTGCAGGTGCTGCTCGTTGAGTTCGTGCAGCAGATCGAGCTGACGGCGCTGCTGCTTCAAATCGAGCGAGGTGTTCTTGATGAACTCCACCAGCTTGTCCACCCGTGTGTCGTCCGTGTTGATGTAGGCACCCTGGAACACGCTGGGCAGGAAGGCGCTCTGCCAGTTCTTCGTGCGCCGCGTAGGCATGCCTCGCGGACACATGGCGATGTAGCCTGGCAAGTTCTGGTTCTCAGTGCCCAGACCGTAGGTCACCCAGGACCCGAGACTCGGACGGTTGAGGCGGCCGTCTCCACAGTTCATGAGACCGAGTGAAGGTTCGTGATTCGGCACGTCGGCGTGCATTGAACGAATCACACACAGGTCATCGGCAAACTCGGCAGTCTTGCTGAAGATCTCACTCACCTCGAGGCCGCACTGGCCATACTTTTTGAACTCAAACGGCGACTTCAAACCCGCACCCGTTGGCCGCTCGGTCTTGAGCAGATTGGGCAGAGCCTTGCCATCCATCTTCGTGAGCATCGGCTTTGGATCGAAGGTATCCACCTGCGACGGGCCACCATTCATGAAGAAGTGAACCACGCGTTTTGCCTTCCCCGGAAAATGCGGCTGGCGCACGGCCAGCGGATTACTCGAATTGATTTGGGATGCGCCGAAAGCGCGTTCGCCAAACAGCTGCGACATCGCCAGCGAGCCGAAGCCCATGCCGACGCGCGCGAGCATCTGGCGGCGGGTGAGGAACCGGTGTTCGAGATTGGGGGCGTGGGGCATGGGGCGGTAATAGTTACGCCCGGATGCGTCGTTTTTCGACAGCGATCTCACCGCATCCCTTGCCCTCGCTGCACCCGATCCATCACTTCTTTTTCGGCTTCTCGGGCAGGGCCGTCAGGGGCGTCGTATTGATCTCTGATTTGATGCCTCGCAGGTGCAAATCGAAGAACTGCCTCGCCCGGCTGACCGCCTCAGGATGATTCACGGAGCCGTGGCCGCCGGCCGTGATCGGAATCAACAGCGTGGGCACTCCGGCCTTTCGCAGGGCGGCCTGGATCGCCTCCGCATTGGCAAACGCCACCCGCTTGTCAGCCGCGCCCTGGATGTTGAGAAACGGCGGATCATCGGCCGACACATAGGTCAAAGGCGAGGCCGCCACAGCCTCGGCGTGCTTCTCCTCATAGGTGCCACCCAGCAGCCCGATGACCGCATCGTCCTTCACGATCGGGCCGCCATCCTTGTCGAACATCAATGCCTTTGTGAAGTCCTGCGGTCCGCACAGGTTCACCACGCATCGCACCCGGCTGCTGAGCGATGTGAAATCGCCATAGCTGCCTTCGAGCGCTTTCACATCGCCGCTGGTGCCCAGCAGACTGACAAGGTGTCCGCCCGCGGAGCTGCCCGTGGCACCAATCTTGTCTGGATCGAGGTTGTATTCCCGCGCGTGCCCACGAATCCAGCGGATGGCCGCCTTGCAATCATAGATCTGCTCCGGCCAGTGCGCTTCATCGGTCAAACGGTAGCCCACGGCGACCGCTGCGTAGTCTCCCGTGCGGGCCAGCTGGATGGCCGCGGAGGCGTAGCCGACACGATCTCCATGAATCCAGCCGCCACCATGCACGTAGGCCACCACGGGGAGCGGTTTGTCGCTGTTCCGCTTCGCAGGCAGATAGACATCAACCATCTGTTTCGGGTTGGTGCTGCCCGCGTAGGGTTGATCGAAATGCACCTCCACACCGGACTTCGCGGCTGCGGCGAGCACGTTCTTTTGCGAATCGGTCCTCTCATCCGCTGCGACGGTGAGCGCTAAAGCAAAGGCAGGCAACAAGATGCATTTCATGGCAGCAACACAACGCAGCGATTGCCATCGACCTTTGCAGCATGCGCAACCCGAGTGCGCCCGAGCGTCATTCCAGCAGCTTCGTCAGTTCCTCGGGCAATGTCACGGGTGCGCGGCACGTTTGGCCGCTGCAGACATACGCCGCGGGCTTTCCATCCAAAGGCTTCATCGCGTCATCGGGGCCGGCATGCAAAACCACAGCGTGAGGCAAGAACCGGGTGTTCACCACCTGGTGCAAGGCTTTGAAGGCTTGGGTGCTGGCATCTCCCGCCAGCACGATGTGCAAGTCGGGCGAGTGCAAATGCTGAAGAGCAGCGGTCATCACCGGGACTGATGAGGCGCTTTGCGTGAGGGCCTGATGGAACAAGTTCAACACCTGCAGCGCGCGCGCCTTCAGTGCTTCATCCTGTTTCAAGGCGGCGAGCCGGGTGAGATTCAATGCGCCGAGAGAGTTCGGCGAAGGCTCGGCGCCATCGTAGTCCTCTTTTACCCGCATGATGGTGTTAGGCTGCGCGGTGTGCGTGCTGAACCAGCCGCCATGCTCCTGATCCCAGTATTGCGAATCCAGTTCGCCCTGCAGCGACAAAGCCCATGTCAGCCAGCGATCGTCAAGCGTGGCTTGATGCAGCTCGATCAGGCCGTGGATCAGGCAGGTGTAATCGGTGGCGAAGGCGGGCACTTTGGCCACGCCGGCGCGCCAGCTTCGCCGCAAGGATTTGCCTGGCTCCGCGCAGAGATGGTCATGCACGAACTGGGCTGCCCTCTCCGCCATGCCAATCATCTCCGCGTCCGCCAGCACGGCACCAGCACGCGCGAGGCTGCCGAGCATGAGGCCATTCCAGGCGGTGATGATCTTGTCATCCAGATGCGGTCGCGGCCGCTGTGCGCGTGCCGCCAGGAGCGCATGGCGTCCATTGACGAGAATCTGCTCGACCTCGTCCACGGGCATCTTGAAGAACTCCGCGGTAGATTTTGAGGTGAACGCGCGAAACAACGTGTTGGTGCCTTTGAGTTCGCCGTGCGGATCGCTTTCGGGACGTGCGTTACCATCTTTGCGCGCGCCGTAGGCATAACGGAAAATGCTTCCGGGCTTCGCGCCCAGCAGCGAATCGATCTCGGCTGCCGTCCACACGTAAAAGGCACCTTCCTTCTTCTCCACCGCATCCGCGGAGGGCAGGCTGTCGGCGTCCTCAGCGGAGAAAAAGCCTCCCTCTGCATGGGTGAGATCGCGCCGCACATAGGCTGCGATCTGCCGGGCGATGGTAGCGTGAAAATCGGAACCCGTGAGCTGCCAGGCTTCGACATACGCGGCGAGCAGCTGCGCCTGGTCGTAGAGCATCTTCTCGTAGTGTGGGATGTGCCAGTATGCATCCACGGAGTAGCGATGAAACCCGCCGCCTAGATGATCGCGCATGCCGCCGTTCGCCATCGCGCGCAGTGTTTTGACCGCCATCTCCAGAGCCCAGTCGGACTCGCTGGACTTGGTGGGAGCCAGATAGCGGTGGAGCCTGAAGAGCAGCTGCAGCGCGGAGGGGCGTGGGAACTTCGGTGCGCTGCCGAAACCGCCTTCGTGGTAGTCGTAGCTGCCGCTAAGATCGCTGTAGGCCTTCTCAAACACCTGTGCGGGTTCTGCTTCGCCCTTCGTCGCCAGTTCGCTCTCCAGATGGCCTTGCAGTTTGTCAATGGACGTGCGCGCGCGCTCCACCACTCCTGCGCGGTCTTCTTTCCAAAGTTTGGCGATCTCCAGCAGCAGATCTTTCCAGCCGATGCGTCCTTTGGTCACCGGCGGATAGTAGGTGCCGCCGTAGAAGGGTTTCAATTCCGGCGTGAGGAATACATTCATCGGCCAGCCGCCGTGGCCCGTGGCAGCCTGGACGTAGGTCATGTAGATCAGATCCACATCGGGACGCTCTTCGCGATCGACCTTGATGCACACGAAGTGCTCGTTCATCACGGCTGCAATGTCTTCGTTCTCGAACGATTCGTGCTCCATCACGTGACACCAGTGGCAGGTGGAGTAGCCGCTGGAGAGAATGATGGGCTTGTCCTCGGCACGCGCTTTCGCAAACGCATCCTCTCCCCAGGGGAGCCAGTTCACGGGGTTGTGCGCATGCTGCAGCAGATACGGTGACTGCTCGTGGATCAGCGCGTTCGTATGCTTTGGCGCGGTGGCGGTTTCGGCGTCGGGCATGGTGCGGGTAAAGGAGTTTACGTGAGTATGAAACGCCCGGACGCGGGCACAACGCGAGTTTGCTCCCCAAAGACAACAAGGCCCGCCCCGGAATTCGGAGCGGGCCTCGCGTGATCGAAGCACCGGGGCGGTTCTCCGCCAGGTGGGCCGCTTATTTCTTTACGCGGAAATCCGCGTGGCAGGCCTTGCAATCGGTGGCCTTGTCAAAAGCGTCTTTGCCGGCTGCATCCTTGGCCTGGATCTGCTTCACGGCGGCGATCACGGCCTTGCACTTGGCCTGCCAGGCCGCGGTGTCGCCCTTCGCAGGCTTCTGGCCGCACATAGCTTGATAGGCTTTGATGAATTCAGCCATCTCGGTCTCGGAGGCGGTGCCCCCGGCGATCTTCTTGCAAGTAGAGGTGTCGCCCTTGTGATGTTTCTTCATCGCGTCGGCGATGATCTTGTTCTCGGCGTAACAGAAGAGGGTTCCGGCGAGCGCGAGCGTGGTGATGAGGAGGGTGCGTTTCATGGCATTGTATGGGTTTGTCTGACTGACTGAGTGTTGGAGCCGAGTTGTTGATGTCGCTGACGTTTGGGGGTGATCAGAAGGTGAATACCAGTCCGGTGTGCAGTGTGAAATCAGGCGAGGTTTCATTCAAGCCAAATCCCGCGCCAAGTTTGACGGTCATGCACCCAGCCACCTTGTAATAGATGCCGCCGACCATTTCCTGCCAGCCATGGGACTTGAAATCTCCGGTCGCTTCGATCCCAACGGAGAGCTTCTCATTGACGCGCTGGCGCAGGCCTGCAGCATAGCCCCAAGCTGTATCGGGTCCGGAGATGTTCAGCACGTTGAACACTGCCAGCAGATCGTCCGTGATCTTGGATTCGATGATGAAGCGCCCCACGAATGCATCCACTCCGTGTGCGTGGATGCTCGGACCATCCTCAAATTCAGCGCCCTGGCCAAACTGATAGCCGGCACTGATGCCCAGCTTGAAGGGCAGGGAGCAATCAGGCGGCGTCAGCAGAAAATGCGCGGCGGGCGTGACACTGGCGTATTCCCACGAGCCTTCTACTTCATCGCGAAAATCCGCTTCGATGCTCCACGACAGCCTTGAGGTGAGTCCACCATAAATCGCCGGGGAGAGGCCGAATTCGCTGCCTTCCGCGCCCTTTTCCCACTCGAAATTGGAGAGCAGCAGGAATTCGTCGCAGCACGCGCATTGGGTATCTTCGACGACGAGAAAACTTTGGCCGTGATGGGCGCGCACCGTGGCAGCGCCGGCAAGAATACAAGCAAGGAGAGTAACGAAGAATTTCATAAACAAGAAGAGATGTGAAAGGTGAAAACAAATGGAGTGATAACAGGATGCCCATCGCAAATGCGTTCCGCTACGCGCGTGCAGTCGCGCACGCCCGGGCCAGGCGCAGCGGGGAAACACGGCAGGACCCGCCATCAGCGAGCCCGCTACCATGCACCGGTATTAGCCGGCCGTCTTCGGCGGCGGCAGCGGCGGAGGCACGTTTCGCATTCGCAGCGCAGGCTGGTCATCATGCGATACCTCCACATCTGCGACAGGTGCCGAAAACACGATTCGCGGGGCGTGCACTGCATAGAGATCCGGGGCCTTCAATGGTGCGGGCGGGCCGGGCGCTTTCTTCGTCGTATCATCTCCAGCATGGCGATCCACTGCCTTGCACAGATCGCATGGATGCTGCCCATCGAAGGTCCGCGAGAAGGCCTCTTGCAGACTCATGCCGCCCTTCAAATCACGGCCAAGCATGCCCGCCCAGGCTGCGCTTTGAACCAACGCCCGGTGGCCGCCTGTCGCGAGGAGCAGCGCGGTTGCCAGCATAAGCCTGGAAAAGCTGGGCATGTCAGGAAAAGTAAATCAGCCGCGAGTATCAACGCAAGACTTGCTCACTTTCTTCTATGCCCGCAGCGCGCCGCCGAGATTCCCCGGCGAACTTCCCACCGACGGCGCGTAGTCTGCACCCGTCCTTCTGCATGAGCGCCACCTTCCGCCTGATGCTTCCCTTCCTGCTGCTTGCGGTTTCCGCGCGAGCACCTGCTGCGGCTCCGCTCGATTTCGCCAGGGACATCCTGCCCATGCTGGAGCGCAACTGTCTGCCCTGCCACAATGCAACCAAGTCCGAGGGCGATTTCATCATGGAGACGCCTCAACTCATGCTCAGAGGTGGCGAACACGGCGCGGCGATTCAGCCCGGCCGAGGCAGCGACAGCCTGCTCTACCAGACTGCGGCGCGCTCTAAAAAGCCCTACATGCCGCCTGCGGACAACAAGTCCAAAGCAAAGGCGCTGACCTCCCAGCAACTGGAGCTGCTGCGTCGCTGGATCGATGAAGGGGCGCAAGGTCACGGAAAAACACGCGAGACACCGAAGTGGCAGGCCATGCCATCACGCGTCGTTGCGGTGTCCGCCGTGGCGGTGACTTTCAATGGAACGCTCGCTGCTATCGCGCGCGGCAACCGGGTGACGATCTATGATTTGCTTCTCAATCAACTGGCGTTTGAACTGCCGCCTGAGGCGCATCACGACATCGTATCGTCGCTGGTGTTCAGTCCGGATGGAGCGACGCTCGCCAGCGGCAGCTTCGGTGAGGTCAAGCTGTGGTCGCTCGTGCCACAGGAGGTTCGCCCGTCGCAGCATGAAGTTCCTGCCGCCTCGCCCGCGGAGGCTCGGAGCCCCGATGGAAAGCGGATCGCGAACACAGCCGGAAAGCTGACTGGCGGAGACGGCAAGACTGTGATCGCCGAACTCATCCGCGATCGCGCGCAGGAAGATGCCCGGCTGAAAGGAGCCCAGGCGTCCCTGGCGGCGAGCTTTGAACTCTCGTGGCAAAAGGGCGAACTCGAGCGCTGCGAGGCGCGCATCAAGCAGCTCCGGGACGACGCTGCCAAAGCCGCGGGCGTTCATGCTGATTTTGTGAAGCGCAAATCCGATATCGAGAAGAAGATCGCCGAAGCGCGCGCTGTTCGCGATGCGCGACTCAAAGAACGAGAGCTGGCAGACGCTGAAGTCAGCAAGCTCGCCCCCGAAACTCCCGCTGGGACCGATGCGGCCAAGGCGCTGGACGAAGCGACGAAGAAGCAGAAGGAAGCGGCGAGCCGGTTCAATGAGGCGGCTAAAGCTCTGAGCGAGGCCATGAGCGAAACCGGCAAGGCGCAGGATGCCGAACGCACGGCCAGGAAAGCGGAGGAGGATTTGGCGGACGAAAGCAAGAAATTGAAGCTCGTGCAGACCGCGCTCGCAGCCGCCCAGTCCGCACTGGCGGCTGCGGACAAGAGAGTCGCCGAGGAGCGAAATACGGCCACGAAACAAGCCAGCCCAATACGCAGCATCACATTCAGTGAAGACTCCCTGAGCATCTACACGACTCATGAGGACGGTTGCGTGCGCGCCTGGTCGGCTGCCGAGGGCGCGCCGTTGTGGACGCTGAAGGTCGATGCGCAGCCGCTTGGCGGCATCAAGCTGGTTGGCGATCAGCTGATCGTGGCGAGGCACGTCGGCACTGTCGGCATCATGCCCAAGAGAAGCTGGGCTCTGGCGCACCAGCTTGGCGATGCCACCAGCGCGAAGTCGCCGCTCACGGATCGCGTCAATGCGCTGGCGTTCTCGCCAGATGGCCGCTGGCTTGCCACTGGCAGCGGAGATCCATCTCGCACGGGTGAGATCAAGCTGTGGAATCCCGCAGACGGCAAGCTCGTGCGCGAGTTCGACAGACCACACAAAGACGCCGTGCTCGCTCTCGATTTCAGCTCCGATGGCAAACTGCTGGCGAGCGGCTCCGCCGATCATGCGGTGCGCGTGTGGGAGGCTGCCAGCGGCAGGCTGGTGCGCCATCTGGAAGCGCACAGCAATCACGTGCTGGCCGTCAGTTTCCGCAGTGATGGCCGCGTGCTGGCCAGCGCTGGCGCCGATGCCGCCATCCGGACGTGGACGCTCGACACCGGCGATGTTTTGAAAACGATCAGCGACTTCAAAAAGGAAGTCACGGGCGTGCGCTACATCGAAATGCGCGACCAGCTGGCGTGCGCCGCCGGCGATCCCGAACTGCGCCTGCTCAACGACCAGGGAGCGAAATCGCGCAGCGATGTCGCGGACGGAAAAGCTTTCCTGACCACCTTCACCGCCAGCAGCGATGGACGCGTGCGCGTCGTCGGAGACATGCACGGCCACGTGTGGGTGCTGGATTCCACCGGCAAGGTCACCGGGTCATTTGTGCCTTGAGCCGCGCGTGCCTCGCAGTAGTGAGCGCGCACCATGATCCTGCAGATCGCACCCCTTCCCGACTTTCTCATGCTGCCGCTCCGCCAGCTTTATGCGGTGCATGATCTAAGTTCCGCCGCGGACAAAGAGGCGCTGCTCAACGATGCCGGCCCCCGCATCCGCGCCATCGTGATGACCGGTGGCAGCGCTACGCCGCCCGCGTTGCTAGATCGCCTGCCCGCTCTGGAGATCATCTCCGTAAATGGCGTGGGATACGATGGTGTGCCGCTGGACTACTGCCGCGCGCGACGCATTCGTTTGACCAACACGCCCGACGTTCTCACCGATGACGTGGCTGATATCGCAGTCGCGCTGGTGCTCATGTGCTCCCGCGGACTCGTGCACGCCAACCGTCTTCTGCACGCCGATCGGTGGAGCGAGGGCACCAGCACACTGACCACGAAGGTGTCAGGCAAACGCGCCGGCATCATTGGGCTGGGCCGCATCGGCAAAGCCATCGCCGCACGGCTGATGGCGTTCGGAATGAGCATCGGCTACCACGGCAGAAATGCTCAGAGCGTGCCTTACGCGTTTCATTATTCACTCCACGAACTTGCCGCGTGGTCGGATTATCTCATCGTTGCGTGTCCGGGAGGCGACGGCACGCGGCATTTGATCGATGCGACGGTGCTGCGTGCACTGGGAGAGAAGGGCACGCTGATCAATATCGCGCGCGGCAGCATCGTGGATGAAAGCGCCTTAATCGCCGCACTGCGCGATGGCGTGATCAAAGGGGCCGGGCTCGATGTATTCGAGCACGAACCACAGGTGCCCGCCGGGTTGCAAACCTTTCCCCAGGTGGTGCTGCTGCCGCACATCGGCAGTGCCACGCGCGAGACGCGCGGTCAGATGGCGCAGCTGGTGATCGACAATTTGACAGCGCACTTTGAAGGCCGGCCGCTGGTGACGCCGGTGTTTTGATAAGGGACTCCCGCCGCAAGCTCCCCCATCGCTCTCCGTTTAGCTGTGCTCCTCATGATCAAACGAACCGCCTCTCTGCTGCTCCTCGCCGTCGCTCACGCTTGTGCCGATGGTCCGAAAGACAATCTGGCCGTCGATGTGCGCCCCGTTCCGCCACCAGGCATCGACGTGCCGGCCGACGTGCGAACCAAGCTGACCGATGGTCTCAAGAAGCTGCGGACCGCGATCGATGAGGCGGCAAAAGCGCAGGCCAAGAACCCGATGCTGAATGATCTTCTGCCTGACATCGAGGT
>WBZU01000831.1_pt1 | contig 25091 bp, 21 predicted proteins | sample 5204311 | NCBI WGS metagenome assembly WBZU01 (sample SAMN12344359, study PRJNA552823) | activated sludge metagenome | biome: Activated sludge suspended growth; feature: Nitrification reactor; material: Wastewater; isolation source: activated sludge from nitrification reactor of wastewater...
CTCGATCTTCCTGCATTGGCCTTCTTTCCTGTGTCCTCGGTGTGCTCGTCGGATGCGGCGGAGCTGTGGACGAAGACGAGGTGGTCGACACTTCGCAATTGGCGTACACCGTTCCGGCCAAAGGGACGGCGACGACACTCGACGTTGCGACGTACAATCTCGAATGGTTTGGTGATGCCACATCGGGACCTACGGACAATACGCTTCAGCGGCAAAACGTCGCCGATGTGATTGCTGGTGCCGATCTCGACATTTGGGGATTGCAGGAGGTCGTGAGCGCGGCGCAATTCACGACGCTGAAGTCGTCGCTTCCGGGGTATGCGGGTTTCTTGTCGAATGAAGCAAGCGTCACGAGCGGCTCGTCGTATTACACGTCGACCGAGCAGAAGCTTGGTTTCTTGTACAAGACGTCGATGGCCACGGTTCAAAGCGCCAAACTCATTCTCACGTCCAGCGATTATGATTTCGCCGGTCGACCCCCGATGGAAGTAAAACTCTCGGTGACCCTCAATGGTTCGACGGCAACGTTGGTCGTGATTGTTCTGCACGCAAAAGCGTTATCGGATGCGGCGAGTTATCAGCGCCGCCAGAATGCCTCGGCGGCTTTGAAATCGTACCTCGATACCACGTATCCCACGCAAAAGGTGCTGGTGTTGGGGGACTACAACGACGACCTTGACCAATCGATTGCCGGCGGCGCTTCGCCTTATGCGAATTTTCTTGCCGACCCGGCGCGTTATCAATTTGCGACCCAATCGATTTCGGATGCGGGGATATCGACGACGGCGAGCGGCGGCGCCACCATCGACCATATTCTGCTCACGAATGAAATGGCCGGCACGCTTTTGCTCGATTCACCGTTGGCGTATCGAGTCAATACGTACATTACCAGTTATTCGACGACCACGACCGATCATTATCCCGTGCTCAGTCGTTTTTCCTGGGGAGCTCCCGCGCAGCTCGTGCTGAACGAAATATGCGCCAACGAGCCGGGCAGCGACGTCGCGGGCGAATTCGTGGAAATCGTCAACATCGGCGGAAGCACGGCGGTCTTGGATGGGTATACCATTTCCGATGCGACTTCCGTCCGGCATACGTTTGCCGCGGGAACTTCGCTTGCGCCGGGAAAGGCGATGGTGGTGTTTGGCGGGGCCGCAGCAATTCCCGCCGGACTGAGCAACGCAATCGCGAGCTCGACGAACAATCTTGGTCTGGCCAACGGAGGTGATTCCGTGTATTTGAAAGACAGCGGCGGCGTGGTCAAAGACTCCGTCACCTATACGTCGTCTCTTGCGGCAACGGACGGTGTTTCCATGAATCGTAGTCCGGATGCGGGGACGAGCGCCACGTATGTCCTGCATACCGCGCTTTCCGCAAACCCGCGTTCACCGGGGACCAAGGCCGGCGGAGCGGCGTTTTGATTTATTCGTAAAACGCCCGAATCGTCACCGAAATTCGGCGTCCCAGGGCCGCCTTGGACGCCGGCACTTCATGCGTGTACGCCCGATTGACATTCCACGGAACGACGATCACGCCTCCGTTTACTGCGGGCACATCGGTAAAACCTTTTTCACGCCAACGACGCAATCGAAAGGAACGCGCTTCGCCGAAAGATAGGGTGACGATCGGCGTACCTTCGATTCGATTCTGATCGCTGTCGCGATGCGGGCCGATGTAATGCCCCGCGGTTCCATCGTACCAATTGAGCAACAAACCATTGAGGCGAGGTTCGAGCTCTTGACGCACCCAATCGAGCCATGGCTCCAATCCCTTCGTCATGGGCAAGGCGCGATTGACATTGCCCGTGTAACGATAATCCATACCGTACGCTTGTTGCCAACGCGGCGTACGCACCGGCCGTCCGTGCATCTTGATCTCGTGAAATCCGTCGGGGTGCATTGACCACAGAGCGTCGAAATCAGCTTGATTCGGCACGAGCGACGCAGGCAAAGAGCCCACGAGAACCTCGTGCGTCTCGTCGAGCGCGATGGGGTGAAACAGGGACATGCCTGAATGTATGTTCAGATTCGTCCCGCCGGCAAGGATTATTTGAGGGCTGCGGAGAGAGTGCTTTTCGGTTCGATTTCCGCCAAGTACGTTTTATTGCAATTCCACACGCTCCACGGCGAACTCCGCGTCGAACCACCCGGTCCCCTTGGGCCGAGAAAAACTGATGTACATCACGCGCCCATTTTCCTCCGAATACTCGGGATGCACGACCATATCGTAAATCCACCCTTCGGTCGTTTTTCGATCGCCTGTGAATAACTTCGCTTCATCCGACCACGGGCCGCAAACATCGGGCGCTGTTCGAACCACGGCGTCATTCGTCCCCGGATCGGAATAGATGGCGAGCCATCGGCCCACGTGCGCATTGAAATGCACCGTCATGATATCCGAGCCGTCGAATAGCTCCGTCGCGTCGGCCTGCTCCGAGACAAACGCATCTCCGTCCCAATAGGTCCACGCCGAACGTTCTTGCAATTGATCGAGCGGCACACGGGCGAGCGTGCACGGTTTCGAGAAGCCATCGCCGGCGCATGAAAACGAATACAAGTGCTCGTCGCGAATCACGGGAGCGACGCCGTAGTTAGGTTCCTTTTCGCCAAACAGAAGCGTTGGGTGTTCGGTTCCTTCGGCCACGACGGGCCTTTCGGGGGCCGCATTAAAATCGTTCCATAAGGCAAAACCGTATCCGACCGCGCGAAAGTTGAAGTCACCGGGTTCGGCATAAATCAATCCGTAGGGGATGATCCCCCGCTGGTTTTTCTCATCGAACACGGGTTGTCCCGGCCAGGCCCCAAATCGCGCATTGCAGGGTTGTTCTGCACAGCTGTCGCCACGATGCGCCACATTGAATGTTTCTTCGTCTTCCGTCGGCGGCACGAGGTACACCGGCGCGCCCGTCTGGTCCACAGGTTCGCTGAACCCCGTGATCTCGTCCGCTGCGTTCAGATCCGTCGTAAATGAAAATGAATTGTGGTGCCAATTCGTTCCCGCTGCGTCCGGGTTGACGAGCACCGTATCTCCATACGCCCAGACCGAGCGCCCGAAGAGCATTCCGCTTTGCCCGCCGTCACGCCCTGTGATCGCGGTGTTTTGCTCGAGCACGAATGTTTCGCTCGCCGAGCGTACCGTAATTTCCGCCGGATCGGCATATCCGATCACGCTCGTTATGGCCGGCAGCGCGCAAATGAAAGCGCGCATCGTATCAAGCTTGAATCTCGAAGACATCATCGGTTCAGCCTCCTCCCATCACACCATTGCAATCTACCACGACTTCCGTCGACGTGGGAATTGGATTCACCACTGGTCGCAACTGTTACCAGACGAGGTTACCGATACTTGCTATTGAAATGCACTTTTTCGCGGAGATTGCAATGAAAATTCGTTCGAGCACCAAGGGTTTTTCCTATTCGGAATCATCCGGAGATGCTAAAAATCATTCTGTGGGCATGTTTCGGTTACGAATCGTCGTGACTCAAATGGGCTCTCTTGGAGATAATTCGCTATGCACAAGGGTCAAATCAAATGGCTTGCACTCGGTGTCGTCGGTATGCTCGCGTTTGCCGGATGCGTTGCGCAAGAGGGCGACGAGGGCACGGGAAGTGATGTCGGCGGGGCGGATGTTGCATTGGACCCCGTGACCGGTGAAGTGTCGGTCAAATTGGCGATTGACAAAACCACGGTGACCTCGAGTGAGCGCGTCGTGGTTCGCGTGACCTTGAAGAATGAATCCGATCATCCGGTGCGGCTCTTGTCTTGGTATGCGCCCAATGGCGAAATGGAAGAGAATGTCTTTACGGTGACGCGTGGTGCCGATGAGGTTGAATTCATCGGACCGCATTACAAGCGCCCGGCACCCGTTGCGGACGATTTCGTGGTTCTCGGCGCGGGTATGAGCGTCACGCGGGAACTTGATCTGTCCGATTTCTATGATTTCGCGAAAGAGGCCGATTACAACGTGCGCTACAACGTCAGCTTCTTGCGCGACGGCGCGCGTGATAGCGTGACGCTCAGCTCGAATGACGTCGGTCTTTGGATTGGTGCGCGCAAGAGCGCCATTCAGGAAAAACCCTCGGCGGGTGAACCGTTGAATGTCACGGCCAATGTCACCTATACGAAGTGTACGACGGCGCAAGCCGCTACCATTAGCGATGGCTTGAATGCGGCAGGCACCATGGTCAACAATGCCGCAGCCTACCTGGGTGGCTCGGGCTCGGGCACGCCGCGTTTCACGACCTGGTTCGGCTCGTATTCGAGCACCAACTGGAATACGGCGAAAAACCATTACGCGATCATCAAGGACGCCATCGACAATAAGGCGTTGAACTTTGATTGCGGTTGCAAAAAGACCTACTACGCGTACGTCTATCCGAACCAGCCGTACAATGTTTACCTCTGCAAGGCATTCTGGACGGCTCCGCTGACGGGTACGGATTCCAAGGGCGGCACGATCATCCACGAGATGAGCCATTTCAACGCAACGGCGGCTACGGACGATTGGGTGTACGGACAATCCGGCGCGAAATCGCTTGCCATTTCGGATCCGCTCAAAGCCCTCGACAACGCCGACAGTCACGAATACTTCGCCGAAAACACGCCCGCCCAGAATTGATGCATTTACATGACGAACCCGGCGGACGATTCGCTCCGTCGGGTCGTCATTCCTTCCGCAACAGCGCCAAGAGCACATCCGCATTCGGGATTTCCTCCGTGGGAATCTGATGCCGATTCTTATCCACGGTAAATCGGAAATAACGAACGGCGATATCCGCGCTGTCGATGTCGGTCCGAGCAAATACGCCGGTGTCGACGGCGAGCATGAGCGGATCCAGTTTTACCCGCCCGAACGACACCGTTTTGCCCTCGGCCAGGTGTGATTCGATGTGCGCTCGACGTCGTCCGAAGGTGGCTTGACGAATGGTCTGCCCCAATTCGTGCGCCAGCGCATGGGGCGAAGGCAATTCGATCCGTCGACCCAGGACGTCATCGATCCACAATACCGCACCAGCCGGAGGCGCTTGGCCCGGGGTTTGCCACAAGACGCCGCCGATGGAAACGATATCGTCGAATCGTACGTCTTGGTGCTGTTTGGCGTCGTGAATGCGCAAGCCGTATTCATGGTGCGTGATGCATTGCTTGCGTGCGCTTGCATAATGCGAAAATGCGCTCCAGGCGAGCCAGAAAAAGACCAGAGCGATGACGCCGGTGACGATCAACCCCTCCCAGGGGACTTCGCCAAACCGCGGCCATAAGCCGAGCCAAACGCAATCGACGGCAACGAGCATGCAAAACACCCCCAAGCCCAGACGAATGACTTGCTGGGCTCCGGCGACCGGATGTTTCGTCAGCTCCTCGCCCAATGGATCCGCTTGGCGATAAGGCGTCGTCATCGTCCACCTTCCCCACCGGCAGGCGAAAAAAGTCCGCGCACGAGTTTGTCCAAGGAACCATCCCCGCGAATGAATGCGCGGCGCAACCGATGGACGGGATCCAAGTTCGGCGGCAAACCGCAAGCGAGCAACGCTTCACGGACCAAATGTTTTTCCGTTCCCGAAAATCGCCCGTCAATGACGGCCGCGGTCGCGAGGATCTGCAAGGCCATCTTCTGTTCGGTCGGGGATAGCTGCTTTAGTTTGGCAAGAAATACCAGCGAATCGTCGATGCCCTCCGGCAAGGGATCTTCGATGCGTTTCACGACCTCCACCAAGACGGCCTGCAAATTGGGATGCAAATCTTCCGTTCGAACAATCGAGCTCGCCACGGCCCGGACCATTGTGATCCGCGCCTGCTGCGACAAGGTCATCTTTTGGTCGAAAATCGCCGCCACGAGCTCGTGCGCGGCGGACGGCCCCATGACTCGAATTCGTGCTTCCCGTAAAACGATATAACAAACGATGCCGTTCCACGCCGCCGTCCCCGGAATGGCCAGAAACGGCAAGAGCCACGTGCGCACGAGCGCTCGACCCGCGATTCTGCGGACGAGGAGCTTCACCGCGAAATTCGTGATACTGACTTTGATCTTGTACAAGAGCGACGCCAAAAGCAGCTTGATTTTCGAGGCTTCGCGATGCGGATTGACGCCGAAGACGCTTTCCGTCGGATTGGGCAATTCCAGCGCCGCTCGAGCCAACGCCGAGGCGACGGCATTTTGATCTTCGGCGGCATTTTCACCAAAGGGATCATATCCTGCGGCCCGAGCCATTCGATGCACCGTGCGCAATGAATCCCAATACAGGAAGAGAATCTCGAGAATGGCGGCAATGACGGTGACGCCGACGACGATTCCCCAATAACGAAGCGCGACGTCCGTGGTGGCATGCGTCGAGCCAAACGTTTTCTCGGCATACGCTTCGGCTGCCGCCGCCAATAGAGCGCTCGCGGCACCCGCCAGGCCCGCTCGAACAACGGCCCCGCGAACGAGTGACGCCAGGGCTTTGCGTTCGTCCGCATTGAGCACGTAAATGGCATCTGTGGCGTCGACACGGGGCAATGACGCGGACATGCGCCGGAAATAAAGGACGCCCAAACGCTCGAGCAGCGGTTGCGGAGGGTTTTTCTTGGGCGATTCCAGGGGTATGTCCGCCATGGTCAACCACCTACCGCATCTGAGGCTGTTGCGGTGACGCCGGACATTGCTGCGCAAATAACGTGATGTTTTGCGGCTGAATCACTGAGACGGCCGAGCGTAATGCGAAACAACGATCCACGTGAATGGTTCTAGCTTCCCCAGCGGCATTCACCATTGCCAAGACCCAATGAGGATTGGTGATCCAAGCATTGACGATTTCCGGTTGCGAAATCAATTTTATGTCGCCGGTTGCGGTACGTTGTACCGGCAAACCTCCGTCCGTAAATGCCGGCGTTTCATGCGTCCGACCTTCGAGGAGTTCCGTGTTGGAACGATCTGCGACGTTGCCCAACACGAGTTTGTCCGAAGGATCGCAGGGCACCGAGATTTCTTCCGTCGCCGTACTCCCCAATGCGACCGGATTTTCATGTTTCTCTTTACCCACGAGCTTCGGCTTTTTCGCCGTCGCAATCCGAATCGCCGAATACACCGTATCGACCGCAGATGGCGCTGCAAAGAGCATGTTCATGCAACTAATCGGCTGGGAAAAGTTATTTTGCGCCGATGGAGGAATCTGGCAAAGATAAGCTGTCAGGCCCGCAATGGCTCCGCCGGTGATCGCGGACAGAATCGTCGCCGAAATGTACACATCCCGTCTGTACCCACCGCGATATTCGTAGGTTCGGTCGATTCGAAAAGACCGCTCGATCTGCCGCTTCCGCTCATAACATGCCGGCGTAATGGTTCCATCAGGGGCCATGGGGCCCGTCACTTCCAGCATTGTTTGCGCTTGCCCGGTTCCCTTGCGCTCCTCTTTCGACTCCGTGTAGCGCTTGTTCGCAATCAGGTACGTGATGTCGAAAATGCCCCCGCATCCCATCGTCGCAATGGATGCAGCAAGACAAACCATGCCGGAAAGACGAATATAGGTGTTTTTCATGGCTTCACCTCGACCGTCCCATTTGGCTTGACCTTGACCTTCAGCTCCCAATGACCGCCGAGCGAAATGCCAATACGCGGATCGACCGGATCGGCGACCCAAGCATATCCTTCGCCCGGAGGAATTTCCCAATGGCCCGGGATCCATTCATAATCGCTCTTCGCGTCATTCCAGCGCCAGAAGCCCGATAGCCATACCGATCCCGGTGCAGGCGACGGCGGAGGCGTTTCGACTTTGGGTGACGGCGGAGGCCGACCACTTCGCTCCCAATATCCCGGCGACCAAACCCATTTGCCATTGACCTTCACCCATACGCCCGCGACCCAGCGCGCACTCGCGGACGGTGCGGGGGGAGGCGTTTCGACGCGTGGTGTTGGTTTACCCCAATAACCCGCCACCCACTCGAATTTCCCATTTACCTTGACCCAATAACCGGCCGTCCATGTCGATTCGGGCACCGGCGGCGGTCCGGGATTTTCGATTTTCGGCGGCGGAGCATTCCAATGACCCGGCACCCATTCCCACGATCCATCTCCCGGCACCCACACCCAATGTCCCGGATTCCAGGTACAACCAGGATTCGGCGGATTGCCCGTGTTTTCCGTCATCGGCCCGGGCGCTGTGGCCGGAGCATTCCAATGGCCGCCAACCCAAACCCATTTGCCGTCTGTTCCGTGCCAAACCCAATGTCCCGGCACCCACGTGGCCCCTTCCGCTTTCGCCGGCGGCGGGTTTTCTTTTTTCGGCGGGGGCATTGGAGTCTGCGTAACCTCGACCTCGAAGGACCCGCTCGCTGCGGCTTTCGCCCACGCTTCGGCTTGAATTTTGGCTGCTTTTGCTTCCGCTTCCGCTTTTAATCGGGCTTCCAGCTCCGCATGCACGTCAATGACTTCGTAAAACTTGATCGACAATTTCCCATTGACGATTTCTTGCGGAGGATCCCCCCAAAACGTCATACGACTGCTTTCATCGAAAGCATTCAGATATTCGAATTCGTATTCCGCGCTCTGCATGCAGCGCTGGGCGCGTATTTGCAGAAACGTCAATTGCCCCGGCCAGCTCTCCGTTTGCACCGTTTGCCAATGCCCCGGTCCCGCCGGAATGGGTTGTCCGGGTGAACCCTGCGCGCTCGGAGGTGCATCCGCTCCCGGTCCCGCGAGCGCTCGTTTTACGAGCCAAGCTTGCCAATTTTCATGATTCTCGCCCAAATCCCAGACCTCGCCATCGGGCGTCGAGAACTTGATCAACGGGCCGCAAGCCGCTCGGAGCGATACCACGACCTCAAAATCGCGGTTGTTGTGCTCGGCTCGTTTCGGGACGTCGACGTCGATCGGTCCGGTAAAACGCCCCGTCGGAATGTCGATCGTTTTGTCGAAGATGACCTTGCGTTCGATATGTCCGCATCCCACGAGGATCGGGAACGACGCAATGAAGAGGCTGGGAATGGTGTGGAATGTAAAACGTTTTGCTAAGTGCATGATCTCAAGGACCGCCATCTTGGGATTCCCAACAAACCGGCGCGGAACTCTTGGGCACATTGGGTTGCCCGGGGAACAGCTCCACGATCTCGCAGACGTAACCGGGGCGGCAATCATTCGATGTCGAGCACGAATTCATGCACGTTCCCGATAGACGCGACAGGGGAACCGGCGCACACAACGTACCGGTCGGACATTCGGCATCCGTGGCACACCAAATCGTGCAATAGCCACCGGGAACGCCTATTTGGCACCGATACTCACCACCGCCGCAATCCGTATCCGTGGAGCATGGCTGACCAATGACCGTAGGGCCCGCGTCAACTCCCGGCGGCGCATCCGCGGGGGCGTCCGTCGAAGCATCCGGAACGTCGGTCGGGTCGTGAGGCGGATCTTGCGTCACCGTGCTCCCGCACGCGAAAAGGAAGCTGAATACGAACGCCCATCGATGTTTCATGAAGCCATTGTACAACGATAATTTCCCGTTGTCTGCTTCTCGATGCGCCCTTCGCGTTGAAGTTTGACGAGATGCGCTTCGAGGCTCATGGCGGCAAGCGGCCATAACATCGGCGGCGTGTCGGCATAAGCCACCGGCACGAGCTTTTCAATGGTCGCCGCGCCTTCGGAAGCCAGAGCCACGGCCGACAGGATCTTCTCTTCGCGCGCCAACCGATGCTTGATGTAATGCCGAAAAAGCTCCGTCGGCGTATCGATGGGTTTGCCGTGGGCGGGCAAAGCGACGTGCGCGGATAAATTCGCCAATCGCTCGAGCTGCTGCAAATACACCAGCATGTCGCCGTCGTTCGGCTCGATCAATATCGTCCCTTCGCTCGCCACCATATCCCCGACAATCACGGTCCCGGCGTCTTCGTCGTGCAAACACAAATGCCCCGGCGCGTGCCCGGGCGTGTGCAATACGCGCCAACGCGCGGGAATGGGACCTCCCAAATCAAACACACGGCGCTCGTCGATCGTCGTGATGTTCATCCCCGACAACCGTTTGGCCGTGTCTTCGTGGGCAAACAGCGGAAGCCCGAGCTGTTCCGAGAAAAACTCGGCGCCTCCGACGTGATCCCGATGGTGATGCGTAATGAAAATCCCCACGAGTCGCCGACCCGAAGACGCGATGCCGCGCGCCCATTCCAGCCACGCGCGGCGTTCGTCGTCATAAGGCGTCGCCGGCTCGACAAGCAGCACGTCGCGATCCCCAAGCGCATAACTGTTCGTATGCGTCGCGGGCGGCAACGTGGGCGTGCGAGCCGAAAAGAGTTCGACGCCTCGGGTCACGTGTCGCGTGCGAATCACGGTCGTTCGAGGACGACGGCCAATGCTTCGCCGCCGCCGATGCACAATGTGGCCAAACCGCGTTTGTCGCCGCGATCCTTCATCGCGTAAATCATCGTCGTGAGCATGCGCGCACCCGTCGCGCCGATGGGATGCCCGAGCGCTACCGCACCGCCGCGCACGTTGACTTTGGCCGGATCAAGCCCGCAAATTTTGTTGCAAGCCATCGTCACGACCGCAAACGCTTCATTGATTTCCCAAATATCGATTTGGTCCTTGGTCATGCCGAGCTTGCCCAGCGTATTGTCGATGGCGTACGCAGGCGCCGTCGTGAACCAATCCGGCTCTTGCGCCGCGCCGCCATAACCGACGATCCGCGCGAGCGGTTCGAGGCCCAATTCTTTGACCGCTTTTTCACCGGCCAAAATGAGCGCCGACGCGCCATCGTTGATCGACGACGCATTCGCCGCCGTAATGGTTCCGTCTTTCTGGAATGCCGGCTTCAGCGTCCCAATCTTGTCGGGTTTGCCCGCGGGAGGACCTTCGTCCTGTTTGACCACGATCGCATCGCCCTTCTTTTGCGCCACGGAAACCGGCACGATTTCCGCATCGAAAAGGTTTTCCTTTTGAGCTGCAACGGCCCGTCGGAAACTCTCTTTTGCAAATTCGTCTTGCGCTTCGCGCGAAAACTCGAACTTCTTCGCACAAAGTTCCCCGGCATTGCCCATGTGGAAATTGCCGTAAGGATCCCACAAACCATCGTGAATCATTCCATCGATGATTTGCCCGTGGCCCATGCGATAACCACCTCGCGCTTGAGGCATGTAATACGGAACGTTCGACATCGATTCCATGCCGCCCGCAATCACGACTTCGGCATCACCCAACGCAATGCTCTTGGCGCCCAAAATCACCGCTTGCATGCCCGAGCCGCACACTTTGCCCACGGTCGTGGCCGGAACACTCTTCGGAATGTTCGCGTAAATCGCCGCTTGACGCGCAGGCGCTTGACCAATGCCCGCCCCGAGCACGTTGCCCATGAAAACTTCACCCACGCGATCCGCGGGCACCTTCGAACGCGACAAAGCCGCTTCGATCGCCGCGGCACCCAAACGCGGAGCGGGAAGAGACGAAAGGGCACCAAGAAATGCTCCGATCGGCGTGCGGGCGGCACCAACGACATAAACGGGTACGGGCAAGGTCATCGCAAATTCTCCAGCAGAGCACGCCTCGATGGGCGCGCGTTTTCAGTGTCGGGATGCGGATTACCGCGAGGCGCGTTCGTTTGCAAGAGGTGAGGGACCTCGACGCAAAAGAACCTCCGATTCGTGGGGTCGATGTGACGCTTCGTCAAGGGCTTCGCAGCATGTCGGGTTTCGCGCGAAAGGTCCCTCGACCGAGTTCGACGGTGCGCCTTGTTTTGCCGCGCATGGGTTTGACCCTTGTCGAGCCAAACCCAATTCGTCTCATCACGGGGCGACTTTTTCCCCTTCGAATGCCAATGCGTCATCCGCCGCTTTGGCAAACGTCTCGGCCAACCCTTTGAGTTTGTCGCGTTGTGCCGTATCCATGATGCCTACGGGCAAACCCAAGGTATTCTGCGGTGGCATCGAATTCTCCACCAATTCCGTCACCAAATCATGACGCGCCGACAAAGCCTGGTTCGGATAATTGAACAGCTCGAGCGGATTCATTTTCACCGCATTGTCCGGGCTGTGACACGTTTGGCAACTATGTGCCCGCATTTCTTCTTCCAATGCCCGATACGCCGTGTCCAGCGTATTCACGTGCGGATTGTTCGCCGAAAAGAGATACGTGTACAAAGTCACGTACGGCTCGATTTCACCGCCCGGATCCATCCATTGCCAATTGCCGTCGAAGGTGTGGTCCACCATCGGCCGAGCCGTATCCTTGGTTTCCGATCGCAATGCTCCCAGGATCTTCCCGTTTTGAATGAAAAACAACAGCTCGACCGATTGCTGGTACGAGGTCCACTTTTCCTTCGCATGCCAAAATGGATACGGATATTCGCCCACGTCGAGCTCGTTACGGAATTGGTGCGGCAAATGCAATATCGTCATATCGCCGCTTTTTTCGATGGTGTAGCTCCCGGTGAACATGAACGTCGACAAATACATGCGTCGAAATACCAACGGATTGAAGTCCGTCCGCTGGCTTTGACCATAGTCATAACCCGTCCCGGCCTTCTGACCACCCCAGAAAAACGGCTCGTTCATGGTATCGCGTAATGTTTCGAGCTTCGTCAAATTGTCCGCGCAACCGGTCCGCGCCGACGCATCCCCAGCCCCGGACATCGGACACGCCGCAATCAGATCCTTCGCCAACGCATCGGCAAAGGCCTCGTCCGGATTCGACGCTACAACCGGGTCGCTCGAACAACCCCCCAGACAGAAAATGGACGCGACGACCAGAGAAGCGATGGTAAGTCTAGTTTTCATGGTCTCGGGAATATGCCGCAGTCCGTCCGCATTTGACAGATGAAAATCACGTGGGAAATGCAACCCTAGATGACATTAGGACGCGACGGCCCCGTGGTTGTTTCGACACGACCTTTCCACATCCGAACACACGGGAGTAAATTGGAATCATGAAGCAGCCTGCGTCTCTTCGCGATGCCCGGTTCGAGCAGGCCGATCCACGCCGACGCATCGAATATCACGATACCGAAAACTTCGATCGTCTGGCCTTCGCCATGCGCGCCCTCGATGTGCTCAAGCCCAAACGTCTGCGCGTCGCGCTCTATCGCACCAGCTCGTCGATGCAAGTGGAGGTCGTCAACGACGTTTCGCGCAAAGGGTATCGAGTGGCGAGTGTGGGGATTCCCGATCACGCAAGCGCCGCGCATATCGCGTACGCGCTCGCGGAAATCGCCGGCGCTGCGTCCGTGCCGTACGCCGTGCAAATGATGCTGGCCGTGGATCGTCGTCAAGGCGCGTGAGTGGGTGCGTCTGGACAATCCGTTTGTCTTACCGCAACTCATGCGGCCTTGTCGTATCCATCCTTGAGCGCATCCGCGAGCATCCGACGACCACGATGCAAACGACTCATGACCGTTCCGACCGGAACATCGAGTTTGTCCGCGGCGTCCTTGTACGAAATTTCTTCGACGTCCACCATCATCACGACATCGCGATACACGCTGGGAATGGCGTCGAGGGCCTTGCGCGTTGATGGGGACAGACCCGTCACTTCCGACACCGCAGGAGCACTCGTCCACGCATTCGGATCCGTACAAAGAACGTCGAGCGCCTTGCGTTCACGACGATTGCGACGGCACTTCGTGATGAACACGCTGAACAAAATCTGATGGACCCACGCCTTCACGTTTGTCCCGGGACGATATTGCGACTCGAAGCGCAACGCTCGTTCCACCGTGTCCTGCACCAAATCCTGCGCCGTGACACTCGAACGCGACATCCGAAATGCCCGGTTGTAAAGCTCCGGCGCCATCGATACGAGCGCCTTGCGCAGTTCGTCAATCGTCGAAACGTGAAAGGTATTGGCTGCGGGGGAATGAGCGGGAAGGGCTGAAGCGGCGAGCATGGGTTGGAACCTCCTGACGCCCAGCCGTATGAGCAAAGGCAATGCCAACGCTCGCTCCATGCGGGATCCCCCGTAGATTCAACGCTTGTGTCTCCTTAACCCATCCCGATCGTGTCAATCCGGCAACCGCCCGTGTCTCGGGGCCCAAAAAGTTCCCCACGACTTTTTCGAGCGTCCGACTTGACATGGTGTAAAATCGACACTAACCTTCGTGTCAGATGAACACGAACGCGCATACGCACATCGATGCGTCTCATCGCGACGCTACTTTCACCTACCGATACGCACGGCCCGCGCTGGCCGTGGACTGTGTGGTCTTCGGTTTGGATGACGATGACTTGAAGGTGCTCCTCATTCGTCGGGCGATCGATCCGTTTTTGGGGCGCTGGGCGCTTCCGGGTGGATTCGTCCACATCGACGAGACGGTAGAAGAGGCGGCGCGTCGTGAGCTGCGGGAAGAGGCGAGTATCGATCGGGCGGTGCTCGAACAGCTTCACGTATTCAGCGGACTCGATCGGGATCCGCGGGAGCGGGTCGTGACGGTGGCGCATTATGCATTGGTGAAATTGTCGGATCATGCGGTGCGTGCGGCAACGGACGCTCGAGAAGCGGCTTGGTTTGGCGTGGATGACCTTCCGTCGTTGGCTTTCGATCATGGATCCATCGTCGAAATGGCTGTGGACAAACTCCGCACGAAGGTGAAGCAAACGCCCATTGGATTGGAGCTGTTGCCCAAGAAATTCACGCTGACGCAATTGCAGCGCGTGTATGAAAAAGTGCTCGATCGCGAAATTGACAAGCGCAATTTTCGCAAAAAAGTGATGGCGACGGGGTTGTTGCTCGAAACGGATGAAGTGGAGCAAGACGTCGCCCATCGGGCGGCGCGGCTGTTTCGATTCGATGAAAAGACCTATCGGAAACTCGAAAAAGAAGGTTTTGTTTTTGATTTGATTTGAAAGGGTGTCGAGAGGACTTGGTTGGAGAAATCCGAGTTTGTCCGCCCGGGAGGGCTCGCGGTTCATTCAATGGTGAAGAGCTGAGCGGCATTCATTGAAACAAAAAGAAAGGAGTAAACCATGCGCTTCGACGAACGATTCGAAGTGATCGCCGGCAGTGTGTCCGGACGATCCCACGCGGTCATTGGAAAATCCAATCAAGATGCCTACGCCGGGCGTATCGATTCCATGGGACTATGCAGCGTCGTTTGCGACGGCTGTGGAAGTGGTGCGCGGAGCGAAGTCGGCGCCGCACTCGGCGCGCGAATCATTTCCGAAAAAGCGCTGGCGAAAATCGCTCTTGGAGAATCACTTTGCGATGAAAAAACCTGGGAACGAATTCGATCGGAAACACTCGAAGTGTTTGGCGCTCTGGTCCAAAACATGGGCGAACCCATAGCGCGTGTCGTGGCGGAGCACTTTCTTTTCACCGTCATGGGAATCGCCGTGTCCAATGAAGGCGCCGTTGTTTTTGGAATTGGTGACGGCCTATTTGCGTTGAATGAAGAAATCACACGAATCGGTCCATTTCCAGGAAATGCCCCACCGTATCTCGGTTATGGACTGCTCGGTGAAGGTCCCGCTTTTACGATTCATCGAACCATGGCGCTCGACGAATTCGAATCAGCGCTCGTCGGGACCGACGGAATGGTTGATTATTTGGATGTTGTGGGCAAATCCATTCCGGGTGGGCGAGGGGAATCGGTCAAGCCATTGTCGTCGTTTTGGCGTGAAGACAAGTATTTTAGCAATGCCGACGCATTGCGACGAACTTTATGGCTGGTCAATCGCGAGGTGCAGCGGCCGGTCTGGAATGAAAAACGAATCGTGAAAGAAGCCGGTTTATTGGAAGACGATACGACGTTGGTGGTGGTGCGAAAGCGGTCAGAATACTGACTGAGGCAGTTCGAGGAGTGGTTTGATTTTTTGCGTTTGCGGCGGGGCCCCGCTGTTTGAGCCCGCGGAGCGGGCGAGTTCGGGGGGCCGCGAACGCCAAAAATCGAAAGCTCCCGAGCGGACAAATTCCCCGCATTTTCGTGCGGCAAGGGGCGAGGTGCGTCATGGACGTGTATGTGCAAAACAAACGATTGCGATTGAGCCCCTCGGCATCGATTGGAAAAGGCGGCGAAGCGGACGTATTTGATTTGGGCGGCGGCGTTGCCCTCAAATTGTGGAAAACCCCCGAACACCCCGACGTCAAAGGTTTGCCCGAAGAAGAACTCGCCGCGGCGCAACGCTTGACCCTCGTGCAAGACAAAATCAAAGCGTTTCCCCAAGGTTTGCCGGATCGCGTCGTTTCTCCCATCGACCTGGCCATGGACAAGAAAAACGCCGTCGTTTTGGGCTACACCATGCGCCTCGTCCCGAAGGCCGAATCATTGATGAGTTTGTCCGAACCTACACGACGTCGAACCTTGGGCGGAAATGCCATGGCTCGCGTACTCGTCGATTTGTGGCGAACCGTGGCCGCGGTGCATGCCAAAAACGTCGTTTTGGGCGACTTCAACGATTTGAATGTGCTCGTCCGGGAAACCGAAGCGCACGTCGTCGATGCGGACAGTTTTCAATATGGAACCTATCCGTGCCCTGTGTTCACCGAGCGATTCATTGATCCGCTCATCTGCGATCCGGCGGCGACTCGGCCCACGCCGCTCCGTCCATTTTCGCCGGAATCGGATTGGTACGCCTTTGCCGTGATGGTCATGAATGCGCTTTTGTGCGTCGGGCCTTATGGTGGCGTGTATCGTCCGAAGGGACCGTCGAAGCGAGTGCTGGAGTGTCTGCGTCCTTTGCGCCGGATTACGGTGTTTAATCCCGATGTTCGGTATCCCAAACCGGCGATCCCGTACCGCGTTTTGCCGGACGATTTGCTGCACGTGTTTTCGTTGATGTTCGAGAAGGACCAACGGTATCCGCTACCATTTCGGCTCCTCGAGGATCTGCGATTCACGAATTGTTCCGCGTGCGGGGCCGAGCATGCGCGGGCACGTTGTCCCACGTGTGATCACGGGGTCGTGCGGGAATGCGTGGTCGTGCGCGGGCAGGTGAAAGCGACGCGGAAATTCTCCACATCGGGGACGATCCTCGCCGCGTCGTGGAATGGTTCGTCCGTGGAATGGGTCGTGCACGAGCATTCCAGTTATCGGCGTGAAGACGGACAGGTTTTTCTGCGTGGACCGCTCGATGGTCGAGCGCGATTTCATACACTCGGAAAAACCACGTTCATTGCTCGGAGCGGGCGCGTGATTGTGTTGGAAGAAGCTCGCGTCGTCGAAGAGATCAATGTGGATGTCGTCGATGGCGAATCCGCATTTGCCGTGAATGATCGATTTGCGTTTTACGTCCAAGGGGGGCGACTGTGGCGAAGAACTTTTGGCAAATCGAACGCCTTGTCATTGGGTTTGGCCGGTCAATCCGCGGAAGCTTGGGGCGATGTGCTCGCGGGGCAAACTCGGATTTGGGTCGGTTCGCGTATTGGGTTCGGGTGTTATCGCGCGGGCAATGTTGCGGTTGCATTCATCTTTGATGTAGAAAAGCGTGGTATTTGCGATTCCGTGCGGTTGCCTTGGCCCAACGGGCAAGTAATCCAATGGAACGCGGCGATCGACGAAAACAAGATTTGGTTTTTCATGGCCTTTGTCATGGCCGGACGCATCGTCAACCGCGCCGTCGTGCTCGGTGCGGATGGCGCCGTTCTGGGAACGGCGGATGCTTCGGCGGGCGATGGATCATGGCTCGGTGATATTTCGGGCCAACGCGCCGTCGGTGGTGTGCTTTTTGCCGCGACGGATACGGGAATCGTACGGGTCGAAGTTGGTCCGGGCGGACTTTCCGAAGTCAAAAGGTTTGCCGATACAGAACCATTCGTATGTGCGGGTGCGCGTCTGTTCGTCGGGCGAGAAGGTATTTTCACCGTAGATTCGAGTGAAATCACGCTTCTTGCCTTGGGATAAAAAACTTGTAAGCGGCGTCGATGGGACGCCAAAGGAGACCGTCATGAATCACAAGGATCTTCCGTTGCCGGTGTTTTACGATCATAAAAGCGCGGAACGTTGGGGATACCATCCGAATGAAACGACGCTGGCCGTCGCGGCGCATGATTGGCGTCGCTCCATGGATATCAAGCCGTCGGCATCGGACAAGACAAACGTGCATTTGCTCTTGATCGACGTGCAAAAGGACTTTTGCCATCCCGAAGGCGCGCTTTTCGTGGCCGGGCGCAGCGGTCGCGGCGCCATTGACGACAGTCGACGCACCGCCGAGTTCATCTATCGAAACTTGGACGTGCTTACCGCCATTACGACGACGATGGATACGCATTTTTCGCATCAAATCTTTTTCCCGTCGTTTTGGGTGGATCGTGAAGGTGCACCGCTTGGACCGCATCGCATGATTGCTTTGCGCGATATCGACAACGGAGAAGTTCGTCCGAATCCGGCCGTAGCGAAATGGCTTTGCGGCGGAAACTATACGTGGCTGGTGAAGCAGGTTCGCCATTATTGCGAATCGCTCGAGAAAGCCGGGAAGTACACTCTGTATTTGTGGCCTGCGCATTGCCTCTTGGGCAGCGACGGTCATCCGCTGGTCGGGGCCATTCACGAAGCGCGTTTGTTTCATTCGTACGTGCGTGGCGCGCAAAGCTGGGTCGAAGTCAAGGGCGGCAATCCGCTCACGGAAAACTATTCGGTGCTCGCGCCGGAAGTGTTGACTCGATTCGACGGTCAGCCGCTTGGGCAACGCAATACGTTGTTTTTGAAAACCCTTCTTGCGGCGGATGCGCTGATCATTGCCGGCCAAGCGGCCAGCCATTGCGTGAAAAGCTCGATCGACGACATTCTTTCCGAAATCGCGTCGGTGGATGCCTCGCTCGCGAAAAAGATTTATCTGCTCACCGATTGCATGTCGGCCGTGACGGTGCCCGATGGCAAAGGTGGATTCGCCGCGGACTTCACGGCGGATGCCGATAAAGCGTTGGCCAAGTTTGCCGCGGCCGGGATGAACCTCGTCAAAAGCACCGATTCCATCAGCCATTGGCTCAAGTAAAGAGGAGTGCGTCATGACAAGCCATAACAACACGAACGTGAACGACCCCAATGACATTCGGCGCCTCTTCGAAGCCGCCGAAGACGAAGGAACCTTGTCGCCCGAAGCTGTGGCGTTATTGGCCGCGAGCGATCTTGGAGCGCAAATTCAGGCGGGGCTTGGTGTGGGCGTCGACGATGTTTCCGCCTCGGAAGTCGTGCTCGTGACGATTATGCCGGACGATTCCGGATCGATTCGTTTTGCAGGCAATGCCGACGCCGTTCGCGAAGGTCACAATGCCGTGATCGATGCGCTCGCCGCGTCCAAACAAAAGGATTCGATTCTCGCGCATACGCGTTACTTGAATGGGTTTGTCTTGTATCCCTATCGTCAAGTCGCGCAGGCGGAGCGTATGACCACGAAAAACTACGATCCGACGCTGGGTACGCCGCTTTTCGATCAATCCGTGGTCGTGCTGGGAACCGTCATCGCCAAAGCTCAGGAATTTGCGCAAAGCGGAGTTCCCGTGCGCAGCGTGACGCTCATCATTACCGACGGCGGCGATTGCGGATCGATCAAAAACAAAGCGAGCGACGTTCGGGCGATTGTCCGGGATATGCTCGCGAGCGAACAGCATATCGTGGCGGCCATGGGCATCGACGACGGGTCGACGCCATTTCGGGATGTGTTTCGCGAAATGGGTATTGAAGATCGGTGGATTTTGACGCCCAAGAGCGATAGCAGCGAAATTCGTCGCGCGTTCCGGATGTTCTCGCAATCGGCCATTCGCGCGAGTCAACACGCCGGCGCTTTTTCCCGCGCCGCCGCCGGTGGGTTCTTCGGATAAAACGTTCGACCGGCGTGCACCATGGAGGGAAATTTTCACGGTGCACGTAACCCGGTGGGCAGGCGTTTTTTCTTCCTTTTCCGAAAGCGAGCTGTACGATCGATATTCGTGAACAAGCTAGCGCTTCCTCTTCTCCTGGGCCTTACTTCGCTATTTTTGCTGCATTGCGCCGAAGGGTCGACCTTTGAAGGGGTTCCGACGGATGGCGAAGGCGGAGCGGGAGGAGAAACGAGCGGCGGTAATGGCTCGTCGTCCAGCGGCACCGGCAACACCGGAAACACCGGCACAAGCTCATCCACCTCGAGTTCCGGTGGTTCGTCGGGTACATCCGGTTCGTCAAGTACATCCAGTTCGTCAAGTACGTCCGGCGCGGGTTCATCGAGCAGCGGCGCTGGTTCTTCGAGCAGCAGTGCAAGCTCATCAAGCAGTAGCGCGAGTTCATCGAGCAGCAGCGCAAGTTCATCCTCGAGCGCTTCGAGCAGTTCCAGCAGCACGGGCGGCAGCACCGATTGCGATCCGATGAATCCGACAAATGGATGTATGTCCGGCCAACATTGCATACCTCAACCGAATGGCATGCCGACGTGTGAAGGTCCGGTAGGTTCAGGTACCAGCTACGCTGCGTGTACGACCAATGCGCAATGCGCATCCGACTTCGTATGCATTGACACTGGCGGCATTTCGCCGTGTTGCTTGAACTGGTGCATCTCCGACTTGGATTGCGGTCTCTTCGATACGTGTTACCCGTTGAATACGCCGGTGTTCGTCAATGGCGTCGAATACGGCGTGTGCAGCGATTTCCTCGGCTGCAATTGACATTTCCATCATCCGCCAAACGCGCCGAATCGTCGCGTTCCCGCTCGAAATGCCAAGATTCCGGCAATGGCCATGGCTGCGGCTTGCGCCCATTGCTTCGCGAGTTGCGATAACGCTGCAGGAACATCCAGCATACCCGTCATGACTTCGACGGGAAATCCCAGCGTATATCGAAATGGAAGAACTTGGGCGATTTCACGCGCCCACGAGGGAAAAAGTTCGAGCGGCACGACATAACCCGACAACAACATGAAGGTAATGAGCCACAATTCGAATACGCCCGTGGAGCTTTCCATGAAAAAGGCCAGCGAACCGACGAGCGCCATGGCAAAAAAATTGATGCACCAAGCGCCGACGAGCGACAAGACGAAAATCGCGAGTAAAGACGGGTTCGTCGTCCATTGGGCGTAATGAATCGCAACCAATACGACGGGGATGCAGAGCACGGCACGTAATGGAACGGCCGCCAGATTCGATGCGCTGTACACCCAGAGTGGGTGAATGGGTTTGAGCAATTTCTGCGAAAGTGTCCCCTGCTTGATTTCGTAATTCAATTCCCACACGAGCCAGCTGCCCGTGATTTGTCGCACGATGAGCGCCGCCAAGAAATAACCCACGAATTCTTTCGGACCGAATCGACCCAAAGGCGCATTGCGAGAAACGGACGACCACAAAGCCAAACTGACGAGCGGCATGGTCGTCGTCAGCATCCAAATGATGAGCTCCGCGCGATATGCCAACGCTCCCGCAAAACCAACGCGCAAAAGTGTCGGATACGCCCGCAAAGCACTCACGACGACGCCTCTTTGTCGTGCGCGAACAAATCCCGCATCACTTCTTCGAGCGGCGGATCTTCCACGGTCAAATCGTGAATCCCGGGGGTCGTCAACAAATGCCCCATGGCTTCACGCAAATGCGCCTGCGTCACTTCCAGCACCGCGCGTCCCGGCGCAAATTCCACGAGGTTGCCCATTTTTTCCAAAAGCGACCGATCCGGAGCCTCAGCAAACGTCAACACGATTCGTTTGTCTTGGCGTACGGTCTTGACCAGTTTTTCCAGGCTGCCGTCATATTTCAATTTGCCTCCGTCGATGATGATCACCCGCGGGCAAAGCGAAGCGACATCGCCCATGTCGTGGGACGTCAACAGAACCGTGGCGCCGCGTTTTTCATTGTATGAGCGAATGAAATCCCGCACGACGAGCTGCATTGAAACGTCCAAGCCGATGGTGGGTTCGTCGAGGAACAAAATCGAGGGTCGATGCAAAAGAGCTGCGGCGAGCTCGCATTTCATCCGTTCGCCCAGGGACAATTGCCGCGTCGGTTTTTTTGCGAGGGCGCCGATTTCGAGCATTGTATCGAGTTCGCCCAATGTTTCATTGAACACGGCTTTGGGGACTCCGTAAATGGCGCGGTTTTGATCGAATGTCTCCGCGGGCGGAAGATCCCATAAGAGCTGCTGTTTTTGCCCCATCACGAGCGTAATGGCGCGTAAGAAATCGGGGTCGCGATGTTGCGGCACGTGATTCAACACCGAAACTTCGCCGCTCGTCGGATACAAAAGGCCCGATAACGTCTTCAACGTCGTGGTTTTTCCCGCCCCGTTTGGACCGAGAAACCCGACGCGTTCCCCAGGCTCGATGGAGAACGACAAATCCGATACGGCAACGACTTTTTTGGTTTGACGCCGAACGACCGAACGCAGCGCGGACCAAAGACCCGGGGGACGCTCGTGGACTTCGTATATTTTCGTCAGAGCGCGAACGGAGATCGCGGTGGTCATGGGCGGAGCAAGCCGGCGCATACCGGCGGTAGTGAACATTTGCGACGTCTTGCAGAGCTCGTAGCACAAGCCGCGCCGTGCCGCGCCACGAAGCGAGTGAAGATGGTATACGCTGCGCGCGTGCGCTTGGGTACGACCGTTTGTCGGACCGATGGGCTCATGCGCAGGGACAGGTTTGTTACCGACCGTGATGGATAACGACGCTTCTTCTTCGATGCCGTTCAGCGAGGCGCCTACGGGATTGCTCGTATCGAGTGCTCCGAGCGATCGCATTGGTGGACGTTACACGTTGCTCGGATTGCTCGGCGCCGGAGGAATGGGAACGGTGTATCGGGCGCGGGATGAAGAACTCGATGAAGTCATCGCGCTCAAAATGCTTTTGCCCGAGTTTGTCGACGAACCGGGGATGCTCGAACGATTTCGTCGTGAAGTGAAGCTCGCGCGGCGAGTGACGCATACGAACGTGGCGCGGGTGTTCGATATCGGCGAACACGGATCGGCGAAGTACCTGACGATGGAATACATCGAGGGCGAAACGCTGAATGCGCTCGCGGCGCGTCTCGGGCCGATGCCTGTGGTTCAAGTCGTCGAGATTGCGCTGGCGATTTGTGCGGGTTTGTCCGCTGCGCATGCCGCCGGCGTCGTGCATCGCGATCTGAAACCCGACAATGTGATGATCGCGAAGGACAAGCGCGTCGTCGTCATGGACTTCGGCATCGCTCGAGCGCGTGTGGAAGACGCATCGCGGACGCAAGTTGGCGCGGCCATCGGCACGCCTGCGTATATGTCGCCCGAGCAAGTGCAAGGTTTGCCCGACATCGACGCTCGCGCCGACGTCTACGCCTTGGGGGCCATGCTGTACGAGCTGCTTACCGGCGTTCAAGCATGGCGCGGTGATTCCATCGTGGCCGTCGCCGCGGCGAGGCTCATGCAGCCGCCTCCGGACCCCTGCGTCAAGCGGCCGAGTCTTCCCGTCGCCGTGGGGGAATTCATCAAGCGTTGTATGGCGCGTGAACGCAACGATCGCTTCGCTTCGGCAGACGAGGTGGCGGCGGGGTTGCGAAACGTCGTCTTGACCGGTGATCAAAACGTGGCTTCGACGACGCGGACGAGTTTTTCGGGGACTCCGGCGTCAAACACCGCGGTTGTTCCTTCCATACCCACGCCGAGTGTCGGGGCGACCCCCGTATCGACGGACAAGACGGTCGCATTGCTTCCATTTCGTAACAATGGACCGCCCGCCGACGATTACCTCGCCGACGGTTTGACCGATGATCTGATCGACACTCTGTCGATGACTGCGGGACTCAAGGTTCGTCCGCGTGGCGTCGTGATGCGTTTCAAAGGCGTCGATCAAGATCCGCGCGAGATGGGTCGTGAGCTGGGCGTGCAAGTCGTCATTGAAGGAAGCGTGCGACGAACCCCGGCGGGACTACGCATCACGGCGCGTGTTCTCAGTGTTGCCGATGGATTTCAGCTTTGGGCCAAGCGCTTCGACCGACCGGAAAAAGATCTGTTTGTCGTGAACGACGAAGTCGCTACGGCCATCGCGGAAGCTTTGACCGTCGACATGACCTCGCCGATGCGCCAAGCGCCGACGGATCCGGCGGCCGTCGAGCTGTATTTGCGAGCGCGTGCCGAGTACCGAAAGTTCTGGCAGCCCAGTGTGCAAGTCGCCGCGGATTTGCTCGAACAAGCGCTCAAGTTGGCTCCCGATGATTCAACGATCTTGTCGGGTTACGCGAGCGCTTTGGCGCGGCTTTGTTTCTACAATGGCGCGCACGCGTTGCCCGCTCGAGCGGCCGCGGAAAAAGCGCTCACAGCTGCGCCGCATTTGCCGGAAGCGTACATCGCGATGGGTCATGCCCTCATGCAACTGGGCGACATGGCCGGTGCCGTTCGTCACTTGAAACAGGCGATCCAACGTGCCCCGTCAAACCCCGAACCGCACTGGGTTTTGGGCATGATTCTCATCGAGACCGGTCCCCTCGACGACGGCGCGCATGCCCTCGAAACCGCATTGAGCCTAGATCCGACGCTTCCCACGGTGCATCGCATGCTGGCCCGAGTGGCTTGTGCGCGTCGCGACTGGCCCCGCGTGTACGACTACATCGCGCAATCACGCACCATCGACGGCGTCTTCTCGTACATGTCGAACACGTTGCGCTACGCGTTGTGGCATCGAGACGAAGAGAAGGTCGATGCGATGCTCAACGAGCTCGAGAAGACCGAAGGGCGCCCCGTCGTGACGCAAGCCATGATCGACACGTACCGAAACCGGCACGAGCGCGACAAACCCACGACGTTTCGCCAGCTGGCCTTCGATCAAACTGCGGGATGGCGACGCACGGCGTACTTCCTGCAAGTCGAAGCGGAAATGGCCGCGTATGCGGGCGACGATGCGCGGGTCCGCGAATCGTTTCGGTTCCTGGCCGAGACGAAGATCCAAGATCTCGTGTGGTTCGATTTCTGCCCGCTCTTCGACACGTATCGAACGTTGCCCGAGTTTGTCCACGCGCGTTCCGTCGTGGCCGCGCGGGCGCAGCTCGTCATCGACGCGCATCGCGCGCGTTGAGACGCGGTCAACTCAACGTACGAAACACGGCGAGCACGCTCGTGTACAAATCGAGCCGCGGAGGGCGTTTGTCCCGGGGGCTGATCTCGAACGCCGAATGCATGCCGGCGATGGGAAGGTCTCCGAAACGTTGCCGTAAAATTCGCGCTTCGACATCGGGCGCGCCGTAGAGGTTTTGTCCTCGTCCCGCACACGTCAGGTAAATCCCGAAG
>WBZU01000673.1_pt2 | contig 25077 bp, 20 predicted proteins | sample 5204311 | NCBI WGS metagenome assembly WBZU01 (sample SAMN12344359, study PRJNA552823) | activated sludge metagenome | biome: Activated sludge suspended growth; feature: Nitrification reactor; material: Wastewater; isolation source: activated sludge from nitrification reactor of wastewater...
GTCGCAGGCCGGCGCGGCGGACGTGGCCGAAATCCTGGTCGTGGGCAAGGACGAGGCCGGGCTGCTCGCGCCCGACGGCCGCGCCCGGCTGATCGACACGGGCCGGCCGGTCAATCCGGCCGTCGCTCGTAATTGGGGCATCCGCGAGTCGTCGGCCCCGCTGCTGATCTTTCTGGATAGCGACTGCCTGCCTCAACCCGGCTGGCTGCGCGCCCACCAGGCGGCCCACGCCGCCGGCCATCCCGTCGTCGGCGGCAGTGTGCTGCCGACGGGCGGCAACTACTGGAGCCGCGGCTACAATCTGGGTATGTTCCAGGCGTATCTCCCTACCCGGCCGGCCGGCCCACGGCCGATTTTGCCGACGCTCAACCTGTCCGTCGAGCGACCAGTGATCGAGGCCATCGGGGGACTGGACGAGACGCTGCCTCGCAGCCAGGATATGGAGTGGACGGCGCGCATGGGCCAGGCCGGATTCCCGCCCTGTTTCTGGCCGGAGGCGGCCGTCGAGCACCGCCACAACCGCGCCACCCTGCGCGCCGTGTGGGATGATTGCGCGCGCAGCGGCTACTACTCGCGCCAGGTCCGCCTGCGGCACGGCGACCTGTTGCGCACCCCGGCCCTGCTGCGCCGGCCCCGTCTCCTGCGCCTGCTCAGTCCGGCCATCGCCGCCGCCGCCACCGCCCGCCTCGTGGCCGAGCAGCCGGCCGTCCTGCGACGCCATCCGGCCGATCTGCCGGCGATTTTCCTCACCAAACTGGCCTGGGCCTGGGGCGCGGGCGGGGGAGCGGCGCGTGACTGAGCCTACAGGACAACGCCCTCGCCCTCGTGTCCTGGCCGTCACGCTCAACTGGCGGCAGGCGGCGGTGACGCTGGAATGCGTGCGCGCCTTGGGAGCCATGACGACGACGGCCGCGCTCGACATCCTGGTCATCGACAACGGCTCCGGCGACGGCTCGGCCGAGGCGTTGCGCCGGGAGCTGCCGCCGGGCGTAGCGTTGCTGGCGCTGCCGCAGAATCTGGGCTTCGGGCGAGGCAACAACGTGGGCCTGCGGCGCGCCCTCGACGGCGGCTACGACTACGCTCTGCTGATCAACAACGACGCCTTTGCCGCCCCCGACATGCTCGACCGCCTGCTGGCGGCGGCCGGCCCGACCGTCGCCCTCGTCTCGCCCAAAATCTATTACGAAGCGCGGCCGGATACGCTGTGGTTCGCCGGCGGCCGTCGCCGTCGCCGCACGCTCGACATCGCCGGCACGGGGCGCGGCCAGGTGGACGGCCCGGCCTGGGCGGCCGACCGTGACGCTGACTATCTGCTCGGCACCTGCCTGCTGGTCAATTTGGCGGCGATAGCGGCCGTCGGGCTGTTCGACGAGCGCTATTTCATGTACTTCGAGGACCTGGACTGGAGCTTGCGCCTGCAACAGGCCGGCTACCGGCTGCGGCTGGCCGCCGCTGCCCACCTCTGCCACCGCGTGGCCGCCGGCAGCGGCGGGCTGGAGTCGCCCTTTCGACGCTATCACCTGGCGCGCAGCGGGGTCATTTTCTGGCGAACCCACCGGCAAATGGGTAATTCACCCGCGATTCTCATTTTTCGCGCGGGCAGTGCGCTCAAAATGTTGAGCCGCCTGATCGTGACCGGTAAATTCACCGTAGCCGCCGCCTATTGGCGCGGACTGCGCGACGGCCTGAGCGAGAGCGCCGGCCCACCTACCGGCAACAGGACAACCGTGACCGATGACGCCGGCCTGGAGTAAAAAGGAGGTTGTTCTGCTGGGCCTGCTTTTGGCTCTCGCCGCGGCATTGCGCCTGTGGAGCATCGGCTACGATCTGCCCTACGTTTTCCATCCCGACGAACCGGCGGTCATCGGCGTCGCCCTGCGCATCTTCAAGACCGGCGATCTGAACCCCCATTTCTTCCATTACCCCTCCCTGGTGTTCTACGTCCATGCCCTGGCCTACGTCGCTTACTATGCGGCCGGACACATGACGGGGACGTTTGCCGTTCCCACAGACCTGGCCGATCTGTCGTCTCTCGTGATGGGCACAACCATCGCGCCTGATCCGGCCATCGTGCTGATCGGCCGCCTCGTGACGGTCGCGCTCGGCGTCGGAGCCGTGCTGTTGGTGTACGTCATCGGCCGGCGACTGACCGGCGATTGGGCCGTGGGCGCCGTCGCCGCGCTGTTGGCGGCCGTCTCGCCCACCCTCATCTACAACAGTCGCGTCGTGACGCCCGATATGGTCGTCACCTTTTTCGCCCTGCTCACCCTCTACTTCGGCGTGCTCATCTTCCGCGAGGGCCGCACGCGCCATTACGCGGCCATCGGCGTCGCCATCGGTCTGACCGCGGCCGGCAAGTACAACGGGGCCATCGTGGGCCTGATCCTGCCGGTGGCCCACTTCCTGCGCGCCGGGCGGCCGGGCCTGCGCGACAAGCGGCTCTACCTGACGGCTTTGTTAAGCGGTCTGGTCTTTCTATTGACGACGCCCTACGCCGTGCTCGACTACCCGGCCTTCTCCCAGGCGTTGCGGTTCGACGCCGCCCACTACGCCACAGGCCATACCGGCATGGAGGGCGACGCCGTTCGCTGGTATGCGGCCTTCCTGTGGTCAACGACTACCATCATGCCCTTGCTGGCGCTGATCCAAATCGCGCGGGGAATGCTGCTCAAATCGAAAGCGACCCTCTTGCTGGCCTCGTTCCCCGTCGTCTACTTCATCTTTATCAGCCGGTTCATTGTCCGCAATGACCGGACCATCCTGCCTATTTTGCCGTTTCTATTTTTGCTCGCGGCCATTCTATGGGTCGATGCGGCGCGCGCGGCCCGGCGCACACGCGAACAAAGACGGCGCGGACTTGCCACGGCCGCGCTCATCCTTCTGACGGCCGTCTTGATAGCCTGGCCGACCCGAATGTCGATTGCCGAAAATGTGCGTCGCCAAGGGGAGCATACCGCGCCGCTGGCCGCCGAATGGATCGCCGCTCATATCCCGCCGGGCAGCCGCGTCGCTCTGGAATCCTATGGGCCATACATTGACCCCAATGCGTTCGATCTTCAGGTATTCGAGCAAATTATCGATAACCCACCGGACTGGTATACTGAGCAGGGGTTCGACTATCTGGTTCTCAGCAAAGGGCGGTATGGCCGTTACTTTGCCGACCCGGAACGCTATGCGAAGGAAGTGGCGGACTACGAGGCATTTTTCGCGTCTTTCGCTCTCCTGCAGACGTTTAGCTCCGAGCGAGCCGAGATCAGAATTTATGCGCTTCAGAACCAATAACATCCGGCGATCATGGACTCGATGGCTACCGTCACAAACTCGTTTAGCGAGACCCGCATGAAAAAGCTTGACCGGCGGCCGCTCCTCCTCGTCCTGTTGCTGTTCCTGGCCTTGCAACTGCCGCCGATGCTCCACGTCTCCATCGCCCAGTATGACGAGAGCATCTTCCTCGACATCGCCGGCAACATCCACACGACCGGCCTCCCCCTGCGTAGTCTGGGGCCGGAGGGCCAACTCGAACTGGATCAGACGCCGCTCTATCTTTATCTGCTGAGTGGTCTGACGCTGGCCTTCGGCGAGAACCTGTTCCTGCTGCGAATGGTCACCCTGGTCGCCGCGGCCGGCTGCATCCTGCTGGTTTACGTCATCGCCGGCCGCATTCGAGGATGGCCCGCCGGGCTGGCGGCGGCGCTGTTGCTGGCGGTCAACCCGTTTTTTAATCTCTACTCGTTCTTCCTGCGCATGGAAGTCTTCACCAATCTGGCCTTGCTGCTGGCGATTTTCTGGCTGGCCGAGGATCACGCTCGCCCGACGAGCCGCCGGGCGGCGGCCGCGGGGGTAGCGATGGCAACGGCCGTCCTGCTCAAGGTCATTGCCGTCACGTTCTGGCTGGCGGCGCTGCCCTGGGCGGCGTGGCGGCTATGGCGCGAGGCCGGCCGTTGGCGCAAGTTAGCCTGGCTGGCGCTGCCGACCCTCATCGGAGTGGGGCTATGGGTGCTGGCGGCGTGGCTCGACCCCGCGCGCGCCGCGTCGGCCGGCCGCTGGGGCGCGGCGCTGGGCCTGGGCGGCAACGCCGTCGACGTCCGGCTCAACGTTCAATTGGGAAATTGGATCAAACTCATCGGGCGCACCGTCCTGGGCTGGGAGACGGCCGCCTTGCTGGCCGTGGCGCTGGTCGCCTACGTCGCTGCCCGGCGCAAGCAGCACCCGTTGGCCCACCTGCTGGCGCTCTACATCGGCCTGACCGTCGGCCTGTCGTTGGTTGTCCAATTGAAAGAAGCGCGGCATCTGTTCGGCGTCATCCCGGCCGTCGCCCTGCTGATCGGGATCGCCATTCCGTGGCAATCGCTATTGATGGGGTTGCGGCGACGACCGGCGGTGGCGGGCGTCGCCGGGGTGGCGGCGTTGGCCCTGTTGTGGAGTCTCTCGCCGCTGCGGCTGCCCGCCGTGGCGGAGATGCGCCAGGGGGAGATGTGGTGGTCGCCCATCGTGCGCGACCGCTACTTCCACAACGACGCCCGTCTGGCCTCGTTGCGCGAGGCCGGCCTCTATCTGGCCGCCGCATCGCCCGACGACGCCTTTCTCCTCGTCGCCCGGCAGGGGCCAATCGTCGGCTACTATGCCGGCCGCCACTACACGTTCTTGTATACCGGCGCGTTCGACCGCAACATGGCCTTGTTGCGAGAGGGTGAATTCCTGGTCATGGATCCGCCGGTCGACTTCTGGGCGCAGACGCCGGAAGAGACCGAAATGCTGTTGCGCTACGTGGCCGACCACTACACGGCCGTCCGTGTATTCGCCGGCGGCGACAACACCGTCACCCTCTACCGGCGCAACCCGGCCGCGTCCCCATAGATAATTGCTAACTGTGTAGCATCGAAAGAGACACAGGGCATCCTCTGGAAAATCTGTGCAATCTGTGAAATCTGTGGATTCCCCCCCGCCTAAATGATCTCAATCGCCCCCTGCCGAAAATTGTCGGCCCCGCCCAGCACCTTATACGTCAGGCCATAGGCTGTCTCCACGTCATTCAGCGCGCGAAACTCGTGCGTCACGCCGTAGCCGGAGCCGATCTCGTCGAACAGAATCACGTCGCCGGGCTTGAGATGATTGGCGAGCATGGTCAGGACGTAGAGCGTGGCGCTGTAGAGGTCAGCGTCGAGATGGACGACGGTGCGGCGCGTCAGGGGAAAGCGGCCGATAAAATCGACCATCGTCTCCTGGAAGTAACCGATCTCAAAGCTGACGCGCGGGTCATCGAACTGCGGCACCTGGCCCCCGGCCGAAAACGTGCCCGGCGGCAGGCCCACCCACGACTCCGGCAGGCCGGTGAACTTGTCGAAGCCCACGAAGCGCGCCGCCGGGTCGCCGTTGTGCTCGGCCCACCAGCGCAGCGATTCGCCGAAGAACACGCCGAACTCCAGGAAGTCGATGGGGCCGCCCAGACCGTGGGCATCGATCAGATGTTGGTAAAGCCCATAGCGCGTCGGGAAGTCGGGCGCGCCCGCTGCCCGCGTCCGGCACCACTCATTGAAGCGCGGCACGTAGGCGGCCTTCAAAAACGGTTCGCCCAGCGCGCGCGCGAGATCATAGAGACGGGACTTGACTGTCGGCCGCCAGGTCGTCGGAACCTCGGCCGCGGTACTTGATGGATTATGATTCGTGTTTGTCGTGGAGGCCATATCGAGTTCGCTAGTATAGCATAGTATCGTGACGCACAGAACATCAGCCTGTAGCATCGGATTTCCGTCCGGTGGCCGAGGAGCCGTTTAAGAAGACGGCCTTACAAGCGATGCTTGGCCGACCCTCCGCCCCGCGCTACAATCGGCAGAGACAAGGCTACGAATTGGCAAACATCTATGAAACGATTGGGTCGCAAAGGGCAGCTGGCGATGCTGCCCGACTGGATAAGCAACAAGCTGGACGTCCACCTTCTGGAGACGGATCGGCTGCTGGAACTGGCCCAGGCGCAAACGCCGCCCGGCGCGCGCGTGCTGGACGCGGGCAGCGGCGAGGGCCAGTATCGCCACTACTTCGAGCACACGCGCTATACCGGCGTCGATCTGGCCGTGGGCGACGCGCAATGGGACTACAGTGGGCTGGATACGCAGGCCGACCTGTCGCGTTTACCCTTCGCAGACGGCAGTTTCGACGCCGCCGTCTGCTTCCAGGTGCTGGAGCACGTCAACGAGCCGGCGGCGGTCATCAGCGAGATCGGCCGCGTCTTGCGCCCCGGCGGCCGGTTTTATCTGTCGGCGCCGATGGCCTGGCACGAGCACCAGAAACCCCACGACTTCTTTCGTTACACTTCCTTCGGATTCACCCACTTGTTGGAAAAGGCGGATATGCGCGTGGTCGAGATGCGGCCGTGGGGCGGTTACTTCTGGTTCCTGTCCTACAATTTCCAGATGATGCACGACCGCCTTTTCCCGCGCGGCGACAACGATCTGGCCTATGCGCTGAAACTGCCGCTCATCCTGCCCGTCTATCTCATCTTCTTCATCCTGCTGCCCTTGCTGCTCTTCTACCTCGACCGGCTGGACAAGGTGAAAGATCACACCCTGGGTTGGGCCTGCATCGCCGAGAAACTGCCGACCGATGAACACGGTCCAACGCCTGTTTAGCAACACCTTTCTGGCCCTCATCAGCCAAATCGTCGTCAAGGCCGGCAACAGCGTGCTGTTCATCCTGATCGGCCGCTGGCTTGGCCCGGCCGATTCGGGCGCTTTCAGTCTGGGCACGACCTACTTCACGCTGGTCTTTGGACTATCGGCCCTGGGGCTGCACGAGCTGTTGGTGCGGGAACTCACGCCGCGCCGCGACCAGAGCCGCCGCTACTTCGCCAATTATCTGGCCTTGCGGGTGACGCTGGCGGTCGCCACCTACGGGCTATTGCTGCTGGGCCTGCGCCTCTTTCTGCCCTACTCGGAGACGACCAATCAGGTCATCCTGATTTTGGCCCTGGCGGCCATTCCCGAAGCGGCCTTCAGCATTTGCCAATCCCTGTTCGAGTCCCACGAGCGCCTGACCACGCCGATGGTGGCGGCCCTGGCCGGCAGCGCGGTCAAGCTGGCGGTGGGCATCTGGCTGCTGCGGCAGGGGTACGGCGTGGTCGCCGCCGCCTGGGCCGTGCCCGCCGGCAGCGTCGTCAGCCTGCTCTTTTTCCTGCCCGCGCTGGCGCGCCTGTTCCGGCGCACGCCCCAGACACAGACGGGACGATTGAGCGCCGGATTCCTGCGCGACCAACTGCGGGCGACGCCCAGCTTTTTCGTCATTCACCTGTTCTCATTGGTCGATTACCAGACCGACGTTTTCCTCATCTCGCTGATGCTGACCGAGGCGCAACTCGGCTTCTACTCGGCCGCCCAGACGATCCTGCTGGGCTTCAACCTGATGCCGATGGCTATCCGCGCCGCCATTTACCCCGTGATGACCCGCTATCATCACACCGCGCCGGATAAGCTGGCTATTCTTTATGAGAAGGCGACCCACTATCTGCTGGCCCTGGTGCTGCCGATGGCCGCGGGGGTGACGCTGCTGGCCGGCCCCACGATCCGGCTGATCTTCGGCCCCTCCTTCGCGCCGGCCGTGCCCGTCCTCCAGATCTCGATCTGGGCCATCGTTTTCCTGTTCCTCAACGTACCCAGCGCGCGCTTGCTGCTGATCAACAATTATCAACGCCAGGCGAGCGTCATGTTCGGCATCGCCATGGCGATTAACGTGACGTTGAATCTGTTGCTCATCCCCCGGCTGGGGATCAACGGCGCGGCCGTGGCCCGCACGGCCTCCAATTTCACCCTTTTCCTGACCTTCCAGCTATTCGCCCATCGCCGGATCATGTCGCTGCGCCTGGGGCCGATGCTGGTGCGCCCCCTCGTCGCCACGGTCGTGATGGCGGCGGCGATATGGCCGCTGCGCGACGCGCTGCTGCCGGGGATCGTCGTGGGCGCGGCCGTCTACATCGTCACCGCGTTCGTGCTGGGGGTCTTCCCCCGCCGGGACCTGACCTATTGGCAGCAACTGGTCCGTTTCCGCTCCTGATGTCCTATGCCCGGTTCTATTCGCCAACTCGCCCGCCGCACCCTGCCCAAAGCGCCCCTGATTCGCGCCTGGGCGGCCTATTCCCGACGCCAGGCACGAGCCGCGGCCGGCGCGCTGGCCGCGGCCGGGCCGGCGCCCGCCTGGCTGGGGCTGGACGCGCTGGCGGCCTTGCAAGCGGAGTACCCGCTGCGGCCGTCGCGCTACGCCACCGGGGTGGCCGAACTGGAGCAGGTCGCCCGGCAACGCCAGCGCGAGATGTTGGCCCCGGTGCGCGGCGAGCCGGCTCGGCTAAATCGCTTTCTCGACCTGGGCATGTGGGACGGCACGAGTTGCTACCTGTTGCAGGAAACGGGCAAGACGGCCGTCGGCATCGACATCCGCGCCGACGGGCTGACGGCCCAAGCGCGCGCCGGGGCCGCCCACTATCTACAGATGGACGTGGCCGCGCTGGGTTTCGCCGACGATAGCTTCGACTTCATCTTCTCCTACAACTCGATGGAGCATTTCCCCGATCCGCGCCGCGCGTTGCAGGAGGCGTGGCGGGTAGTGCGGCCGGGCGGCTACATCTACCTCAACTTCGGCCCCATCTACTACTCACCCCGCGGCGCGCACCAGTACGACTCCATCTCCGTCCCCTACTGCGAATGCTTGTTCACCAAGGAGACGCTGGACGAGTTCGCCCGCCGCAATGGCCTGACGCTGACGGAGCACCGCTGGATGAACGAGTGGCCGCTCAGCCGCTATCGGGCGCTGTGGGCGGAGATGGCCGATCGGCTGGAGCGCGTGGCCTATTACGAGGTATACAACGCCGATCACGTCGATCTGATCGCGCGCTATCCCAGTTGCTTCAAGCACAAATCCTCGCTCATCGATGATTTCATCGTATCCAATATCGAGGTCATGTTTCGCAAGCGACAGGCGGCCACATGAGCCACGAATGCGCTCATTTCACTCTGAATCACCCTGTTTACCGCCGGAAATACTCCAAACGGGTGATTGTAACCGCCCCTGGCCCTGGCTATACTCCCACTGTAGAAAAACTCGTAGACTCTATGTACGTGTGAGGAGATTCCATATGATCAAGCGACTTTTGCCCGTTTTAGCCCTGCTCATCGTTGCTTTGGTGAGCGTCAGCCTGGTGGCGGCCCAGAACGCCTTGCCGGGTTCCGGTTGGCTTTCCGGCCAGCAGATTCAGAACCTGAGCGAGACCACCAACGGCACCATCGTGTTCACCGCCTACGATCAGCAAGGCAATGATACGTCCTGCGGTTCGAAGAACGCCCCTCCCGGCGGCTCGGTCAACTATCTGACCAATACCGATTGTAACGTTCCGGCCGGCTTCGTCGGCTCGGCCGTCGTCAGCGCCGATCAACCAATTGCCGCTATCGTCAACGTGGTCAACAGCCCGACCGGCCGCGCCGGTGGCATGTACCGCGGCACCGACGGCGCCGACGTGGCGACGACGATCGCTTTCCCGTTGATAAAGAATAACTTCAACAACCGGAATACCACCCTGTATGTCCAGAACGCCAGCGGCGGCGCGAACAACATCGCCGTCAAGTTCACGATTGAAGGCAATGACTACACCAAGAACTTTACCGGCGTGCCCGCGAACGCGATGGTCGTTGTGACCGGCGCGGATGCCGGCGCCCCCGCGGGTAAGTTCGGTAGCGCCACGGCCACCGGCAGCGGCGCGCTGGCCGGCACGGCTCTGGAGCACCAGATCAACGTCCCGGTGGGCGACAACCTGCAAGCCTACACGGCCTTCACGCCCAACAACTTCGACGACGTGGCCTACTGCCCGTTGGTCCGCAACGGCCACACGGCGGCCAATCAGACGACCGGCATCCAGGCTCAGAACGTGAGCAATGCCGCGCAGCAGATTGAAGTCGTCTACTCCTTCAAGGTGGGCAATGGCCCGACGCAGACCAAGACCGTCACCAGCGGCAACATCGCCCCGGGCGCCTCGGCCAACTTCTTCTCGGCTGATGCCGCCAACGGTATCCCCGCCGGTTCGCTGGGTTCGGCCAAGATCACGGGCAAGGGCGGCGGTAATATCGCCGTCATCGTCAACGACGCGGCCTACAACGTGAACCCGCAGCGCCAGACGGCCTACACCTGCTTCCCCGATAACGGGAAATCCAACAAGGTCGCTCTGCCGCTCTACAAGGAATACTTCAACGGCAACACGGCCGGCATCCAGATCCAGAACGCCGGCGCGGCTCCGGCCACCGTTCACTTGACCTACACCAGCACGGTGGGCAACAAGGTCGTGAAGTTCACGCACAGCACGCCCATCGCCGCCGGCGCCAGCACCACGTTCTTCGGCGTATCGCAGTTGACCTTCCCGGCGGGCATCACCGTCGAAAGCGGCACGCCGAGTGACCTGGTGGGCACCTACGGTGGCGTAGTCATCACCTCTGATCAGCCGATCGTGGCTATCGTCAACGAGGCCCCCGGCGCTCTCAGCGGCGCGCCCTCCACCCAGGACGCCAAGCTCTACGAGGGTTTCAACCAGTAAGCTAATCCCGGTTCTTAAGGATTACAATAGAAGCCACCTTAGGGTGGCTTCTATTTTTTCGCGGTTACAGATAGAATGGATGCTTATGCGACCGAGAATTCATTTACACCCATCGCTCTCATTGTTCGTCGCCCTGCTGGCGACCTTGTTGCTGGCGGCTTGCGGGGGCGGCGCTCCTCAAGTCGTACCGACCCTCGAAAGCGCGCCGGCCGATGCCGGAACCGCGCCGACAGTGGCCCCAGCCGACGCCGGCGGCCAGGGCTACCCCGCGCCCACGTCGGCGTCCGCCGATGAGCCGTATCCGGCCGTCGTCATACCGACTGCGGCGCCAACCCTGACGCCACTCTCCTATCCCGCAGTCGAGGAAGTCTTCCAGGAGCCGCGCTTCCGCATCGATCAACCAGTGTCGGCCGGCGCGACCGAGATCACCGGGCAGGCGCCGCCCAACACGCCGTTGGCCGTGCTGGACATCAGCTACAACGGCGCGGTCCTCGGCGTGGGCCGCAGCGACGACAACGGTCGATTCTCCGTGCCGGTCACGGGCCTGATCGAGGGCAATCGCATCGGTCTGGGTATCGGCGAGCTGGCTCCGGGGCAAACCATCGAGCAAATGGCCGAGTTCTACTTCCCCTACCGTGGGGAAGGCTTCATGAATATCCCCAATCTGGGCATCTACTTTGATACGGCGTTGGTCGCTCCCTAGCGTACCCTTCGCGGGCCTGCGGAGACGACTCTGCAGGCCCGATTCCGCCGCTCATGTCCATCCTCGTCGTCAGCCTGCCCGTCCTGGCCGTCATCTTTATCGCCAACCTCGTCGCCGCGCGGGATGACGAGCGCGCCCGCACCGCTTTCCATCTGCTCCTGTTTGTCGTCAACCTGGCGCTGCTGATCGCCGGCATCGTCTGGCGCGTGTTGCCGTTGGACGCGACGCCGCCCCCGATGGGGTTGCAGATGCTCGATCAGGGCTTCAGCAGCGGCACGCTGATTGGCATGGGACTATGGGGCATAGTCGTCACGCTCAAGCCGGTTCGCTTGCGGTTGGCGCGTCTGTTTCCGGCGCTGCGTCCCGACTCGCCCGTCCACACCCTGGCGCTGGTGGCCGTGGGCTACCTGCTCGGCAACGCAGCCATCTCGCTGGCTCCCGGCGCGCTCGATGCCCTGGCCGAGTCGGGCGTCGAAGCGACCCTGTTCGACGTGCTGGCCCAGCAGTTCGCCTTTGTCTTGGCCGCTTTTGTGGGGGTGGGGTTGCTGACCCGCCGCGACGGCCCATCGCTCAACGAGCGATTGGGATTGCAACGACCGACGGCCGCTCAACTGTGGACAGGCGTGCGCTGGATGGTCTTTTTCGTCTTTCTGCAAGCCTGCATCAGCCTGACGTGGTCGCTGTTCGACGCGGCGCGAGTGGAGCAGCTCAGCGGCATCAACGAGTCGTTGCTGGGCAACTTCGATACCGTGTGGGAGTGGTTTTTGCTGGCCGCGGCCGCCGGGTTGGGCGAGGAGTTGCTGTTTCGGGGGGCGCTGCAGCCGGTGTTCGGCATCTTGCCCACCTCGCTCATCTTCGCCGTGTCCCACGTCCAGTATGGCCTGTCGCCGGCGACGCTGGCCGTCTTCCTGCTCAGCCTCGTCCTGGGTGTCATTCGCAAGCGCAGCAACACGACGGTGGCTATCCTGGTTCACGCCGGCTACAATTTCATCCTGGGCTTGCTGAGCTTACTGGCCGTCTACCTGGCGCCGTTTGCGCGCTAGGTGGCGATGCTAAAAATGGGCCGCGATGTTTGCTCATTGACTTTCGGCCTGTTATAATGCACGTTGCAATCGGGGCATGGCGCAGCTTGGTAGCGCGCTTCAATGGGGTTGAAGAGGTCGTGGGTTCGAGTCCCGCTGCCCCGACACTCGAAGGCGCTGCGTCTACCCGACGCAGCGCCTTTTGTTTTCGGCCGCTAACCATCCGCTATGAGTAATCAAGTTCTTCGCGTCCGACGCGCCGTCACCTGGGGATTGGCGATAATCGGCGTCATTCTGGTCATCGGCGCCATCGTGGCGGAGTTGTATAAGCTGGGGCCGACGCCGGGCTTCGGCGTCTTGCAGACGCTGGTCTTTTTGCTGGGCATCACGGCGCTGACGGTAGCGATCTACCTCCATCTGAGCGCTCTGCGACCCCCCGACACACCCCCCTCGCTCCAGGCCGAAATCGCCGTGCGCCTTTCGGCCACCGGCCTGGTCTTGTGCTACGTCAGTGGCTTCGCCGACCTGATTCGCATCGGCACCCACTTGCCCCCGGAGTTTGACCGGCCGTTCATCGGCCCGCTGCAACTGGGCGGTTTGTTGTTGGGGCTGCTGGTGTTGGCGGCCGGGATGTTGCTCTACTACACGAGCAGAGGCCGGCGGAAATCCTCGTCGCTGGAGTTCATTCTCAACGGCAAGAAAAAATAAGTCGATCCGCGGGAATCAGGGGATGGGCTACTGCAAGCCGCTCAGCTCGAACGGTTGGCTGAGAAGCGTGAACACGGCCGAGGCTGAGCCGATCGGCCGCTGGTAGGTCACGGCAAACTGCAACGTCTGGTTCGGGGGCACGGCCCATGGAAACGGCGGGTTCGTCGCCAATAGCAGATAGTCGGAGCCGGACGGGGTGCGCAACGACACGTCTTCCGGCGCGATGACCAGCGGCTGGACGCCGACGTTGGTTATCTGCCCCACGATGATCAAGTTATTCAAGTCGGGCGTAATCGTCGCCTGTTGCAGGGAGATGACGGCGCTCTGCCCGGCCGCCCCACCGGCCGTGAACGGCAAAACCCCCTGCACCTGGCTGCCGTCGGGCGCGGTAATCGTCCAGGTCAGATTGGGGCTGACCAGGCCGGCCGGTATCTGGTAACCGGCGGTGGCGGTCACCGACTGCCCGGCGTTGACGAAGCCGCTCAGCGGCGGATAATTCCCCAGACGGCTGGCGATGGGGTTCAGCGCATATTGATTGCCCAATTCGTCGGACAGCGTAAACCGATAGGCGCTGGTGTCAATCGCCGACAGACCCACGTTCTGCATCACAAAATCGATCAGGAAAAAGCCGAAACCGAGGGGCGCTTCCGGCCGGTTGGTCAAGAAGGAGCTGGCCTGGGGCGTAAATTGGGCGTCGCCCAGTTGGGCCGTCTCGCCCATCTGGATCACGTTGCCGCCCGTCGTCTGCGACGCCGCGGCCACCTCATAGCGGCCGCGCACCACCAGCCGGTTATCGTCATCGCTTTCCAGCAACATGAGCGTGATGCCCGGCGTCTGCTGGTTGAAGACGTTGCGGTCGCTGCTGGCGACGAGATTGCGGCTGTCGAAACTGAACGTGTGGGTCACGCCCTGGCGCGTGGTGACGACCATTTGCTGGCCCGGCGCGAGCGACTCCAGAAAAGCCTGGTTGGCCTCGGAGTCGGCCAGGCCAAAGACGTAGTTGACGATTGTGCCGTTGACCCAGGCGGCCGTATCCTCATCTATCTCCGGACTCCACAAGCCGTCGGCGCCGATAGTCTGGGGCTGGACGGCCCAGCGTTGGTCGAGTACGTCCAGTGTGGCCGGCGCGTCGAGCGTGACGGAAATAGTGCCGGCGTCGCTGACGCCGACGATGATCGGCTGGTCGGCCACGGGCTGGGTGACTTCGGGGAACGGGGTCGGCTCGCCGGCGGCGGGCGTGCCGCTGCCGGTCTGCTGGCCGCCCTCGCCCAGCATCGGCCGCAGCAGGATAAAGCCCATGACGCAAGCGGCCAACAAGGCGATGACCGCCACGATGCCCAACAACAATAGGGCGGGATTGGCGGTTAGGCGCTCTCTGGTGGTGGAGGGAGGCTGCTGATCGGCCGACATAATACTCGTAACAAGACGCCGGCGGCGTACCTGTGGTTCCGCTCCTTACGGAATGCCGATGGGCAGCGGCAACGGGGCCACGCGCACGGCGATGTTGGACTCTCCGGGACCGACAATCTGACTGAAGCTGAGCAAGGGCACTTCAACCCGGACGGCCCCGCTGCTGGGCACGGCCTCGAAGCGCACCGACCCGGCCTGGTTGGTATAGCCGAAGGCGATGAGACGGCCGTTGGTGTTATCGAACAGGGCCACGGCGACGTCGATGATGCCCTCGTTGATCTCCGGCGTGAAATTAAAATTGCTGTCGTAGAAGACGGTTACGTTGACCGTGGAGACGCCTTGCGAACCGACCGGCGGCGTGGCCGTGGGCAACGGTTGAATAGTCACTTCGGGGATGACCACCGGCGATGGCGTCAGGATAGCCGATAGATCGAAGGGCGTCGGCGTCGGAAAAGGCGTGATGGTCGGGGCGATGGGTATCACGCCGCCGCCCCCGCCGCCTGTCGTGGGGGGCAAGGTCGGCGTCGCCGTGGGCGGCACGGTGGAGGTGCAGGCCAGCGTGTAGGTGAACTGGGCCGCCTGGGCCAGGGGCACGGGGTTGACCGGCCCGATGAGCACGTGGAGCCAGCCGGTGTAGGTGGACGTGTACGTCAGCAGGCTACCCTTGTCGCCCGGCGCTTTGTCGTCGTTGCCCAGTTGCGGGTTGAAATCCTCGCCGTTGGGGCCGAGAAAAATCATGTTCGTGTCGGTCACGCTGGAGAGTTCGGTCGTCTCGCAAGTGATGGTCGTCCCCGGTTTGACCCAGATGCGATAGAAATCCTGATCCGGGCCTTCGCGAAACGGGGGAACAAAGTTAAACTGCTGCGACTGATTCTCGCCGAAGAGACAGGCAATCGCCAGTTGGCCGTTGGGTTCGCAAGCGTCGGAGCCGGCCCGCGTCGGCAGCAGCGTCGGCGTCGGCGTGGGCGTCGGCTCGTCCATGGCGTCGACCATCAGGCAATAGGTTTTGTTGGCCGCGTCGGCCGGGCTTTTGTTGACCACCCGCGCAAAATAAAGGCCCGTCGTATTGGCCCGCACAATGACCTGTGAGGATAAATCACCGGGGATGCTGCCGAGGTCATCGTTTTCGGCTATCGGCTCGCCATTCTGATTATAGATTTTCAGAACGGTGTCCAGTCCGGGAGAAAGCTTGCTGGTATTGATATTGTAGAACGTGCCGCTTTTGACGGCGAAAGAATAATAGTCCAGGTCGCCCGGCGGCCACAGGGTGAGCTGACAGATGGCGGCGGCGTCGGGCTGAATCTGGTAGGCTTCCTGGAAAGTATTGTTGGGTTCAGCCTCATCGACAAAGATGGGAGTCCCGACGGCGCTGGGGGTATTGGTGGCTATATCATCATCGATGATAGTCAATACTGCCCTGGAAGTCCCCAGCGAAGCCGTATCCGGCGTCAAGAGACGCAAGAACAATATGACCGTCTCGCTCCCCTCGCTGTTGATATTATCATTCAATATCGTTATCGTGAACGATTGATTTTGGGCGGTCGAACTGTTGAACCTTAATTGACCAGGATTGGGGTTGGGCGGCAGATAATCGCCGCCACTGCCTTCCGTGGCCGTGCCGGGGATGACGTTGTACTCGACGATGATCTCGTCCTCAGTGGCGGTCGGGTTTCGGGGAGAGGCGGCAACATTGACCACAAACGAGCCGGCGCTTTCGTTGACGGTGAAGCTCGTCGAGAGGAAGCCGATCGTGATGGGCAGTCTGGTCGCCGTCGGCTGCTGCGCCACAACGACGGGGATCGACGAAGGGGACATTGCCCCGTTGTAGGCGACAATGACTATCGTTCCCAATAAAAGCAGAAGGAGATGCCCAGCCCTTGCACGTGTGATGCGTTTAATCATGTGCCTCTGCATTGGTGTCCGCGCGGCCGTGTCGGCGCCAGGACAGACGGATTATAGGGCCACAATTAGCGGCGGGCAAATCCCACGCCTTCCCTCAACGCGAAACAGCCGGGATGAGTATTTCCCGGCTGTTCTACGTTCAGGCAACCCGCATTGCCAATGGCTCTAGATGCCGTCGCCGTTCAGGCTCTGGGCGTTGTCGAGCACCTGGTCGACCAAGCCGTAATCGCGGGCCTGAGCCGCGGTCATGTAGAGATCACGGTCGGTATCTTTCTCGATACGTTCAACCGTCTGGCCGGTGTGGCGGCTAAGAATGCCGTTCAGGTCGGTGCGCAGTCGCAAAATTTCCTGGGCCTGGATGGCGATGTCCGACGCCTGGCCGCGCGCGCCGCCCAACGGCTGATGGAGGTGGACGGTGGCGTTGGGCAGCGCGTAGCGCATCCCATGCGTGCCGGCGGCCAGCAGGATCGTCCCGAAGCTGGCCGTGAAGCCGACGGCCACGGTCGATACCGGGCACTCCACCTGCTGCATGGTGTCGTAAATAGCCATGCCGGCGTACACCTGCCCGCCGGGCGAGTTGATGTACATGCGAATAGGCTTGGCGCTGTCCTCGCTGGCGAGCCACAACAACTGGGCCACGGTCAGATTGGCGATCTGATCGTTGATGGGCGTGCCCAGAATGATGATGCGCTCCTTCAGCAAGAGCGAAAATATATCATAGGCGCGCTCCCCCCGGCCGGTCGATTCGACCACCATGGGGACGAGCGCTGTTGGAATTTCAAACATACCTGCTTCTCCTCAAACCTGCCCGCCGCCGGCTACCAAGCCAGGGCGGAAAACGGTAAAGGCGTCGAGGACGCCGCTCGATTGAGTATATCCGGCGACCGTTAGATTCCCGTTATTCTTCTTCGTCGGCCGCCTCATCCACCAAAGAATCCAGATCGGGCGCGTTGCCGCTGAAAATGGCCCGCACGCGCTCGTAGGCCTTGTTGCTGAGAACCTCGCTGCTGATGAGGTCGAACCCCTGGCCGCTGCGATAGTAGCTGCGCATGCTGTCGCGCAAACCTTCGTTGTCGAAACGGCCGACGCGCTCCTCGATCACGTGGTCGACGTCGGCCGCCGCCACCCGCAGCTTTTCATCGAGGATGAATTGCCGCAAGGCCAACTGGTGGCGCAGCTGATCTTCGGCGTTTTCGCTGAAGTCGGCGCGCAAATTCTCCTCGGTCATGCCCTGGAGGTTCAGATAGTCCTCGTATTTCCATCCGCTGCGGGTCAGCCGACTCTTGAAATCCTCGACCATGTCGTCGATCTGCGCCTCGACGGCCGCCGGTGGATAGATCATCGTGGAACCCTCGATCAGATGGTGGATCATATCGTCAATGGTCTTTTCCTTAATGGCGCTCTCGGCCTCTTTGGTCAGATCACTTCGCAGCGCGTCGCGCAATTCGTCGAGCGTCTCGTATTTGCCCTCCAGCTTGGCTAGTTCGTCGTCCAGCGCCGGCAGATCGCGCTTCTTGACTTCGAGCACGGTGATATCGAAGGTCGCTGCGCGGCCGGCGTATTCCTCGTCATGCTCGTAGGGGTCGGGGAAAGTGAAGCCGAACTGCTTCTGGTCACCGACGGCCATGCCGACCACGTTGTCGACAAACGGCGTGTCGGGAAACAAGGTCTTGTCGTCGAGCAGAATATCCAGGTGTTCTTCCTCGAAAAGCGTTTCGCTCTCGGCCGCGCTTTCTTCAGCGTCGCCTTCTTCGGTCGCAGCTTCCGCTTCCTCAGCCGCGCCTTCCTCGCCCTCTTCTTCGGCCGGGCGCGGGGCCAGGCGGCCGTGGCCGGCGATAGCCACCACGTCCCCGGCCTGCGCCGGGCGGTCGACGGCTTCGATGTTCTGGTGGCGCACGCGAACGTACTCCAGAGCCTCGTTGAGCGCCTCATCGGTCACCGCGGCATCCTCCACGTCCTGGCGAATCGTCCGGTAAGCGCCCAGGACGACCGTGGGGGACAGGGGAACGGTAAACGTGAACACGACCGGGTTGGTCTCGATATCCTCCAGCGTCGGCCGCGCGTAAGGTTCGATGTCCTCTTGCTCCAAGGCTTCCTCGAACACCGGCTGCACCAGCTCCTCGACGGCCTCGGCGCGCAGTGTGTCCTCGCCGATGCGTCGCACCAGCACGTCGTAGGGAGCCTTGCCGGGCCGGAAGCCGGGCAGTTGAATTTCGCGGGCCAACTGGCGCGCCTTCGTTTGCATGGCCTTGCGCACCCGCTCTTCGTCCACTTCAATGGTCAGTGTCAATTGCCGACGATCATCTTCGGCCGTTTGAATGGTTAGCGTCACAGCGATACCTCTTGAATAAAAAAGCGTTGCCGCAGCGCAACGCCTTGGATTTTAGTAATGGGGATGGAGGGACTCGAACCCACACGCCTTTCGACACATGATTCTAAGTCATGCGCGTCTGCCAATTCCGCCACATCCCCGACAGAGCAACTGATATTATAGCTCACCCGTCGGCGTTGCCAAAATCCCGCGCCGTGCTACTCTAGAATCAAAAGACTTGGCCGGCGGCGGCCCTCGCCCGTGTATCAGGACCGCCGAATCCCCAGGTCGCCACCCTCAAGGATTTGCCCATGACCACCCTATTAGCCAAGAATGCTCACTTATTAGTGACGATGGACGACGACCGCCGCGAGATCGCCGGTGGGGGGATATTCGTGCGCGACAACGTGATCGAGGCCGTCGGCCCCAGTGAGTCGTTGCCGCCGACGGCCGACACCGTCATCGATCTGCGCGACCACGTCGTCTTGCCCGGCCTCATCAACACCCACCATCACCTTTACCAGAGCCTGACCCGTGTCATCGCCCAGGACGCCGACCTGTTCACCTGGCTCAAGACCCTGTATCCCATCTGGGCCAACCTGACCGACGAGGCCGTCTACATCAGCACCATCACCGGCCTGGCCGAGTTGGCCCTGTCAGGCTGCACCACCAGCAGCGACCACCTCTACATCTTCCCCAACGATTGCACGCTGGACAGCCAGATACGGGCCGCGGCCGACATCGGCGTGCGTTTCCACGCCGCGCGCGGCTCCATGTCGCTGGGCGAAAGCCAGGGTGGCCTGCCGCCCGACCGCGTGACGGAAGACGAAGCGTCCATCCTGCGCGACAGCCGTCGGCTCATCGAGACCTACCACGACGCCGCGCGCCACGCCATGACGCGGGTCGTGCTGGCCCCCTGTTCGCCCTTCTCCGTCACGCCCGACCTGATGCGCGAATCGGCGGCGCTGGCCCGCGCCTACGGCGTGCGTCTGCACACGCATCTGGCCGAGACCATCGAGGAAGAGGCGTTTTGCCTGGAGACGTTCGGCCTGCGCCCCGTGCCCTACGTCGAATCGCTGGGCTGGGTGGGCGATGACGTCTGGCACGCCCATTGCGTCCACATGAGCGCGGGCGAGATCGACCTGTTCGGCCGCACCGGCACGGGCGTGGCCCACTGCCCATCGAGCAATATGCGCCTGGCGAGCGGCATCTGCCGCGTGCTCGACCTGCGGCGCGCCGGCGCGCCGGTCGGCCTGGGCGTCGACGGCTCGGCCTCCAACGATTCCGGCCACCTGCTGGCCGAGGCGCGCCAGGCCATGCTGCTGCAGCGCGTCGCCCCGGACCGCTACCTATCGGAGACGCCGGGCGGCCGGGGTGGGTTCGCGGGTCACGCCGGGGCCTTGTCGGCCCGCCAGGCGCTGGAGATCGCCACGCGGGGCAGCGCGGCCGTGCTGGGGCGCGACGACGTGGGCTATCTGGCCCCCGGCATGAGCGCCGACTTCATCGCCCTGAATCTGAATCGCGTCGACTACGCGGGGGCGTGGCACGATCCGGCGGCGGCCGTGCTCTTCTGCGGCCCGCGCGGCGTCGATTGGTCGGTCATCAACGGACGGGTGATCGTCAAGGAAGGGCGGCTGACGACCGTCGATCTCGACCAGCATTTGCCGCGCCACAACGCCATCTCGCGGGCGATGATCGATCAGGACTAGAATTGGCTACGGATGGACACGGATATTACGGATTTTTGGATTTTAAGAATTAAACACGGATAGGACGCGGATGGTACGGACAAAACGGATTGAGGAAAAAGTCAATCCGTTTTATCCGTGTCCATCCGTAGCCAATTCCCATTCATCACCGCTGAATGTGAAGCCCGTCGACGGCGGCGGGATAGCCGGCCGCGGCCGCGTCCCAGTAGGCCGAAACCGCGCCGCTCGGCGCGACGGCCAGCACCGTCCGGCTCGTCCCGGCGACGCCCTTGACGTTGAAACTATTCATGACCGTCACGTAGACGGTCATCGTGGCGCCGTCATACCAGGCTGACGTCACGTCCTCCACGGCCATGCCGGCCAACGTCGAACCGTCGAAGGCCAGCTGCCACGCGCCGGCCGTCGTCGCGCCTAGGCTGGTTGGCGTGAAGGCCAGCAAATCCTCATCGGCGGCCTTGATTGACTGGTTGCCGTTTTTGACCGTTGCCGCGCCGCTCGTGCTGATGAGCAGCGCGCCGTCCGGCCGCACGGCCAGGGCGTCTATCTTCTCGCCCGACGTCGACAGGGTCACGTCCGAGCCGTCGAAGTACGGCTCGAAGTATCCGGCCGTCGTCGCGCCGGTTTGGGAGGGCACAAAGCGGGCTACGTCCTGGGGGTCAACGGTAAAGGCGACGCCGCCCTGATCCAACGGCTTCACCCGCGCCTTGAAAGCCAGCAGGAGGGAGCCGTCTCCGAGGATAACGAAATCGCTGAGCGCTTTGGTGATGCCCACGTCAGAGGCATCGAAATAAACCGACCAGGCGTCAACGGCATTGTCGTAACGCAAGATGTCGCCCGGTGAATAGGCCAGCCCGCGCGCGTTGCCGCCTTTGAGCGTGGTCAAATAGAAGGTCGCCAGCGGGCCGGAAGTCGTCCGGCTGTTGACGAAGGTGCAAGTCACCTCCTCGCCCGGATCGAGAGCGATGTGGGTCGGGTCATTTCCGTCATCATCCCCTAAACAGGCAGCGGTGGAGGTGGCCCAGCCGGGCACGGAGGCCTCAGTCACGCTGTGGGTCGCGCCGGGCGACAAATAGCCGGAGTCGTGGCTCTGGCCGTGACTCAGGCTGAAGTTGCCATAGGTCGTGGTGAAGTTGAACGTGCCGGGCGTTTCCGGCGGGTCGGTCAGCTTGAGGACGGTGATCCGCCCCATCTTCCGCTGGGTAAAGGAACAGGTAACTGATTCTCCGTCCGCCAGCGTGAGCGCATCAGGCGCATCGCCGTTATCACACACGGCGGCCTGCTCCCAACCGGCGGGAGCCGCCGCCGTCAGCGAATAGGCCCCCGGCTCCAGGACGAACGTCCGGCTGTCGCCGCCGGCCATTTGGAATGACTCAATGGAATCAAGCACGAAATCAAATAATTGTGGGTCACTTTCCGGCTCGACCGCGTTGGTGACGGTGAGCCGCGGCTGCTGCACGCTGGTGAAGGTGCAGATGACCGTCTCGTCGGCGGCCAGGACGACGGCGTCGGTCGGGGAGCCGTCGCTACACGTAGCCGTCGTCGTCCATCCCGCCACCGGGCCGGCGGTGATGGCATAGACGCCGGCCGCCAGGAAGCCGGATTCCTGTTGTTGGCCGTCGGACAAAGTAAAAGTTGTGGGGGCGAAACTCGTCGTATAGTCGAAAGTCTGTGCTGCGCCGGCGGGCACAGTCGATTGAACGACGATGATGCGGCCGATGTGGGGCAACTCGTGAGCGCCAATGTCGGGCGGCCCGCTCATCGTCCGTGGTTGGGCGAAGAAGTCATCCGACAACTCCACCAGGGCTTGACCTCCGTCGAGCGCGGGCGACGCATAAGTCAGGCGATAATCGTCGGGATCGGCCGTCGTGCCCTGGGTGGGGGGCGTCGGCGTCGGATCGGCCAGCTTCGGATTCCCAACCACGCGCCCCGGCTCTCCGGCAAACCACGACGCGGGCGGGGCGACGCTATACAGATTGTGCGCCACGGTGAACGTGGCGAAGTCGGCGTTGGCCCCCTGCACGCGCAGGATAGCGCCGGGCGTGTTTTGCAGGATGAGATTATTGATGAAGCGCGAATTGGTGTAGGATGCGCCGCTATCCAGTTCGATGTTATTGATGCCCAAACCAGTCTCGCCGCGCGCGTTAGCAAAGGTGTTATTGGCTATCAGGGCGTTGCTCAGGCCACCAATATGGTCTTCGCGCTGGGTACTGACCCCGAAGTTGTTGCTGCAGCCGACCACTATATTGTTAACGATGATCTGGCCCGAACTGGCCGGCGGCCGCGGCGTGATATTCGCGAAGGCTTCGTCTCTGACCTGGATACCGGGCGCGGGACTATAGCTGTCATTTGATCCCTTACGCCAGAAAGCCTGGTCGTTGGTGCAGTAGACGAGGTTACGCCGGACGAGCGGCCCTATGGTCGAGTTGAGATAGATGTTGGCGTGCAGGTTGTCGTAAGCGACGTTGTCTTCGAGTGTGACGTTGCGACTGTAGCGGCCGGCCACCAACCCCTCGCCGAAATTATTGAAGATGTAGTTGTGGCGGGCCGCGCTGTTTTCGGCGTTGATAAACGATAGGGCGCTGCCACCGATCGGATCGCCGCTGATGTAGATGTCGCCATTTTGATCAAACCAGGCGGCCGTCAGGTCGTCGCCGAAGGGGTTGAACGGAATTTGATCGCCGTCAAAGTAGATCGACCAGGCGGCGGTTCCCTCGTCAAGGGCGGCCAGATCGTTCTTACCCACCGCGCGGCCCGCGACCAGAACGTCTCGTGCGACGTCGGCCGTCAGGCTGACCAGCAAACGACCATCGGGAGCGCGAGCGAGCGTGTCAATATTGGCCCCTATCGGCAGACCCATTTCGGCCGCCGTTTTATAAAGGGAGAAACCGCCGGCGATAATATGATCCCCCTGTGGATCGGTCGCCGTGGGCACAAAACGCACGATATCGCCAGGCCCCACAACGGTCGGCGTAACTACCCCATCCAGGGTCAGGGTCACTGAATCGGCGAAGCTCATCAGAATAGGGGTACAAGTCGCACAAGTCTGGGCCTCCAACGGAACGTTCTCGATCTGGAAGGCATCGATGACCCGCCCGGTGGGCAGCTGGAAATCCTCTCCATTGAAATAGAGCGTCCACTTGTTGCTAGGCGGCGAATGGAAAAGAATGTCGTTGCCGGAGTATGAGATGATCTGTCCGGTGGCGCTATATTCCGCGCCTATGATGCCCGTGCGGGTGGCCGAAGCGCGCGATGACCCCACGTAAACTCGGTTCGTCGTCGGATCGTCATTGAACGTTAAGGAGAGGCCGCTGAGCGATGGCTCAGGTAAATCCGCGGCGACCCCGCTCCAAAAAGGAGTATCCCACAGGGCGTCGGGGTCGAACGTCCAGCCGACGTCGTTACTGCCGGCCCTGAGACCCCGATAGATAACCGGGACATTCTTGACCTTGCGCAGATTGTTTGAGATGAGATTATTCTCGATGAGAACGTTCGTGAGTGGCGTCGCGCCGCCCAAGACGATAATCCCCGAACCCCAGTTGTCGTGAACGAAGGTGTTGCGAACGGTGACACGGTCGGCAACGATATCGATGCCGCGGGTGCTGGAGAAACGCACCTCGAAGCCGTCGAATGTTGTTTCGGCGGCTTGCAATTCTACCAGCGCCAGGTATTGCTGTGCGGGAAGCGCCCCCGGCAGTCGCTTATGGCCGTCGATGATCGGTGTGCCGTCACCATAAGCGATCAACGTGCGACCCGGCTTGCTGCCGGGGATGCGGATGGCCTCCTGATAGACACCGCCGTGAACGCAGATCGTCAGGTAATCGGCGTCGATGGCGCTCTGAATGCTCTCGCCGGGGCTGACCGCCACGTCGCAGTTGGCGAGGTCGAAAGCATCGTTTCGGTTTGATTCGACTTTAGCCGCTTGCAGGCCGACCGGCGATAAGGTGACGGCAAGAAGAAAGCCTAACCATAAAATTACGCGGCGGTTTACTGTTTTCATTGTTGGATACCTTGATAACTCATTATAAGCCGCCACTGTTACAAACAAAATAACCACGAAGGCTGACTACCTATCAGCCTTCGTGGTTATTATTGACTTGCTTGCCCCGCCACTGATTTTAAGGGTTCAGGTTAAGGTGCAGGCCGTCAATTGGCCCGGTGAAACCCGCGTCGGTGTACACCTTGAAAATCTTGAACCCCTCCTGGCTGGCGATGAAAGAGCGGATGCGCTCCTCCTGGGCTTCGCAGGAGTTGAACTCGACCTCGGCCTGCATGTCCGTTGAAACGCGGGTGTAGATGGCGCAGAGGGTGGATTTATTTTTGTCGGCGGATTCAGTTTGCATGGGACGCCTCCGTTGACTAAGATATGAATGGTAGCGACTCAAATACTACTTACTATTGTAGTAGTATAATAAGCAGTAGTAAAGGGCGGCGTCATGCTCGGAAAAAACATCAAAGCGTTCCGGACGAAAAAGGGATGGTCGCAACAGAAACTTGCCGAGGCCGCGAGTCTTTCATACGCGACGATCACCAAGCTAGAGCAGGGCAGGGCCAAGGAGCCGACGATTCATTCCATGGTCAAGCTGGCCGACGCCTTGGGTGTGAGCATTGACGCGCTTGTGGGACGGACCCCGCCGAAGTAGAGCGCGGCTTACTCGGACCATCCGACGATCCGCACGTGATCGCCGTCAATCCAGGCTTTCCCCTTCCCTGCCGTCGGTTCGATGAGGTAGTCCACCGCGTGGGGCTTC
>WBZU01000834.1_pt1 | contig 25042 bp, 16 predicted proteins | sample 5204311 | NCBI WGS metagenome assembly WBZU01 (sample SAMN12344359, study PRJNA552823) | activated sludge metagenome | biome: Activated sludge suspended growth; feature: Nitrification reactor; material: Wastewater; isolation source: activated sludge from nitrification reactor of wastewater...
CACCTTTCGCCGACATCTCCATCGATGACGATGCCATCACCGCAGCGTCGAGCCGTTCGGATCATCGTCCGGGCACCACGGTGCGCGCGAGATCAGCGCGGGGTCGAAGGCGGCCAGGAGGGCCTCGGGCGAGGCCTCCCCGCTCGCCACCGGCACCCCGAGGCTGGCGGCCAGCAGGGTGCGGACCTCCGCCGGCGTCCGGCCCCGCGCCACCTGGTCCGCGAGGGTGACCGCGCCGTGGCGCTTGGCCAGGCGCGCCCCGTCCGGGCCGACCACGAGGGGGACGTGCGCGTAGCGAACCGGCGCCAACCCGAGCAGGTCGGCCAGGTGGCGCTGGCGGGGCGACGACGAGGCGAGGTCGTCGCCCCGGACGACCTCCTCGACGCCCTGGGCGGCGTCGTCGACCACGACGGCGAGGTTGTAGGCGGGGACGCCGTCGTTGCGCCGCAGGACCAGGTCGTCGACCGCGGCCCGCACCGACCCGAGGAGGCGGTCGTCCACCTGGGCGACGGGCACCTCGGCCCGGAGCCGCAACGCCGGCGGGCGGCCCTCGGCCTCGAAGCGGGCCCGGGCCGCCGCGTCGAGCGTGCGGCAGGTGCCGGGATAGGCGCCGTCGGGGGCGGCGAGGGCGTCGCCGTGGGGCGCACGCGACGCCTCCTGGATCTCCCGCCGGGTGCAGTAGCAGGGGTAGGTGCGCCCGGCGGCGGTCAACGCGGCGATGGCGGCCTCGTAGCGATCGAAGCGCTCGCTCTGGCGGACGACCGGGCCGTCCCAGTCGAGGCCCAGCGCGGCGAGGTCGCGCTGTTGGGAGCGCTCGTGGTCGGCCGACGCCTGGTGGCGGTCGAGGTCTTCGATCCGCAGCAGGAACCGGCTGCCCGCGGAGCGGGCGAACAGCCACGCGGCCAGCGCGGTGCGCAGGTTGCCGAGGTGCAGCGGCCCGGTGGGGCTGGGGGCGAAGCGGCCGTCGGCCATCGGGGACCAGGATGGCCGACCGACGGCCACCGATCGCCGGCCGCCCCCGCCCGGCCGGACCGACGCCTACCCTGACGCCCCGTCAGATCCGACGAGCGAGGGGGCCGGCGTGCGGCTGGGCGACGTGGCGAACGAGGGCGCGGCGGGCTTCGGCAAGCCGCTCGACGGGGTGCGGGTGCTGGCCCTCGAGCAGATGCAGGCGCTCCCCTACGCCACCCAGCTCCTGGCCCGGCTCGGCGCCGACGTCATCAAGGTCGAGCACCCCCGGGGAGGCGACTCGGGCCGCGGCTCGCTGCCGGCGATGACCGATCCCGAGGGGCGCTCGGTCGGCGCCACCTTCCTGCGCAACAACCTCGACAAGCGGTCGATCGCCGTCGACCTCAAGCACCCGCAGGGCCGCCAGCTCGTCCTGGACCTCGCCGCCCACGTCGACGTCGTGTGCGAGAACTCGAAGGCCGGCGCGATGGATCGCCTCGGCCTCGGCTGGGACGACGTCCACGCCGTGGCGCCCCGTGCCATCTACCTCTCGGTCAACGGGTTCGGCTCGTCCGGCTCGCCCTACGACCGTTGGCCGGCCTACGCCCCGATCGCCGAGGCGATGTCGGGCATCTACGAGTTCAAGCGCCAGGGCGACGACCCGCCACTGGTGGCGCCGGTGGGCGGCCTGGGCGACATCGGCTCGGCCCTCTTCGCCACGGTCGGCGTCCTCGCCGCCCTGCGCCACCGCGACGCCACCGGTCGGGGCCAGCGGGTGGACGTGGCGATGCTCGACGCCATGGTCGCCATGTGCGACCTCGTGCCCAACTTCTGGTCGATGGGCCTGCGCAACGGCCAGCTCGGGCCGCTGATCATGCACGGGTTCCGGGCCGCCGACGGTTGGTTCATCGTCCAGGTGGGCCGGGAGCCGCAGTTCGCCGCGCTGGTCGCCGCCGTCGGCCACCCGGAGTGGGCCGACGACGACCGGTTCGCCACCCGCCAGGGCTGGATCGACCACCTCGACGACGTGCTCCGGCCGGCGATCGAGGGGTGGGCGTCCACCCGCTCCAAGGTGGAGGCGTGCGACGCGCTGGCCGCCATCGGCGTGGCCGCCGGCCCCTGCTTCTCCGACGACGAGGTGGTGGTCGATCCGCACCTGGCGGCCCGCCACATGCTGGTGGAGGTCCCGAGGACCGACGGCGTCGAGCAGCCGATCCTCGTCCCGGGGAACCCGATCAAGCTCGGCGACGTGGCCGAGGGTCCCGAGACCCGGGTGCCGTGGCTCGGCGAGCACACCGACGCCGTGCTCACCGAGCTCCTCGACCTGTCGCCCGAGCGCCTCGCCGAGCTCCACGAGGCCGGCGCCATCGCCTGAGCGGCCACGACGACTGGCACACTGCCGGCCGTGGACGTGGCGATGGGGCTCATCCTGCTGGTGGTCGTGGTGACCTTCGTCGGCGGCGTCGCCCGGCGCGCCGACCTGCCGGCCCCGCTGCTGCTGGTGGCGGCCGGGGTGGCCGGGTCCTACCTCCCCCGGTACGGGACGGTGGAGGTCGACCCGGAGCTGGTGCTGGTCGGCCTGATCCCGCCGCTGCTCTACGCCGCCGCCACCCAGACCTCGCTGCTCGAGTTCCGATCGAACCTGCGCAACATCGCCTCGCTGTCGGTCGGCCTGGTGATCGCCACCACCGTGGCCGTCGGGGTCTTCGCCTGGTGGGTGCTGCCGATCCCGCTGGCCGCCGGCCTGGCCATCGGCGCGGTGGTGGCGCCGCCCGACGCGGTGGCGGCCACCGCCATCGCCCGCCGGGTCGGGTTACCGCGGCGTCTCGTCGGCCTGCTCGAAGGCGAGAGCCTGGTCAACGACGCCACCGCCCTGGTGTGCCTGACTGCGGCGATCGGCGCGCTCGAAGGCCACGTGAGCGCGGTCGGCATCGGGTGGGAGTTCGTGGTCTCGGTGGTGGGCGGCACCGCCGTCGGCGTGGCCGTGGCGGTCGTCGTGGCCAAGATCCGGATGCACGTCGACGACACGATCACCCACACCGCGCTGTCGCTGCTCACCCCGTTCGTCGCCTACCTCGCCGCCGAGGAGATCCACGCCTCGGGGGTCCTGGCCCTGGTGATCGCCGGGTTGGTCCTCGGCCACAAGAGCGCCCTGCTCCAGTCGGCGGCGTCGCGGCTGTTCGAACGCTCGAACTGGGCGACGGTCGCCTTCGTCCTGGAGGGCTCGGTGTTCGTCCTGATCGGCCTCCAGGTCCGGCCGATCATCCGGGCGATGCAGCACAGCGACCTCGGCGGCGGCCGGATCGCCCTCGCCGCCGCCGGCGCGCTGCTCGTCGTGGTGGTCGTGCGCTTCGCCTGGGTGATGACCGACCTGGCCGGGTACCGCCGGCGCGCCCGACGCGACCCGGCGCTGGCCACGGTGCCCTGGGGCGGCGGGGTGGTGGTGTCCTGGGCCGGGATGCGCGGCGTGGTCACCCTCGCCGCCGCCTTCGTGCTCCCCGAGGACACGCCGCATCGCGAGGTGCTGCTGTTCATCGCCCTCGTGGTGGCGGCGGGCACGTTGCTGCTCCAGGGCGCCACGCTGCCCGCGGTGATCCGGCGGGCCGGGCTCCCGGCGCCCGACCGCCACGAGGACGCGCTGCTCGCCGCCGAGATCGTGCAGCGCGCCTCGGTGCAGGGCCTCGCCCGGCTCGACGAGCTCGCCGCCGAGGACGACGGGCTGGCGCCGACGATCGTCGAACGGCTCCGCGAGCGCAGCACCGAGCGGGCCGACGCCCGGTGGGAACGCCTCGGCGGCGGGGCCGAGACCCCGAGCGAGATCTACGCCCGGCTCCGCCAGGAGATGCTCGAGGCCGAGCGGTCCGAGGTGCTGCGGATCCGCGACCTCGGTACCGTGCCCCACGAGGTCCTCCAGGAGGTCCTCACCTCGCTGGATGTGGAGGAGAGCGTCTTGGAGCTGGCCACGACCATGTCGACCGCCGACCGGGAGGTGGCCTTGCGGCCGACGGCCACCGCCGCACCCGGGTGCGAGCACCTCGAAGCGGCGGCGCGGGCCGAGGTGCCCGAGGCCCGCACCCCCGAGGGCTGCGAGGAGTGCCTGCGCGACGGCACCCGCTGGGTCCACCTCCGGCTCTGCCTGACCTGCGGCCACGTCGGCTGCTGCGACTCGTCGCCCAACCGCCATGCCACCGCCCACGTCCACGAGACCGGCCACCCAGTGATCCGGAGCTTCGAGCCCGGCGAGGCGTGGCGCTGGTGCTACCTCGACGACCAGCTGGGCTGACCGACGAGGCGGTCCGGCGGCCCGCCGAACCGGCTCTGCGGGATGTGACGGTCCGTCAGAAACGGGCGTAGCGTCGATCGGATGCGAGGGATCCTCGGCCACGCCGCCTACCTGCCCCACCGCCGGCTCGACCGCTCGACGATCGCCGCGGTGGCGGGCACCGGCGGGGGCAAGGGCACCCGGACGGTGGCCTCCTACGACGAGGACACCACGACGATGGCGGTCGAAGCGGCTCGGCGGGTCCTGCGGTCGACCGACGTCGAGCCGGGCGCCCTGTGGTTCTCCACGGTGACGCCGGCCTACGTCGACAAGACCAACGCCACCGCCATCCACGCCGCCCTGCGCCTCCCCGACCACGTGCCGGCGGCGGACCTCGGCGGCGCCGTGCGCTCGGCGGTGGCCGCCCTGCGCATCGGCCTGGCCGGCGGCCCTCCCGCACTGGTGGTGGCCGCAGACATCCGCGGCGGCCTGCCGGGCAGCGCGGACGAGGCCGCCGGCGGCGACGCGGCGGCCGCCCTCCTCGTCGGCGAGGACACCGACGGGCCGCTGCTGGCCGAACTGCTCGGCACCGGCGCCGCCACCGACGAGTTCCTCGACCGCTGGCGCACCCCCGGCGACGCCCGCTCGAAGCAGTGGGAGGAGAAGTTCGGCGAGACGCGGTACGTGCCGGTCGGCGTCGAGGCGTTCGGCCGGGCCCTCGACGACGCCGGCATCGACGCCGACCGGGTCGACCACCTCGTCGTCGCCGGCCTGCACGGGCGCGCCGCCACCGCCACCGCCAAGAAGCTCGGCATCGGCGGGGACCGGTTGGTCGACGCGCTGGCCGCCACCGTTGGCAACCCCGGTGCCGCCCAGCCCGGCCTGCTGCTGGCCGCCGCCCTCGAGCGGGCCACCGCCGGCCAGGTCGTCGTCCTGCTCACCCTGGCCGACGGCGCCGACGCCTTCGTCTTCCGGGTCACCGAGGCCGGCGCCGCCCACCGACCCACCCACCCCGTGGCCGAGCAGGCCGCCGCCGGCGCGCCCCTGCCCTACGGCAAGTTCCTGGCCTGGCGTGGACTGCTCACGCCCGAGCCGCCCCGCCGCCCGGAGCCGGCCCGGCCCTCGGCGTCGGCCGCCGGGCGCAGCGAGGACTGGAAGTTCGCCTTCGTCGGCAGCCGCGATCGCACGACCGGGGCGATCCACCTGCCGCCCAGCCGGGTGTCGATGGCCGGCGGCGCGGTGGACGACATGGAGCCCGTCGCCATGGCCGACGTGACCGGGACCGTCGCCACCTCCACGATCGACAAGCTCGTCTACTCCCCGAGCCCGCCGGTCGTGTTCGCCGTCGTCGACTTCGACGGGGGCGGCCGGGCGCCGATCGAGCTGACCGACGTCGACCCGGCCGACGTCCGCATCGGCACCCGGGTGGAGATGATCTTCCGCCGCCTCTTCACCAGCGACGGCATCCACAACTACTTCTGGAAGGCCCGCCCGGTGGCCGCCGCCGAGGCGACCGACGACGACACCCCCGAGGAGGGCTGAGCGATGGCCAGCCACGGCATCAAGGACCGCGTCGCCATCGTCGGGATGGGCTGCACGCCGTTCCGCGAGCACTGGGACAAGGGCGTGGACGACCTCGCCCTCGAAGCCTCCAACGAGGCGTTCGCCGGCGCCGGGGTCACCAAGGACGACGTCGACGCCTACTGGCTCGGCACCGCCCAGTCCGGCATGAGCGGCATCACCCTGGCCCGGGCCCTCCAGCTCCAGGGCAAGCCGGTCACCCGGGTGGAGAACTACTGCGCCACCGGCTCCGAGGCGCTGCGCCAGGCGTCCTACGCGGTGGCCTCCGGGGCCTACGACGTGGCGATGGCGGTGGGCGTCGAGAAGGTGAAGGACTCCGGCTACCAGGGCCTGAACGCCTTCCCGATCCCGAGCGACGGCACCATCCGCACCCTCACCGCCGCCGGCGCGTTCTCGATGGTGGCGCCGGCCTACGCCGAGAAGTACGGGGTCCCGATGGAGGACCTCAAGCGCACCCTCGCCCGCATCGCCTCCAAGAACCACCACAACGGGGCCCGCAACCCCCGGGCCCAGTTCCGCCGGGAGATGAGCGTCGAGCAGATCTGCGCCATGCCCAACGTGGCCGGCGACCTCAGCGTGTTCGACTGCGCCGGCGTGGCCGACGGCGCCGCCGCGGCGATCGTGGTGCGGGCCGAGGACGCCCACCGCTACACCGACCGCCCGATCTACGTGAAGGCCCTCAGCTTCGTGGCCGGCAACGGCTCGGGCCTGGTGGATCCGGCCTACGACTACACCTGGTTCCCCGAGATCGCCGCCTGCGCCGCCGACGCCTACGCCCAGGCCGGCGTCACCGATCCGGCAGCCCGCATCGCCATGGCCGAGGTGCACGACTGCTTCACCCCGACCGAGCTGGTGCTGATGGAGGACCTCGGCTTCTCCGAGCGGGGGACCGCCTGGAAGGACATCGAGGCCGGCCGGTTCGACCTCGGCGGCGAGCTGCCGGTCAACCCCGACGGCGGGCTCAAGAGCTTCGGCCACCCGGTGGGGGCCAGCGGCCTGCGGATGATGTTCGAGGCGTGGCTCCAGCTCCGGGAGGAGGCGCCCGAGGACCGGGCCATCTCCTCGATCTCCGGCGATCGCAACCTCGCCCTCACCCACAACCTCGGCGGCTACCCCGGGGAGATGGTCAGCTTCGTCAGCATCCTCGGCGCCTCCGAGGGCTGAGCGAGCGGGCGACGACGGTGGCGCTCACGAGACGCTCGGTGCTGCGGCTCGGTGCCGGGGGCCTGCTGACGCTGGTGGTGGCCGGGTGCGGCGACGAGCCGAAGGGAGACTCGCCCGACCCCGAGGCGGGCGTGAAGCCGCGCACGTTCACGGTGCCCGAGGTTCGGTCCCTCGAGCGGACCTCGTGGTCCACCGACCCGTGGGCGCTCGGGTCCTACAGCTACCTGCCCGTCGGGGCCACCCCCGGGGATCGGGCCACGCTCCGAACCGGGGTGGCCGGCCGCGTCTTCTTCGCCGGCGAGGCCACCGACGAGGACAACCCGTCCACCGTCCACGGCGCACTGGCCTCAGGAACTCGGGTCGCGACCGACGTCGCCAAGGTGGCGGCGCCTGGCGAGCGGGTGGTGGTGATCGGTGCCGGCATCTCGGGCCTGCGCGCCGCCGCCGACCTGCACGCCGCCGGGTACGCGGTGACCGTGGTCGAGGCGCGCGATCGCGTCGGCGGCCGGATCGACACGGTGCGGCCCACCGGCTGGCCGATCCCGGTGGAGCGAGGGGCGTCCTGGGTGCACGACACCGCGGCCAGCGACCTCGCCGACCAGCTCGACGCGCTCGGGGTGCGCACGGTGGCGTTCGACTACTCGACCGCGGTCGTCGGCCTGGACGGAGCTCGCGTCGCCGACGGTGCTGCCCTCGACGAGGCGGGCGCCCGCGCCGTGGCGGCGGCGGTGCGGTGGGCGGACAGCCTGGACGAGGATCGAGCGCTGGCCACGGCCCTCGACGAGAGCGCCGACGACCTTCATGTCGATCCGTCGACCCTGGCGTACTACGAGGCCACCGAGATCGTGACCGAGTACGGCGCCGATGCCGACGAGCTCTCGGCGCAGTGGGGCCTGGAGGAGGGCACCGAGGGCGACGACCTGCTGGTGGTCGGTGGCTACGACGGGTTGGTGCAACCGCTGGCCGCCGATCTCGACGTCCGGCTCTCCCGCCCCGTCGACCGCATCGTGTGGGACCCGAGCGGCGTGGTCGTCCACGGCCCCGACCACGACCCGATCCCTGCCGACCGGGTGGTGGTCACCGTCCCCCTCGGCGTCCTCCAAGCCGGCACCGTCGCCTTCGATCCGGCCCTCCCCGCCGCCACCGTCGCCGCCGTCGAGCACCTCGGCATGGGCCTGCTCGACAAGTACTGGTTCCGGTTCGACGAGGTGTTCTGGGAGGAGGACGCGGTCATGTGGACCAAGGTCGGCCCGGCCACCGACCAGGACCCGTTCCGGGAGTGGTTCAACCTCGCCCCCGCCACCGGCCGGCCGATCCTGCTGGCCCTGCTCGGCGCCGACGCCGCGCGGGCCTGGGCGACCAAGACCGACGCCGAGATCAAGGCGGCGGCGATGGTCTCCCTCCAGGAGTTCCTCGGCGCCGGCTGGTAGCCCGCCCCCTCGACGCGCCCCGGCGGGCTCAGCCGCCGGCGGCGGGACTGCCGGGCCAGGCCGGATAGTCGGGGAGCTGGTCGAGCGGCGGGACCTCGTCGAGGATCGAGGCGGCGATCGGCAGGTCGCCGAGGCCCGCCGCGATCGCCGTCTCGGCCAGCGGGCCGCTCACCTGGTCGATCCTCGTGTGGAACAGGAAGTCGGCGTTGACGCCCTCGGGCAGCGTCGGGTCCGACAGCATCGAGCGCAGCCCGAGGCCCGTGTACATCCACATCCCCTTGCCGACCACGCCGTTCTCGTCGGGGCCCACCGCGTCGGGGTCCCACCAGGCGTTGGTGAAGTCGTCGACCGCCACGTAGTCGGCCTCGTCGTCGCCGCGGTGGAAGCCGAAGCTGATCGCCGGCGTCGTGTCGCCCTTCAGGTAGCCGTCGGCGAAGAGGGTGATCCCGTCCTTGCCGGCGATGTGGGTGGCGCCGGTGGGCGGGTATCGGAACAGGCCGCCGGCGAAGGTCTCCGCCCGCAGGTGCGGCCCGGCCATGTGGATGCCGAGGAACAGCTCCTGGACGACCGGGCCCCAGATCAGCATCGTCCGGGGCGCGGGGGGCTCCTTGCCGAAGTACCAGTCGTAGAGCCGCCAGCTCTCCGACACCTCCGGCTTCGTGCGGGCCGGGTTGCTCGATCCGCCGAAGGCGTGGGCCATCTGGCGCTGGTCGTAGAGCCGGGCCACCGCGGTGGTGTCGGTGAACACCGTCCCGGTGAAGATCCACTCCGGGAAGTACTCCTGCTTGGTGGCCTGTTGGGTGAGCAGCCGGGGCATGAGCGGGTCCCCGAGGAACACCACCGACGTGACGCCCTCGCGCTTGAGGCGGCCGATGATCGCCTGCGCCTGGGCGTTGAGGCTGTTGGGGTCGAGCAGGTACTGGATGATCGGGCCGACGTCCACCGCGCCGGTGTCGAACTTGGCGATCGCCGCCGCCTTGAGGGGCCCGAACACCGGCGGGTCCTGCTCGTAGTGGACGATGCCGAACTTGCGGGTGGTGTTCCGCAGCTCGGCCGAACCGGCGAAGGTGGCCTTGTTGTTGGCCAGCAGGCCGGTGCCGTAGCCGAAGACGCCGAAGAGCTGCTGGTCCGGGGTGGCCAGGTAGCCCCACGCGTAGGGCGCATCGGCAGCCAGGACATCGTCGGTGGAGGCGTACCCGCACTGGATGCACAGCACGTGGCTGCGGGCCAGCTCGTGTTGGTAGGCCGAGGTCTGAGCGGGCCCGCCGATCGAGGCGAACGCGCCCATCTCCACCACCCGGACCGCGTCGGCCTGCGCCGCCGCCGGGCTGCGGCCATCGCCGCTGGCGTGGAACGGGATGAGCTCCACCTTGCGCCCGTAGGTCTCGTAGAGGTGGTTGCTCATCTCGACGAGGTCTTGGACGCCCCGGAGGGTGGTCGACTCGCCGTCGGCCACGCCGAACTGCTGGAGCTGCTTGGAGATGTCCTGCTCGCCGGGCAGGTAGAAGACGACCTTGATCGTGGTGGCGGTGACGCCGGGCGCGGTGGCGCCGCCGTTGGTGGTGAGCACCTCGCCGCCCTGGTCCCGCCAGGGCCGGTCGCCGTCCCACACCGGCACGCACGGCGGCGCGTAGGTGGAGGGGAAGGCGACCCGGGCGAGGGTGGTGCCCGTGTCGTCGTAGGGACGGTCGACGTCGCAGCGATCGCCCCAGTCGTACTGGTCGACCGTGCCGGCCTCGACCGCCTGTTGGTAGGTGACCGGCAGGTCGGGCAGGTCCACGTACCGGCGGACCTCGGCAAGGGGCGGGCCCACGATCCGGCCGGTGGGCGTGCCGTGGCCCGCGGCGGTGGCGGCCCCGACCGCCGCCGCGATCGCCCCGACGGCGAGGACCGGCGCGCCGACGCGGAGCCACCGAGATCGCTTCGGCCAGGGTCGGTCCGGTCCGGAGCCGGACGTCCCGCTGAGGTCGACGTGGAGGTCGGCGGTCATCGGGCCGCTCCCCCGCGCTCGCCGGATCGGGCCAGGGTGTCGCCGCCGGTGCCGAGGTAGGAGGCCACCACCGCCGGATGCTCGAGCACCTCGCCCGGCGGGCCGCCGGTGACGACCGCACCCTGGTCGAGGGCCACCAGGCGATCGGAGACCGAGGAGATCAGCGAGATGTCGTGCTCGATCACCAGCAGCGACGCCCCGAGGCGATCCCGCAGGCCGAGCAGCACCGGGCCCAGCGCCTCGGCCTCCCGCTGGGCGATGCCGGAGGTCGGCTCGTCGAGCAGCACGACCCGCGGGCGGTGGGCGACCACGCAGGCCAGGTCGACCATCCGCCGCGAGCCGGTGGACAGGTCGCCGATCCGCTTCGAGCGGAACGCCCCCAGCCCGAACAGGTCGACCAGCTCGTCGACCCGCTCGGCCAGCTCGTGCTCGGCGAGGCGGGCACCGGGGAGGCGCAGGGCACCGCTGACCAGGTCGTCGCCCTCGACCCAGCGCTCGTGGGCGAGGGCGAGGGTCTCCGCCACGGTCAGCCCGGCGAACAGCTCGGCGTCCTGGAACGACCGGCCGAGACCGGCGCGGGCCCGGCCCGACGGCGGGCGCTCGGTGAGGTCGATCCCGTGCAGGAGCACCCGGCCGGCGTCGGCCCGGGTGAACCCGGAGATCAGGTCGAACAGGGTGGTCTTGCCGGCGCCGTTCGGCCCGATCAGCCCGACCACCTCGCCGGGGGCGACCACCAGGTCCACGCCATCGACCGCCTGGTTGCCGCCGAAGGCCACCCGCAGGTCCCGCACGTCGAGGGCGGGGGCGGTGGGATCGGGGACGGTGGGGTGGGGGGCGGCCTCCACCGAAGCGGTCGCCTTCGGTCCCGGAGCCGGCGTGGTGGTGGCCGGGACCGGGGTCCCGAGCGCCTCGCGAGCGCCCTGGAGGTACACCGATCGCACGAGGTCGGGCTGGTCGAGCAGGTCGGCCGCCGGCCCCGAGAAGCGGATCTCGCCCTTCTCCATGAAGTAGGCGTGGTCAGCGATCCCGAGGGCGACGTTGACCGACTGCTCGACCACCACGATCGTGGTCCCCTCGTCCCGCAGCGCCCGCAACTCCCCCAGCAGATCCTCCACCACCACCGGCGCCAGCCCGAGCGACAGCTCGTCGACCAGCAGCAGCGCCGGCCGGGCCAGCAGCGCCATCGCCAGCGCCAACTGCTGCTGCTGGCCGCCGCTGAGGTTGGCCGCCGGTTCGGTGCGGCGCTCCTCGAGGACCGGGAAGCGACGGCGGGCGGCGTCGACCCGCTCCCGGGCGTCGGCGCGGTCACCGCGGAAGAGCCAGGCCGCCACCCGGAGGTTCTCGTCGACGGTCAGGGACGGGAACACCCCGTGGCCTCCGGGCATCTGGGCGATGCCCTGCCGCGGGATCTGCTCGGGCCGGAGACGGCCGAGGTCCACCTCGCCCAAGGTGATCGATCCGGCGGTGACCGGCGCGACCCCACCGATGGCCTTCAGCAACGTGGACTTCCCGGCCCCGTTGGTGCCGAGCAGCGCGGTGATCTTGCCCTTCGGCAGGTCCACGTCGACCCCGAAGAGCACCTGCACCCGGTCATAGGCCACGTCGAGCCCCCGCACCGACAACCACCCACCGCCGCCCACGGCCTCCCCGTCGTGGCCCCCCTGCTCGAACGTGGTCCGGCATGCGACCTCCTCGTCCTCGTTCCGGACGAGGTTCGAGGTGGTCGGGCCGAGGTGGTCGAGGTCGGTGCGGCGGTCGGCGACGAGGCTGGGGACGTGGAGGCCGCGGCGGGCCGCCCAGGCGCGCAGGACGCGGTCGCGGAGGCGGTAGGCGACGTCGGCCAGGCCGCCGGGGAGCAGGAGCAGGACGGCGAGCACGCCGACCGCCGAGGGCAGGAGGCCGGCGGGGCCGGTGAGGAAGGTGCGGCTGCCGTCGAGGAGGACGGATCCGAGGACGGCGCCGAGGGCGCTGCCCACCCCGCCGACCACCGCCGAGATGAACACGTTGAGGCCCTCGGTGGCGGAGTAGACGACGACGTCGTAGCGCTCGTCGATCGAGAACAGGAGCCCGCCGCCCACCCCGGCCAGGAAGCCCGACAGGGCGAAGGCGCAGAGCCGGGCGATCGGGACCCGGACGCCGAAGGACTGGGCGGCCCGGTCGTTGTCCCGCACCGCCCGCAGGACGCGGCCCACCCGGGTGCGCCGGATCCCCGCCACCAGCACGAAGCAGACCACCGCCACCGCCAGCGCCAGCTCGTACATGGCGGTGCGCCCGGCCAGGCTCCAGGTGCCGAACAGGTCGCGCCGGGGGATGTAGTCGGTGGGGATCCAGGTGGCGACGGTGGGGTTGAGGAGGTAGTTGATCGAGGCCAGGGCGAAGGCGAGGGTGGTGACGGCCAGGAAGATCCCCTGCCAGCGGAGCGACGGCAGCGCCACCAGCACCGCCACGGCGGCGGCGGCCAGGCCGCCCACCAGGAGGGCGGCGGTGATGTCGAACCGCCACGACTGGGTGGCCACCGCCGCCACCGCCGCGCCGGTGGCGGCGAAGGCCATCTGGCCGAGGGTCACCTCGCCGGTCCACCCGGTCAGGACCACCACCGAGAGCGTGACGACCACGAGGGCGATCACGGTGGAGGCCCGCAGGGTGGCGCTCTCGCCGACGACGAGCGGGAACAGCGCGGCGGCGGCCACGACGACGACGACGGCCCCGACGCGCAGCAGGCGAAGGGATCGCCGGCCCGCCAGCTCGTGGGGCAGGCCGCGCGGTTCGGCGGCGGACTGCCAGCTCGACGCCCGGTCCCGATCCGAACGGCGGGTGGACGAGCGGCGCAGCAGGAGGCCGGCCAGCACGACGGCGGCGAGGACCGCGTCGGTGAAGGTGAGCGACTGGCCGCCCGCCGGACCGGTGGCCTGGGCCAGCACCCCGATGGCCACCGCCGAGAGCAGCATCGCCGGCAGCGAGCGGAAGCCCCCGAGGGCCATCGCGCCGAGCGCCGCCACCATCACCCGCAGGCCGACCCCCGAGGTGAGCTCCAGCCCGAGGATCCCGGCCTGGAGGTACGTCCCGAGGAAGGCCAGGACCGACGCGGTCACCCACACGCCGGCCTCGAGGCGCGGCACCGGGATGCCGAGCATCGATGCCCGGTCGGCCCGGTCGGCGGCGGCCCGGACCGCCATGCCCACCGAGGTCCAACGCAGCAGCGCGGCGACCGCCCCCATGGCGCCGAGGGCCACGAGGACCGCCACCAGCTCGGCGCTGCCGAACACGGTGGCGCCGACGTGCACGCGGAACGAGCCGGGCACCTCGAAGCCGGTGCGGTCGCCGTTCGGGTCGAGCAGGGCGACCTCGCCCCAGATCCGGGGGACGAGCAGGGCGGCGATGGCGAAGAACTGGGCGAGGCCGATCGTGGCCACGGTGACGACGAGGCGCGGCGCCCGCCGCAGCCGGGAGATGACCACCACGTCGGTCCCGAGGCCGCAGAGCGCGGCGGTGACCACGCCGACGACGAGCCCGCCGGCCCACCCGAACCGGTCCCCCACCTGGAGGCCGGCGGTGACGAGGACCCCGGCGGCGACCCCCGCGACCAGCGCCGGGCCCGGTCGCCAACGGGCGACGAGCAGGCCGGCGAGGCCGACCACGACCACCGTGGCCAGCCCGAGCCCGGCGGCCGCGGCCAGGCCGGGGCCGCCGAGCAGCACGACCCCGCCGGCCAGGGTGGCGGGGAAGGTGCCGATCGAGGCCTGGGCCAGGTTGACCACCCGGTTGGCCCGGTAGATCAGCACGAGGCCGAGGACCACCACGGCGTTGAGGACGCCGAGGACCGCGCCCTGGAGCCAGACCCCGAGCGGCACCGGGAAGACGACGAGCTGGAGGGCGACCACCGCGGCGGCCGGCGCCAGCGCCCCGAGCACGGCGGCCGGACGGTCGGGCAGGTCGCGCCGTCGAGCGGCCAGTCGGCGGCGAAGGCTGGGCGCTGGCGCGCCGATCGTGTCGGCGATGGCCTCGGGCACGGCGTGCTCCTGGTCGGTCCCCATCGGGCGGTGACCGAGGGTCACCCCGTTCGTGCCATCAGATCGTGGCACATGAGACGACGTCGAGGTTCCGCCCCCGCAGCGGCGTCAGCCGCCGTAGAGCGCCTCGATCTCCTCGGCGTAGTGGGCGTTGACGCCGCGGCGCTTGAGCTTGGAGGTGGGCGTGAGCAGGTCGGAGTCGGGCAGCCACTCCTCGCCCAGCACCTTCACCTTCTTGACCCGCTCGGCGTTGTTGAAGCCCTCCATCGCGCCGGGCAGCGCCTCCTCGATGGCGGCGATCACCGCCGGGTGCTCGGCCAGCTCGGCCAGCGACGCGAACTCGATGCCGTGCTGGCGGGCCCAGACCGGGGCGGTGTCGGGGTCGAGGACCACGAGGGCGGACACGAACGGCCGCTGGTCGCCGATGGCGGCGGCCTGGCCGACCAGCGGGATCATCTTGAGCGCCGCCTCGAGGTTGGCGGGGCTGATGTTCTTGCCGCCGGCGGTGATGATCAGCTCCTTCTTGCGGTCGACGATCTTGAGGTAGCCGTCCTCGTCGAGCTCGCCGATGTCGCCGGTGTGGAGCCAGCCGTCGATCAACGCCTCGGCGGTCTTCTCGGGGTCGTCGAGGTAGCCGCGGAACACGTGGGGGCCCCGGCAGATCACCTCGCCGTCCTCGGCGATCTCCACCTCGGTGCCGGGGGCGGCGGGGCCGACGGTGCCGGGCTTGATGCGCTCGGGGGTCCAGGTCATCAGGCCCGTGTTCTCGGACATGCCGTAGACCTCCGAGAGCGGCACGCCGATGGCCCGGAACCACATGAGCAGGTCGGGCGGGATCGGCGCCGCGCCGGTGACCGCCACCTCCAGCTCGTCGAGCCCGAGCAGGGCCCGCACCGGCGTGAAGGCCACCGAGTCGAGGAAGGACCACGTGGCCTCGTCCTCCTCGGACGCCTCGCCCCACGAGCGGCGCAGGGCGATCGGCCGGGCCGCCTCCACCCCCTCGTCGAACTGGGCCTTCTTCTCGGGATCGCCCGAGAGCGCGGCGGTCAGCCCGGCGTGGATCTTCTCCCACACCCGAGGCACGCCGAAGAGCACGTGGGGGCGCACCTCCCCGCAGTAGGCGGCGATCTGGCCCGGCTCGGGACAGCAGCTCACCTCGTAGCCGAGGATCAGGTTGGAGTAGTGGCTCACCGTGCGCTCGGCGATGTGGGCCATCGGCAGGTAGGACACGACCCGCTTGCCGACGCCGTCGTCGAACGGCATGAGATCTCGGGTGGCGCGGGCCACGAACATCACGTTGGCGTCGGTGATCTGCACGCCCTTGGGCTGGCCGGTGGTGCCCGACGTGTAGATGACCGTGACCAGGTCCTCCGGCGACGAGGCGGCGGCCGCGGCCTCGAGGTCGACCGGGTCGCCGGCCAGCAGGTCCTCCCAGGAGAAGTCGGCGAGGCCGGCGCCGAGCGCGCCGAGGGTGCGCAACGCCGGCAGCTCGGAGCGCACGGCGGCGAAGCGATCGAGGTAGCCCTCGTCCTCGACGACGCCGACCGTGGCCCCGCAGTGGCCGACGAGGTAGGCGATCTGGTCGGGCGACGACGAGTTGTAGATCGAGATCGGCGTGGCGCCGAGCAGGAGGGCGGCGGTGTCCAAGACGTGGAACTCGGGACGGTTCCGCATCATCAGCACGATCCGATCCCCGCGGCCGACGCCCAGTGCGGCCAGGCCGCCGGCCACCCGGGCCACCTCGTCGGCGAACTGGGAGAACGTCCGCTCCCGCCAGGTGTCGCCCTCCTTGCCGCGGAGGGCGACCACGTCGCCGTGGTCGGCGACCCTGGTCACGAAGGACCGCACGATGGTGGCAGCGTCGGATCGGTCGTCGGTCATCCTGGGCGGTCCCTCTGTGTGGTGGCCGTGGTGGCCGGGAACCGTAGGAGATCCGGCGTCGGCGTGTGACCGACGGCCGGTTGCACGCCGTCGGGCCGGCCGACGAGACTGAAACTTGACCGACCGGTCTAGAACGTCCAGCGGCTCCCCGGGGCCGGAAGGGGAAGCACCCACCATGCCCACCGCAGTCATCGTCGACGCCGTCCGCACCGCCGGCGGCAAGCGCTACGGCAAGCTCTCGGGCTGGCACGCCGCCGACCTCGCCGCCGAGGTGCTCAAGGCGCTCGTGGAGCGCAACAACCTCGATCCGGCCCTCGTGGAAGACGTGATCATGGGCTGCGTCATGCAGGTGGGCGACCAGTCGGTCAACGTCGGCCGCTCCGCCGTCCTCGCCGCCGGCTTCCCCGACACCGTCCCCGCCACCACGATCGACCGCCAGTGCGGCTCGTCGCAGCAGTCGGCCCACTTCGGGGCCCAGGGCGTGATCGCCGGCGCCTACGACATCGTGATCGCGGCGGGCGTCGAGGTGATGTCGAAGACCCCGATGGGCGCCTCGGTCACCCCCGGCAGCTTCCCGATGGGCCCCAAGGTCATGGAGCGCTACGCCCCCCGCGGCGGCGTTGTCATGCAGGGCACCTCGGCGGAGATCATCGCCGAGAAGTGGGGCATCTCCCGCGAGGACATGGATGCCTTTTCCGCCCAGAGCCACCAGCGCGCCGCGGCGGCCACCGCCGAGGGCCGCTTCGAGAACGAGATCATCCCGGTGCTCGAGAAGCGGCTCGACCGCGAGACCGGCCAGGTGATCGAGACCGGCGAGCTCGTCACCGCCGACGAGGGCATCCGGCCCGACTCCACCGTCGACTCGCTGGCCAAGCTCAAGCCCGCCTTCGACCCCGAGAACGGCAAGGTCACCGCCGGCAACTCCAGCCAGATCACCGACGGCGCCTCCGCCGTGCTGATCATGAGCGAGGAGAAGGCCAAGGAGCTCGGCCTCAAGCCCCGCGCCCGCTTCCACTCCTTCGCCCTCGCCGGCGTCGACCCGATCGAGATGCTGACCGGCCCGATCCCCGCCACCGCCAAGGTGCTCGAGAAGGCCGGCCTCACCCTCGCCGACATCGACCTCGTCGAGATCAACGAGGCGTTCGCCTCGGTCGTGCTGGCCTGGGAGAAGGAGTACTCCCCCGACATGGCCAAGGTGAACGTCAACGGCGGCGCCATCGCCCTCGGCCACCCCCTCGGGTGCTCGGGCACCAAGCTGATGGCCACGCTGCTCAACGAGCTCGAGCGCACCGGCGGCCGCTACGGCCTCCAGACGATGTGCGAGGGCGCCGGCATGGCCAACGCCACGATCATCGAGCGGCTCGACTGATCCTGGCGCTCACCTGAGCGCGCCACCCCGCGATCGCGGCGCCCGGCTCCTGGGGGGCCGGGCGCCGTCGCGTCCGGCCCCCGCCGGCCGACGGACCGGGCCCGCCCGTCAGCCGCCCCAGCCCTCGCCCCCCGAGGCGGGGGTCGCCCGGGCGGCCAGGTCGATCAGGGCGACGAGGTCCTCGGGGGCGAGGACCGAGCCGGGGAGCGGGCCGTCGAGGTCGGCGGCGGCACCGGCGGCCAGGGCCCGGATCGGCGCCAGCGCCGAGGCGTCGGGCTGGACGGGGTCGGGCTGGACGGGGTCGTCGGTCGAGGGCGGCTGCACGTCGATCGGGGCCAGCCCGTCGCCGGGGCCGACCGGCGCATCGTCCTCGCCCACCGGCATCGGCTCGGGCTGGGCCGCCAGCCACCGGGCGAAGGCGGCCGCGGCCGCCTGGAGGCGAAGGTCGGCCGGGGCCTCGGCCATCGAGCCGGCCAGGACACCGACGGTGATCGGCGCCTCGACCTCCTCGACCTCGCCGGTGGCCGCCGAGCGGGCGCGGACCGTGGCGGTGCCGAGCACCGCGCCCGCCGAGGCGTCGCCGCCCGCCTCGGCCAGCAGCAGCTCGTAGAGCGCGGTGACCCGGTGGCCGGCGCCGAGCTCGCCGGCGTCGACCGCGTCGTCGGTGAAGTCGTCGTCGGCCAGGTCCCGGTTCTCGTAGCCGAGCAGCCGGTAGGAGGACACCAGGGCCGGGTCGAAGCGCACCTGGGCCTTCGCGTCGCCGGCCACCACGGTCAGGAGCGAGGTGATCCGGGCGCCGAACAGGGCCTCGGCCTGCTCGTAGGTGTCGAGGTAGGCGTAGAACCCGTCGCCCCGGTCGGCGAGCTGCTCCATCGTGTCGTCGCTGTAGTTGCCCATGCCGTAGCCCACCGTCACCAGGTGGATGCCGTCCTCGGCGCGGTCCTGGATCGAGGCGGCGAGCGCGTCGGGGTCGGTGGTGCCGACGTTGGCGACGCCGTCGGAGGCGAGGACCACTGCGTTCACGCCGTCCTCGCGGTAGGCGTCGGTGGCCAGGCGGTAGCCCGCTCGGAGGCCCGCCTCGAGGTTGGTGCTGGTGGAGGGCTGGAGCCGATCGATGGCGGCCACGATCGTCTCGGCGTCGCGCACCGGGGTCGGCTCCAGGACCACCCCGGCCTCGTCGGCGTACTCGACGATGGCGATCGTGTCGTCGTCGCGCAGGTGGAGGACCACCAGGGCGAGCGAGGCCTTGACGAGGCCGAGCCGGTTGCCGATGTCCATCGAGCCCGAGGTGTCGACCACGAAGGTGAGGTGAGCCGGCGGCCGGTCCTCCTCGTCCAGGTCTCGCGCCGCCACCCCGACCCGGAGGAGGCGGCGACCCGACCCCGCGTCCTCGTCGGGGGTGGCGCCGTCGACCGCCAGCCCGATCGCCGCATTCTCGGGCCCGGCCTGGCCGGACCCGAAGGCGTTGACCCACTCCTCGGTGCGCACCGAGGCCGGAGGCGGGAGCAGGCCCTGGTCGAGGAAGGTGCGGCCGATGGTGGCCGAGCCGGTGTCCACGTCGAGGCCGAAGGTCGAGGTGGGGCGATCCGCCACCGCGACGGTGCCGTGCTCGCCGGGGTCGACGAAGGTGTCGTCGTCGGCGAGGCCGGGTCCGGGCTGGTCGGGCGCGCTGGCCCCGGTGTCGGCCGAGGTCTCGCCGGCGGTGCTCGGGGCGGCGGCCACGGTCATGTCCTCGGCGCTCGACGCGTAGTCCAGGACGTACCGCTCGGGGTCGAGGTCGATGCGAGGCGTCGTCGTCGCCGTGGTGGGGTCGGGCCCCGGGCTCGGACGGGGCGGAGCGGCGGCCTCCGTGGAGCAGGCGCCGAGCAGGACAGCGGTGGCCAACAGGACGATGGGGAGCAGCGGTCGTGGTCGCATGGAGGATGCGACGACCGGGCGGGCCCCTGCGGTTCCCGGCCCCGCCGACGTGGTCGGCCCGCCCGCCGCCGCCGTAGCCTCGGCCCGTGCCCTGGCCGATCGCCAACGTCGTGCTCGCGGTGGTCGTCGCGCTGATCCTCCTGCGGGTGGGCATGAAGGTGCTGGGCAGCTTCGCCCGACCGGTGCCGGCCCCGCCCGACCCGGGCGAGCTCCGCCGGGTCCGGCTCACCTACGAGTGCTCGATCTGCGCCACCACCGTGCGCATGACGATGGCCAACGACGAGGTCCCCGAGCCCCCGCGGCACTGCCAGGAGGACATGGAGCTCGTCACCCCCGCCGACGAGCTCTGACCGGCGGCTCGGCGGGCGTCCGCCCGCCGGGCGACCGCCGCAGGGCTTTCCCCAGGTTGTGGACAACCCTGGGGAGGGTCACACCCTTGTAACTTCCGCGCTACCCGAGCGCCATCGGCCGCGGAGGGTGGTGCGCGGTCCTCAGCGGTACTGCGTGGCGGCGATGATGCCGGCCAGGATGAAGGCGAGGCCGATCACCAGGCGCAGGTTCTCGGGGTCCCCGAAGACGCCCATGTAGTTCAGCATGATCACGAGCGCCCCGATGATGAGCAGCCCGAACATGATCGCCGGGACCCACCACGGGCTCGGCAGCGGCGCGTAGTTCCCCCGGGGCGGGACCGGGCGGGAGAAGGACTCCTCCTCGTCGCCGTCCTTGATCGTGGAGGCGGCCCGAGCGGCCTGGCTGCGGCCCGACGAGGTGGCCTTGGTGCCGGGCGTGGTGCCCTTGGGGGTGACCCGCTTGCTGGTCACCCGCCGCCGGACCACCGGGGCGGCCGCCTTCTCCACCGCCAGCGCGCCGGGCTTCTTGGCCTTCGGCGCCTCCTCGTCGGCTTCGTCGTCGCCCTCGGCGTCGTCGTCGGCCGCCGCATCGGCGGGGTCCTCGGCCTCGTCGACCACCTCCGCCTCCTCGGCGGCGACATCAGCGTCGGCGACCGCGGCGGTGGCCTCGGCGTCGGCAACGGCGTCCTCGGCCGCTTCGGCGTCGGCGGCGGGATCGATGGGGTCGTCGGCCATGGCGAGGCACCTTACCGGCCCGATACCGGCCGACCCGAGCCGCCACACGCGCCGCTACGGTGGCCCGATGGCCCGTCGGGTGCTGGTGATCGACAACTACGACTCGTTCGTCTACAACCTCGTGCAGTACCTGGGGGAGCTGGGCGCCGAGCCGCTGGTGCACCGCCACGACGCCATCACGCTGGAGCAGGCGGTCGACCTCGACCCCGACGGCGTGCTGATCTCCCCGGGCCCCGGCACCCCCGACGACGCCGGCGTGTCCAACGAGGTGATCCTCCACTTCACCGGCCGGCGCCCGGTCCTCGGCGTGTGCCTCGGCCACCAGTGCCTCGGCCAGGTGTACGGCGGGACCGTGTCGCGGGCGCCGGAGATCATGCACGGCAAGACGTCGCTGATCCGCCACGGCGACGTCGGCGTGTTCAGGGGCCTGCCCCAGCCGCTCGAGGCCACCCGCTACCACTCGCTGATCGTCGAGCGGGACTCGGTGCCCGACGTGCTGGAGATCACCGCCGAGACCGACGATGGCCTGGTCATGGGCCTGCGCCACCGAGACGCCCCCACCGAGGGCGTGCAGTTCCACCCGGAGTCGATCCTCACCGTGGGCGGCCACGACCTCGTCGGCAACTTCCTGGCCGAGGTCGGCGTCTCCCGCTGAGGGCCGCTCCGGGATCGGCGGCGCGCCGGCCCGGTCGGGTCAGGCCCCGCCGGGGGCGACGGTGGTGGTGGGCGCCTCCGTGGTGGTGGGCGCCTCCGTCGTGGTCGGCGCCTCCGTCGTGGTCGGCGCCTCCGTGGTGGTGGGCGCCTCGGTGGTGGTGGGCGCCTCGCTCGTGGTCGTGGTGGCCCGGGGGACGGCGACGTAGAGCGTGATGTCGGTGTCGAGGCGGACCGTGCCGGCGCCGGGCTCTTGGCGGATCACGCTGCCCTCGCGCTCGTCGGACTCCTCGAACTGGGCCCGGACGCGGTTGGCGTCGAAACCGGCGGCCACGATCTGGGCCTTCGCGTTGTCGAAGCCGAACCCGGTGACGTCGGGCAGCTCCGCGGTGGCGTTGCCGCTGCTCACGATCAGCGTGACGGTGGAGCCCTTCTCGGCCTCGGTGCCCGGGGCCGGGCTCTGGCTGACGACCTCGCCGGCCTCGCGGTCGGACTCCGACCGGGTGACGTCCACCGCGAAGCCGAGGTTCTCGAGCTTCTGGCGGGCCAGGTCCTCGTTGGTGCCCTCGACGGTGGGCACCTCCACCTTGGGGCCGTCGCTCTCGAAGATGCCGAGCTGGCGCCCGAAGGCGAAGAGCAAGCCGGCGAGGACGGCCAGCAGCACGACGATGGCCACGAAGAACCAGGGCGACCCGCGCCGCTCGGGCTCGACGTAGCGCGGCTCGGCCGCCGGCGCGACCGCGGCGCTCGGGCTGGCGGTGGGGACCGCGGCGGGGGGGGTGGCCGCCGGACGGGGGGAGACGGCGGGCGGGCGGGCCGGGGCCTGGACCGGCCGGTTGTCGCGGAACCGCAGCAGGTCGGTCCGCATGGCGCCGGCGTCCTGGTACCGCTGGGCGACGTCCTTGGCGAGGGCGTGCTCGGTGATGGCGACGTAGGCGGCGGGCACGCCGGGGGCCCGCTCGGCCAGCGGCGGCACCGGCTCCTGCACGTGCTTGTAGGCGATGGCCACCGGGCTGTCGGCGGTGAAGGGCGGCTTGCCGGCCACCATCTCGTAGAGCACGACGCCGAGGGAGTAGAGGTCGCTGCGGGGGTCGACCGGCTTGCCCTGGGCCTGCTCGGGCGAGAAGTAGGTGGCGGTGCCCATGACCGAGCCGGTCTGGGTGAGGTTCTCCTCGGCGCTGGCGGTCATCGCCCGGGCGATGCCGAAGTCGGCCACCTTGACCTCGCCGGCGTCGGTGATCAGCACGTTGCCCGGCTTGACGTCGCGGTGGACGACGCCCTTGGCGTGGGCGAAGCCGAGGGCGGCGGCCACGTCCGCGGCGATCGCCGCGGCCCGGCGGGGCTCGATCGGCCCGTCGGTGCGGAGGATGTCGGAGACCGACCGGCCGTCGACGTACTCCATCACGATGTAGTAGGTCCCCCGCTCCTTGCCCCAGTCGTAGACGCCCACGATGTTGGGGTGGTTGAGGTTGGCCGCGCTCTGGGCCTCCCGCCGGAACCGGGCCACGAACGACGGGTCGGTGGCGAACTCGGGGAACAGGATCTTGATGGCGACCGGCCGGTCGAGCAGGCGATCGCGGGCCAGGTACACCTCGGCCATCCCGCCGCGACCCACGCGCCGCTGGAGCTCGTAGCGGCCGTTGAGGACCACCTGTTCGCGGTTCGACATGGCGTCGGCCAGCCTACGGGGTGCCCCGGAGCGCTCCGGGGGAGGGTCGGCAGATTCGGGCCGGACGGATCACCGGGCCGGCCATCAGCCGCCGGCCCCGGCGACGGTGGTGGAGGTGGTGGACGTGTCGTCGGCCGGCGGCGCCGGCATCGGGGCCAGCGCCGCCTCGATCACCTGCTTGGCGATGGGCGCCGCCACCCGGCCGCCGGTCTGCTCGCTGGCGCCCTCCTGGCCCTCGACGATCACCGCCACCGCGACGGTCGGCGCCTGGCCGGGCGGGCCAGCCCAGGCGATCACCCAGGCGTGGGAGCGCAGCGGCGCCGCCGGGCCGAACTGGGCGGTGCCGGTCTTGGCGCCGACGTCGACCCCGGCGATCTGGAGCCGGGTGGCCGAGCCGCTGGCCACCACCTCGCGCATCGCATGCTTCATCGTCTCGGCCGTCTCGGGCGAGACCGCCCGCTTCCACTCCTCGGCCTTCACCCCCCGCACGACCTCGCCCTGGCCGTCGCGGATCTCGTCGAGCACGTGGGGCGCCATGATCGAGCCGCCGTTGGCGATCCCGGCGGCGACCAGCGCCATCTCGAGCGGGGTGGCGGCCACGTCGTTCTGGCCGATCGCCGACTGGGCCAGGGCGGGGAGGCGCTGGGAGAAGTCGATGTCGGGGAACCGGGAGGCCACCGCCGGCAGGTCGAACGGCGGCCGCTCGTTGAAGCCGAACGCCTCGGCCCCGGCGATCAGGCCCGGGCCGCCGATGTCGAGGCCCATCTGGGCGAACGACGTGTTGCACGACTTGGCGAGGATCGTGAACAGCGTGCCGCCGCACACCCCGCCGCCGAAGTTGGGCAGGTCGCGGGTGGTCTGGGGCAGGTCGAGCGCGGTGAGCCGGGGGTAGTCGGGCGTCTCGGGGGTGACGAGGCCGAGCTGCACGCCGGTCGAGCCGGTGACGACCTTGAACGTCGAGCCCGGCGGATAGATCTCCCGGTACGCCTTGGCCAGCAACGGCCTGCCGTCGGCCGCCTCGTAGGCCGCCTTGGCCGCCGCCGCCCCCTCGAGGTCGTGCGAGGAGAGCGGGTTGGGGTCGTAGCTCGGCCAGCTCCAGAGGGCGAGGACCCCGCCGGTGCGCGGGTCGAGGGCGACCACCGTGCCCTTCTGGTCGCCGAGCGCCGCGCGGGCCGCGGCTTGGACGTCGGACCGGACGGTCAGCTTCAGGTTGCCGGTGTCGTCGTCGGCCACGAACAGGTCGCCGATCGACCGGAACCGCTGGTCGGCGGACCGGCCGGTGAGCTCGTCGTTGTAGGCGGCCTCCACCCCGGTGGCGCCGAAGGAGTAGTTGAAGTAGCCGGTGATCGCCGAGTACAGGTCGCCCTCGGGGAACTCCCGCTGGTACTGGTACTGGTCGTCGCTGGCCACCGAGCGGGCGAGCACCACGCCGTCGGCGGTGGAGACCGTGCCGCGAGGCCGGCTGAACGACAGCAGCACCGGGCGGCTGTTGCCCGGCCGGGTGTTGAGCGACCCGGCCCGGAACACCTGGATGTAGTTGAGCTGGACGAACAGCACGCAGAACAGGGCCATCAGGAACACGCCCAGCCTGCGGATCGAGCGGTCCATCAGCGGGCCTCGCGCGCGGCGGCGGTGCGGCGCTTGGTGTTGGCGTCGGAGGTGCGCAGGAGCAGGGCCAGCAGCACGTAGTTGGCCACCAGCGCCGAGCCGCCGTAGGACACGAACGGCAGGACGACGCCGGTCAGCGGCAGGACCCGGATCACCCCGGCGAGGATCACGAAGCTCTGCATGCCGAGCAGGGCGGTGAGCCCGGCGGCGAGGAGCTTGTCGAAGGCGTGGTCGGCCTGGGTGGCGATGCGCAGCCCGGCCCCGATGATCAGCAGGTAGCAGAGGAGGATGGCGGTCCCGCCGAGCAGGCCGAGCTCCTCGCCGATGGCGGCGAAGATGAAGTCGCTTTCGACCACCGGGACCCGGTCCGGGCGGCCGAGGCCGATGCCGGTCCCCGCCACCCCGCCCCAGGCCAGGGCGTACCACGTCTGCACGAGCTGGCCCTGCGCGTCCCCCCACGGGTTCAGCCACTGGGTG
>WBZU01000835.1_pt1 | contig 24991 bp, 23 predicted proteins | sample 5204311 | NCBI WGS metagenome assembly WBZU01 (sample SAMN12344359, study PRJNA552823) | activated sludge metagenome | biome: Activated sludge suspended growth; feature: Nitrification reactor; material: Wastewater; isolation source: activated sludge from nitrification reactor of wastewater...
GCTTCGAAGCTCGCCGATATTCCGCTCGGTCGATTGGGACCGGATGCCGAAGAGCGTGTCGTCGTGCTATTGGCGTCCATTTTGGGGCGAGCCGAGCCGGAAGCGCGTATCGATCTGTTGAAACGATTGGCGTATATTCCGCTCGCGGATCTACGTCGTTCGTTGTTCCACCGGCTTATCGTGCATACGGGTACGGATGCTCCGGACGAAGCGGCGCAGGCATTTTTTGCCGTTTTGCAACGCATGAATGCATCCGAAGTGCCCGAGGTCGTGAAGCGTTTTTCCGAAATGGTTTCGCGCAGGCGGCACCTCGTCGCGTTTTTGCCGTACATCACGCAACGCATAGGTCCGTATGCGAGCGAAATGCATCGCAAACTGGCCAAAGGGATTTTGGAGGTATTGCAACCGAATCCTTTGCTCGTCGTGCAATACATCGCGCTGGGCGCGCGGATGTGGGATTACGATGATTTGGTGAAGGTCATCGAGAGTTTGTCGAAAAAGGAGCTGCTGTATCACGAAGTGATGGATGCGGCGATGTCGGCGATTCGAGGATGCGTGCACGTGAGTCTCGTCGAAGAAAAACTCCGCAATCATCCCGATTGGCACGTGCGACGATTGGCCCTCGCCGCGCTCGTGCAAGCAGCTTCGCCGGAAAATGGCTGGACGCGGGAGCGGCGTGAGCGTCTGTTGACGTATCAAAAAGACAAGGCCCCCGGCGTCGCCGGTCCGGCGTCATTCGTTTTTCCACCTTGAACCAATGCAGTTGCGGTCGTAACCCGAGATGAAGGATGTTCCATGCATGCTCATGAGCAATTGATCGAAACGTTTTACAAAGCGTTCCAGCAGCGTGATGCGGAAGCAATGGCGGCGTGTTATCACAAAGATGTCGTGTTTTCCGATCCGGTTTTTCCGGACCTACACGGCGCTCGAGCCGGCAACATGTGGCGGATGTTGTGCGCGCGCGGTAAGGACCTCAAAATCGAATTCAGCGGCGTGAGCGCGAATGATTCGACCGGAAAAGCGCACTGGGAGGCGTGGTATACGTTCTCGGGAACGGGCCGCAAAGTTCATAACATCATCGATGCCGAATTCGAATTTCGGGATGGCAAAATCGTTCGGCACAAGGATCAGTTCAACTTCTGGCGCTGGAGTCGCCAAGCAATCGGGCCCGCCGGCGTGCTTCTGGGCTGGACACCGATTCTGTTGAATGGTGTGCGCAAAAAGGCCGACAAGGGCCTCGTCGACTTCGAAGCGAAGAAGGCGGGTTGATCGGACATTCCCTGTCCCTTCCCGATTTTTGTACCTCGACAAGCGTGACCAACGTGGCAGGATCTCCGAGATCCAATGAGACCGCAATGGAACAGGTTCGCTCTCAAGTCGCCGCCGACCGGTGCGGCGAATCACGGAAACGAGCCTGGATCATTGCCGGTAAAGGAGGCTGCCTTGTTGTTCGAAACCTTGGAAGACAAACCCGATTCGAAGCCGTGGCATCCGCTTTTGACGCTTTCAATCTGCTTGGCGGGCGCGTTCGCCGCACGCATGCTGGTTCATTGGTCCAGTGCGGCCTTGGCAAACGCCCTACGCAATGCGCCCGTCGAGTCCGTTCCGAACACGCGAGTTGAAAAAGGCGGTGTTGCGCGGTGATTCCGTGGTGACCGAATGAGGCGATGTGCCCCGCCAAACCTCAAGACAAATGGATGGATGAATTCGCGTTGAGGCGTTCGGCGTCGTTTTCATCGTCCACGGCGCGGGGCAGATCCCCCACCTTATGAAAAATGTCGGCGCGAATCAGGAGATTTTGCCGCCAGACATCTTTCGCCCCATGAATCGGATCCAATTCGGCCGCGATTTCAATGCCGCGCGTGGCCAGTTCAATCGCCTCGTCGCCCGGTGATGTCCATTGGGCCAATTGCCCATAAGAGAGCGCGAGCATACGCGAAAGGCCCGGGTCCGCATGACCCAAACGATGCGCGCGTTCTTCGTCGACGACAATGGATTCTCGCAATGCCGCGCATGCATTCGCCGCATTGCCTCGAACATAAAGAATACGGGCGACTTTGCGCAATGCCGACGACAAGTCTTTGGAAACGGTGATATCGTTCGGCAGCATTTGCCGCAGCTGCCGACGAATCTCGAGCGCCTCGGTATAAGCGGCCAAAGCTCCATCGAAATCGCGCATTTCCATGAGCACTTCGGCCCACCGATTCAAAGCAAAACTCAATGCGCGATGTTTGTCGATCTTTTGTCCCGAACGCAGAATCATTTCGCGCCCGAGCTCGACCGCCGTATGGTAACTCGATACGGCGGCCTTGCCGTCCGCGCATCGTCGTTGAAAACCACCGAGTTCGATGAGCAATCGGAACAGAGTGTCCATGAGCTGCATATCGTCGATGGGGACTTGAGTTGCCGCCCAGAGCACTTCGTGCGCGCGTTTGGCCTCCGATTGCGCCAGAGCCACGTCTTGACGATTGAAATGAATATCGGCGGTTCGTAATCGAACCTGAGCTTCGTCCCGCGCCCACAAAGAAATGTCCACGCCCTGTTGCTCTTGCGCGCGAATGGATTCCAATGCGTTTTCGTAGGTCCACAAGGCCAATTTCGTATCGCGACGGTCCATTGCGAGCTTCGCCGCTTCGAGGAACCACGTCGTGGGAATCGTCGCCGCCACGCCCGCGGTTTGTCGCAATTCAATCGCGTGACGCAAGTGCTCTTCCGCGTCGATGGAATTGCCCGCTCGACGTTCGGCCTCCGCAAGTACCACGAGCGCCGCCGACCATAACGCGACTTGTTCGGTGTTCTCCACGAGCGCCACCGCCGCTTGCGCCGCTCGAAGCGCCGCGTCGATGTCCTCGGTCGCCAGGGCCCCGTTGGCCGAAGCGATCAGGTTTGTCGAGACAGCCGACGGCATGAGAAAGAGTCCGCTGGCTTGATCGTTACTTTGGTACAGTTGTTCGACCATCATGGCTGGATCCGTAAATTCGTGGGGAAAAAGCGCGATCGGAGGATAGTCGCCGGCAAAAGAAAAGGGCGTCGATGATGTAACGGCGGCACGGTACCACGACGAGGTCAAACCGGGCAAGAAATTACGCATCGAAATTTTCCGGACTGTTCGTGCGGACAAGCAGCCTTCGATCAGAACGTCGTCGGCTCGACCCGCCGAGCGTCGTCGGGCGATTCGAACCTGGAAACGAAACGTCCCGGAACATCGGAACCTTGGCGCTGTCCGAGTGTGAACTCGGATGGAATGGACCCGTCGCCGTATACTTCTCGGTCTTGGAGCTCTTCCGTTGTCGGGCATTTCAGGTTGCGACTCGCCGTCGCGCGAGGCTTCAAATAAGGTAGTTTCGTGGCCGTGGCGTATTCCCGATGCGACCGTGGCGCTGCGGAAGGCGCGATGGAAGGCGCTTTTGGTTGCGCGGGAAAAACTCCGCCCCTTGCACGAACGTCCGGGGCCGGCGCAACCGGGCGAATGGCGGCATCGATACCGGGAAAGTGGACAAACCTTCGAAGAGTACGTCGAGAACAACCCGACGAGACCCACGGCGCAACGTCGGACGTTGGTCATTCAGCCCATCGGACCATTTGATCCGGCGCGAGAACGAATCTTGACCCAAACCATTGATTACATGGCGCGATTTTTCAATTTGCCCACGCGGCGCGAGCCGCCGCTGTCGCTCGACGTGATTCCCACGCATGCGCGCCGCGTTCATCGGACCTGGGGCGACAAACAGCTGCACAGTCAATGGATTCTGAATCGATTGCTTCAGCCGAGATTGCCGGCGGATGCCGCCGCGTTGATTGCATTTACCGCGAGCGATCTTTATCCCGAAGACGGTTGGAATTATGTGTTTGGCGAGGCAGACTTGAAAGCCCGCGTCGGGGTATGGTCGGTCTATCGCCACGGCGATCCGAGTCAAAGCAAAGAAGCCGAATTGCTGGCGCTGCGCCGGGCCCTGAAGGTCGCGGTGCACGAAACAGGGCATAACTTTTCGCTCGAGCATTGCACGGCGTATCGTTGCGTCCAGGCGGGCGTGAACAATCTGGACGAAGAAGATCGCTCGCCATTGTGGCTTTGTCCGGAATGCGTGACAAAGATCGTGTGGATGAGCGAAAATAACATCGAAACGCGTTACGAAAAACTGCTCGCGTTTTGTCGCGACGCAGGACTCGATACCGAAGCGCGCTTTTTCAGCCGTTCGCTCGAAGTTTTGCGGAGTTGAACATTCCAGACGAATCAGGCTTGGGTTTTACCACGACTCCGCCACTTCGTATATTGCGCTTGTCGAGGCTTGATTTTCAGGCATTCGCGGCACCCCAAACTCGCCCCTTTCGGGGCTCGAACAGCGGGGCCCCGCCGCAAACGCCTGAAAATCAAGCACTCTCCAAGCACCACTTCGATAAACTGGCGGAGTCGTGTTACCGGACCGATGCTCCATTCGCCATCTGCCGTCCCAAATTCTTCAGAGCCAAGCGCGTCGCGGCGCTCAATGTCTCCACCACGCCCATTCCTGAATTCGCCGCACTGGACACTTCCGGCACGCCCATCGGATTGAGCACGTGACGTAATTCTTCAATCGGTTCGATATCGTCGAGGTCGCGCTTGTTGTATTGCATGACGCACGGCACGTCGCGCAGTTCGAGGTCGAGTTCGGCCAGGTTTTCGTGCAGATCTTGCAATGATTCGATGTTCGCTTCGCGTCGTGCCCGTTGCGAATCCGCGACGAAGACGAGGGCATCGACGCCTTTGAGAATGAGCTTGCGACTGGCCCGGTAAAAGATTTGTCCGGGAACGGTATACAGGTGCAGACGTACGCGGTAACCGCGCAGTTTGCCGAGTTCGAGCGGCAGGAAATCGAAAAACAAGGTCCGTTCGCTCTCCGTTTTGAGCGATACGAGGTTCCCGCGTGATTGCGTGGGCGCTCCCGCATGAAGTTTTTCGACATTGGTGGTTTTACCACATAAACCGGGACCGTAATACACGATCTTGCAGTACAGCTCGCGCGCCGGAAAATTCACGAACGCCATGGTGCCATCCTCTTCCGTAAGACACGGTCGTTATCAATCCCCCAAACTTCGCCCGAGTGCTTCGGGCACGACAAACCATTTTGCCCGCGCGTCGTTTTCGTCAGCCTTCGGGTGCGGCATCCGCGAGGCAATGAATGGCCGCAACAAGGTCGTCAAACGTGGCTTGCCGGCCCTTTTTGTGTTTGACAAGACGCACGTTCATTTCGATCAACGTTCGCACTTCGCCCTCGGCGCCGGGGCAACGCAACAAGTCGTGAATGGACCGGGACAAACGCGTCGGGAGATCGAGGCACGCCAGTGCGGAGAGAAAAACCATTGCCCGCGCCGGTTGGGCCACCCCGAGAGCCTCACGCACGAGATGCACCATGGCAATGCCGAACGCCATCATCATCGCATCGAGCAAGCCATTACGTTGCTCGCCTTTCCCCGCTTCGGACGAATCGCTCCAGACGAGCGTCACGAGCGCCGACAAGGCAGAAAATGCATTACGGTCGAGTAAAGCAAGGACGACATCCGAGCCGTGGGCTTCCCAGCCCGAGCGGGTGTTCAATTGCCCGGCGAGCCACGAACGCAAACGCGGATCGTGCTCACCCGCGCGTAATGCGGCGAGGGCAATATCGATGAGCTTTTTTCTGGGCAAACCGCGGGACGTCAACCATTCGAGCAAAATGGCTCGTTCTTCGGCGCTCCAGGGATGACGTGCTCGTTCGAGGATATCTTCGACCGCCAGGTTCGCGTCGGTGAATCCTTCGGGCAATGCCGGCGCCGGGGCCAATTCGAATTCACCGAGCTCGGAATCGAGGAACGAGGCTAGATCCTCGGCAACAGGGGGCGCGAAATCGTTTGGCGGGGCTGAAACGGTTTCCGGAGTTCGCGCCAGAATTCTGTCGAAAAGCGATTCGGGTACTTTGCCGCGCGTCAGGTCGGCGAGCTCGACCCATTCTTCGTCGGTTAGCGTAAACCGTGGAGCGAGCAAGACTTCGTGTTTGAAGGTGGTTGGTTCTTCAATGGCCAAGCGGGCCAATTCGCGCAGAACTGCACCGGTAAAACCCGGCGCGCATCGAACGCGCCACGCGAGGAGATCGGGAATGGTCAATTGGCGGGCATGTTCGCAGAGAAAAACCTGATCGTCAGGTTCAATGGCGTTTTGCCGAAGAATATGCAAAGAGGCCACGGGATGGGCGCGACCGCGGTGGGCCTGCACCAAAGCATCGATTTCGATTCGTTTCATGACGGCGCCTCGTTCCGGACGCAGGAAAGCACGCGCAGGCGTGGCTTTCGAAAAAGCTGTCCGAAGTGGGAGGTGATTCGTCGACGTTTCGTGGCTCGGGATGAACCGATGCGCTGAAACAGCCCGTCATGACATATCGGTCGGTGGAATGACGGTTCCTTCTTCCGGACCGATGCGAGCAGGCTTAACCATGGGAGAAGCCGTGTCAAGGGGAGGGGAGGAAAATAATTTGGGTGGGCGGAGCGAAGCGGGGGAGGGGTCGGAAATCTTGACGGCTCGGCGATGTCGGCCCGATGGCTCGAGCTTGCGATGGGAGCCGTCGGAATATGGCCATGGTATCGGCCGGACTCCAACAGGCAATGATTCGACCATCACGAAAAACCTCAAAACGGCACCGCGCGTTGATCCCGGAAAAACCCGCCGCTCGGGCCTCCTTCGGGAAGCTGCGCCAGCCATACCGGCGTGCGAGCGCCTTCTTCGACCGATAACGAAGCCGAAGCGCCGCCCATACGCGTCCTCACCCAACCCGGACATGCGGCATTGACGAGAATCCGTCGCGAATCCGAGGAAAGTTCGCGGGCCAGAATCCGCACGTACGCATTCAGAGCCACCTTGGAAACTCGATAAGCGCTCGACGGAAATCCGCTCTTCGCGTGGGTTCCGGCGCCGACTTCGGCAACAAAACGCTCGACCAGCTTTACGAGCGTCGCGCGATCGAGGTTTGGCGCGGCAAATTGCTCCCGAAGCTCCGGCCCGACACCGGACAGTTCGCCCATGCCGCTCGAAACCATCACAATGCGTGCGCCTGGACGAAACAATGGCAAGAGCTTGTCGGTCGACCGCATTGCGCCATAAAAATTGACGTCAATGGTTCGTCGCGCGACGTCGGCATTGAATCCATCGAGGGCAATACCTGCATTGGCGACGTAAATGTCCAGACCGCCTTCTTTTTTTGCAAGATCGTCGACGAATGCGTCGATACTTGCGGAGCTTGCCACATCGAGCTGCGCAAATTCGGCGCCTATTTCCGCAGCTGCTTTTGCGCCTGCGTTTGCATCCCGAGCGGTCGCGAGGACACGGAGGCCATTCGCAACGAGTTGGCGAGCGATTTCATGGCCGATCCCACGATTGGATCCCGTGACGACGGCGAGGCGTGCTTGGTTCATACCGCTGCAAGATGCCTTGGAAGGACGTTGTTGGCAAGCGGATCAAGTGCAACGACCGCCAATGACGTGTTCGGCCGATGCATTCATCCAGCAACCTGCTCAGCGGGCTTGCGCCACGATTTGAACCGTTGCGGCACGGCCCGTATGCAATGAACCCTCCACGACATCGCGTTCGACATCGCGAGCGACGACGATATCGAATGCGGCGAGGTCTTCGCGCAATTCGTCGAGCGAATAAAGCAGCGCTCGATCCTTTGGTCCGCCGGTGCCGAAGGCAAGTTGGGCCGGCGTGTACGCTTCGAGAATGAAAAGCCCGGCGGGTTTGAGAATGCGCTCGAGGTCGCCATGCAGATGTCGGCGAATATTCGCGGGTAAATGGCAAAAGATGGAGACGACGGCGTCGAAAGACTTTTCTTGTGCCCGATATTCGGCGAGATCGGCGAGCACGGTGTCAATCGATACCTTGTGTTCTTCGGCTAGGCGACGTGCTTTGCGGAGCCCTTGTTCGGCATAATCGACCGACGTGACGTGATGGCCTAGTGTGGCAAGAAAAACACCATTGCGTCCTTCGCCGTCCCCGACGCACAAGATTTTCGCTTCTTTTGGCAATCGGCCGGCTTGCTCACGCAAAAAGTCGTTGGGTTGCCGGCCGTAAGCGTATTCGTCGTTTCCGAACCGCTGATTCCAGATGTTTGCGCTCATGGCGGGAAGATACTCGAATTGACGGAGCTGTAAATCTCAAACGATCACGTGCTTCGGCATCCCGTCGGCCCGAACCGTCATTGCATCCGCGCATTTGCGTTACCCGTCGTCTTTCGAGACCCCGTTGAGACGTTCGTTCATGACATCGACGCTCAGCAAGATTGCATCGGTTTTCTTGTTTGGGTCGAACACGTCACCCCGACGCGGACAAACTCGCGATCCACGATTCGACGTCCGCCCGTGAACGCAATCGAATCCAATTCGGTTGCATCTGCGCCTCGAATTTCGCCTGTCGAGCGGTATGTGTGCGAAGGGCCCACCAGATGGGATGATCGGCATTCAACCAGCTTCGGACAGTTTCACGATTCCCATTCCACAATTCTTTTTGGGTTACGGCGCGGGAGATCGAACGACCGATCACTTGGGTCATGATCCTCCAATGTGGTGGATCGATCCAGGCGACGGTCGTTGCGCGTTGCCAAACGAGTTCTCTGACGGCGGAATAATTGCCATCGATCACCCAGTTTGGCGAAGCGATACATTCCGTGACGCGGCGCCGAAGCTCGTCATCCGGCATTTCCGTCCAATTCGGACCATGACGTAACGCATCGAGCTCGATGTGCGCAATGCTCAGCTTTTGAGCGACGCGCGAGGCCACGGTCGTTTTTCCGGCGCCCGAGGTGCCAATGATCGAAATGCGACGTTCCTGCATGGTGAGCCGGAAACGATGGCCCACGATGGGCATCGATGCAAATGGGCGTGGAGGAATGAGGGGGATGCGTTGTAACTTCGCCGCTGCGTGGAACGATTCTGTGCCGACAACGATTGCTGCGGTGGAGCCGGATGGGGGAAAGTCGGGTGCTTGTTGTGGGACCATGTTGTTGTCGCTCGCCCCGGCTGCTCAACTTGGACAACTGCACAACGGCGCAGAACCGCGTTATGTTCTGCTTGCGCCATTACGTGATCACGTCGTGGCTCCGCGCGGGCATTCCGGTGCACGTGGTGCAGCGAATGGCGGGACATACCAATTTATCGACGACGCAGCGGTATGTGCCTCTCCCGCCCCGTTTGCCCCTACCACATCCCCGGGCTGCCTTCGCCGCGCATCGCAACGTGGCTGGAATGGTCGGAAAGCAATGGACCATGCCAGTTCGACAAGTGCAGTCGATCGGGAAACCCCGAACGTTCATTGACATTCATTACAAGAAAGGCGACGGCAGCCGAGCTCGCTTTCGCAAAGATGCTGAAGTCCAAACCCTGGACGCAGTGAAAGCGGAAGAACAGCAATTCGCAAAAAACATCGAGCAATTCGGCGAGCCATACGTACCATCCACCCGGCCAAACCTACCCGATCGTGTGGACGACTTGTACGCACCAAATATGGACTCGACGATGACCTTCGCCGCGGTGGTCGACGAATTTCGGGAGACGATCATGCGCACGGACCTCAAGATTACCACGCGCAATGGTTACGAATCGGTTTTACAAGCCAATCTATTGCCAAGGTTCGGTCATTGGCCCATCGAAACAATCAATGGCAAGCCGCCGATTTGGACCTCGTCTTGACGAAACGCAGATTGGCCCGCGCCACGCGGAACAAGACGCAAGTCGTCCAGCGGTCGGTCTTGCGGTATGCAGAAGGACGTGAATACATCGACACAACGCTACGTGCACGGACTGAAGAGCGACCTCGAAGAAGCCGCGCAGCGCCTGCCCGTGCGACGTACGGCGAGTCTGGCAAACGAGGTCACGGCGTGATCCATGTCGTGCATGCTCCCGTTACGCCCGACTTTCCCTGGGCAAACGCCGACGTGTTCGCTTGGGGCCACCACGGGGCCACGGCGTTTTCGGCCGCCTATACTTTGCTTGAAGGGCCGCGCGTAACCTTGCGGAACTACTGGGAGGTGAGGACGGGATTCGAACCCGCGTATAACGGTTTTGCAAACCGTGAGAGAGCGTTTCGGCGCCTCACCGCCAACCCCTGAGGACGACAACGAAAAGCAGACCGCTCCAGCCACGATTGCGATTGCGGTGCGGTCAGGGGAACGCGACGGGACGCGACACGAGGGGACCGAGCGGGACGCGCAGTGGGGCCATGGGTGGGCCACGAGAGAATCCGGAGCTGCGTGGGTTTGTCCGGGGAGCGCGCGAGGTCATCGAAGCGGAGTGGTTTGTCCCGAGCGGACGAGACGAACGTGCAAGGATCGCGGACCGTACACGTCGTGCGCGAAGTGTTCGCAACGATGCACGACGTGACTCGCTGCTCAAGTGTCATCGTTCAAGTTACGACCAGAGCATGCACGTGTCGTCGCGTCGGCGGAGGCGCGGTTTGTTGTTACGAATTGCGACGGAAATGGGCTTCGTTGGCTTCGTCTGCGACGTTGCCGTGAACTGTGTTCGTGAACGTGTGCGCACCGAATCGTACGGCGATGAACGAATCGCAGAAGTTTGTCGGCGGAGTTGGGAGTGCGGTGAGACAAACTCTGACGTTCGAGACGAACTCGTGTGCGAAGATGCCGCTTCGTGAAGTTGTGCGAGCGATGCGAGCAACTGCGCGGTGTCGAGACGCGTACGCGCTGCCGGCGTCGTGTTGAACGACCAGGCCGAGACGCGGGCGTTGTGAACGGCGAAACGCCCGACTAGGGGTACGATCAATGCGTCTTACTGGAAGGTGTTGCCACCCAAAGCAGAGCGCTCGGGTTGGGGTTGGCAACGCGGTGTCCCCACGGGGACGCGCTCAGTTAGGCGCGGGAAATCGCCGTGGTTCGACGAGATTGGCGAGGAGGCGAGGGTGGTCAGGTTTGGGGTGGTGGGGTGAGCGTGGTCCCGCTTTGGCAGTCGAACATCTTTACCGAACACCCTGCACTGGCTTGTAGTCCATCGCTATAGCGGCAGCTCATAACGAGGCACGGGGTCTCTACCGGGACCATTTGGCCATCGAGCATCTGGCATCCATGCACCACCCGGTTTTTCACGTTTTCGCGTCTCCACCATAACCTTGTCTGCTGAGAGTTTGATTAATTGATATTGAAGTGGGAATCCAGGCACCCATTCATGCGTTGGCGCGCCAAACGTTCCAGCGGAGAGCACGTGGAGGTGACGACCAGTAGAATACCCGTCGTACGGGATTATTACTCGCTGGGGCTTGTGGATGTGACCATGCAGAACAATGCGGAAGCCTTCTTTGGCAAGCTGGTCCAGGAACTCATCGTCTTTGATGCGATCCTCGCCAGAGCTTTGAAGTGGATGATGCCAAACAGCGATTTTTCGCCTGTCCTTCCACGAATCGGTCGCACGAATCTTATTTAGCGCCCTCGTGAGTGCAAGCAAATGGATTCCGGCACGTTTCGTGAATCGATGATCGATCTCCCATGCAGAATTTAGCCCTAAAAACAGCACGTTCTCGTCCGGAAAATCAACTAAATCGAACTGGTGGGCAAAGTCGAGAGCATACGGTTGACCGCTGACTTGACGATAAAATTGCGAGAAATTCTCGAATCGCTTCTGGCCCTTCAACCCATCCACAACCTCGATCACCTCTGCGCTGTGCGGATAAAATGTCCCATCACCGGGAGGCGAAGGCAGATCTCGACGATATTTCAGTTCGTAAGACTTCTTCGACTCGTCCCAGCTCAAGTCATGATTTCCTGGCACAACAACGAACTGACTTAGCGCCAGGCTGAACTGCTGGGCGACCAATTCAATAAAATGAGCAGCAGCGTCAAACTCGTCTTTCGACGCACGCTGGGTCAGATCCCCAGAAAGGACAATCGCATGCAATTTCTCGCAATTCATTTCGCGCAGATCCGCGGCAAGCTGCCCATGCCACAAAATTGCCTGTTCCAGCTTATCGAAGTGAAGATCCGACAAGTGGAGGATATTCATTACGGTTGAGTCCATTGCGACTCTCACCAATGCCACTCCGAGTTTTATCACCTCGTCGAGTCGCAATGGCCTCCAAGTTCGTTGTAACGTAACCTCCCGTGCGCGGATGAGCGCCCAGCTGATTCGATCATTGCCGGGCAGACTCTGCAAAATTCGTTCGAGCGCTTTTATCGAATCTTTCGTTCCCCGCTCAGCGAGATCTTTCAATAAGTTGCCCCGTGCCCACGCCAAGCTCTCGCGCGGACCAACGCTGCGCATCTTAGCTGGGAACAGGTCTGGGTCGTCCTTCGGTGGAAACTGTTGTTCGAGCCAGATGTAGGCATCAGCCGCATCGTCCTCCGAAAGACGGCGCCAGAGTGCCGTGTTGCCCCAGGCCACAAGGTTCACTACATCCAGCATAATCGATCGACCCAGATCGGGTTCGGCTTGGAGCACCGGCCACACTATTGGCCAACCAGCATCGGGAGCATTTCTGAATATCGCGCTCGCCACGGACTTGATGCGTTCTCGCGTGGCTGCATCCTCCGGGATCGGGAGCCCAAGAAGTGTCTCTACATGCTCCCTCGCACCAGGTGTCCCATGCTGTATCGCCTGACCGACAATACTGGCGAGCAGCCGCGGCTTCGTGGAGGCGTTGCCGGCCCTATCGAGCATGAGAGCACCGATCGCGTCGTCCCAGCAAGCGTCGAGCAGCGGGATGTTGTCCGCATCAGAATCGTCAAGGTCGATCTTCGCGTCGAGGTGGCGCCGAAGTATGTTGCGGCATTCATTGGGCGCCGCACGATATGCACGCTTGACCAACGCGCGTTTCGTTTCTACTTCGGCGTCGTCGTGCAACGCTGGGCGATAGCTGACCACGATAGCAGCCCAGCGCTTCCACAATGCGTCGCTGATTTGCTCAAACCACTGCGACTTCTCCTTGTACAGGAGCCAGATCGCGAGATAGCCAGCAACAGCTGGCCAATAAACCACATTCTTGCCCAACCACTCATCCGGTTTGGGGCCGCGGCGTCGAATGAAGCTTCGTGCAGCATGGAGGATCCGTTCTCTCGTCTCCTCGTTCGCGTTTTCCCAGCCGGGGGACGTCGTGATGTCGGGCTGTGACGAATAGTCGGTGCCACCGAATTTATTTTGCCAAAGCGCGAATGGAAGCCACCAGAAATCGCGAACTTGGCCGCTCTCAATGCCTGCAAGGCATTTTTCGATGGACTCTTCGCGTGTGGGACGCTTCGGTGGCGCAGAGCTGCTCTCGTGGCGCCGCTTTTCCTTATCTTGAACCTCAAGCCAATTATTTTGCAACTGGCGTACGGCCGGATCTTCGAGATCCATTTTGATGAAATAGGGACCCAATGCCGCTCGAAGCTCCCGGTGCCGTTTTCGCGCGTCTAAAATCAATTCGACCAACTGTGCAGTAAGTGTCGATTGACCCTGGCCATTGCGATCTACCGTAAGCACATCATGTTTCCATCCATCACGAATGAAAGCACTCCAGCGGGAGCGCAATCGCGCCGATGATGACGCACCGAGTTTTTTCAGCATCCACGTCAAAGTATTTTTGGGTAACAAACCAGCCCCTCGAAGCATAGCGTATTGGGGGAGAGAATCTGAACCACGCTCGATATATGCGCGAACGAAACGCTTCTTCGCGACGTCAGCGGGAACAAACCGAGACGGACCATCCTTCTGGTGATAGAATAGTCCGCCAAACCCCTCGAGCCGAACGCGTGCCAATTGCACAAGTGCGTCCAACACACCAGTGTTTTGGGTGGTTTTCCAAGCTCGCTCCACGATTTCATCGGAAAGGCCCTCGAACGTCCAATCGTATTCCGATCTCGGCGATAACGTTGCCGCCCACGCGAGCGCAATGGGGAGGTCGTCATCCGCGAGATGCTCCATAACGTCGCGCCGAAGGAAAGCCTGATACGAGCCGTAGAAGTTCTTCTGCTTGATCGGCGTGATGCACGCGAAGAGAGTCTCGGCATCCATGAACTTGGGCCATAACGCCCCTAATGCGTATCCCTTGAGTTGATCGTCGGGGTCCTCTCCGCAACGCCCTTCGGCAAGCGGACGCAATCGCTTTAGCGTGTCATCATCGCCGATGCTCGTCGCCGCAGCGGCAGCCTGTGCGCGAAGGTGGACGTCGTCGTTTTCATCGAGTGCCACATCGGCCAGCAAAGTTTGGAGCGTCCTCACCTCACATGCAGCGGCAATGTTCATCGCAGCTCGTCGAACCATGAAATACGCGCCACGGTCGGCTATGCGCGGTCCGAGTTGTTCGTGAAGGCGAGGGTGCTTCAGTCGCACGTAGCTTTCGCGAACAAGATCGATCATCTCCCGCGCGTCGATGCGCTGGAAGAGGGCTTCGACAAGCGCTCCTTTTTCTGCGTCCCCCGCCATGGCCATATCGCTGCGCATGAGTACCAGCGGGTCCGACTTCAAGATAGCTCGACGGAACCCCTCGTCAATGCTCGCCACCCAGGCCGCAACCTCATGTAAACCGGGGACGATTCTGCCCCCAATCGAAAGCACGTGCATGAGACCATCGACATCGAGCTTTCGCGCATGTAGGAAGCGCGCTGTCAAGAACTCCGCATAGGTCTGGTGGGCAATCCCCATGCGTTCCGGGCCACGACCACTGAAAAGGCTCGTGCAGAGCGTCTCGTGGATGATCGCCCTATCAACGTGATGGTGGATTTCTTCGGTCCCACCAGCGAGATCGTCAGCGTAGAGAGCATCTGCAGGGACATCACCGAGGTTTGGCGCCATTTGGATGGCGACCTTTTGACCAAGCGTACATGCCGCTGCAATACGTGTCGCAACGGCGAGACGTGCCGTGCTGCGCGGGGCATCCGCGCGACGCGTCTTGCTCGACTCTTCCGCGAGGATCCGACAGCCTTCGCTGTAAAGGTCCCATCGTCTATTTAGCAAACCACGATGTGGTTGGTAGGCGCGCAAGAGAAACCGCAACGTAATCGGTTTGATCGCGAGCGACACGGCCTCTCGTCGGATGACCTCGTCGACGAATCTCCGCGCGTCTTCGCCTGCTGCTATTTCGACGTCTTTTCTACGAAGTGGCGCGAGCTCGAAGACGCGGACCAACGTCTCCGATTGCCACAGCTTGCGTAGCTCATCCTCAAGAAAGGGTGGTAGCTCCGCAGTTCGGCAAGCAATACGCAACCACAGATTCTTGATATGGCCTTCGCGCAGCTTGCCTACCAGTTGACGCGCGAAATCCTTCTCGGCGCATTCATCGAGACTATCGATGAACAGGCGGAGCCGACAAGCCCCCTTTATCCATTCCTGGAACGCTGGATGCTGGAATATGTCGGTCTGTGGATTTCGATGGAAGCGGAGATCTGTGAGCAACACCCGCTCAACGAACTGCCGATCTGTTGGTTTCTCGCTGCCGAGCTGCTCAATGACGTGCGACTTGCCCATGCCCGGCTCGCCGACGAGCAGCAAACATGGGATATTGCGGATTTCTTCGAAGCTTGCCGCATCGGTGATCCTTGTTCGACCCTGCTGCTCGGGATCGAGAAGAAACCCGTGTGCGTCGAACACCAACCGCCCCTCACGCGGACACCAAAATCGCTTCCATGCGTGCGTTTCACTGGGTTTCGGCATGATGCTTCGCTGCGACGCAGATGTTTGTCCCGACTTTTCGCTGACGAACGGACCATACCGCAGACGCTCGCATTTGTGTTCTGAAATCGGAACCTCGGCCTTTCTTGACCTCCTTCGGCGTGACCCGAAATTGCCGACGGTCGGGGAGAACGGCGTCGACGTGCTCGAACGGGTTAGGTTCCCGCGTGTCAGGGCCAGCGGAGCAATTGCACAATCAAGTTCTGCAATTCTCTGTCGGGTGCCGGCCACCCTTCGGGCCACCGACCTAAGACATAAGTGGCATGGGCGATTTCTGGTGAGTGATCACGCGACGTGTCGATCTCCTCGTTTGGAAGCAAGAAATCCAGCCTCGGAGGGCCAGCGGATGGGCGCCCAGCCATCGCTCTGGGCATGGTCACCTCGACATAGCCCACTGTTGCCGCCGTAAATTCCAAAAGATTCGATGATGGTTGGCGAGGTGCAACGATTTCGATTCGAACTCTTCCGACAGCCATGGCCGAGCCTATACCCCCGCTTTCGTTCCTACGCAACATCTGGGTGCGTAATTTTTGACGCACCGGCCCAGGCGGACGAGCTTCGCCGGTTCACCCGGCGGCGTGCCGACGCAGGGACAGTCGATAAGCCTTTTCTTTCGCTCTAATGTGGTGGCCGAGAACCATTCGCTGATGGGCGGTGAGGTCACCCGCCGCGATGATGGCGCGTTGCTTCTCCGCCCAACCCAATTCGTAGCTACGGGGTAGGAGAGCGGGATACTCGAGCTCCCACTTAGCGAGGTGTTCCAAATCGAGCAAAAGGTCAATGCTCGTTGTGAAGGGTTTGATTAGCTTGTTCCACATCTCCTCCGAAACAAGTTCCAGCGTTGGTCCGCACGTCGAGCCGATTCGCCAAACCTCTTTCGGCTCGGTCTGCTTCTCCATGACCCAAACGTACCGGAGGTTTTCGCCGCACCGTTGGCATTGTTCGTCGCCGCGGCGACGGAGCACGTCGATGTGGGTCAAGATCCACGGCCCCATAGCGGCCATCGCTCGGATTGTCAGCATTTCCAGAGCGTACTCGAACCGCACGTCCAAGTGAAGGGCGAGAAAAAAGAGCCCGCTCCCGTTCACAAGCGCGGGGGCGGGCTCTTCGGCTATTGGCGAGGCGGTCTTGTCCCTTCAGGGCCCCGGGATTCCGATACTGAAGCTACTCCTCGTCAGGCTCATCGATCTCAATTTCATCGATTGAGCACCCAATATTCTTTGCAAGCAGTTTGCGCAGGCGATCGACTCGATCCTGATCCTCTTCGCTAAAGAAGAGACCTTGATCGACGAGATTCGATACGTCCTTGGTGCCCTCCATTAAGCTTTCGATTAGCAAAAGACCCGCAGCACCTGCATGTGCTGGAACCTCCCGATCCCAGTAGACCGAGAAATATCTCACTGTCATCTTCGGCTGTGAATCGGGCCGGAAGTCGCCTTCCAAATCGACGCCATCTCGTCGCGCTCGTGCAAGACCCGCAATCAGGTATCTGTCGAGAGGACTCTTGGACCGAATCGTGCCTACCATCCCGATTCGATCGTCTCTGCGCAATGTTCGGTTCGTCTTGAAAACGTCGTCCCCGTCCCGCCCTGAGTACATGAGGACTTCCAATTTCCGTAGGTCTTCCATCGAAAGAGCAAGGAGCGCTTCGCGGAGAGCTTTGTCGTGCGGCGGCGGTGACACAATGTCCTCGATCATCTGTCGCGACAATTCTCCAAACATACCGCCCCCATGATTACGAGGGTTGTTGTCGTGCTCCTCGTTGCGCATCTTTGCCAGCTCGATGATGCGCAAGAGGATGGCCTCGAAACGGCCTGGCTGACGGCGCTGGTTCCGAACATGCCGGGCTGCGGTCTGCCAAGACTCGCCCGTCTTCTCCATTCGTTCACGAACAAGCTTTTTGAAATTGCTGGGCATGGGCATCTTCCCATCTACCACGTGCATCGCAGCCCCCCCTGTCGACGCTCGCGGTGAAGAAGACGCACCTATCCCCGCTCTGAGGTCATCCCTCTTCACCCCGCGCCGAGGGTCCTGGAGGGCGGACCGAGGCGGGGTAATGCCGGAGTGGCGGCGGCGGGAAGTATTAGCATCGATTTGCCGAAGTCAACCCCAGGGGCATCGGTCGGATATGACGCAATGACGCACGCCCGTCCGAATATGGTGCGGCGTGCCAACCGTTCGGATCGGTCCGAACGGTTGGGCGAAATATCGAACTTAGTTCGAAGCGACTGCAAAAGTACAGGTGGCTTCCGGTATCGATACCGGGATTCCGAGTTTTGAGCGAGCCGCTTCGAACGGCCCTTCGTTCAACGCGCTTTTGTGCCTCCGCACCACTGAGGCTCGGAGCGAGGCGTGTCCAGATTCGGTGCTGGCCTCGGGCGGCTTGGTGCATGGGTCTGAAGCGCCGTTACAATTTGGACTCCGGCGGCCACGAGATGCACGGCCGCCGAAACCGGCATTGTGAAGCACATCGCCACGAGGACAGTGGTCCTGGGGTGATGTCCCTCGATGCGTGGTGCTTTTGCGTTTCTCGATCTTTGATGCGTTGCCATTTGGCATGACCTCCTGCACGGGATGATGTCCGTGGGCACCTGGAGTCATGCTGCAAGCGAGTCGCCTTCCGAGACGATTCGGAAAAAATAATTGGGAGCAGGATGGAGTTGCGACGACTTCGTGCATCAAACGCAACGCGTTATTCGACGCGACGCTTCACGACGATGATGGACACGATGCCGAGCCGGACGTCGAGTTGAGGGGACGGTGGTTGCGCCCATCGTTCGTGTGCTTAGGCTCTGCCCCAAAGTATGGTGGTGTCACAAATGAGCAGCAAATACGATATCGAAGGCGCGAAAAAGATCCTTAGACCAACCGAACCGGCCACTCCAGGCACTTCATCCCAGATCCATGCGGCAATCGACGAACTATTCGATGCACTGGCAGAAGCCATCAAGGTCAAGGGGTGGCAGGTCTACCCAGGCGTCGACTACGAACCCGCAAGCTTGAGGATCAGTACCGGCGATGGCTTCATGGTGGTGCGTCGAGACAACGACGGGACGCTGAGCATCACCAACGGAAACGCGACAACTCGACTCGACGGCGCTGTCTTGCAGCAACTCCGTTTTGACTGGCGCGCCGACAAGATCGTGGGTCCCTATGGCGCGGATGCACTTCACGTCCTGGTGCACGAGATCGTTAGGATCAGGAGCACCTGGTCCAAGTAGCCGAAAGCCCGGCCCATTCGCCCTTCCAAGGCGGTGGGACCGGGCTTCTTGCTTTTGGAGCGTTGGTTCACCGAATGGGCGAAACTGGCAGTTCCGGCGGCTTCACCATCTCGCGATCCATGCCTTGTCGTGGGAGATGACAGTGAACGGGAGGCCGTCGCGACGAGACAATCCGAGTGCTTGCGCCTCCTGCGTGAGCGCGGTTGCCCACTCATCGGCTGCATCTTTGTCGTCTGTCGCCAACGCGAAGTACCCCAAAGGCGGTGGGATCGGGCTTCTTACTTTCGCCGTTTTCAGATGGGACGCGAATGCTATCCCAAACGGGTTACTTCGATCGCTGCGTCGTGAAATCTGGATAACGTGCGCATTGCGTAGCTTTGGGATTGATCCCCCCACCTGGTCGGCTTATGCGGTCGGAATGTCGAAGAAGCCGCCAATATTTTCGCCCAACAGCCTAGAGAAAATAGCCAAAAACGTAGCCGAAAAATCGCGACGGGCGCCTGCTCCGAAGCCGACAGGCACCACGGAATTGCATTCCGTGGCCGAAGGTTACAAGAGGAAGCTGGTTAAGGAAGCGCTCGAAAAGGAAGCGCTCGAAAAGGAAGCGCTCGAAAAGGAAGCGCTCGAAAAGGAAGCGCTCGAAAAACGCGCAAAATTCAACGAAAAAGTCGTCGAAGAGGCTTTCAAGAAATCAGGAGGCCGCTGCCAATGCCGTCGAAAGGAGTGTGACGTGAAGCATCGCGGGCAATGCCCGAAAAAAGATCTCAAGTGGGGAGATCGTGGAACGTCGGATAATCCGAATGCCTGGCAGGCGCACCACCGGCATGCGGAGGGGAAAGGCGGGGCTGATACTGTATCGAACTGCGAGATCCTGTGCGTACCGTGTCACAAGAGCACGGACAGCTATGGTGGTTGAGCGCTGCCGCCGGACATGACGCACCGCGCTCACGTTGCCGCATAGTCGACACGATACACGCGGCGCTGCTCTGACCCTCGACGCGGAGAATTCCGACGCTCGGAAGCTCTTCGACGAAAGCAATTGGACTCGGATCCACAGGCCGGTTGCCAGATGATCGGCGTTTGCGAATTGGATTTACTGGTGCAGTGAGCTGCACGGGTTTCGCGGGGGACCAGCCGGGGGATTTACGAGCGCGCCGAACTTTCGGCGTGGGCGTTCGGGGCCGAACGGCTGGACGTTGGGGCGAACAGTGGCGGCGAGCCGGTGACGACCGCCGGCTTTTTCGACTGTGTCGACTTCGATGTGCCGAGCTTCGGAGGACTTGGGCATTGGCAGGTGAAACCGGCCTCGGGCAAATCGACGATTCCGAACGTCAGCGTCCAACCCGCACCTTATTTCTTGGCTCGATAGGTCGATCGAGCAAAAAATGTCTGGCAAAATCGGCGGCGACTGCGGCAGCGTACGGATGCCATTCGTCGCGCTTTGTTTCATTGGCCTCGTCGCAAATTGCGCGAATGGGCAAGTGCCTGACCAGGTCAGAACTTTGCAAAACTGCGCGGCTAAACCCGTGCCCCTCCATTTCCACTGCCAGGACTTTTCTATGCGCTGAGCGCAGGGCCCTGTGAGCTTCCGCGTCAGCGATAACGCGTTCACTCGATGCGATAATACCATAATGAAGCCGGGGGAAATTTTTTCGACCGTCAGGTCGAGCAATTTTCAGATCCGGTGTCCATTCCGATATGGAACTCGCGACATTGAACAGCATTGAATCCGAGTGAATTAGCTCAGGCTCCGGCAAAATGCCGTTCGGTGTCACTTTGCCTCGTTCGTCATAGTAAACACTCCTTCCGACGATAACATCACCCAGCAACACGCTCTTGTCGACGGAGCCAGCTATCCCCACAAGAAGCGCACCCTTGGGGGACCAATGATGGATCGTGTCATTGGTCAGAAGTGCAGCATCAACATTGGCCATATCGGGGGCTTGTGCGACGATAATTTCGTAAAATTCACTGTTCTGCAACAACAAACGCCCACGCCAATACACGCGTGCCCCTTTTCGCACGCGATGACCGTCACCGAGACCGAACGCCGCGCATACAGCCCTGCGTTCGACTTCGATTGCAGTTAGGATCGCAAAATCTACTTCGCAATCTTCTCTGGTGACAGATTGAACGTTACGTGCTGATGACCCACTGTCGCGACGACCGCGATCAATTGCGAACGGTTGAGGAGACGGTTCGTCATGGTTGTCGTCTTCGCCATTGATTTCATTAGCGAATACCGTCCTCAAAAGGGTGTTACCGCGCGCATCGTCCAGCGCTCGTTGAACAGCTCTATGCGGGAGGGAAGTTCGCGCAGCAATTTCGGCAATCGCATTGTTCGCAAGCGCCCAAGATACTCGATGATCGAAGAGGTCACCGATCTGTGGGTCGGCATCATCATCAACTGATAGCTCATCGACAAAAATATTGCGCAGTATGCTGTTGGCCCTAGATACCTCGAGCCGTTCCTGCACTGCTTTTGCACTAAGGTTTGTCCGACGCGCTAACTCCGTTACGACATCATTGACGAGGGCCCAAGATACACGGCGGTCAAGAATATCGTTCGTATCATCCTCTTCTTGTTGGTCGTTGGTCTCCTCAATGTCGAGTTCCGCCGAAAAAATGTTTTTGAGCAAGGTATTGCCCCGCGCTCCATTCAACCGACGATTCACCGCTCTTGTGCTGAGCCCGGTACATTTGGCAATTTCTTCAGTCGCATTGTTTGCGTGCGCCCACGATACTCGATGCTCAAATAAGTTGAGCACCGTATCGCGCTCGGTCCCTTCGTTTTGGGCGAGTTCATTGGTAAAAAGCTTTTTCAGGATGGTATTTCCATGCGCGCCATTAAGTCTTCGCCTAACGGCTCGTTGACTCAGATTCGTCCTCTTGACGATCTCGTCGACGGCATCATTAGCCTGAGCCCACGAAACTCTACGCTCAAACAAATCGCAATTATCATCGGCTTCTTCTGTGCGAGCCTCACCACTAGCATTAGACGATTGCAATGCGACATTGCGTAGACGAGTTCGGCCATGAACAGTTTCCAAATTGGAGCGCACGTGCTGTACATCGCACCCAAATGCTTCAGCAATCGCGTTGTATAGGTCATAATCGCGCGCTTGGGCGACGGACAATTCATTAAGGCGCTGACGCTGCGCTTCCGCACTGGCTTCTCTGTCAGATCTACCTGGCCAATGTGCGGCAAACGCGTTGTCAACTTTCATTCGACCTTCACTATCGTGCAAAATCATTCGGACAAGGCAAATGTCGAGATTTGTAACTTGCGCAATTTTTTCTGCCAAATTGACGTTTCGTGCGCTCGCAACTGTATACCAGCTCAGCTCTGTTGCTAGATCCGGCCACTCGTCTACGAAAACACTCCTAATCAATGTGTGGCCATTTGCAGACGCAATCCGTGCCTTTACTTCCCGAATCGACAGTGACACCGTCTGGGCAATTCCCTCAAGCGTCTTTTCGTCACATTCACGAGCTTGCGCAACAGAATAGTCACCGATGAGTCCGATGCTTACCATTTGTACATTTCCAAACAGGACCGCGTCTGTCCGGTCCGTATGTTACCGCGTCAATACTGCCGCTGGCAAGCTCACACTGACTGGTGGCAGTTTTTTCCTGGCTGACACCCAAGGAAATGCAATTGACAGCACATGTGTGCGCCACAGCTACGACGGTAAGCGGTGAGTGCCATGCCGATTTCATCGAGCACCAAAGGTCGGGGCTTGCATAACGCCGCAGCCTTCCGCGAGTGTATGGATCGGTTCATGCAACGGTGGCTATCCAATAGGGAAACATTGAATCGCCTGCCTGTACGGCACGAAAGCTGGACTTATTGAGGCATCGGATTGCGCGCCTGTCCCTCACTCCGTACACCACACCCCCATCGGACCATAACTCAACCGAAACCGCGGCGACACGCACAACTTTGAACACCATGGCTGTTCCGTGCACCCGAACGAGCCTGGTGGCACGGCATAGGCACATCCCACCGCAACACATGCCCACGCAAGGCCATTCGACCGATCACCACCAAATACATTCGGAGCCGCTACGACGCATGAGCCAAGCACGTACACGTACCCAGCCGGGCAATTCGTGATTGCAGGACAAACACCATTGTGTCGCGCGCTTCCATCGACGCACGGCGGAGCGCATTGCCCCGTCCCTGTATCCGCAACAAACCCATTGACGCATTGACTCAGCTGCAGCGGCAGCTTGCCCTGTGACGGATCCCATGGCTCGGCATCCACCAAATAGGCCGAAACGATATTCATTTCCAGCGTCTTTTCATGCACCCACGCATACCCGCCGTCGCCCCATGATTCGCCCCAACTATTGTGCAGCAAAAAGTATGTACCAGACGGACGAACTCGATATCCGGCAATCAACATCGCGTGCGATCCCAACGTGTCGTAAGACTCGAAATGAGCAATAACCGAGCGCAACCCGTCGTGCTCGGGAATGATTCGCTCCGAATCAAAAGCCGCATTAGCGACATTCATTGAAATCCAGATATCCTGCCCCTGTGCCAACGCTCGTATAAGCGAGATTCGACCGTGGTTGATGTGCGTGATATTCGTAAACCGAGCAATCGGATTGGCATCGGCGTGCGCGAGTTCCCCCGAATCGACGTCACGCCCGCAATGCTCCGCCGGCATTCGGCACGAACAATCGGCGCCACAATAGGGCATGCATTGCGATTTCTGCACCCAACTGCATGCAATCAATTGATTAAAAACCGTGTACGGCCAATTGGCTTCGGACGTAAGCTCTCGATTGCGATTTTTATCAACCGCCATCGCCATGGAAGGCTCGTGGTATCGCGCCCAAACGTGCATTGCCGACACGGCCACACGATTACCACCACGCCGCGCAAGAGCGTGATCGATTGCGCTGGCAAACGACAATGCCGAACATGCGCCCACTACGCCCTGATTCCGCATTGGCCCCTCGGTTCCGTCCTCGCGATGGTCGACAACAGCAGGCAACTCGGCCGCTCCGGCATGTTCCGGACTAAAAACATGATCCGGAAGCAATGGCCGCGCGGCGGACGGAATTTTAGCATAAGCCGGCGACGGACAATCCAACGGAATTTGTTGCGCTCCGACCTGGACAAACCCGCACCCCGGACGCGGAGGCAATGGCTGCACGTGGGGCGGAGGTCCGGGATTCGCCGAAGAAACAGGCGTTAGCGCCATTGACGGCGTGACGAGCGGCGGGTTGGTGAATTAACATAATTCGTCGAAAGATTTCAGATGGTTTGTCGGGTGAGGTTGCCAGGCAAGGGCGCCGAGGGTTGTTCAATGAGAACCAGTCCAATAGTAAAAAAGGCCATCTCTGCACATGGCGCAGGTATTCAGGTCGCGGTTGTGGCCATGTTGATGCCCACCGACCCAGGTTGGCTTCCACCACACAGGTGGATTTCCGGGGCCCCAGTCGCCCTTGCCGTCCAGCCATTGATGTTCGGCTACCGGTCGTAAATGCTCCTCGTTTGAGACCTTGACGAGCAGCGCCTCACAGTCTTTGCGAGGCATCGTCGCCCGGAGGTAATATTCCCAATCGGGGAACATGTCGACGTCCTACTCGTGAATGTCGCCAGCGCTTGCGGGAAGTGCCCCACCGAATTTCTTGTGGTTGTCACCGCTTCCCTTGCAGTTGGGCGTGAGCCCAAGGATGAGGCTCAAGAACGGCAGCATCATCAAGACGTTGCCCTTTCTGCGGCCTGAAAAATCGTTCAAATGTATGTCCTCCTCTTTACTGCTGTTTGAGGGCACGCTCTCGGATTGAATCAGATTCTTCGGACTTTGACCACACCTATGACGGCCACATCAGCTCGGCATTATCAGGGGTGCGTTTTTCCCTCCCACCCCCGTTTGCCCCTACCACATCCCCGGGCTGCCTTCGCCGCGCATCGCAACGTGGCTGGAATGGTCGGAAAGCAGATGACCCGACCATTTAGAGAAGTGCAGCTCATCGGGGAACCCCGAACGTTCATTGACATTCATTACAAGAAAGGCGACGGCAGCCGAGCTCGCTTTCGCAAAGATGCTGAAGTCCAAACCCTGGACGCAGTGAAAGCGGAAGAACAGCAATTCGCAAAA
>WBZU01000837.1_pt1 | contig 24982 bp, 21 predicted proteins | sample 5204311 | NCBI WGS metagenome assembly WBZU01 (sample SAMN12344359, study PRJNA552823) | activated sludge metagenome | biome: Activated sludge suspended growth; feature: Nitrification reactor; material: Wastewater; isolation source: activated sludge from nitrification reactor of wastewater...
GAAGGTCGATGCGCTCAAGCTCGTCAAGGGGCGCGCCGTCTTTGCCGACGACATGGAGATGCCCGGCATGCTCCACGGCGGGTTGCTCACCAGCCCGCATGCCCACGCTCGCATCGTGCGCATCGACAAGCGCAAGGCGCTGGCGCTGCCCGGCGTGCACGCAGTCCTCACCCATGAGGACGTGGAACGCGTTCTCTACGCGTCCGGCGGGCAGAGCTATCCCAACCCGCCGCCCTACGACCAGGTGAGCCTGGACAACAAGGTGCGTCACGTGGGCGATCGCGTGGCCGTCGTCGCGGCCGAGACGCCCGAGATTCTCCAGCGGGCCCTGGAACTGATCGAAGTCGAGTATGAGGTGCTGCTCGCTGTCCTCGACCCGGTCGAAGCCATGCAGCCGGGCGCGCCGGTCATCCACGACGAGCCCGATGCCGTGAAGATCCACGATGCCGGGCGCAACCTGTGCCATCACCTCTACGTCAACCACGGCGATGTCGAGATGGCCCTGGCCGGCGCTACCCACATCTACGAAAGCGAGTACAGCGTCCACCAGGTGCAGCAGGCCAGCATCGAGCCACACATCGTGCTGAGTTGGTGGGACGAGGACGACCGCCTGGTGATCCGTACGAGCACGCAGGTGCCCTTCCACGTGCGGCGCATGGTCGCACCGCTGCTGGGCCTGCCCCCGCGCAAGATCCGCGTCGTCAAGCCGCGCATCGGCGGCGGCTTTGGCGGCAAGCAGGAGATGCTCATCGAGGACCTGTGCGCGCACCTGACCATCGCCACGGGCCGTCCCGTGCGCTTCGAGTACACGCGCGCCCAGGAGTTCACCAGTTCCCGCTCGCGCCACCCGCAGATCCTGCGCTACCGCAGCGGCGTCGACGCCAGCGGCAAGCTTGTCGGCATGGACCTGACCGTCGTGGCCGATACGGGCGCGTACGGCACCCACGGCCTCACCGTGCAGATGGTGACCGGCTTCCGCGGCCTCAGCACCTACTGGTTGCCCAATGCGCGCTTCAACTGCGATGTCGTCTATACCAACAAGCCCACGCCGGGCGCCTTCCGCGGTTACGGCGCGCCGCAGGCGCTCTTCGGGCTGGAACAGCACATGGAGGAATTCGCTGAGCAGTTGGGCATGGACCCGCTCGAATTCAAGCGGCTGAACTGGATCAAGGTCGGCCAGGAGTTGCCGCTGGCCAAGGCCATGGGCGAAGGGCGCGAAGGCTTTGCGCAGACCGTGCGCTCCAACGGGCTGGAGGAGTGCGTGACCGCGGGCAAGCAGGCTGTCGGCTGGGATCGGCGCTTCGACCCGGCATGGAAGGTCGACCCGGTGCGGCCGTACATTCGCCGCGGCATTGGCCTGGCCATCTGCATGCACGGCACGGGCATCGCCGGGCTGGACATGGGCGCGGCCTCCATCAAGCTTAACGACGACGGCAGCTTCAACCTGCTCGTCGGCGCCACGGACCTGGGCACAGGCTCCGACACGGTGCTGGCGCAGATCGCGGCCGAAACGCTGGGCGTGCCGCTGGAGCAGATCATCGTCTATTCCAGCGACACCGATTTTACCCCCTTCGACACCGGCGCCTACGCATCGAGCACGACCTACATCTCGGGCGGCGCCGTACTCAAAGCGGCCGAAGAGGTGCGCGAGCAGATCGTGCGCCATGCCGCCAATCATCTGCTCACTGGAATGGAGGCCGACCGGCTGTGGCTGGAAGATGGCGCGGTCGTGGCGCCCGATGGCCGCCGCGTCAGCCTGGAGACGGTGGCGCTGCACTCGCTACACCAGGCCGACCAGCACCAGATCATGGCCACGGCCTCGCACATGAGCTACATCAGCCCGCCGCCCTTTGCCGCCCAGTTCGCCGCCGTGGAAGTGGACACGCAGACGGGCCAGGTGACCTGCACCGATCTCGTCATGGCCGTCGACTGCGGCATCGCCATCAACCCCGTCACGGCGACGGGGCAGGTGGAAGGGGGCATGGTGCAGGCGCTGGGCTATGCGCTCTGCGAGGAGATGGTCTACGACGACGCCGGCCGGCTGCTCAACCCGCGCCTGGGCGACTATCGCATCTTTGCTGCCGACGAGGTGCCCGCGCTCAAGGCAATTCTCGTGCAGACCTACGAGCCGAGCGGCCCGTACGGGGCCAAGGCCGTGGCCGAGATTCCCATGGACGGCGTGGCGCCGGCAGTTGCCAGCGCAATTCGAGACGCGACGGGCCTGCGCCTTCGCCAACTGCCCTTTACGCCGGAACGGGTGTGGGAGGCGCTCACCGGTTGAACCGGCGGGCATGATGATCTGAACGCAGAGGTACCTTGCCAGGCAGCGCGTCCATGACGACATCGAATCTGCTGTATACAATCATGTTGAGCGCGGCCGCCGCCATCTCCGCCGGCGTTGTCGCCATGCTCTGGCCGCGCCGCGGGGTCGCAGGTGCGCGGCCGGTCATGATCTTCATGGCGGCGCTGACCTGGTGGAGCGCTACGTACGCCATCTTTTGGCTGGGTGTACCGGCGCCGACGCCATTCTTCTGGCTTGATCTGACCTACGTGGGCGTCGTCATCGTCCCGGCGGCGCTGCTGGCGTTCAGTCTGGAGTTCACCGGCAGCGGCGATCGACTCACGACACGCGTGCGCTGGTTCCTGGCGATCGAGCCGGTCATGACCCTGTTGCTGCTCTGGACGGACCCGTGGCATGGCCTGTTCTTTGGAGCGCAGCGCACTGCCACTTCCGGTGCGATTCTGACCGGCGGCCCGGCCTTCTGGTTCAATATCTTCTATTCCTACACAGTGATTTTGATTGCGTGCGTGGTGCTGGTGCGCGCGTTTCTGCACTCGCCAGTCTTGTATCAGCGACAGGCGTTGCTGGTCATTGTTGCCGTCCTGATTCCGTGGGTGAGCAACATCATTAGCCTGGGCGGCATGAGCCCCTTTCCTGGCCTCGACCTGACGCCGCTGGCGTTTACGGGCAGCGGCATTTTGCTCGCCGTGGCTCTGACCCGATTCCACTTCCTGGACATTGCGCCGGTTGCGCGTGATTTGCTCGTCGAGAATATGAGCGATGGCGTGCTTGTCCTCGATAACCGGGAGCGGATCGTCGACGTCAACCCGGCCATGCAGCGAGTGCTGGCGCCGCATCTCGCCGATCCCATCGGCAAGCCGTTGGCGTTGCTGGACGAAGCATGGCCGGCTTTGCCCGCCTTCTTTGCGAGCGGGTTTGACCGTGAGGATGACGCGCCCGGCCCGGGCGACGCAGCCCGCTTCGTCGATTTGCAGCAGTTGCCCATTGCAGACCGGCGCGGCCAGCGCCGCGGGACGCTGATCATCGTGCGCGACGCCACCGCGCGCAAATTGATGCAGGATGAGCGCGAACGGCTTTTCGCCGGGATGCAGGATGCGCTGGCCCAGGTAAAGACGCTGCGCGGCCTGTTGCACTCCTGCGCACAGTGCAAAAAGGTGCGCGATGAACAGGGCGCCTGGCTTCCGCTCGATGTGTATGTGCGCACGCACACCGACGCCGAGTTCAGCCACGGCCTCTGCCCTGACTGCATGCGCGAGCTGTACCCCGACCTCTACGTGCTGCGCGAGGAACAGAAGGTCGCCATTCTGGCCTTCCTCGGTGCGCGGGATGGCAGCCACCTGGATCAATTGAGCGATGCCATCGGCATGTCAAAGTCCTCCATGCTCCGGCGGCTTGAGAGCCTGATCCTCGAAGGGCGCGTGACCGAAGCGGATGAGGATGGCGTACCCACCTTCCGCGCCGCGCCCGCCGGAGACTGAATCAGGCAACCTACCCTGGCCTGTTGTCACCGGGCAGGCAGGACGCATGCCACTGGCAGCGTTATCGAGGTGCCGTTACACTGAACCGGTGTGCCACGCAAGGCACATCGGGAGAATTGGGCTGAACGATACGATGGTGCAGCAACGCAGGCAACAACCGAGGCAAATCGATCGCCACTGGCGCTGGGTTGTGCTGCTCTGCGCGCTTGGCTTGCTCCTGATGCGCGTGGAGCCGCTGCATGCGCAAAGCGGTGTGCCGGTAGAAGTTCCGCCCTTTGCGCCGCCATCGCCGGCGCGCTTCGAGCGGCTGGGGCTGGAGGATGGGCTGTCACAAAATGCCGTGCTCGCCATGTTGCAGGACCGGCAGGGCTTTCTGTGGTTTGGCACGCAGGATGGGCTCAATCGCTACGACGGCTATAGCTTCGTTATCTTCAAGAACGATCCCGACGACGCCAACAGCCTCAGCCTCAACTCGATCCTGGCCCTGCATGAGGATGATGACGGCACGCTGTGGCTCGGCACGTGGGGCGGCGGGCTCAATCACTTCGACCCGCACAGCAACCTGTGGGTGCGCTATCGCCGCGACGACGCCGACCCGTCCAGCCTGTGTGGCAATACGGTAACGACCCTGCTGGACGACGGCGCCGGCAGGCTGTGGGTCGGCACGAACGAGGGTGGGCTCTGTGCCCTTGACCGCAGCACCGGCACCTTCACGACGTTTCGCAATGACCCGGCCAACCCGGCCTCCATCAGCAGCAATGCGGTTGCCACGCTCCTCCTCAACAAGGACGGCACGCTGTGGGTCGCAACGGGTGGCTTTGGCACGCCGGGCGCCGGGCTCGATCGCTTCGACCCAAGCCGCGGCACCTTCACCCATTTCCAGCATGATCCTCTCGACGAGAACAGCCTGAGCAGCAACACGATCTCGGCGCTCCTGCCCAATTCCGACGGCACGCTGTGGGTCGGCACCGGCGGCTTCAGCTTGCCCGGCGCCGGACTCAATCACTTCGATCCGGTCACCGGCCGCGTCGTGCGCTATACAAATGACCCGGCGGACGACAGGAGCCTGGCGAGCGACGACGTCATTGCCTTGTATCGCGACGATGCCGGCGCGATCTGGATCGGCACGTGGGGGGGCGGCGTCGACCGGCTGGAGGAGCGTGGCGGCGCGTACCACTTCATCCACCATCGCCACGATCCCTTTCGCACAAGCAGCCTGAGTGCCGACATCGTCTGGTCGATGCTGGAGGATCGCTCGGGCGTCTACTGGTTCGGCACCATCAACGGTGGCATCAGCAAGATCAACCCGCAGGTGCAGCGTTTCGGTCTTTTCCGTCACCATCCGGAGGAGATCAACAGCCTGGGTTTCGATGTCGTCGGCTCATTCTACGAAGATCGCGACGGCGGGCTGTGGATTGGCACGTGGGGCGGTGGGCTGGATTACTTTGACCGTGCCACGGGCGTGTTCACGCACTACCGCAGCGATCCAACCGACCCGAATGCGCTGGGCAACGATACCATCAGCGCCATCCATGAGGATGACCAGGGCTTCATCTGGCTGGGCTCCTTCGACGGGCTCTTCAAGCTCGACCGCACGACCGGGGAGTTCACGCACTTTGGCAGCGACCCCGCGGACCCGCGCACGTTGGTCAACAACAGTGTCTACCGCATCGCCCCGGCCGGCGATGGCCGGCTGTGGCTGGGTACGCTCGGCGGCCTCGACCTTTTCGACCCAGTGGCGGAGAAGTTTACCCACTTTCTGCATGATGACGCCGACCCCGACAGCCTGCCCGACAACCAGGTGACCGAACTCTACCGCGCGCGCGATGGCGTGCTCTGGCTGGGTACGTGGCATGGCGGCCTGGCCTACCTCGACCCCACGGCGTGGGCTGCGGGCGAGGCGCGCTTCGTCACCTACCGCAACGACCCGGCCGACCCGTCCAGCCTGAGCGACAACTCGGTCTGGGCGATCCACGAGGATCACACGGGCGCGCTGTGGGTTGGCACGCAGGTCGGCCTCAACCGGCTGGATGGCGGCGGCCGCACCTTCACGCGCTATCGTGAAAAGGAGGGACTGCCCAACAATGCCGTGCTCTGCATCGAGGAAGACCAGCGCGGCTATCTCTGGATTGCCACCAATAACGGGCTGGCTCATTTCAACACGGTCCTGCCTACCTTTCGCAACTTCGACGAACGGGACGGCTTGCAGAGCAACGAATTCAACTCGGGTGCATGTCTGCGCTCGCGCAATGGCGAACTCTTTTTTGGCGGCGTGCACGGCTTCAACGTCTTTCGGCCGAGTGACATCCAGCGCAACCCGGCGCCGCCGCCCGTCGTGATCACCAGCTTCAGCATCTTCAACCAGCCGGTCTCGGTGGATCTCACGGGCAGGACGCCCATCGACCTGACCTACGACGAGAGTTTTATCGCTTTTGAGTTCGCTGCGCTGGATTATCACGCGCCGCAGAAAAACCGTTATGCCTACAAGCTCGAGGGCTTTGACGAAGGCTGGGTCGATGCCGGCAGCCGACGGTACGCCAGCTACACCAACCTGACCGGCGGCGAGTATCTCTTCCGCGTGCGAGGCTCCAACAACGACGGCACCTGGAATGAGGCCGGCGTGACGATTCACTTGCGCGTCACGCCACCTGTCTGGCAGACGATCTGGTTCCGCAGCGGTGTCGTCTTCCTGATGATGGCGCTGCTGGCCGGTGGCATCGGCTGGCGGGTGCACAACATCCGCGTCCAGAACCGGCGGCTGGAACGCAAGGTGGCGGAGCAGACCGCCGAACTGCGCCGCGAGATCGAGCAGCGCGAGCAAGTCGAGGCCGCGCTGGCCCAGAAGGCCGCAGACGAGGCCGTTGCGGCCGAGCGCACGCGCCTGGCCCGCGACCTGCATGATGCCGTAACGCAGACGCTCTTCTCCGCCAGCCTCACCGCCGAGGTGCTGCCCGACCTGTGGGAGGCCGACCCGGACGATGGCCGCCGCACCACCGAGGAGTTGCGCCAGTTGACGCGCGGCGCGCTGGCAGAGATGCGCACGCTGCTCCTCGAACTGCGGCCCAGCGCTGTGACGCAGGCGCGCCTCGACGACCTGATACGCCAGCTCATCGAAGCCACCGTCGGCCGCGGGCGGATGAGCGTCCAGTTTGCCGCCGATGGCCAGCGCCCGCTGCCCGACGACGTGAAGATCGCGCTCTATCGCATCGCGCAGGAGGCGCTCAACAATGTCGTAAAATATGCCAAGGCGAGCACGGTCAGCGTGGATTTGCGCGAGCAGCCCATGGGCGTGCGGCTGAGCATCAGCGACGACGGCGTCGGTTTCGACCCGGCGACCGTGGGGCCGGGGCACATGGGCCAGATCATCATGCGCGAGCGGGCCGAAGCCATCGGCGCCCGTTTTGCCGTGCAAAGCGAAATCGGCCATGGGACCATAGTCATGGTAACCTGGAATGATCCGGATTGGCAGGAACCAGAGGGAGAGCAAGCGTGAGTGAGCCCAAAATGATTCGTGTGATGATTGTGGACGACCACGCCGTCGTGCGCGGCGGCTTGAGCAAGTTTCTCCAGGTCCACAAAGATCTGGAACTGGTGGGCGAAGCGGAGAATGGCAAGGAAGCGATTCGCCTGGCGGAGCAGCTTCACCCCGACGTGGTGTTGATGGATCTCAAGATGCCCGAAATGGACGGCGTGGCGGCGACACGTGAATTGCGCCAGCGCCAGCCCACCACGCGCGTCATCGTGCTGACCAGCTTTGCCGAGGACAACATGGTGCAGGGCGCGTTGCAGGCCGGCGCCACCGGCTACCTGCTCAAGAATGTCTCGGTGAGCGAACTGGCCAACGCCATCCGCGCCGCGCACGCTGGCCGCATGACGCTCTCCTCCGAAGCGACCGAGGCCCTGGTCCATGCTGCGGCGCATCCCATCGTGCCGGCCGACGAACTGACCGAGCGCGAGCGCGAGGTGCTGGCCTTGATGGTCGACGGCCTGAGCAACCAGGAGATCGCCGACCGGCTCTTCCTGAGCCTGGGCACGGTCAAGTTCCACGCCGGCAATATCTATTCCAAGCTGGGCGTCGACAGCCGCGTCGCTGCGGTGACCATGGCGATCCAGCGCCGGCTGGTCTAGCACGACCTCAAATCAAGTCACTGCCAGGCCGGCAACCGTGGAGGATCCCTCCGCCAGCGGTTGCCGGCCCGATCGCGGGCGCACCCTCCTGTGCTCGCTCCTGCCCTGATGCCATCACAAACCGACCGGCCTCCTTGCGCGTGGTGACCTGTCCGTTCGGCCAGCCGAAGTTCCTGGCGCTGGTCGAGGACACTGCTTGTCCAACGTCGGGCGACGCGACGCGTGGAGTTCGTTACACTGGATGCAGTAGCGAAGATTCAGTCAAGGATGCGTTCGGGGAGGGATACCATGACGACTATCCATCTGGGTGTTGAGGAAATGATCGCCCGCCAGCAGCCCGAAGCAGTCGAGCGTTCCGTGCGCCACGCGTGGCATTGGACGGAGTTGCGGCGCTCAATGCGCCGGCAGCCGCAGGCCAAGGCGCGCACACAGACGCCGCAGTGGGTCAACGAACTCGTGGTCTTCAGCACCACGCAGGCGCGCTGGGCGATGATGTGATGGATCCGTGGGAGAGAACGAGGTTGTCAGGCCATGGCGTTTTGATTGCGGCCTCCGACGAGTCGCTGCGCCGCGCGCTTAAGACTGCATTGAGCACTCGCCTGCACATGAGTGTGATCGGCGAGGCGACTGACGGCGACGAGTTCTATGCCGCAGCCGCGCAGCTCGAGCCGGATCTGGCGTTGCTGGACTGGGCGCTGTCCGGGCTCTGCTGTAGCGGCCACGCCGAAGCGTGCCGTGCCCGTCTGGCCGCCACGCAGGTGGTGGTTCTGACGGCGAACGACGAACAGGAGGCGGCTGCGCACGACGCCGGTGCAGTCGCCTGTTTTCGCAAAGGCGCCAGCCCCGACCGCCTGATCGAATTGATCGGCAGTCTCCAGCACTGAGGTGAACCATGAAACGCGTTTTGCGCATGTCAGGGTGGATTGCCCTGGGTGTCGCGGCCGTGATTTCCATCGTGGTCGGCGTGCGCTATGTTGGCGCAGCGGCCGCAGTCGATCGCTTTGATCGCACGCCACCTGCCGCGCTCGGTCCCATAGGCACCGTCGAGCATCTGACAATCCTGCCGCTCTTTGAAAAAGCGACGGCCGGCCCGGATCTGATCCTGGGCCACGGCGTCGGCTATCTCGTGCAGACCGATGCCGGCACAATCCTGGTTGACACGGGCTTCAATCCGTCCAACCTGGACCCGTCGCCCATCGAGCACAACATGGCGGCGCTCGGCGTCAGCCTGGATGCGATCGACACGGTCTTCATCACGCACAATCATCCCGACCACGTCGGCGGGCTGACCTGGTGGCAGCAGGGGACATTCTCACTCGGCACGCGCCAGGTCGATCTGACCGGCAAGCAGATCCTGACGCCGATCGCGCTGACTTATCCGGGGGCAACGCCGGAGGCGGCCGGCGCCGCACGCGTGCTGGCGCCCGGCATTGTGGCGCTGGGGGCGATTCCCTTCGTGGATGTCTTTCCGCTTTCGCTGGTGCGCCCGCAGATGGCCGAGCAGGTGCTGGCGGTGAATGTGGCCGATGTCGGTGTCATCCTGATCACAGGGTGCGGGCATCCGGGCCTGGAGCGCATGGTACGCACGGCCGAACAGGTGCTGGGCCAGCCGGTTGCCGGCATCGTGGGCGGGCTACACTATGGCGAACAGATGACGGCGGCCGTCGAGTCCGGCATCGCCCAGTTGCAGGAACGCAACGTGGCGCTGGTAGCGCTCTCGCCCCATGACACGGGGCCGGCCGGTTTGGCCGCCTTTGCCGCCGCCTTCCCGCAAGTCTATCGCCCGATCGCCGTGGGGGAGATGATCGAGGTGCGTTGACGTAGTTGCAGAGTCCTAACACCCGGCCGTCGCGCAGCGCAGTGCGCAGGATGGCCGGGTCTGAGCGCGACCTGTCCGATCGGATAGAGCAGAACTTGTCCACTGCCCAGGCGAGTTTGAGTCGCCAGGAAGGGTACGGCGCGCACAAAATCCGGTACAGTATAGATAGCCCGCTGGGCGCAGCATCGAACCTTCCGGGCGAAGCGAGGCGCAGGCACGCGTGTGTGCCGCAGACATTGTTCGGGCGCGAGGAACCTATGCAGACAGAAAAGAATCGATCGCGTGGATTGCGGCTCTTGAGCTGGGTATTTTATGCCGTCGCCGTCGTCGTCCTGGCCATGGCCGTGCTGGCGGGTCTCTCCGTCGGCAATGCGTCGGCCGTCGTACCGGCCGCCACCATCGGCTTTCAATCACCGGCACTCAAGCCGATGTGGGACGCGCTGGTGGATGGATTGCGCTGGTTCGGCTTTCTGCTCTTCTCCCTTGGGTTCACCATTTCTCTGCTCTTTGCCTGTTGTGGCTACCTGCTCGGCTATGCCGCCGGTCTCGAACGCCGCCTGCTGCGCGTCGAGTCAGCCGCAAGTGCCGGCGATACGGGCCAGCCGGTCGCTGTCGTCGCCGCACCGGCCCGGTCCACGCCGGCGCAGCCATAGACTATCCAGCCACCACCAGCCATCCCCTGCGATTCAGCGCCCTGTCCGGACGGACAGGGCGTTCCTGTCTTTGCGTCAAGGGGCGAGACCGGACTGGCGCCAGAAGACAAGGTTGGCAAGGCGGGCTAGACTGGAGGCAGAGAAAACGATTTCCAGAATAACCGTGGGACACGATGGGAGTTCGAAATGCGCAGCGAAACGAAGAGAATGCTCTGGATCTTTGCCAGCATTGCGTTGATGGTCTATCTGCTCTTGCTGCCTGTCTTCTACACGACTGCGACTCGCCTGCTGAACGCATGGTAAGCAGGATCTGAGAGGAGGAAATCATGCTGCGTTGGGCACTTCTTCTTATGTTGATCGCCGGGGCGCACTTCAGCCTGACGGTGTTGTTGCCGGCCCATGCCGGCCGGGCATGGCTCTTGTGGCCGGTGGCGGCCGACACCCAGCCTGTTGCCCGCGTTTTTGCCGGCGAAGGGCGCTATCTGACCATTATCCTGCTGGTCATGAGCGGATTTGCGTTTCTGGCCGCGTCGGCCAGCTTGGTGGGGTGGCTGGTTCCTGCCGCGCTGTGGCCGACGCTGGTGATGGTGGGTAGTTTCGGTTCGATCCTGCTCTTCCTGATCTACCTGAATCGCTATGCGCTCCTGCCCTTGCTCGTCGATGCCGTGTTGCTCTGGGGTGTGACGGCACAGCAATGGAGCGCCGCCGTGCGCGGCTTCTAGCATGGCGCGCTATAGCCTGGCGCTGGGGCTCGCCATCTTCACCATGTGGGCCTTCTTCCTGGCCACCGGCCAGGTGCCGGAGCTGACAACTGCGCCGCTGCGCACACTGGGCCATCTGGCTGCCGAATTCCTGACCGGCGCCGTCCTGATCTTGGGCGGCGCCGGTTTGCGCTTGCGCCGGGATTGGGCTGTGCCGCTGACGTTCGCCGGCTTTGGCTTGTTGCTCTATGCGCTGGCGCAGGCTATCGGCTACTGGCTGCAATTGGGCAATCTTGCGCTTGCTGCGCTCTTCGTGCTGATGCTTGCACCGGCGCCGCTGCTCTTGCTGCGCCGGCGTCCCGATCGTCACGGATGGCTGCTCGTCCTGCTCGGTAGCATGTTGTACGCCACCGTGCAGACGTGCGGCTATTTTGCCCAGCAGGGTGAAGTCACGGCCGTTGCGATGTTCGCCCTGCTCTTGCTTGCCGTGGCGGCGACGCTTGTCGTCTGGCTGGTGAGCCTCGCCCAAACCTCCGCCACAGCTATGCCCGATGGCGCCGAACAGCCGGTTGCTGCCGGAGTCGGCCGGAGTCCGCCGGAGTCCGCCGGAGTCCGCCGGGCGTAGCTACCCGGTTCAACTGTTCTGGCTGCGATCCTCGCCGCAATCCTTATAGTTGTAGCCATTCTGGGCTGGCCCCAGGTCAAAGTCGGTGCGATAGACCTGGCCGTTCCAGTCAAACTCCACTGCTTTGACCCACTGATCGCGCGTCAGCATTACCATGTACCACGTGTCGCTGTCCATGTCCTCGTAGTACAGAATTCGCTGGTGGTCGGCAGCCGGCCCGCGTCCCGAACGCTGCCAGCTAAGCGTAGTCACCGTGTCGTTGACGCCGTCCGTGATGATCCAGCGGGTCGGTGCATAGCCCGGCAGAATCGGCTGGGTGTTCAGGTTCTGAACCTGCATGTCGACCTGGAAGCTGCGGTAGACCCACGGCTTGTCCGGCGTGCCGCCAAACGTGTCGAAGCTCATGGCGCTCTGAACGCACTGGTACGCAGCGTTGACAAACTGCACATCCAGATCGCGCGCACCAGCCGGCGCCGGCGGGAGATTGGCCGCAACGGGCGGGTCGATTTCCGGCCGATTGATGACCAGGAACACGGCAATCCACAATCCATTGTCGAGCTGATACCAGTCTCCCGCCTGATTCTGTGCTACGATGACGAGCGGATCGTTGGCCATCGCGACCGACGCCTGGTCGAACACTGTGCCCGGGCCGCGGCGCAGGATCGCCACGTCGCTGGCGTAGGCGCCGGTCCAGGCAAAGGGCGTGGGCGCTATCGGCGACGGCGTCACCGTGGGCAGCATGAGCGCAGGCGGTTCGGGCGTGGGCGTGGGGGTCGGCACGACCGCGGCGATGTCGGCGATGACCGGCAAATCTGTCGACGCACCGACGAGCATGCCGGCCGGCAGCCAGCCACCAGCCTCGGTCCGATACCAGGTGCAGCCGGGCGTACAGGCGACAACCCGGACTGCATCGCCTTCGCCAAGTTGCCCCATGATGTCGTAGTGGTCGCCGGGTCCGATGCGGACGGCCACGCTGCCCAGAATGACGGCGAGCCCAGATGCGCCGGCCGGCGTGGATGCCTGGCGCAACGCGGTGGGCGGGCCGGCTTCGATTGGTGCGGCAATTGCACTTTCGCTGAGAACCATTGAATCGCGCGATGTGGGGATGGCGACAACACCGATGACAAAGATCACAAAGGCCAAAAAACTGAGGATGATTGCAGTCCCGATACGTGTAAGCATGAGAAGCCTCCATTCGCTTATACAACTGTCATAAAGCCGTTGTGGCGTTGCTTTTCGTCCGGTTACCACAATTGTCGCGCACTCAAAACCTTACAGTACTGACACTTGTCTATCATTCCGCCAACTATACGATGCTATGAAGACATACCAATTCCTTGACGTAAACCCCGATTCCAGGGCGAACTTCCAGAGTAAACCCGATCTTTCCCGGGTAGAATGCGGCCCTGCGCGCGCCGAAAATATACTTACAGAATTCTTTCGTCTTGGCTGCGTGCTCCCCGGTTGGCGCATCTCGATCCAAACCAGCTTGCGACCGCAAAGGTGAACCATGCCGATCTTGTTACGGGAGTCAGCCGCCAGGGAACTACCAGTGCTGCGACCGGTGATTCAAAGGTTTCCCCGGCCGCGGCTGGGCGATGTGTGGGCGACCGCACATGCAGCCGCACGTGCGTGCCTGTCTGACCTCGGCGCCAAATCCGGTGCGCGCGTCGCCATCGGTGTGGGCAGCCGCGGCATCCGCGACATCGTGCCCGTCGTGCAGGCAACGGTGACCGCCTGTCGCGAGGCCGGCCTGGCGCCCTTTGTCGTGCCGGCCATGGGCAGCCACGGCGGCGGCACGGCCGAAGGGCAGCGCGGCGTTCTGGAGCATCTGGGCATCACCGAAGAGGCGGTGGGCGCGCCGATCGTCTCTTCACAGGACGTGGCGACGATCGGTGTGACGGAGTCCGGCATCCCGGTCTCGTTCGATCGCGCTGCGCTCGACGCCGACTTCATCGTGCCGATCAACCGGGTCAAGCCGCACACCGATTTTGCCGGCACGCACGAGAGCGGCCTGTGCAAGATGTTGGCGATTGGCATTGCCAATCATGCCGGCTGCTCCCGCATCCACCAGGAAGGGTTTCCGCGCTTTCATGCGGTCATCCCGGCAGTGGCCGCGCTGATCCTGCACACGCTGCCCGTGGCCTTTGGCGTCGCGATCGTGGAGAACGCCTACGACGAGACCTGCCTGGTCGAAGCCATCCCGGGCGAGACCATCCTGGCGCGCGAGGCCGAACTGCTCCAGATTGCTTATGCCAACATGGCGCGCCTGTACTTCGACCACATCGACGTGTTGATCGTGGAGGAGATCGGCAAGAACATCAGCGGGGCGGGGATGGATCCCAACATCATCGGGCGCACGGCCGGTGGTCAGTTGCCGGGGTACGCGGGGCCGGCCATCACGCGCATCGTCGTGGGCGCGCTGACCGCGGCGAGCTATGGCAATGCCATCGGTATCGGCGAGGCGGACTTCACCACGGAACGGCTGGCCGGCCAGATGGACCGCACCGCCACCTATGCCAACGCCATCGCCGCCGGCGTCCCGGAGAGCGCCCGTCTGCCCATCGTCCTGCCGACGCTCGACGATGCCGTGCGCGCCGCGTTGCAGACCAGCGGGATCGACGACTGGTCACAGGCAGCCATAGTGCGCATCAAGAACACGCTGCACCTCGACACGATCTGGGTGTCCGGCGCGGTCGAGACTCACCCGCACCTGGCGTGGGAACAGGAAACGTAGCCGCCATGCTTGATATCTTTCTTTCCATCGCGCCGATCTTTCTGCTGCTGGTGCTCGGCTATGTGCTGCGCCGCGGCGGCATCCCCAGCGTCGAGTTCTGGAACCTCAACGACCGGCTTGTCTACTGGATTCTCTTCCCGGCGCTGCTTTTCTCCAACACGTCGACGATCGACCTGTCGGGCGATCTGCTCAGCTCCTTTGCCGTGGCGATCTATTGCGGCTTTGGTAGTGCGGTGATCTTTGCGCTGGTCAGCAGCCGCCTCTTTCGCCTGAACGGGCCGACGGCCAGCTCGGTCTTGCAGGGCGCGGCGCGCCACAACTCGTTCATCGCACTGGCGGTGGCGGAGCGGCTTATCGGCCTCGATGGGCTGGCGTTGGCGACGCTGGTGACCGCGCTGCTCATCCCGGTGACGAACATCACGATCGTCACGCTCATGGTGACGATGATTCGCGGCGATGGTGGTCGCGGCGCGGTGCTGCGCGCCGTGCTGCGCGACCTGGCGCGCAACCCGCTGCTCATCGCCGTGCTGTTGGGTATCGCAACCAACTTGCTCAACATCGCGCCGATCCCCGTGCTCAGCGACATGGCGAAGATCCTCGGCGCTGCCGCGCTGCCGATTATGCTCCTCTGCGTCGGCGCCAACATCCGCATCCGCGCCATGACCAGCGCAGGGCTGCCGGTGGCGCTCTCCGTCGTGGGCAAGATGGTCGTCTTTCCCGCTATGATCCTGGTTGCCGCCCAGTTTGTCGACCTTTCCGACGCATCGTTGCTGGTGCTCATCCTCTACGGCGCGGTGCCCACGGCGGCTTCGGCCTACACCCTGGCGCGCCAGATGGGCGGCGATGCGCCGGTCATGGCGACGATCATCACGCTACAGACGGCGCTGTCGTTCGTGACGCTGCCGATCACGGTGTCGCTGGTGCAGTGGTTGGCGGCACGGTAGCGTATGGATGGGCCAGGTTGGCATCACTTCAACGGCTGCCACCGCCAGCCATCCCCATGGGCGACGACATGCCCCAGCCCCGGCGCCGGGAAGTGGTAGACCATGACCAGCGCCCGTTCCTCGGCCGCGCGGGCCAGAAGCTTGCGCCGCGTGGCAACTGTCTCTGCCGGTAGCAAGTCGACCGCGGCCACCCACTCCGGGCGCTCCAGGTGAATCGGGTGCAGGACCGTGTCGACCAGGTGCAATAGCTGCGCGCCTTCCGATCGGATCGACAGCGCCATGTGGCCGGGCGTGTGGCCTGGGGCGGCGATGGCCTGGATCCCCGGCACAATTTCGTTTTCCTGGGAGAGCAATTCCACCCGGCCCGCCAGCGGCGGCAGGTTATGCGCTGCCGAAGCGAGAAGCCCCTGGCGGATGAAGTCGGGGATGTGCAGCGCGGACAGATCCGGCGTGCCTGTCCAGAAGTCCCACTCCGTCGACCACATGACGTAGCTGGCGCGAGGGAACGCCAACTCGCCGTCAGCGGTGACATTGCCGCCAATATGGTCGGCATGCCCGTGCGTAATCACCACGATGTCGATACTCTCCGGCTCGATGCCGGCCGCGCGCAGATTGGGTAGCAACTGGCCGGTGGTGGGCGCCAGGTTGCCGGCGCCGGTATCGACCAGCACGCGTTTCGTGCCCGTGTCGATGACCAGGCTGGGGTAGGGGCTGATGTATTGCTGCCATGCGCCGGCATCGATCTGATGGGCGTGCAGCGTATCGGCCAGCGTGTCAGCCGGCGCGCTGGCGAAAAACACGGCAGCCGGATGCTCATAGGCGAAGCTGCCATCTGGCACGATCGTGCAGGCGAACTTGCCGACATGGAAGCGATGAATGGTGGCGTTCATCCAAATCTCCTTTCCTGGGTTGGTCACCCGTTGCCCTGCAAGCCCTCCATTGCCCGCTCGAGCGCGCTGGGGAAGCGGCTCTCAAAGTCCAGAATGCCGACCCACGTCGGTGTGATGAAGATGCGCGCCATGCGCGGCGAGAGAGGGCGCAGGGTCTCCAGCCAGCCCTGCGCGCCCGCTTCGCCCATGACGCGCACGCACATGGCCGCATATTCCGGCGCGATGCCGTCGACGATGTCGGTGCGCACGGTGCCGCGGATCAGCAGGACCTTGTAGGGCATGGTGTCGCTGTCGATGGTCAGTGCGACGGCGTCGCCCTCCTTGAGCGCCTTCATCTTGGGCGCGTCAGCCGGCGTCCCCAGCACGACTTCGGCGCCGTTCCAGTGAAAGCCGATGGGAACCACGCGCGGCGTGCCGTCGCTCCAATTGTAGGCAAAGCGCGCCGGCGACTTGGTTTGCAGCATCCCCTGCGCTACCGGATCGGCCAGCAGCGCGACACTTCCTTGCTGAGTAGGCATTTCATCCTCCTTGAAAATCCTCTACATGGACGAGATCGGATTCATCGCATGCAAGACACTGGTGTCGACATCCATGCGCTTCCTTCTAGCCGGTGAAGCGGATAGCCCTGCCTGCTGTATCCAGGCCGCATCTAGGTCGCTATTGGCTGGCCGTTGCGACCGGACGCAATCACCGCATCGAGCACCTTCAGCACGCGCCGGCCGTCGGCAGCAGAATCCGCAGGCTGGACGTCCTCACGGATGGCCGTTACGAAATCGGCGAACTGATGGAGATGCTTGACGTTGCGCGGGTCACCGTCCACGGTTGGATGAAGCAGCGTGGGCTCGGCGTATTCTTGTAGCGCGCTGCTGGTCACTGTGATTTCATAGTCGAGGAAGCCACATGGCCGCAGGCTCAAGGAGCCGGCGCGCCCGACAATTTCCAGGGTATTGCGGAAGCCATGGGACGCCTGTGTCACGCAGCATTGGGCGGTCGTGCCGCGCGCAAAGCGGATCTGAAACGCCGATGTCTCATCCGCCCCCGTGTCCGGGCGCCAGTGGACGTCGGCATAGACTTCGACCGGCTCGTCGGCCACGTACCAGAGGATCTGGTCAACCAGGTGCGAGCCCAGGTAGAGCAGCGGGCCGCCACCGTACGCCGGATCGGCGATCCAGCCGGATGACATGGGACGTGTGCCAAAGAACCCTGTGACGCTGACGATTTCGCCGACTGCCCCAGCCGCCAGTAGCGCGTGCACCTGCTGCCACGCCGGCAGATAGCGGAACGAGTACCCTGCCATATAGCAGACGCCCATGTCCGCCACCGCCTGCTCGATCTGGATCGCCTCTGCCTCGTTCATGGCGATGGGCTTCTCGGCTAACACGTGCTTCCCCGTCCGGATGGCCTTGAGCGAGACCTCGGCCAGCACATGATGGGGCGTGGCGACCATCACCACCTCCACATCGGCGTTGGCCAGCAAATCGTCGGCCGACGCGTGGGTGCTGGTTTCGCCGGCGACGGTCGCCAGATTGGCCGCTGCTGCCGCATCCGTGTCGGCGCAGGCAACCACCACGAGCGAGTCGCTCAGCCCGATCGCTTCCACCAGCCGGCCACCCTGGTACCCACATCCAATGATTCCGACACGCATCCGCTCCCCTGCCATGAGCCGCCTCCTGTTCGGTTGATAGCCTTCGTCTCTGACACGAGGATAGAGGATTGAGCGTTCCTAAAGCGTTCCATCACAACGCCGCGCGAACGATCTGTGAAGATGCCGGTTTGTGGGTTGTGCCAGACGGCTAGAGGTAATGCCCCGCAGCGGCAGCAGCCAGCGCCCGGTGTAGCCACTGACGCGCCAGCGGAGGGTCGCCGGCATCGTGTGTCTGGATTGCGCAGAGGAGTGGATCGGTCATCGTTGCCGGCAACCGCTGTTGGGTCGGCACCAGCATGGCACGCGCACAGGCAACCGCCCGATCAACGCGCACGTTCTTCACTTCCATGGCCAACAGCGGCCACAGCGCAAGCCACTGGTAGGGCGTGCTGGGGTGGCCGGGGGCAAGTTCCGCCCAGCGTGCCAGCGCCGCCTGCCCGTGGAGATCGACCGTTGCCAGATCGTCCGCGCGCCAGGCCAGCCATGCCAGGTTGGCGCACGCTGTCGCCACGTACTCGGGCATATTGGCGGCCGCGGCCAGTTCCAGCGCACGCGCGGCGCAGGTACGCACGTCGTCCGGCCGGTTCTGCCGGCGATAGACCACGCCGAGATAGATCAGGCAGCGCACTTGCAGCGTGAGGTCGATGCTACGCTCGGCGCTGGCCAACGCGGCCAGGATTTTCGCTTCGGCTTCGGCGAGCATGTCGTGCCACAACAACAGGAATCCGAGCCGGAAGATGATGCTCGGCGTTCGCTGCGCCTCTGATGACTTGGCGACTGCACTTTGCGCTTCACGTAGATAGGCAATCGTTTGGGGCGTGGGTGCAAAGCGTTCATGCTGCCACTGAAGCGTTGCGTACTGCATGAAAAAGTGCACGCGTTGGAGCGCGGTTGCGTATCGATCGACGGGGGTGCGCATGTCGTCCATGCGTTCGACGGCCAGCTCGCTTTCGCCAACCCAGTAGTGAGTCTGGACGACCTCGAGTTGGATCTCGATCCACGTCTGCCACCAACGGCGCTCGTCCGCTTCCACATCAGGTCGGGGTGGATCGGCGGTTGGTGGCTCGCCCAAGAGCTGTAACCCGGCGCCGTAGGTCTGGCGCGCCGTCGTGTACGCACGCTCTTCGCGCCAGGTATTGCCCAGCTTGCGCTGCAATTCGGCCCGCGCGACCGAATCGGCAGCGTCGACGGTTCCCAACGCGCGGTGGTAGGCTTCCCGCGCCGGCCCGTATTGCGCCGTGAGATGCAGGGTGTCGCCGAGCTTCTGCCAGATCAATGCTGCGGTTGCCGGATCGTCCCGTGGCGGGTCACCCAGCAATGCCAGCGCGCGCCGGTAGTAGCCGATCGCGTCATCCTTGGCGTCGTAGACGTGTTGGCTCGCTTCCGCGGCCCGGCAATAGTAAGCGATCGCCGGCGCGGGGAGGCCGGCCTGCTCAAAATGGCGCCCGATCTGGCCGCTTACGGCATCCAGTGTGGCAGCGTGGATCGCTTCCAGCGCCTGGGCGACGTGGCGATGCAACAGGCGGTGGCGTGCTTCGCTGAGCCCAACGTAGGCAGTCTCGCGAATCTTGACGTGGCTGAAATCGTAGCGCCCATTGCCGTGCTCGCGCACGATGCGCCGCTGCCAGAGTTCGTCGAGACTGGGGATCAGCGCAGCATCCGGCATCGCGGCGGCCACACGCAGGGTCTCGAAATCGAACCGGCGGCCGATCGTTGCGGCCAGGTCGGCCAGTTCGCGCGCAGCGGGCGAAAGCTGGGCAAGGCGCCGCTCCAGGATTTGCCGCACCTTGGCCGGCAACGGCTGCCAGGTCGCGTCGCGCATGCTCACCTGTTGCGCCGGCTCCGTCTCGCGGGTCTGACCACCGCCCGACGCGAGTCCGGCCTGAACCATCTCGACGATGAAGAGGGGATTGCCCTCGCTGCCGTGATAGAGCGGCTCCGTCACGGCTGCGTCGAGCGATCGGCCGGCTACATGTTCAGCCAGTGCCGTCGTGGCGGCGACGTCCAGCGGACCCAGGTCGATCTCGGCGATCAGGCCGTCACGCCGCAGGCCGGCCAGCAGGGACGCGAGGTCCGGGCTGCTACTTTCGTCTGCGCGCACCGTGCCGACGACGAGGAGCGGTGCGCGCAGATCGAAACGCAATAGGTAATGCAGCCATTCGAGCGAAGCCCGGTCGCACCACTGGAGATCATCCAGGATTAGGAGGCGCGGTTCGTGACCAGCCAGCACCGCCCGCGCCAGAGCCTCGAAGAGGCGGTGACGTTGCCAGGCTTGGTGCAACGGCTCCGGTGGCGGCAAATCGGGATCGATGGTCAGGACCTCGGGCAGCAGGCGCGCTACCTCGCTCTTCCACACCGGGTCAAGGGGCGGCAGCGGCTGGGCGCGCAACCACTCTGCCACCGGCGCAAAGGGGAGATCGCCACCCGCCGCATAGCCATGGGCTCGGGCAATCTTGGCGCCGCCGCTCTGGCGCGCGACCCAGCCGGCCAGCTCGTCGGCCAATCGCGTCTTGCCGATGCCGGCGTCGCCGGCGATCAGCGCCATCTGCGGCTCGCCGGCGGATGCCGCACGCCACCGCGCCAGCAGATGCGCCCATTCGGTCGCGCGCCCCACCAGCGGAAACTCCGTGCTCGTCGTCTTGGGCGCCAACCGCGCGCTCGGCGTATCGACGTTCACCAACTGCTCGTGGAGCGCGCGGGTTGACGCATCGGGCGGCACCCCCAACTCGCGGCGCAGGACGCTGACACAGGTGTGGTAGACATGCAAGGCCGCAGCACGATCGCCGTTCAGTGCGTGCAGGCGCATGAGGTTGCGATAAGCTGCTTCATGGATTGGGTCATGCTGGCGCAGGCGTTCGGCATAGGCAAGCGCGGCCGGCAGGTCGTGTCGCTCCTCGGCCAGGGTGATCAACTGCTCCAACGCACGGGCGCACATGTGATGCAGGCGCTCGCGTTCGGGCGGGATCCAGTCGTCGTAGCAACCAGGCAGCAGGTCGCCGCGATAGAGTTCAGCGGCGCGCGCCAGGTCATCCGGCTTGCCCGCAGCAACGGCAGCTTCGAAGTCGGCCAGGTCGAGCGAGACTGGGACGGTGGGCCGCCACTGCACGGTCTGGCTGTCGGTTGTCAGGAAGTGATCGGCATCCGGCAGTGCATGGTGTAGATCGTAGATCAGGTGGCGCAGATTCGTGCGCGCCTGTGTTTCATTCGAATCCGGCCAGAAGAGGAAAGCCAGATGGCGGCGCAACTGCGGCGCGTCGCGGTGCAGGATCAGGTAGGCCAGCAGGGCTTGCAGGCGCGGCGAGTGAAGTCCCGTTACCGGCGCGCCATCACAGACGACCCGGAAGTCGCCCAATAGTGTAACCTGCAGCGGAGCCATCGCCATCGCCTGCCGCATCCTTACCCAGTCAACCTGGCTCGCACAGTCACCGGACGATGCGCCAATCATACCCAACCGCATGGAAAGCGCAACCATGCCAATTGTGCGGGGTACGTCCAAGGCAATTGGCGAGGTCAGCGCCGGCGTGCGTCGCACTGGGCAGGCTGCATGGTACATGGACGCGTACTGTGCCCAGTGCGACGCACGCCGGCAACATGCTGGGGCGCACCCACCTGCACCGGGTTGCGCTCACCGCCACATGCGGTAGGATATGGGCCAATACTAGAAGACCCTCTCTTCGCCAGTCACCATCACGGAAGGGCACCATGCAAACGGGAACGGCCGCAGTCAACGACACGCAACTCTATTACGAAGAGACCGGCGCCGGCCCGGCGGTCGTCCTCATCCATGGTTTCACCCTCGACACACGCATGTGGGACGATCAGTTTTTGCCGCTAGCAGCGCATCACCGCGTGGTACGCTACGACCTGCGCGGCTTTGGCAAATCGGCCATGCCTACGGGCGAACGCTACTCACACGTGGCCGATCTATGTGCCCTGTTGGATTACCTGCACATCGAGCAGGCGACGCTGGTGGGGTTCTCCAAGGGCGGCGGCGTGGCGCTCGACTTTGCGCTGGCCCATCCGCCGCGCGTGCAAGGCCTGGCGCTCGTTGACTCAATCCTTGGCGGCGTTCTCTGGTTAGCTGCCACCAAGGCGCGCCATGACGCTGTGTGGGCGGCGGCACGTGCCGGTGGCATTGCAGCCGCAAAAGCATCCTGGCTGGCGCACCCGCTCTTTGCGCCGGCCATGCACCAGCCGGCTGTGGCAGCACGGCTGACGCAGATCATCGACGACTACTCCGGCTGGCATTTCGTCAACGACGACCCGGAAGAACGGATGCGCCCGCCGGCCGTGACGCGCCTCGACGAGTTGGCCATGCCGGTCTTGGTGATTGTCGGCGACCAGGACCTGCCGGACTTTGCTGACATCGCCACGATCATCGGCGATCGCGTGCCCCAGTCGCGCACGCTGGTCCTGCCCGGCGCCGGGCATATGGCAAACATGGAGACGCCCGCTGCGGTCACGCAGGCTCTGCTCGACTTTCTGGCCGGGCTACTGGCCGGCGACGAGGAATCCCTCACCCGCCGCGTGTGAGGCCGGCGGCCAGGATCAGCAAGATGAGGTAGCTCATGAACGGTGGCCAGTCGTGCAGGACGAAGGCCGCGGTGAGCGCGCCGGCAACGCATAGCCCGGCCACCACCCACCCGAACATGGGCAGCATGCCGGACAGCGCCGCACCCATCAACCCGATGCCTGCCAACGCCGCCACGGTGTAGGGCCAGAAGGTGTCCGCGTTGACGAGCACCGGCAGTGGGGCGTTTGGGTCGTGGCCGGCCAGCAGGGAAGCGGCCTGCGCGCCCAGATACAGGCGATTCACCGTAATCGGCAGCCAGAGCAGCAGCGCCGCCCAACTGGCGACGGTGGCGGCCACGGCCAGCCCGCGCGGCCAGCCGCCGGGTAACCGCTGCGCAATCCAGCCAAAGACGATCGCCACGGCTAGAAAGCAAACCGGAAAGATGATCGCCTGCGCTGTCCAGCCGATGCGGTCATTGGCGATCAGGGTCAGCTTCTTCTGGGACGTGGCGGGCAGCGGCCACTGGCAAAAGTAGGCCGCTGCCCAGGCCCCGACCATGAAGATCGCAACCGTGATGAGCAGGGCAACCCCGGCGGGGCGCAGCGGATGGAGTGCAATCGTTGGCGTCATCTTATCGCTCCGACCTTGCTGGTTACCCGCTGACGGCGACTTCCGCCTCGGCCTGGCGCACGAAGAGTACGCCCGTGACGATGATCGCCAGGTGAATGGCATCTCATCGTCACTCTTCCACGATTAACACGCCCGTCATGCCGGCCGCCATGTGACCCGGCGAACCACAATAAAACGTATACTGCCCCGCCGGCTCTGGTGTGAAGGTAATCTCTGCCGTCTCGTGCGCAGCCAGCGGGCGGTGGATGGCAAAGGCGTCGATGTCGAACGCATGCGCATAGCCGTCTTCGTTGACCACGCGCAACGTCACCGGCTGACCTGCCCGGACATGCACCTCGCCCTGGCGAAAGTGCATGTCCTTCATGGCAATGGTCAGCGTGCCCGGCGAGGCGCGGCAGCCGGCCAGGAGCAGCGCCAGGCCCGTGGCAAACAACAGCGCGCGTATCATCATTCGATGGGCGCGGTCAGGTAGGCGAAGAGCGCGGCCAGGTCGTCGTCGGTCATCTTGGCCGCGTTGCGCCATGGCATCGTCTCCGGGAATGCCGTGCCGTCCGGCTTGACGCCACCGCGCATCATGGCGACGAACTGTGCCTGGTCCAGCGTCTCCACCAACGGCCGCGGGTTTGGAATGGCCGGTCCCATCGCCGAAGCCTCCGTCCCCGCCGCCTCCGGGCCGTGACAGCCGCGGCACTCGCCATAGGTCGCCACATACTTGCCATAGTCGGCGGTGAGGCCCGGTGGCGGCGCCTGGACGGTTGCCGCACCGGGCGGCTGGGCTGGCAGGATACCGGCGCCGATCATGATTGCGCCGATGAAGTTCAGACTGTCGCCGGTGACGCCTGGCGAGGGCGCCGGCTCCAGGGTGCGCAGGTAGGCGATGATCGCCTGCGTGTCGTCGTCGCTCAACTCCTTATAGGGCAAAAAATCCATGAAGCCGAGCTTCGTCCCCTGCTTGTTGATGCTGTGACGCAGCGCGCGAAAGATTTCGCCGTCGCTGTAGGTTGCCAGCTTGCCACCCGGCGTCAGGTTTTCGGTGACCATGTCGCTCATGAAGCCAAAGCCTTCCGCCGCCGCGATGTTCCAGCCGCCGGTCAGTGGCTGCTGCTCGGTCGGGTTGCCGTCCGGCCCAACCGCGCCGTGACAGCCGATGCACGAGAGGTTGACGAGATAGTCGCCGCGGGCGACCTGCTCCGGCGTGCCGGCGACGCTCAGATCGGGCGCGGCCGGCGCACCGGGGAAGTAGGTGGCGGCGATTCCGCGGCCGCCAGTGACGGCGATCGCCGCAAAGAGCACCGTCAGCAGCCCAGCGCCGATTCCACCGGCGATCTTGACCCACAGCCGGCGGGCGCGGATTGCCCGCCACGTGAGCCAGCCGCACAACACAGCCAGTGCAATGAACAGAACGAGAAACAGAAGATTGGCGACCACAGCATTGCTCCTTCTTTCAAATGGGTGAGTACGGAATCAGGCAAGCTGCATCTGGCCGGCGCTGCCCTTGACGAAGATCCAGCCGAGCCACAGCAGCCACACCACATAGAGCAGCCCGACGACCAGATTGGCGATACCCACCAGGTCGGCGGCGCCGGTTGCCATGGGCACGAGCATGGCCAGCGACAGCACGCCCATCAGCCCGGCCAGAATGCCGACGCCGCGCGGCAGCCGCGGGCTGCGATATGCCAGCCAGCCCAGCGCCAGCGCTCCCAGGCCATAGCAGACGGTCAGCCCAAAGACCAAGGGATTGCCCAGGTCGGTCGGGTCGACGAAGAGGCTGGCCACCATGCTGATCCCGAGCAGGAGCAGCGCTGCCAGGCTGAGCGCGCTTGACTCGCCGCGGTGCAGGACGTACAGGGACCAGAGCGCCACCAGAAAGACAATCGAACTGGCCGCGTAGGTCGCTGCTGCGAGCGGCGGCGGCGC
>WBZU01000838.1_pt1 | contig 24980 bp, 21 predicted proteins | sample 5204311 | NCBI WGS metagenome assembly WBZU01 (sample SAMN12344359, study PRJNA552823) | activated sludge metagenome | biome: Activated sludge suspended growth; feature: Nitrification reactor; material: Wastewater; isolation source: activated sludge from nitrification reactor of wastewater...
GGGTGGGAAGTCACGGGAAGTCACGCGCTCAGCGGGGCGCGTTTGCGTCGGCAACTGCAAATGTGTGCGCCAGCGTGCGCCGGACCTCGGACGTATCCCGAATAAAATCAACCCCTTCGAGCCGTATACGCACTTGCCTGGCAGCCGCCAACGTGGGTGGGGATTGGCGTGTGGTGGGGATTTTTAAGTAAAATCAAGCGGTTGCAGTCATAGTTGTTGGCCCGCGTCCCTGGCGGCCGGGCGGCCGCCAACGTGGGTGGGGATTATTTATTTTTTGGGCCCGCGTCTCTGGCGGCCGCCAACGTGGGTGGGGATTTTTCCAACGTGGGTGGGGATTTTGATTTTTGGGCCCGCGTCTCTGGCGCTGGCGGCCGCCAACGTGGGTGGGGATTTTTCCGTCACTTCTCCGTCACTTCTTGCGTCGACGAATCCCGAGCAACGCGAGCAAACCGAAGAGCAATCCGGAGGCCGCCTTTTGGTTGTCTGAACCAACCACCGTACAGCTGCAACCAGGTACGGTGTCGATCGGTCCCTGCGTGATTGGTTGACATACCATGTTGACGCATTCGAACAGCTCGGGGCAATCCGAGTTCACGCTGCACGGCGTTGACATCATTCCGCCTCCGCCGCCCATGCCCATGCCGCCATTGCCACCGGTGGACGCGCCGCCGCCCATGCCGCCCGTGGACATTCCGCCGCCTGCGCCACCTGCGCCACCGGCACCGCCCATGCCCATCGCTTCTTTGACTTCAATCGTCACGTCGCGCGTAATCGTGCTCATCGCGTCGGCCGCTTCGATCTTGATCGCATGCGTTCCAAGGTCCGCCGCGGTGGTGGCCCACGAGAACACGCCCGTCGCCATATCGACCGTCGCCGCCGCGGGAGCGTTTTTCACGTTGTACGTCGGCGTCGAGTCCACGTCCGTCGCCGTGATCGTGAACGACGCGGTTTGTCCGGCTTCCACCGTGATCGTCGACATGTCCGCGGGGGTTGGATCGACAAACACCGGCGGATCGTCGAGCGCTCCCACCATGATGTTCACTTTGCCCTCCGTCGAAGGCGTCATGGACGAATCCTTCGCGATGAACGTGAACGACGTTTGTCCGTTGAAATCGGCGGCCGGCGTGAACGTCACAATGTCACCGACCAACGTCACCGTGCCTTCCACGGCGGGCGGCGGGGTCACGAGCTCGTACGTCATCGCATCGCCCATGTCGACATCGCTTCCGGTCAGCGTCACGTCGACAGCCATGTCTTCATTCGTGCTCACCGAACCGTCGTTCACAACCGGCGCGTCATTCACGGCCGAAACGTCGATTGTCACGGTCGCGGGCATCGACATCCCGTTCGCCGAGTCTGTCGCGATGAACGTAAACGAGGTTTGTCCGTTGAAATTCGGCCCCGGCACGAACGTCGCCATGTCACCGGCGATCATCACCATGCCTTGACCCATGGCCGGCTGCGTATCCACCGAGAACGACAACGTATCGCCCACGTCGATATCGCTTCCCGTCAGCGTCAACATCAGCGGCGTGTCTTCCATCGTCATGCCGCTTTGCGCATTGGCCGAAGGCGGATCGTTCACCGGCGTAACGTCGATCGTCACCGTCGCATCCATGGACATCGCGCTTGCCGCGTCCATTGCGTGGAACGTGAACGACGTCGTGCCATTGAAGTTTGCCGCGGGCGTGAAGGTCGCGACATTGCCCAAGAGCGTCACCGTGCCTTCCGCAGCCGGAGGCGGCGTCGAAATCGCATAAACCAACGTATCGCCCACATCCACGTCCATACCCATGAGCGTCACATCGAGCGCCGTATCCTCCATCGTCGATTGCATTTGGTTCGATGCGGTGGGCGTATCATTCACGGGCGTCACGGTGACGGAAACCGTCGCGGTATTCGAATTGAGCCCGCCGGGATCCGAAGCCCGAAACGTAAAGCTCGACGTGCCGTTGAAATTCGCGGCGGGCGTGAACGTCGCGATATTGCCGGCAAGCGAAACCGACCCTTCCGCACCCGGCGGTTGCGCCACGATCGAATACGTCAACATATCGCCGTTGGCGTCCGTCGCCGCAAGCGTCGCCGTTCCCGCCATATCTTCGGCCGTCGTCAACATTCCATTCGTCGCCACCGGCGCGGTCGGAGGAATCGTGCCGAGGTTTCCGGTCACGCTGAGCGTATACGTGCCTTGTCCCAGGCCGTTGGAAGCTGGATAAAACGAGTCGACGTAAAAGAAATACGTTCCAGCCGCCACGTTTGTCAGGGTGATCGACTCGGTGATGTTCGCACCGCCATTGTCATCGCCATAGCCCGCGGCACAGGTTGCACCATCGCTGCAATTCGTGAGAACATAGATGGACGGATCCCAATTTGCGCCCGTGGGATCCAATGAAAAAGTGACGTTATTGGGTGGAGCACCCATGGTGACGGCATAGACGACATCGGGACCATTAACGAGCGTCGTGACACCATTGCAGGCAACCGGAACAAGCGAAATATTATTCGCCTTTCCGACCGTCGTGCCGCTGTCGGTATAGGGCAATCCGCCGATGATCGTCGGGGCGGCGCAGACGTCGCCTCCGTCCGCGAGCGCAACCGATGCTCCCAGCAGGATTGTAGCCAAAGCAGTCAAAGGAATGAGTTTACGCATCCGCCGAGACTACGTCACTCCGTCCGGACGCGTCAAGGCGAACTTTCGCGACGTAATGACCACCGGGGCTTTTTGCTTACTTCCCGGTTGTCACACTTCGGCGTAGATGGTGGAAAATGACGCCGCTTCACCGCGCAAGAGCACTTCGAGGCGTGGATTGGGTGGAGCATCTGCGGTGTGCAATTTTCCGCGCTGCACATCCAGCATCGCGAATACATGCTCGGGATAGGCTTTGCCGAGGCCCGCTCCAAAGAGAGCCAATACGATGGACGAACGTTTCGCCGTCAATGGTTCCTGCCGAAAATACAGTTTCACGATATGCGGCTTTTTGCCAATCATGAAGCCGACCTCGGGATTCAAATTGACCGCCAATGGCCCGAGCTGAATTTCGCCTTGCGGAGGGCTGAACCAACGCTTGTCCCCCGACGCCAAAAATTTGCGATATCCCGCCGCTACATGCGGATAAATACGCCGCTTCTTTTCGTCGTTTTGTCCGGCGAGCAGCTCGTCGAGCGTCGATTCACACGCCCCGCGCCGATGCATCGTCTGAATACCTTCGCGAATCGATTTATAAAAATCCGCTGCTGATTCGTCCTTGCGCAGCTTGTATTCGCGCACGCCCGTGATTTTGGGCGTGCCCGAGCGCAGAACGAAATCGACGAAATACGTCAGAGACACCTTATCCATAGGGTCCTCCCGCGTAGACCGCCTCGTCCATCTTCGACCACCAGGGTCGCGTCCTGGATTCATTGTATCATGTCAAAAATGAATTGCGTACCCATTCTTCACCACAAATGGACGAACAATGTCCGATCTGAATTCACCGCGCGCACGATCCTGCGTGCGTGCATTCACGATGGGACGGAGAATGTCCATGCATAATCTGCGCATTCATTCCCGGAACAGAATTTCAGCCTCGCGCCGGAGCCGGCAATCTTGCAAATCGAACGATTGACGTCCTCGCCCGCGTATGCCAGAACCGCCGCGAAATGAAAGCCATCGTCATCCAAGGTTCCTTCGGCCTCGATTCACTCACCCAAATCGATTTGCCCGATCCGACCCCCGAGCGCGACGAAGTCGTGATTCGTATGCGTGCCGCCTCGATCAATTATCGCGATTTCATGGTCGTGTCGGGGACCTACAACCCACGACAGCCATTGCCGCTCGTTCCATTCTCCGACGGGGTCGGCGAAGTCGTCGCCATCGGGCCCGAAGTGACTCGTTTCAAGCTTGGTGATCGCGTCTGCCCGATCTTCGTGCAAAGCTGGCTCGAAGGCGAAACGTCCATGGCGAAGCTCAAAACGACGCTTGGAAGTCCATTGCCCGGCGTCTTGTCCGAATTGTTCATCACCCGCGAGTCGGGCCTCGTCAAGCCGCCCTCTTTTCTATCCGATGCCGAAGCCGCCACCTTGCCTTGCGCCGCCGTAACCGCCTACAATGCTCTGTTCGGCGCCGGAAACGTCAAAGCCGGCGAAACGGTGCTCGTGCAAGGAACCGGAGGCGTCTCGATCTTCGCCTTGCAGTTTGCCCATAACGCAGGCGCGCGTGTGATCGTCACGTCGAGCAGCGATGCGAAACTCGAAAAAGCCAAGGCGCTCGGCGCGTGGCAAACCATCAATTACAAAACCACCCCGGATTGGGACAAACGCGCCATTGAATTGACCGATAAAATCGGCGTCGATCATGTCGTCGAAGTGGGTGGCGCCGGGACGCTCATGCGTTCCATTCGGGCCGTACGTGTGGCGGGAACGGTCAGCATCATCGGCGCATTGACCGGGGGAGCGTCGCAAGAAATCAATGTCTTGCCCGTCTTGATGCGGCATATTCGCTTGCAAGGCATCATCGTGGGCTCGCGGGCGATGTTCGAAGCGATGAACCGCGCCATCGAAACCGGCGGAATTCGACCGGTCGTGGACGAAAAAACATTTTCGTTTGCCGAAGCTCGAGATGCTTTGCATTACATGAGCACCGGCGGGCATTTCGGAAAGATTGTCGTGACGTTCTGAAGACGCCGGTTTTTCCGAACTACTCTTTCACGAGCGCCGCCCATTTCTTCGGCGCAATCATGCGATAACTGTCCACGACCAAGGCCCGGACCAAATTCCAGTCCGTATCGTCATCGACTCGCATGCTGACCCAGCCGTGTTTTCCCACATAAGCCGCCACGGAAAAATGCGGATCGCTCGCCACGAGTCCCGCTTGCATCTCGTGCGTCGTCTTCATTCCCAGCGACCAAACCCCGTTTTCCGCCCCGGCCGACGCGAAAATCTTGTCTTTCACTCGAAATGTCGGATGTCCCCACGTCTCCAATTCGGTGGCTTCCGGCAACGCCAAGCAGATCTGCCGAAACTTGGTTATCGTTTCACCGGGACCATCCATTTTCGGCGGATGCGGCGCCGTGGTGCGCATGGCCGGCGCGGATTTCTTCGCGGCTTTTTTCGTCGTGGCCATGTTCCTAGGGAACCTCGTAGGTAAACAATCGGCATTCGATGTTCCCATTGAACACCGTGTGCTCCTTCGTCGGGCGCATCGGTATCGCATTGGGAATGTCGGGTGTACCCGCGAGCACGATGATCGTGTGTCCCGCCAATCGTGAAAACGCCCGCCCCATGTCCCGGTAAAACCCCGGCGCGATGGCCAATCGTTCACCATACGGCGGATTCGTCACGATGAATCCCGGCGGATCGGTCGGCTCGATGTCCTTGACGTCCTCTCGGGAAAACCGTACGGGCACTCCGGCCGCTTTGGCGTTTGTCTTGGCAGAATCGAGCGTCGTGATGTCACTGCCCGCGATGAACGGTCCTTCCGAACGTTGCTTCGCGATCGATTTCTCGCGCAGATCCGACCACAAACGCTTGCGAACCGCGTCATGCGACGTCCACTTCTCGAACCCGAACTTCGATCGAAATATCCCCGGAGAAATATTGCGCGACCAAAGAGCCGCTTCGATCGGAAACGTCCCCGACCCGCACATCGGATCGACGAGCGGCACCGTACGGTTCCATCCGGACAAACGCAGGATCGCCGCCGCCAAGTTCTCCTTGAGCGGCGCTTCTTCGATACGCGGTCGGTAGCCGCGACGATGCAAAGGTTCACCCGCCAGGTCCACATACAGCGTCACGTGGTTGCGTACCAAATGGACAAACACGCTGAGGTCGGCATTCTCGACGTCCACGTTGGGCCGAGCGTTGTACCGAGCGCGTTGTTGATCGACGATCGCATCTTTCGTGCGTTGCGCGATGAACTGCGTATGCGTCAGCATGCTGTCCTTGCACGCGGCGCGTACGGCGAGCGTGTTTTTCGGCCCGATGTATTCGTCCCAGTCCACGCTGCGAACGCCGTCGTAGAGCGCTTGACCGTCGGCGGCATCGAATTCGTTCACGACGCACAGGATGCGCGAGGCGACGCGGGATTCGAGGCACGCGCGCATGCCTTCGCCGATGGTGCCCTCGAAGTGCACGCCGCCGCGATCGGCGCGGACTTTGCGGAAGCGGGCTTCGTTGAGTTCGTCGCGCAGAGCGCCTTCGGTGCCCTTGGCGGCGGTCGCAAAAAATTGCAGAGGCTTCGCGTCTGCCAGCTGGCTCGTTCGCATCGTGTGGTGGCGAGGTAAGCGTTCGGCGCGCCGTATGCAAGCCCATTCGTACGTCTTGCCGTTTGCCGCGTCTTTGCGTAGGCTGCGCGGCCATGGCAAACCCGACAGCCCTTTGTGAAACCTCGCTCGGCAACTTCACGGTCGAGCTGTACCTCGACAAGATGCCCCTCACGGCGCAGAACTTCATCACGCTGGCCAAGAGCGGCTTCTACGACGGCCTGCACTTTCACCGCGTGATCGACAACTTCATGGTGCAGTTCGGCTGTCCCCACAGCAAAGACCCGCGCAGCCCCTACGCGGGTACGGGCGATGCGCCGCATGGAACGATCAAGGACGAGCATCCGGCCGATGCGAAGTTCTCGAACGAACCCGGAACGCTTTCCATGGCGAACACGGGCGCTCCGAACAGCGGCTCGTGCCAATTCTTCATCAATACGGTGCACAATCCGTATTTGGATTGGTTTACCCCGGGAGCGTCACGGCATCCGGTGTTCGGCCGAGTCGTCGAAGGCATGGACGTCGTCAAGAAAATCGAAAAGACGCGAACGGATCACGATGATCGTCCGCTGACGCCCGTGCAGATGAAAAAGATCACCGTCCACGGGGCCTGAGCGTCTCGCGTGATGCGTTGACCCGCCAAACCGTTTACGATAGCGGCCGCCCTTTGGCCGGTTTGAATTGAACGCGTAAAACCACTCCGATCCTCTTGCGTTCCCGACAAACTGTATGGTACGAGCTTGTTCCGAAAGGACGAACTCGATGATTGACCATACCGGAATCGACGTCAGCGATCCGCACAAGAGCCGAACATTTTACGAGCGAGCGTTGGCGCCTTTGGGATACGCGGTGCTCATGCAGGTGCCGATCGAATATACGAAGGGCGTGGTGGTGCTGGGTTTGGGCGTCGCGCCGAAGGCTGATTTTTGGCTCCATGAAGGGACACCGCAAACGCCGCGGATGCATATTGCGTTTCGAGCCAAGACGCGTGCCGAAGTCGATGCGTTTTACCGGGCCGCACTCGAAGCGGGCGGCAAGGACAACGGACCGCCCGGGCCACGACCGCATTACCATGCGAACTATTACGGCGCGTTTGTCTTGGATCCGGACGGGCACAACATCGAAGCCGTTTGTCACGATCCGGCATAGTGTTTCACTCGCGAAGGGCCGGGCACGTGTGACGTTGTTGCCCTGGTTGTCCGGTTGATTCTTTGCCGTTGGCGGTTCGATCAGGACCACGCTTTGGTGGTCTTGATGTCGTCGCGAAATGCGGCAAGGCTTTCCAAATCGAGCGATTCGAGGTGCGCCATACGTTCGGGTGGCAAAGGAATGGCCAACAACTCGCAGATGTCGGCAATCGCTCGAATCAATTCCAGTTTCCGGCCTTCGTCGATTCCTTGTTTTCGGCCTTCGTCGATTCCTTGTTTTCGAGCCAGAGACAACATGCCCCGTTCGTTTTGAATCGCCATACCGGACAGAATGTATTGATCCCATTCGGACTTCGTAAACGCCGCCGTACGCGACGCGTCCAGCGCTTCGACGATCGGCGGATGGTTCAAGGCTTCGGGGACCATTTCCAAGTTTTTCGCTTCCCGAAAGAAATACGCCCACTTCTCAATGATTGTTTCAGGCTCGCCCGTCCTGTCGTATTTGGGCAATTCCAAAAACACGAACTGCATCGATAACAAGCCCACCGTGCCGCTCGCTTGCTCCTGCATTTTCCAGCGGCTCACCATCGGTACCTTCGACTCTTCGCGCCGCGGCCACAATTCAAAGTCGCAAATCGAAATGCCGACGATGTCGTTCAGCGATGGATAATCCGCCCCCACCTCCAATTGATTCGTGTACGCTTTGGCCACGTTGTATACGACGCGCTTGCCGAATGCCTCCACATTCAGCACCTGCATCTCAACAACGTAATGGATGCCGCGCGCATCTTTGCATTTCACATCCACAATCGATAACTTCAGCTCTTCCACCTTCGGACGTTGCGCCGGATCCAAAAACGTCACCTCGGTGATGCGGTGGGCAGCATCGAGCTGCAAGATGTCGTTGAGAAACCCAATGAGCGCATTCTTGTGCTTTTCCGACCCAAAAATACGGTGGAACGTGAAGTCGGTCTTGGGATCCGCGAACACCGGACGAGCCATGCGACCGATGTTAGCGCGGCTCTCGCCGGCGGCCAAGCTTTTTTTGAATTGGTTTTACTGCGCGAATCACGCAGTCGATGGCCGGTCGTTGATCTCCGGCGCCAATGCATGGGTCCGGCCGCGCTCATAGGAGAATCGATACGAACAAACTCGGCGAAGAAGCGCGAAAGGAACGTCCCAAGCTCTGCTGAACAACGTGCCGGAGGCTTTTGCGCGGGCGTCGTGAGCGCCGCGTTCGAGCAAACGCAGTGGATCGCGGGAGCGTATGTCGACAGGCGTATTTCGCAAGTGGCACGTATCGTGCTCTCGACGTCGACATTTTGTCGTCCGCCGCCTCGAAACGACCCCGAGTTACCGATTCGACGTTTTTTCGGGGTGACGCAATTGCCTCCCGAAAGGAATCATGAACCATGCTTCGACAAACGATCCCGGTGTCTCTGTTCGTCATCCTTTTGGCTGCAAATGCCTTGGCTGTCGGTCCCTTGGTTCTGGGCGGTGAATTCGCGATCGATATTTCGCGTTGGAACAGCTCGTCTTACGGACCCATGCCGAGCCTGCGGGCCCGCGTCGGGTATCGATTTTGATTGCCCAATTCGTGCAACACTCATTGCGCAAATGGAACGGATCGCGCAAATCGAGGGCAACGACCCCTGCGCTCCATGAGACGCACCCGCGGGTATCCCTGCGCTTGGCCGGACGCACTTATTTGGAAGCAAGCGCATGAAAACGAATGAAAACCGTCGCCCACGCACTTGGCACAGACGCTGCTTAACGCGGAACACGGAACGTGGAACGCATCGGGGCTTGTTTGCGTGATAAACGCAAATTCGTTTGTCTCGCGCAGGTTTCACCGGACCGTATGGTTTTTCTTGCAAGACTTTTGCCGTCTGTTACACCGGGCCGGTTCGTGAGGAGAAAATATGTCGCGTTTGGGCTTTTGTGCAGCATTTTTCGTGATGGCGTCGGCCGCGGACGCGTGGGCGCAGTCGGCGGTGGACAAACCAGGTTCGGGTTTGACCGGTGGTTCTCGAACGAACGATGCCAAAGCGTCGGTGTATCGAGCGGAAGGCGAAGATTATGTTAAAGCGGATGATTGCAAGGGGGCGCTCGACCCGTTGCGCTCCGCATGGGGGTTACGACAAGACGGCAAGACGGCTGTTTTGCTTGGAGAATGCGAATTGCGGCTGGGCATGGAGCCCGAAGCGGCGCATCATCTGACACGCGCCGTGGAATTGCTTCCGGAAGGCGCGGAACGAACGCGGATCGAATCGATGTTGCGTGATGTGTCGTCACGCGTTGCGCGACTCGACGTTGTCGTGAACCAACCGGGCGCCGTGGTCGTGGTGGGAAAGTTTGTCGTGGATACGCCCGTGGAGGCTCTTTTCGTGGCGCCGGGCGATGTCGCAGTCGTCGTCAAGAAAACCGGGTTTGGCGAACAGCAACGCCACATCAAAGCGACGGCGGGGGGTACGGTTCGTGTGGAATTCACATTGACGCGCGCCGGCAATGATACGGCTTTGGATCATCCGGAAAAACAGCATGACGGCATGTCGAAGATCCCGACGTATGTCGGAGCGGGCCTCGCGCTCGCGTCGATTGGCGCGGGCATTGGTTTGCGCATTGCGGGAACGGACAGCGGCAATCAAGCGGATGCTTTGCTGGGCAAACTCGTGGGCAAGCCGCCTTGCAAAATGGAAGAGAACCAGGCTGGTTGCTCGGATCTCCTCAATTTGCGCCTCGAACATGATCGGTTCGTCAATGCGAGCACCGGGCTCTTCGTGACGGGTGGGATTCTGCTCGGCGGAGCATTTGTCTACACAATGGTTGCGTCACGAAAAACGCGTGACAACGTCGCCATCCTTCCCGTCGTTTCACCCTCGAACAATGGCCTCTTCATCCAGGGACGGTTTTGACATGAACATGCAACGAACCACGCCGATGTTTGTTTTCCAGATGAGCGCGAGCCTGGCAGTCATCGCGTTTGGTTGTGCCAATACCGCCGAAAACTGTGAACTGATCGGTATGTGCGGTGGAAAAGACGCGTCCTCTGTCGGTGGAATGGGCGGCGGTGGAATGGGCGGAGCGGGCGGAATGGCGCCGGATTGTCAGGAATCGTTGCTGACGCCGCTCGCCGTGGATCGACAATCGGCCGAAAATGTGCATATCGCGCCCGATGGTTCACTCGTGATGACCGGCAATTATACGGGAAAACTCTTGTTGGGACCCACGACGATGCTCGAGTCGGCCGGACCCAATCCCGAATTTTTCCTTGTGCGGTATGGCGCCGATTTGACCATCACCAAAGCGTTCGCCATGCACGCGTTTCTTCTCGACACCGCCATGAATGCCGCTGGAAAATGGGCCGTTGTCGGCACGCATTCGGGAGCGGTCGTGTTTCCGGATGGATGCGGGACGCTCGCCGATACATCGGGATTGTTCGTCGCCCAATTCGATGCCGCCGACAAATGCGTGTGGGCCAAATCCTATGCTCTCGGTCCGGGAACTGAAGTGGCTGCTCACGTGACGATGGGAACGGATGGAGCCATCGCGCTGGCCGGTGGTTTTTCCGGGACGATCGCAGGTCTTGCTCCCACAGGCGCGCTCACGAGTGTCGGGACGAAAGACGTCTTCGTCGCCAAGGTGGACGCCGCCGGCAGTTCGTTATGGGCGGGAAGTTATGGGCGAGCGGGACAAACGCAAGTCGCGCAGGCTGTTGCCTTGGATGCGGCGGGCGACGTCGTGATTGCGGGTGATTATGACGGGACGCTCAATTTCAACGATGCCAAACTTGGAACGATGCAATCCGATCATCACGTCGGTTTTGCAGCGAAGTTTGCGGGGAGCGGTATGAGCGTTTCCTGGCAAAAATCGTTTGTCATGGATAGCGGTACCCAACACATCACCGCCATGGCGCTCAGCGGAAACAACGAAGTGATCGTCGCGGGATACATCAATGGCACATCGAGCGCCGATAAGCTCGAAGAAACACATCGTTTGTTCCTGGCCAAACTTGGATTGTTGGATGGTACGATGACGCCGGTCAAGGCGTATGCGGGATCCGGCGCGCCGATGATTCACGATATCGCGGTGACCCCGGACGGTCGGATTGTTCTGACCGGACACCTCGATGATAAACTGGATTTTGGTGACGGCGAGCTGGGCGCGGCAATGGCCGGCGAACGATTCTATTGGACCATCGTCGACAAAGACGGCGCCAATTCACAAAGCCGCAGCGCCGGAGATGCTCCCACGGGCGAAAAACGGGGCCTCGGCATTGCGGTCGATGCAATGCATGCCTTCGTGGTCGGGCATTTCGAGGGGACGATGAGCCTTGCGGGGCAATCGCGCACGAGCGGCGATATGGATATTTTCGCTGCGAAGTTGTGTTTGCCTTGATGAATGGATACCTCGAGAAGCCATCGTCTTTTATCGCCAACGTTACGCGCTGAAAGACGAAAAAAGCTACGCCAAAACCGAAATATTCCGGTTACGTCGTGGTTTGTGTCGAGCCGACGCGTCGTTGCGCAAGAAAAACGCGTTTCCTGGAGCGCTACGCCGAGCCCGCCTCACCGCTTCTGCCGCCGACGTCGCGTGTACAACAAGCCCCATCCGACTCCGAAGAGTCCAAGCATCACCGGCATTCCGCCGGATAAACCATTGGACGTGGTTCGACACGAGCAACCGCTTTCGCCCGGCATTTGACCATTTCCGCCGCTGCCGCCATTGCCGTTACCCCCGTCGCCGCCGTTGCCTCCGGTGCTGGTCGAGGACGATCCATTGCACACGTGCGTCGTCGCATCGCATGTACCTCCATTCGCACAATCCGCGTCCGTGCGACATTCGACGCATTGATTGATTCCGGCGACGTTTTCACAATGGGGCGTGTTTCCTCCGCACGGCGAACACGTTGGACCACAGATTTGGTTCGAATCGCATGGAGCGCACAACGCCGCATCGTTGCAATAATACCCGGCGTCGCAGCCATTGTTTCCCGGTTGATTCACGAACGCCCGATCGCATTGTCGACAAACGTTCAAATCGGGAAACGATGGGTTTCCGCCGAGCGTTTGGAAAAACGACGTCGGTGGAAACAAGGTAAACCCGGCATCGCTCAATTTGACGACCGGAGGTTGATTGGACGGCCGCTCGAAATCCGCAAATACGCCGACGAAGTACGACATCTCGAGCGCCGCATGTTCGGCAATTTCGGTGTAGAGAACTTCGAGCGGATACAAGCCCGCCTTTTGAAACGTGACTTCCTCGGTGACGCGCCAGGTGGGAAGACCGATTTCCGCCGGACGCACCAAAATCGGGTGAATGGTGTTATTGGCCCCGTAAAAGGTCAAGCTGATTGTGTCGTCCGTAAAAAAACCGAAATGGATCGGCGTGTTGGCCAGATCCGCAGTGACGTTGTAATAACCGCGAAGCCGCATGCCGAACGCCGTCGTTGAATCATTGACGAAAAAGTCACATCCACCCGTTTTGCACGTCGGCAGAACGGCATCCACGAAATCACCGTAACTCTGCTTCACACCGGCGGAGTTGTTGTTCGACAAATCGAGCAGCGTGCGAATGACGGATTCCACGCGATCCGCCTTGTGGGCCTCGATGAACGCATTCACTGACGCCGTATAAGCCGTCGGATTGGTCAATCCGAAATCCACCGTCGGATTCATTGCAATCGCGGAAGCCGAGCAAAGGCCCGTACCCAGCCCCGCGAGCGGTTTGGCGACTGGGTCGGCGAGGACGACGGGGGCCGCATGAGCAACGCCCGTCGTAAACAAAAACGGCAAAATCGCAGCCACCCGCGTAATGTTTTGCATGACAACCTCGGTGTGATCCCTGGTGGTTTCTTTCGGCCACTTGCGTAATCATCGTGGCGCCGTCTCCAATGACATACCACGCACGTTGTGCATTACGCAATAGCGCGTAGTTCACGTAGCCGGTGACCGGCGGATGACGCGAAGGACGGAAAATCGGCGCAAGAATGTGCCTGGGGCTTTTGGCGTTTGCGGCAGCCCGAATTCACCTACGTATTTCGTTGACGTTTGGTGAGCTTGTTTTCGGTTGCTTCGAATAACGCGACAATGGATTCGGCCAAGGTTGGACGAACGGGAAATTCGACCTCGTATTCGTCGGCGATGTTTTGCACGACCGGACGCCATGATTCGTCGACAGGTTTGCCCGCATTGGCCGAGAATTCGACGAGTGAACGCATGAAATAGCGCGCGGCGGATACATACCGCGAATCTTGATGGCGAAACTCGGCTTCGAATGCAGCCAGGGCTTCCGCGTGTTTCTCCATTTCTTCGTAATTTCTGGCGCGAGCAACCCCAAGTGCCCAGCGATCCGTAGCGTTCTCGAATCCCAGCTGCTCGACGACGTTGCACGCGAGCAAGGCATCTTCATATCTTTCTGCTTGCCAGAGAACAAGTCCGCGGTGTGCCGCGACGCTTCGTGCAAGCCAGCCGTCGTGGTCGCGATGGCGATTGGCCGCCTCGAACGTGTCGAGCCAGCTCAGGATTTCGTCGTAGCGCTCCTCTTTCTCCAGTGAAAACGTTTCGACGATTCCCCATTCCATCGCCTCTTGGACCTGAAGGCGGTCAAGGCACTTGTCGCAAACCTGTTCGCTCCATTTTCCAGTGCGATCCATGTAGGTTGCGGAAGCTGGTTGGCGTTTGCAACGCCAACAGATTACCGGGGCATCATTTGAATCGGAGTTCATCCCAACCACCATCTCGAGTCAATTTGGTCGATAATTGGGTCTTGGACACTTGTAATTCGGCCAGATACCTTTTTCGAGGCGACATTCGCCAAGGCACCCCAAGCAATCTTTACCAGTTCCGAAGTCCCCAATGTTCCAGTCCGGCTGGTTTGGGTAACTCAGGCACTCGTGGAATAGGGGATCGCATGCTAAATCGATTTGCCTCCGTCGTTTCGCCGCCTCAATCGCCGCGTCAGTTGCGACTGCCGCGACATATACTGCAATCGTTACGCCGGCGGCAATCAGAATGACCGGCCCGGCGGCAATCGCTCCGCCAACCACGAGCGCCACACCCACTTGCTTTCGCGATTCCGGCGACGATTCCCCGCCTGAGATTAGCCCGGACGAACGCAACGCCAACACCGACGAAGGTACGGACACGGCCGCCAACGCCTGCGTCAAACACGATTCCAGCGCATCATGATGGAATGTCGAGCTGCGTAACTCGACCTTCTCCACTTCGCCACCATCGGTCACCCGCAGATCGAACTTCGCTTCGTGGTTATACGTCGCAAATTCGTGGGCATGCGCCTTCGCACACGCCTGCATCTTTTCGACCACCGGCTCGGAGATCGACCATCCCTGCGGCGTTGCCAATCCACTCGATGGATGGTTCACGACCGTATACTCCTCGGTCGCTTTGCCGGCTCCGCATCCGAGCGGCACGAACGTCAACGACAAACCCAGGGCAATCGAGCCCGCAAATGCTCGTTCGATACGCGTCGGGCGGGACTCTATCAGGGTCGATCAAAATGAAGCAAGTATCTGGGGAAAATGTGCAAGGAATAGGCGCCGTCTTTTTTCCGCCGTCATAGATGGAGGCAATCGAGGGGTAGGTCGGATCGATAGGCGTTATGCCTGGTCGAGCAAAACTTCAATGCGCCTGACCCAAGCATCTTTGCCGTCGAAAACCATGGCGTATTCGTAAACGGGAGATGCCCCGGCGGCGAGCAGGTCGGCGGCATATTTACGTTCGCGGACTTGAATGGCGGCGTCCTTCAAAACGGTGTCGATGTTTTCGTTTTCTTCGCGCACCTTGAATTCCATCACGACGCCGGGCATTCCGGGCTTTTTTGGCCGAATGAGCATATCGGCGCGGCCATATCCGGATTCGCGATTCGAGCGGACATCGTAATCGCTCTCGAGGTGCACGATGAGGCCCAAAATAAAGCCGTGATAAAGCTTTTCCGGTTCTCGTCCGGCGGGATCCTGGTAGGACATGGCGGTGAGCATGATTCTCTGCAAGTGTTTTTGCACAATCGCGGCATCGCCTGCAAACAGGGCCTTGATCATATCGTCGATGTACCGCCGTGAAGGCGCGGCGTGATAAAGCCAGTTGCGGAACATGTCTTCATAAACGATTTTGACTTCCCGGTTTGGAATGGCGAGCTTCCCGTAATACCGGCCGACGATCAAATCGAGCTGCACGGGCTTGAGGTATCCGGCAAAAAGCAAAAAGTTCCACAAGGCATCGTCGTTCTTGTCGATATCGCGCAGGACGATGCTCGATTCGACGGGGACATCAATGGTCTCGCCACGCAAAAGGGCTTCGGAGGTGTCGGACAAACCCAGGCCGCGTTGTGCGGCCAGGTATTCGATGAGGTCGCTGGAAGCGGTGTTGACCCAATAAGGTTTTAGCAAGCCTTCGTGGATGTAATGGAGAATGGACCAGGGATTGTAGATGACGTGTCCGCCGAAGATGTAGCCGTTGTACCAGGACCGAACTTCCTGCAATCGCTCCGGTTCGATAATGGCGGCGACTTCGTCTTCGGTAAAACCAAAAGCGGTGGAATACTTGGTGTCGATGATGGAATGCACCATGATGTGATTCAATCCGGAAAACATGTTTTCCCGCGGCACTCGCAAGATGCCCGTGAGAACTCCCTTGAAAAGGGCCACGTTGTCTTTCAAACAGGCGGAGAAGAAGTTGCGGAAAAACAAGACGATGTCGTCGAAAAATTCGTACAAATACCCCGATTGCACGGGCGTGTCATATTCATCGATCAAGATGACGACCCGCTCGCCATAATGCTTGTAGAGCGCGTGCGAGAGCCACATCAACGCGTAGGGGAGCTCCGCGTCGGCGACGGTGCCGTCCAGAATCCGCCGAAATCGCAGAGCTACCGCCGAATCGAGCTGGTTGTCGTCGAGCAATTGCTGATATTCTCCAAACGCGAGCGCGAATTGCTCCCGAATTCCCGCCATCGTTCCCGCCAACGTCTTGGCCTTGACATCCTTGAACGTGACCGAAATGACCGGATGCTTTTGAAAATGCTTGCGCGCCCGCTCGTCCTGCCAAACACTGAGCCCCTCGAATAAATGCGACGAATCGTCCTTCGAGATACCCAAGAAATATTTCAACATCGACAAACTGATCGTCTTGCCGAACCGGCGAGGTCGAGGAAAAAGGTACACGAGGGTCGGTTCGGCAAGAAGGTCACTGATGAGCCACGACTTGTCGACGTAGCCGCAACCTGCTTCACGGAACGCGCGGAAGTCGGAAATACCAATCCCGGGGATGAACTTGTTCATGGCCACGGCGCGCATCCTAGAACGGCGCAACGCGCATGTCAAGCGTTTTTCTCGGCTTTTACGCAGGTACGTGTGCTGGTCGGACGAACCTTGGCGCAAATGCCGGCGCATGCGGGGGAAGCCACCGAAGGCAACGGGTCGGTTGCAATGGATGAAATGAATGGGGGCAAACCCGCAAAGAGGAGTCGGTCCGGTCGATCGGCGTCTTGCAATGGCCTACGTCAACGCATTTGATAACGTGCGCCACGCGCCCGATACGATTTCAGACTTCCCTCCATGAGCGTCACCAAGGCTTGGCGTTGATCCTGATTGTCGAGCGCAAACCCCGAACGAATGCCCTGGAACTTGCCGCGATCGGTATCGATGACGACGTAATTGTCGGGATCGGCGTTGATCGCCAAGTTTGAATTCCCCGTCGCGAAAAGCATTTGGTTCTGGTCCTTGAGCTGCCGAATCAAAGGCACCAAAAACGTCACGATGTCCTCATTGTCGAATTGATCGCCCGGTTCGTCGATGAGTAGCGGCCCGCTTCTGTTCGTCAGCAAAAGAATGCTCAGCAGCACCACGCGACGCAAACTCCGCGTGAGCTTTTCAAACGGCACGAGCTCCGGTTTGCCCATACGCCAAGTCACGTTCAAACTCAGCTGCCACGTATTGTCTTTCGCCTCGAATACGATCAGCGGCGCCGATACGTTCGACAAGAAGGCCGGAAGATCGAACATCGGATTGACCTTGCCCTGGTTCGTTTTCGATGGTTCGCCCAGGTATTTGTTCAAAAATCCTTGGAACTCATCGAGCGACGCGATCAATCGATTCGCGCGGTCTTCGTCGAAAAACTTGGGCCGCAACGAGTCCCATTCCGGAGCCCCATTTTCAATGCGTTCGATCTTCAAATCCGTGCCCGTACGATTGAATCGGTACAAGCTGACGTTGCCCGCTTCGTCGGATTCGAAGCAATACAATTGCGATTTGTTTTCGTCGCGGAAATCGACGAGCAATCGCGCCTCGCCTTGAACGTCGGTTCCGCCATGCGCCGCTTTACGCAAGAGCCCGAAAAACGCCGATTTGCCACATTCCTTGTGCCCGACGACGCAATTCAAATGCCGATTGAAGCGTACGAACCGTTGCCCGAAATATTGGCTCTTCAGCTCCACACCGTAAAGATACAACCCGAGGCTCGTCGGTTCGTTCAAGCCGCCCAAACGCAATCGCGATGACGGGCTTTGAAATGCCGCTCGAACTCCGTCAAAAGACGGCGCGGACATTTTCACATACGTGAACCGTTTTCCGATTTCGGCGAGCGCATGTGCGTCCGAACCTTGCACCCACGGCATCGGACCCATGTCCGTCTCCAGCCGCTGCTCGTCGATCCATTGACTGAGCGGTTGTTTTACCTTTTTATCCACCCGCATCATGCTCGCGGGACTCACCACTTCCACCGCCGAAAGATGCTCGCTCGTCAGAACGTTTTTCATGGCGCCGCTGGTAATGGGATACAAATCGAGCAATGCTTGATCACTGCCGTCGATGTGCGCAATGATCGCCATTCCACCGCGTCGGGTGATTTCTTCGAGCGTCATTTGCACGCTCGCTTTACCCACTCGCGGATTGCGTCCGAAATCCTCGACCTCGAGACCCACGGCCATGAGCAAATCGCTGATCGTCACGTGCACGCGTCGACGCGGGTTCGTCGGAGGAAATACCGCGAGGATATGCACGCCCGTCGTGCTGATTTCCACGCCCGCCAAAATCGTCAAAATGGTCTTGTTGGCCAAACGATTGCGACGTTCCGCTTCCGTGAGAATGAGCTCGTACCACGTGGGCGCAGTCAAATCCATACGCAAGCCTTCACCAGGCTCGGGCGTCGGCCAAACCGTACCGAGCGCATTGTGATCCGTAATGGCTACGACGCTCAAGCCTTCTTCGAGCATTCGATCGACGATGCGACTCGCCACCGCGGTCGCTTCCTTCAAGACGTTTTCCTGTAATGCACGAATACGTACGGTTTGCTCCCATGTGTAATCCAATGCCGGATACACGAGCGTAGAAAAAGGATTGAATGCATAACCGTCGGACCCACGGGCGTCTTCGGACGCGGGCGTGTGAAAGTGAAAGTCCAGCTTGTAAAAACGAGCTCCGAACGGGAGCGCTTCGATTGCTTCGAGACTCTTTTTGGCGGTGTTGAGATCCATCTGAACTCCGAAAAACGGTCCGTTGTCGAATGACAAACAGTGCAACCGAGCATTGTGCCAAAGTCGCTTTTGCATGGCAAGAACAATGTGCGGTTCGTCCGTTGCGGAAAATGGCTCTCCTGCGCTCGCCACGTTGAAATGGTAGTTTATTTAACGCTGGCGAGGCGCATCACGTTCCACCATCACAGATGCATACCCACATTCTCACTTCGCTCCCGTCGATTCACCCTATTTACGCACTGCGTTGCGTCGGTAACTTCGCACCACAAAGTCTGATCGTTCTGTTTTTGCAGAATTTCGAGGTGTTTCTTCGGAGACGTTCGTTGGCGCGATGTTTGCCACATGCGGCGACGAGGAGGCTGCTTTGAAGCATTTGCGATATTTTCTTCTTACGAAGGTTGTTTTTCTGGCCGGATGTGGAGGGGGACCGACGTTGGCGCAGCGGCAAGTCGAATCGGCGCCTGCGGTTCATGCTTTGCAAGATGGGCAATTCGACGACGCATTGTCGCAATCCAATACGATCCTCGAAAAGCAGCCGCAAACGCCGGAAGCTTTGCTGGTCCGAGCGATTACGCGATATCGAACGACGGTGAATCAGCTGGTGCTCGATGGTCGCACCTTGGCCATGGGTTTGGATGCCGGGGGAATCAATCAGCGGTATTTGTCGGCGGCGGCAAAACAAGCCGAAGCGGATTTGGCGCTCGTGGATCGTGATTTGGCCGAAGCGCAAAAGAGCACCGACGTATCCCTCGAATTGTGTTTGGCGTGTTGGAAAGGCATCGATTGGAATGGTGATGGACGCGTCAATCACCGGGACGAGCTCTTGTTGCAAATTGAAGTCGCGGCGGACGCCGGCCTTTCGATTCGATGACGGCGACATTGCGTGGGCTCGGGCATTCGTGGGATTCGAACGTGCGGCGCTCGATATCGTGCTCGCTTACGACTTCAACGGCGTGAACGATGTTTTACGCGACGAACGAAATACCAAACGTCTCGTCTTGAAGCTCGTGGACAAACAGCGCGTCGCGGATGCAAAACAGAGGTTGCTCGAAGCGATTGACCAATCCGCGGCGTGTCGCCGGGCCTTTTTGGCGGAAACCGACGACGATCGCGAATGGGTCCCGAATCCGCGCCAAAAGAGTCATCCCATACCGCTCGATGTGGATCAGGCTCTGTATGACACTTGGGGCGGGGTGCTCGAAGACCTGCGCAAAATCGTCAATGGAGACGAAGGAATCGGGGTGGCGGATGTGGCCGATCTGTTGAAGGGTGAAATCACCGTCTCGGGGGCGCGAGGGTTTGTCAATATCGGCGCGATGTTGGATCACCCGAAGGACATCGTGATCGTGAGCGATGATATCGAAATGCTCGAAAAAAGGTCGACCAATCTCGGCGCGGTATTCTCGACGATGTTGGGCGAATATTACGTGGCCTCGATGAAGCCGTCGGCATTGCCCAAACGACTTGCCCGAATGAAGGGTGAAATCGATGCGCATCAAGACGAATTCGAGCACAAACTGCGTTACGTGTTTTGGCTGAATTGATCCGGCGCCTCACGCGAATGCACCGCGCGCCCGCGGACACACCCGCGGTCGTCGCGACACGTCCGCTGTTACAAATCCCTTGCCATCCCGCGATTTTTCGCTGGTATATCCGGTGCATTCGGGTAAGATCGCCATGATGTTTCGCACCGCTTTTTTCGTGTTGACCCTTGGATCTCTGCTTGCCGGTTGTGGAGCCCGTCCGTTGACGTCAACGTCGACATTGGCGTCGCGCTCGCCGTCGCGGTCAGCATCCGGGTCGCGGCCTGCGTCAGCGTCTGCGTCTGCGTCCGGGTCGCGGCCTGCGTCAGCGTCGCCGTCGGGGTCAGCGTCGCCGTCGGGGTCAGCGTCGCCAATTGTCAACTTGCAAAGCGGAATGCCTGACGTCAATAGTGCGGAACCCTTGGATGGCACTGAAATTCTCGTCTGGGCGACCCAGGGCGAAAACGGCCCGATGCGCACGTTTTACTTGGCCGCAGAAGGCGGATTGCGGATTTTACGTCAATTCGATGGCGCGACGATTGTCACGTCCCACGGCGAATTGACGTGGAAAACTCAAGAAAAGGAATTGAAGCTCAACGGGTGCGCGCAGGCGGACGGGTCACCACGAACGCCGTCCAAAGGCGTCATCATGAGTGCCACGCTTGTCAAGTCGAATGGTCAAGTTGCGCAAAAAGTGGTTGAGGCCGATGACGGCGGATTCGGTCCCAATCCCGACATCGACGAATTGGGCCACTTTGTCACCCTTACCGGATCCATTGGCCCGTATCTTTTCATTCGCGAAGGTTCTTATTCCAATTCATGTGGCGTGCATGGCAATGCAGCCGCTGCATCCATGGTCTGGGATGCCAATGCCGGCAAACCCATTGACTTCCTTCCCGAACTTGCCGACGCCAAAAAACTCGTCGATACAGCCCAAAAGAAGCTTGACGAAATCGATCAAGAGCAAGGCGGGCCGGAGAATACCGATGAACCCGCATTTGCTCGATTCATCCCGGTGTACAGCGAACACGGAGCATTGCGTATCGACGTGCAATTTGTTCGCTGGGCCTGTTATGCATGCAGTGACGGCCAATGGAGTTCGTATACACGCAGCGCAATCGTGCCGACGAATTGGTTTCCCGAACGAATGAAGACATGGGCGATACCGCCGGTCGTGGTGAAGGATTTCGCCAAAGCGCATCCCGATTGGCAAATCGGCGGTTGGTCGAAACGTTGACCCAACACGCGCGACTTCTGCTATGGTCGCGTCGTCATGCACGGATCCCCGGAAGCTCGCGCTCTTCACGAACGTTTCCCCGCCATTGATTTCCACGCCGACAGCTTGATGTGGTCGCGCTGGGTCGGTTACGACTTGCACGAACGACACGAACCGCCGCTGCCTTGGGCGGCCCTCGGCGGTCACGTGGATTTGCCGCGACTTCGAGAAGGCGGCATTGGCGCGCAATTCTTCGGCCTCGTCTCTTTGCCCATTGGACAACGAAGTGGTTTGGCGCGGGTGATCGACGAACAAATCGATGCGCTCGAAACGGCCATTGCGTATGCACCGGAACGTCTGGCCAAAGTGCGCACGGCACTCGAGCTCGAAACGGCGCGGGCGCAAGGAAAAGTCGGCGCTTTGCTCGGCATCGAAGGCGGTCATGCATTGGAAGGATCTCTGCGGACGCTCGACCATTTCGCGCGTCGCGGCGTGCGTTATTTGGGCTTATGCCATTTCAGCAGCAATGAACTGTGTTTTCCCGCGTATGGTCGAGGTCGTGACGATGACGCCGGACTCACGCCGTTCGGCCGCGATGTCGTCAAACGTTGCGAAGACTTGGGCGTCATCGTCGATTTGGCGCATATCAATCGCAAAGGTTTTTTGGAAGCTTGTGCGATGGCCAAAAGGCCTCCGATCGTCAGTCATACCGGCGTGATTGGTGCATTTCAGCATTGGCGGAACATCGACGATGATCAACTACGAGCGATAGCCGATAAAGGCGGCGTGGTGGGCGTCATTTTTTGCCCCAAGTTTTTGGGCGGTGATGGCCTCGAACCGGTCGTGCGCCATTTGCAGCACATCATCAACGTGTGTGGAGAAGACGCGCCCGCGCTCGGTTCGGATTGGGATGGGTTTATCGTGCCAACCAATGATCTTTGCGATGCCGCGCATTTGCCATTGTTGACGGACGCGCTCTTGCAAGCGAAAATGCCCGAACAAACCATTGCCAAGATCCTGCGGACCAACGGCCTGCGAGTGCTGCACGAAATTCCGTAATGCGGGGAGACGCTCGCTTCGCAGGCGTAGGTGCGAACGAAGCGAGCGTCCGAAGGGCGTGATGCGATCAGATTCCGGTCAACGGTCCCGTCCCGTTATCGCCGAACGTTGCCACCGGAGCGCCGACGCCTTGCAGCATCGAAATGAATAGATTCGCCATCGGTGTTTCGTCCGGTAAAACCACATGTTGGCCCGTCTTGAACGTGCCTCCCAAGCTTCCGCCGACGAGCACCGGCATGTTCTTGTGCCGATGCGCATTGCCGTCTTCGATTTCGCTCGAGAAAAACACGGCCGACGTATCGAGCGCCGTAATGCCCATGCCCTCGTCGATCGCATCGAGTTTGCCCAGAAGGTACGCGTATTGTTCCACTTCCCAGCGCGCGATCTCCGTGAGCTTATCGAAATTCTCCTGAAGATCCTGGTGATGGGAGATCTCGTGATGCCCTTGGCTGATCGGTTGTCCGTTGGCATAAAGAAACGGATAACTCCGACCGCTTCCGGCATTTCCGATCATGAACGTCACGACGCGCGTCGAATCGCATTGGATGGCCAGGGCGGTGAGGTCCATCATCATCCGGACGTGTTCGGGATAAGGCAAATCCGCCGGTGGTCGATCAATGGCCGTACAAACGGGCCCGGTCCCGGTTTTTTGGATCTTCTTTTCCAGCTCGCTCACACCCGTCATGTATTCGTCGAGCTTGCGTTTGTCCGTCGTTCCCAGCTTCGTGGACAATGAATTCGCTTCTCCGAGCACATAATCGAGCACGCTCGTACGGTACGTTTTTTGGCGCGCCAGTTCTTCGGCCGTGGCTTTCGGATCGAATCCTCCGAAAAGGATATCCCAGACCACTTGCGGATTGACGGTTTTGGGAAGCGGCTGCGTTTCCGACGCCCACGAGATGTTTCGCGCGTACGCACAGCTATACCCGGAATCGCAATCGCCTGCGCCCGAACCGCCATCGATACCCAATTGCATCGACGGAATACGCGTCGCACCTCCGATTTGCGCGGCGGCGACTTGATCCATCGAAATGCCGTTTTTGATGTTCGACCCTTCGGTTTTCACCACGTGCCGGCACGTCAAGAAACCGGATGTCCCCGCGGCATGATCGCCCGGTCCATCGGGCCTGGCGGGCAGATTCGCCAAGCCCGTCAAAACGAGGACTTTTTGACGAATCGGGGCCAACGGTTCGAGGATCTTCGGCAGCGTGTATTGATCGCCTTGTTCTGCCGGCGTGAAATTGGCCATGTGAATCCCATCCGGCACGTAAAACGCCAGAATGCGACGCAGATCATTCGGCGCCGCTTTCACGTTTTTCGCCATCATGGACTCCAAAAACGGCAGCGTCAGCACGGCGCCCGCTCCACCCAAGAACAACCGGCGCGACAGTTTGTGTCGTTTCATTTTCCACCTCCAATCGCTTCACCACGGCGCATGCGGAACGGCTCGCTCGTCGCGACGAGCTTGATCAATTGCTTCAGCGTTTGTCCCTTCGAATTCAGCCCATTGACGAGATGTTCGAGATGAGGATCGTCCGCCGGGTAAATGCCGCGACCGAGCGCGTAGGTCAGCATTTTTTCCGACGCACATTTTACGAACCGCGGATCGTCGGCCAGAATGCCGCTCAGCTCGAGCATACCATTGAAGGTTTTTCCGCCCGGAAGTTTACCCGAAGCATCGACGGCGAATCCATTGTCGTCCGTTCGGAAGAGCCCGATGCCATTGAACTGTTCCAAGCCGAACCCGAGGTTATCCATTTCTTCGTGGCACGAGGCGCAAACGGGGCTCGCGCGATGTTGCTCGAGGCGTTGTCGAATGGATCCCGTCGGGACCATTTCCGGTTTCAATCCTTCCACGCCGGGCGGCGGGGCGGGCGGTTCGGAACACAAAAGCTGCGTCAAAACCCATTTGCCGCGTTTGACCGGGGACGTGCGCGTGGGGAACGACGTCACGGTCAAAACGCTGCCTTGTCCCAAGAGCCCTCGGCGTTGAGGATCGGTGATCGTCACCTTCGTAAAGTCGGCTCCGGGCGAGGGCATACCGTAATGGGTGGCGAGCCGATCGTTGATGAACGTGAAATCGGCCGTCAACATTTCGGGAATGGGCAGATCGTTGCGCAAGAATTCCCGGAAAAACAGCTTCGTTTCCTGCCGCATCGCCGCGCGCAGATCTTCATCCCACGTCGGGAATGCGTAATAATCCGGCTGATGGTCGTCGAGCGCGCGGGTGAAGAGCCATTGCCCGGCGAAGTTGTCGATGAGCGCATCGGCCTTCGAATCCTGCAACATGCGATCGACCTGCGCT
>WBZU01000839.1_pt1 | contig 24961 bp, 20 predicted proteins | sample 5204311 | NCBI WGS metagenome assembly WBZU01 (sample SAMN12344359, study PRJNA552823) | activated sludge metagenome | biome: Activated sludge suspended growth; feature: Nitrification reactor; material: Wastewater; isolation source: activated sludge from nitrification reactor of wastewater...
GCAGGCGGTGCTGCGCCGCGGCCACGGCGACCTCCCGGCCGACGGGCCCAGCACCTTCGGTGGCGGCGAGCTCCTCCTCGACGGGGAGCGCCGCGAGGTCCGCGTCCAGGGCGTCCCGGTCGACCTGACCCCGACGGAGTGGGGACTGCTGGAGGCGCTCTCCCGCACGCCCGGACGGGTCTACTCCCGGTACGAGCTGGTCAACCAGGTGCGCGGATACGAGTTCGAGGGCTACGAGCGCACGATCGACTCGCACGTCAAGAACCTGCGGCGCAAGATCGAGGCCGACCCCCGCGCACCACGGATCGTCGAGACCGTCCTCGGCGCCGGCTACCGGCTCGGGATACCTCGTGACTGAGCCCCACGCCCACCGGCCACGCAACTGGTCGCTCGGCGCCCGGCTCGGGACGGCCTTCGCCGCGATCGCCGTGCTGGCGGTCGGGTTGGTCGTGGGGCTGGTCATCATCACCACCTCCCGCGAGACGGCCGCGCTCGCCACCGCGCAACGCCAGCAGACCGCGACCACGGCAGCGACGACGTTGGCCCGGGCGTACCGGCGGGACGGTGGTTGGGGCGGCGGCGACGTCGCGGCCGCGGCACGGCGGCTCGCACTCCGAGCGGGCGGCGGGCTGACCGTCCTCGATGCGCAGGGCCGGACGGTGGCGTCCGTCGGCTCGATGCCGGGCGCAATGGGAGCCGGGATGGGAGCGGGCAGCGTGACGGCCCCGGTGACGGTCGGCGATCGGACGGTCGGCGATGTGGTGCTCCGTCTCCCCGGCTCCGGCCTGTCGCGCTCGGAGCAACGTCTCCGCGATCGCCTGGTGACCATTGCGCTGGTGGGCGGCGGGATCGCGGTGCTGATGGCCTTGGCCGCCGCCCTGTACTTCGCGCGCCGCCTCACCGCGCCGCTGCGCCGGCTGACCAGCGCCACCCGCCGGCTCGAGCTGGGCGAGCAGGCACCCGGCGCGGTGGTCGATGCCCCGGGGGAAATCGGTGAGCTCGCGCGCGCCTTCGACCACATGGCCCGGGCACTGGACGATCAGGCCCGATCGCGCCAGGCGACCCTGACGGAGATCGCACACGAGCTGCGCACGCCGCTGACCATCCTGCGGGGCAACTGCGAGGCGATGGTCGACGGCGTCGAGCAGCCCTCGCCCGACCGGCTCGCCTCGCTCCACGACGAGATCCTTCGGCTCGAGCGGCTGGTGGCCGACCTGGAGACGCTGTCGGCATCCGAGGCCGCCTTCGCGCAGCTTGACCTGGCCACCGTCGACCTGGCCGACCTTGCCCGGTCGGCCGTCGCCCTGCTCTCGGGACAGGCCGCGAGCGCCGGAGTGGCGCTCGGCAGCGATGTCGTCGCCACCGTGTTGCAGGGCGACCGGTCCAGGCTGGAGCAGATCCTCGAGAACCTCATCTCCAACGCCCTGAAGTTCACGCCGCGCGGCGGGACGATCACCGTCCGCACCTTCCCCGACGGCGACGACGCGGTACTCGAGGTGCGCGACACGGGCCGGGGCATCCCGCCCGGCGAACTGCCCCACGTGTTCGAGCGATTCTGGCGCGGGGCCCCCGCCGCCGACACCGGCGGTCGCGGCATCGGCCTGGCCGTCGTGGACGAGTTGGTGCGCGCGCACCACGGACACGTGTCCGTCGTCAGCGAGCCTGGGCGCGGAAGCGTGTTCACCGCGCGATTCCCAGCGCCCCGCGCCGAGATCTGAATCTCCACGCGTTCTCCACAGCGCCTCCACGGCGATCCCACGGACGTCGCCCATGCTGTTCCTCCACCACGTTGAAAGGACCAGTCATGAAGAAGTCAACACGCATCACCGCCATCGTCGCCGCGGGCGCACTGGCCGTCGGCACCGGAGCGGCCGCGGTCGCAATCGCCGACTCGGGCGACGGGCACGGCGGCATGGGCCAGGGCTCGGGCGCGCAGATGGGAGCGGGCCACGGCAAGGGCATGAACGGGAAAGGCCACGGCAAGGGCATGGATGGCAACGGCCAGGGCCGAGGCGGCGGGCACGGCATGAATGCCGGCAAGGGCGGCCAGGGATCCGGGATGGACGCGGCCACGCTCCCCGCGCAGCAGAGCACGGCTCCGCTGAGCGCCTCCGAAGCCGCCGCCCTGACGTACATGCGCGAGGAGGAGAAGCTCGCGCGTGACGTGTACACCACGCTGGCCGGCACCTCGGGTGACGCGCGGTTCACACGGATCGCCGCCAGCGAGCAGCGTCACATGGACCAGCTCGGCAGGCTCCTCACCCGCTACAAGCTCGCCGACCCCACCGCGGGCAAGGCCGCAGGGGAGTTCGAGAACGCGAAGCTGCAGCAGTTGTACACGGACCTCGTCGCGCAGGGCAGCGCCTCGCCGGCAGCCGCGCTGCAGGTCGGACGCAGCATCGAGAAGCTCGACATCGCCGACCTCCAGCAGCGCGAGGCCGCCTCCACGCACCGCGACGTGACCACCGTGTTCCAGCAGCTCGAGCGCGGATCCAACATGCACCTGCGTGCCTTCACCCGGTAGGCGGGGTGACCGTTCGCCGGTGCGCCAGCTGCCGGATCCTGGCCCAGGCCGCCTCGGCCGTGTTGACGGTCAGGTTCGCCAGGGTCATCGCCCGCGCGACCGCGTCGACGGCGGCGATGTCGCGTGCGGTGAGCGCCGATGGCGCCGCCGCGCGCGACGCGTCGTCGAACTGCGCTTCGGCGCGCGCCATCGCGTACGCGACGCACGCCCGGCTGCGACCGTCCAGGCGCCCCAGCTCACCGCGCTGCAGTGCGCGGAGCTCATCGTCCGTGGCGCCCGCGCGCAGCGCCCACCGCTCGTGGACGAACGTGCACCCGGAGCAGGCGTTGACCCGGCTCACGGCGACCATGATGTGCTCGCGCTCGCGCCCGCTCAGCCGGCCGCGCAGGCAGACGTCGGCCAGCGCGCGCCGGGAGCCGAGCACCGCCGCCAGCTCCCCGCCCGCCGCCGCCACGGACGGGAATGTGCGGCCGCCCATGCCTGCCTACGACGCGGCGGTGGCGCCGCCGGTGGCGAGCAGCTCGTCCAGCTCGGCGACCTGCTGGCGCAGCCCGCCGCACACCTGCTCGCACAGGTCGAAGACCGACTGGTCCGTCACGGTGTAGCGCACGAAGGTCCCCTCCTTGGCCCGGCCGACGATGCCGGCCTGGTGCAGCACGCCAAGATGCTTGGACACGTTCTGCTGGGTCGCGCCCAGGCGCTCCACCAGCTCCCCGACCGTGAGCGGACCGTCGCGCAGGGCGTCGAGCAGTTTGATGCGCATCGGCTCGCCGATCACGCGGAACCGCTGGGCGATGAGCTCGATGAGGGGCTCGGGGAGCGGGCGGGGAAGGTCCACGGGCACCACGATATCGCCACGTGGCTGTGTGCTGGTGCTCGCGAGCCCGGTTTGCGCGCTACCCCACCGCGGCGGTGAGCTGCGCCTCCTGCTCGTCGGTCAGCTCGATCCCGGCCGCCGCCAGGTTGTCCTCCAGGTGCGCGACGCTCGACGTCCCGGGGATGGGCAGCATCACCGGCGAGCGGCGCAGGAGCCACGCGAGCGCCAGCTGTGAGGGGCTGGCGCCCAGCTCGGCCGACAGCCGGTCCAGCGGGCCGCCGTCACCGGCGAGGCTGCCGGTGGCCAGCGGAAACCAGGGGATGAAGGCGATGCCCTGCGCCTCGGCGTGCTCCAGGAGATCCTCGGCCGAGCGGTTGGCCAGGTTGTAGAGGTTCTGGACGGAGACGATCGTGGCGATCTCCTGGGCCTGCCGCAGCTGGTCGACCGACACCTCCGACAGGCCGATGTGGCGGATCTTGCCCTCCTGCTGCAGGAGGACGAGCTCGCCGAGCTGGTCCTCGAGCGGGACCTTGGCGTCGATGCGGTGCAGCTGGTAGAGCTCGATGCGCTCCAGGCCCAGATGGCGCAGGCTCAGCTCGCACTGCTGGCGCAGGTACTCGGGCCGCCCGACCGGCCGCCAGTCGCCCGGGCCCGAGCGGGTCAGCCCGGCCTTGGTGGCGATGACGAGGTGGTCCGGGTACGGATGCAGCGCCTCCCGGATCAGCTCCTCGGCGACGAACGGGCCGTAGGAGTCGGCGGTGTCGATGAAGGTGACGCCCAGCTCGACGGCGCGGCGCAGGACCCGCACGGCCTCGGCGGGATCGGCGGGGTCGCCCCAGACGCCGGGGCCGGTGAGCTGCATGGAGCCGTAGCCCAGCCGGGTGACGGGCGTGGTGCCGCCCAGGGTGAAGGTGCCGGCCTTGGCCAGCGACGAGGTGCTCATGGTGGTGGTACTCCGATTCGGGGGCGGGAGGATGACGAACGGCCTGCTCTGCGCTTACCCCCGGCCGGGCCGCGGCAACCGGCCGGGCGTCACCCGAGGTCGCGCAGCTCCTCGACGTGCGCGACGAACCCGCCGACGATCGTCGCGGGATCGGGGACGCACTGCGCGTCGGTCATCACCCCGACGGTCACCTCGCCGGCGTAGCTGAGGATGGAGACGCTCATCGCCATGCCGCCGGCCACCGGCGCCCACACCAGGACGCCGCGGACGGGGGCACCCGCCAGGTACACCGTCTCGCGCGGGCCCGGGACGTTGGTGACGACGGTGGAGCCCACGCGGCTGAACACGTCGAGCAGCACGGACTCGACCTGGCGCGGCGTGGTGCCCACCGCACTGAGGACGGCGTAGGCGATCGGCCCCTCCGGCGAGCGCTTGATCGCGTTCATGCCCTCGCGCACGGCCGCCAGCCGCTGCAGCGGGTCGTCGAGGCCCACCGGCAGCGGGAGCGTCACGAGCCCGAAGCGGTTGCCCAGGTCGCGGGGTAGGGGCTCGTCGGGCGCCCGCAGGTTGAAGGGCACGGTGGCGCGGATCTCGTCGACGAGGCTGCGGCGGCCGATCAGGTAGTCGCGCAGCGCACCGGACAGCGCGGCGACGAGCACGTCGTTGACGGTCGCGCCGTGGGCGTGCGCCACCGCCTTGACGTCCGCCAGGGGGATCGGCTGCGACCAGGCTACGCGCTCGGCGACGCCCAGCGGGCCGCGCAGCACGGTGGTGGCGTCCGGCGGGGTGAGCAGCACCTTGGCCAGCGCGCCGGATCCGTCGCGGGCCGCCCCGGCGAGGTCGACGAGGTGCCGCGGGTGCGTCACGACCTCCACGTACTCGTGGACCGCCCCGCCGACCACCGCCCGCGCGGCGTGCACGGCCGCGGCGGCGGGGCGCGTCACGGCGCCGATCGGGCCGCCGCGCCGATGGGCCGGCGGCGGCGGGTCGGCGATCGGGCGCGCGCCGTCGTCCTGGGTGGCGTCGGTGAGGGACAGGAGCACACGGGCCAGGGCGATCCCGTCGCCGATGGCGTGGTGGATGCGGGCCAGCACCGCCGCGCCGCCCGCGTACCCGTCGATGAAGTGGAACTCCCACAGGGCGCGCGAGCGGTCCAGCGGGACGATCATGCGGTCCGCGACGTAGGCCTCCAGCTCGGCGCGGCCCCCCGGCGCCGGCAGCGCGACGTGGTGCAGGTGCAGGCCCAGGTCGAACTGCTCGTCGTCCTCCCACTGCGGCGCGCCGACGCGCAGCGTCGGCTCGGCCACCCGCTGGCGGAAGCGCGGGTAGGGATCCACCAGGCGCGTCTGCAGGACCTGCCGCAGCCGCTCCCAATCCGGCGCCTCCTCGAACCAGAGCACCCCGTTGATCACCATCAGGTTCGTCGGGCGGTCCATGTGCAGCCACGCCGCGTCGGCGCTGCCCATCGGGTGCTTGCTCATGGTGCGAGCATCGCCGCCGCCGCGGCCGGCGGCATCAGGGATTCACCGCAGCGCGGCGGGCGCCTCAGGCCAGCGCGGCGTCGAGGATCTCGCGCAGCCGGTCCGGCAGCGGCATCGCCGCCTGCGTGGTGTAGTCGAAGCCCACGAGCCAGCCGTAGCCCTCGGCGGCCAGGCGCTCGCCGACGGTCATGCGGAACATGACCTGGAAGGAGGAGCGGCGCACCTCGCCGATCCAGCACGCGGTGTCCAGCACCTCGTCGAACTGCACCGGGAAGCGGTAGTTGATGTGGGCCTCGGCGAAGATGAGGCCGAACCCCTCCCCCTCGGGGTCCGTCGGCGTGTGCTCGGGCAGCAGCGACCGCACGAAGGCGATCCGCGCGGTCTCGAAGAAGCGCAGGAACTCGACGTTGTTGAGGTGACGCATCGCGTCGAGGTCACCGAAGCGCACGCGCTCGCTGTGCACGAAGGTGCGGGGCACGGCGCGAACCCTACCGCCGCGGGAGTCCTAGACGATCTCGGCGAGCCCGGGCTCGTAGCCCTCGATCGGGTCGTGGACCGGCGCCTCGTCGCCGCGCGGCGGCGGCTGCAGCACCACCACCGCGACGATGACGGCGGCGACCACGAGGGCGGCGCCGACGATGAAGGCCAGGTGGTAGCCGCCGGTGAGCGCCTCCGGCAGCGTGGCGCCGCCCGCCTGGAGGTCCTCCGACCGCGTGGTGGAGAGCGTGGCCAGGACGGACAGGCCGATCGCGCCGCCGATCTGCTGGGTGGTGTTGACGATCCCGGACGTCAGCCCGGCGTTCTCCGGGGTCGCTCCCGACATGGCGAGCGTCATCAGGGCGGGGAAGGCGATGCCGGCGCCGGTGCCCTGGACCACCATGATCGGCAGCACGTCGGTGACGTAGCTCCCGTCCACGGGGGCCCGCGCGAACAGCACGAGGCTGACGGCGACCAGCGACAGCCCGGCGACCAGCACGTTGCGCGCGCCGAAGCGCCCGATGAAGACCGCGGTGAAGCGCAGCGACAGCGCGCCCATGATCAGCGTGGCCGGCAGGAACGCCAGCCCGACCTCGACCGGGCTGTAGCCGAGCACCCGCTGCAGGTACAGCGCACCGAGGAAGCCGATGCCGAACAGCCCGGCCATGGCCAGCATCTGGATGACGTTGGCGCCGGCAACGTTGCGGGAGCGGAAGATGGAGAGGGGCACCAGCGGGTGCCGGGCGCGGGTCTCGCGCCACAGGAACAGCGCGATGAGGGCGGTGCACACCGCGCTCAGGCCGAGGGTGCGGGTGGAGGTCCACCCGTGCTCGGCGACCCCGACGATCGTGTAGACGCCGAGCATGAGCGCGCTGGTGATGAGCACCGCGCCGGGCACATCGGCGTCGCCCTGCAGGCCGGAGCCATGGTCGCGCTCCAGCAGCCGGGCGGCCAGCACGCCGGTGACGATTCCGATCGGCAGGTTGAGCAGGAAGATCCAGTGCCAGCTGATCGCCTCGGTGATGACGCCGCCGACGAGCAGGCCGATCGTCCCGCCGGCGACCGCGACGAACGTGAACGCCCCGATCGCCCGCGTCTGCTCCCCCGGCATGGGGAACATCGTGACGATCATCCCGAGGATGACCGCCGAGGTCATCGCCCCGCCGATGCCCTGCAGGAAGCGGGCGCCGACGAGCATCTCCTGGTTCTGGGAGACGCCGCACAGCAGCGACGCGCCGACGAACACGATGAGCCCGGTGAGGAAGACGCGCGGGCGCCCGAGCAGGTCGCCGAGGCGGCCGGCGAGCAGCAGCAGCCCACCGAAGGGGACGAGGTAGGCGTTGACCACCCAGGCCAGGTTCGACTGCGAGAACCCCAGGTCGTCCTGGATCGACGGCAGCGCGACGTTCACCACCGTCACGTCGAGCACGATCATGAGCATGCCCGTGCACAGCACGTACAGCGTGATCCAGCGTCTGCGGTCCTCGGCGGGGGTCAGGGTCTCGGCGGTTGCGGTCATCTTCAACGGACGGGGATCCTGCCACGAAGTCATCGCCCGCCGAGAATGGCAACGCGCCAGGTCCGGGGCCGGTACGGTGGGACTGTCGAGGGTTTCAGGGTCACCACGGAGGAGCTCGTCACATGTCGCGCATCGCAGCACGCAGGAATGGCGTCACGGCGCTCGCCGCCACGGTCGTCGCGATCGGCCTGACGGCCGTCGCGCCCGCGGGCGCCGACACCGTCCCCGCCGCGCCCATCCAGACGAGCGGGCCCGCGCCCACCGTCCCGGCGTACGTGGGGGCGCCGTTCAAGGCCCGCCCCGTCGCCGGCGTGCGGCCGGCCTGGCAGCACCCGCTGATGGCGGCCAACCCGAAGAACGGCGTCCACAACGACGCCTGGCAGACCGACAACTACACGCAGTTCGGCGGCCCGCTGGGGCGCAGCCCCAAGACCCTCTCCACCGGTTTCGGCCGCACCTGCATCACCCTCACCTTCGACCGCAAGGGCCGGCTGATCGGCTCGTGCACCAACCTCGGCCAGGGGCCGGCGCTCTACCTGCTCGACCCGGCGACGCTCGACACCCTCGCCTTCCTGCAGCTCCCGTTCGTCCCGCCGCCCGCCGGCACCAACCCGGCCCTGAACACCACGGGCGGCGCGTACTTCTACCTCGACCACCGCGACCGTGTCGTGGTGGCCACGGCCGACCGCCGGATCCTCGTGATCGCCGAGGACGACAGCGGCGCCTCCCCCGCCTTCCAGCAGGTCGCGTCCTTCGACCCGACCCCCTGCCTGCAGCCGGGCGAACGGATGCCCTCCACCCTGCCGGACACCCAGGGGCGCTACTGGTTCGTCGGGCGCACCGAGGGCACCGTCGGGGTGCTCGACCCCAAGACGGGGAAGTGCGGCTCGGTCGTGCTGCACGAGGAGATCGAGAACTCGTTCGCGGTGGCCGGCGACGGGATCTACATCGTCTCCGACAAGGCGATGTACAAGTTCACCGCCGGCGCCGACCTCAAGCCCAAGGCGCGATGGAGCCAGCGCTACGCCAACTCCGGCCTCACCAAGCCCGGTCAGATCAACGCCGGGTCGGGGACGACGCCCACGCTGCTGTGGCCCGCGGGCGCCAAGAAGGGCTCGACCGCACCCGGCTTCGTCGCGATCACCGACAACGCCGACCCGATGGCCGTCGTGGTGTACCGGGCCGGTAACCGCCTCGCCAAGGGCCAGAAGCGCCGGGTCTGCTCGATCCCGGTCTTCGGGCGCGGCGCCAGCGACACGGAGAACTCGCTGATCGCGATGGGCCGGTCGCTGATCGTGGAGAACAACTACGGCTACGACCTGCAGAAGTGGAACGACATCATCGGCGGCGGGACGCAGATCGGTGGCGACCTCAATCAGGTCAGCTCGCCGGGCATGGTCCGCGTGGACATCAACGCCACCGGCACGGGGTGCAAGGTGGTGTGGCGCAACACGACCGTGGCCGCGCCGTCCGTCGTCTCCAAGGGCGACAGCGCCAACGGGCTCATCTACACGTTCGAGAACGTGAAGGACCCGAGCGGCGCGGACCCCTGGTACTGGTCGGCCCTGGACTACCGCACCGGCAAGGTGGCCTGGAAGCAGCTCGCCGGCTGGGGCGGTCTCTACAACAACCACTACGCCGGGATCGCGATCGGGCAGAACGCCAAGACGCGCAAGCCGACGCTCTACCTCGGCGGCGTGGGCGGCGTGATGGCGCTGCGGGACGGGTCCTGAGCGCGGGCCCGCCCGTCACCAGGGCAGCGGCCGGCCGTCGCGGAAGAAGCCGCCGGTCGGGCCGTCGTCGGGAAGCAGGCACGCCCAGGTGACGCTGCGCGCGCCGTCCGGGACAGGCCGTCCGCCGCCGCCCATGTCGGTCGCCGTCCAGCCGGGGCACACCGCGTTGACCAGCACGCCGTGGGGCCGCAGCTCGTCGGCGAGCATCCGGGTCAGGCCGTTGAGCGCGAGCTTGGAGGTGCGGTAGCCCGGCGTTCCCCCGCGCATGTCGCTGATCGTGCCGGCCGCGCTGGAGACGTTGACGAGCCGGCCGTGCCCGCCGGCCGACAGCGCCGGCGCGAAGGCCTCGGCCATGCGCCACGCGCCGAACAGGTTGGTCTCCAGCGCCCGCTGCACCCGGTCGAGGTCCACCGTCAGCGCCCGCGCGTCGGTGTCGTAGTCGACGGCCGCGTTGTTGACGAGGACGTCCACGCGCTCCAGCCGTGCGGCCAGCGCCCGGACGCTCGCGTCGTCGGTCACGTCCAGCGCCGCGGCCCGGACGTCGCCGTCCCCGCGCAGGGTGGCGGCGATCTCCTCCGCTCGGTCGCCGTCCCGCGCGGTCAGCCACACCCGCAGCCCGGCCTGGGCCAGCTGGCGGCACACCTCGACGCCGAGCCCGCGGGCGCCGCCGGTGACGACCGCCACGCTGCCCGGCCCGGGTCCGGCCCCGTGGCTCACGCCCCCGCGGCGAGCGGCGAGACGCGGGTGCTCCAGGGGGCGGCCGCCTCGAGCTGGGCGGCGAGCGCGAGCAGGTCGCCCTCCCCCGCCGGGCGGCCGGTGAGCATCACGCCGACCGGCAGGCCGTCCTCGCCGTGGGCGATCGGCAGGTTGATGGCGGGCTGGCCGGTGAGGTTGGCCAGGGGCGTGAACGCGATGAACTGCCCGGCCCGGGTGAAGTCGTCCATCGGCGTGTCGGAGCAGCCGCTGATCTCCCCGATGGCGACGGGGCGTTGCGCCAGCGTCGGGGTGAGCACGGCGTCCCACTCCAGGAGGGAGGAGACGAGCGCCCGGGCGATCCCCTGCGCCTGGCCCGTCGCGGCGGCCAGGTCGAACGCGCTCTGCTGGTTGGCCCGCTCCCACAGGGCCATCGTCAGCGGCTCGACCGTCTCGGCGGTCACCGCGTTGCCGCACAGCCCGCCGACGAGCCCGGCGCTGGTGCCCACGAGCGCGGCCCACAGCGTCAGGAACATCTCGGTCAGGTCCGGGAGCGCGAAGGGCGGGTCGATCTCCACGACCTCGTGGCCGAGCCCGCGCAGCAGCTCGGCCGTCTGCGCGACGGCGGCCAGGTGCACGGGGTCGACCTGGGTCTCCAGGGGCGGGGTGACGATGACGGCGATCCGCCGGCGGCCCGGCTCGCGGGCGGCGGCCGCCGCGAACGGCTCGGACGGCGGCTGGGCCCAGCTGGCGTCACCCGGCTCGTACCCGGCGAGGACGTCGAGGACGGCTGCGGTGTCCCCCACCGTGCGGGTGAGGACGCCGTTGATGGCGAGGAAGGACTCGCCGATCTCCGGGCCCATCGACACGCGCCCGCGCGCGGGCTTGAGCCCGACGAGCCCGTTGCATGCCGCGGGCACGCGGATCGAGCCGCCGCCGTCGCTGGCGTGCCCGATCGGCACCATCCCGGAGGCCACGGCGGCCCCCGATCCGCCCGACGAGCCGCCAGGGGTGTGGCCCAGGTTCCAGGGATTGCGGGTGGCGCCGAACCGCCGGGGCTCGGTCACCGGCAGCGCGCCGAACTCCGGCGAGGAGGTCGCGCCGACGATCACGAAGCCGGCGTCCCGCAGGCGGCGCGTGAGGAACGCGTCGTACTCCGGCACCCAGTTCTCACCCGTGATCGACGAGCCGCAGGTCATCCGCTGGCCCTTCACCGCGGCGAACAGGTCCTTCATCGCCAGCGGCACGCCCGCGAAGGGCCGCTCGTCGCCCGGCCCGATCTCCGCCGCCGCCGCCAGCGCGGCGTCCGCCGAGACGGTCGTGAACGCGTGGACGTCGCCGTCCCGTTCCTCGATGGTGCGCAGCGACAGTTCGGTCAGCTCGGTGGCGGTCACGTCGCCCGCGCGCACGAGGGCGGCGAGGTCGGTGGCGGAGCGCAACAGCAGGTCGGCGTCGGGCACGGCGGCGTCTCCTCGGAGGCGAAGAACTGGGTCTGCGTGACCTTATCCGACGTGTTCGGGTGTGCCGTGCTGCAGCTCCTCCTGGATGCGGTCGTTGTCGCGCCCGTCCGCGATCGCCGCCCACACGAGGCCGACGATGCCGGCCGCGGCGGGGATCGAGACGGCGATGCCCACGAGGAACAGGCCGAGGGTGCTCATGACCGGTCCCCCTGGATCAGGAGGGCGACGGCGCCGAACGAGAGGATCGAGGGGACCCAGATCCCGACGAAGATGCCTTGGTCGTGGCTGCCCGTGAACCACAGGGTCACGGAGAGGACGAAGGAAGCGAAGGCGGCGATGAGGATGGCGAGCGCCGAGCGCAGGCGGAGGGTGCGACGGTCCATGCGGACTCCAGTCGGAAGGGGTGGTGCGTCTCCAGGGCTACCCGGCGGGCGGCCCGCCGGGATCACGGCGGGCGGTGCGGCGCGAGCAGGCTTGACGGAAGCCTGACGCGGCTCACAGGAGAACCCGAGGCGGGGCTGCCAGCGTGGTCGCCATGTTCCGAATCCCTGCCCTGGCGACGACGTTCGCCTGCCTCCTGATGCTCCCCGCCACCGCCGGCGCGGTCACCGACCCGACCAACGGCGGGCGCGGCTACGTGCGCTCCGAGCGCTCGCTCTCGCGGACGTCCGTCGACGGCCTCAACGCGCTGTGGTCGGCCCCGTCGGGCTCCGGCGACGGCGCCGCCCTGCTCGGCGCCGACAGCGTCTTCGTCTCCGGAACCCCGGACGGCCCCGGCGTCCGGGCCCTGGATCCCGTCACCGGCGACGAGTCCTGGGCCTGGACGGCCGGCGACGGCGGCGACGCCACCGCGCCCGTGCGCAGCGGCGCCCATCTCCTCGTCACGGCCCAGGACGGGATCGTGACCGCGCTGGACCGCGACAGCGGCGCCCCGGTGTGGGCCCGAAAGGTCGAGGGCGGCCACCCCGCCGTGGTCGCCGCCTTCAACCGCGTCTTCGTCTCCACCGACACCGCCCTGACCACGCTCGATGCCGGCAGCGGCCGCGTGCGCTGGAGTCAGCGCGTCGACGCGCCCCAGGGCATGGCCGTGTCCCACGGCTGGCTCTTCACCACACAGCCCGGCGTCATCGTGTCGCGCGGCCCCGCCCGCGGCGACGGCCGCTGGAAGGAGGAGCTGCCGCAGGGCGACACGGTCCCCAGCACGCCGTTCCTCTCCAAGTTCGCCACGTTCGTCACCGCTCCGGGCGGCGACAACGGCGAGCTGCAGACCCGCGCCTACGACAGCCGCAGCGGCAAGCTGCAGTGGGTCGCGACCGTCGGGCGCGACGGCTGCGCCGACACCTGCCGGCCCGCGACGCCCGTGGCCGACGACGCGCGCGTGTACGCCGCCACCCCGTCGGGCCGCCTCACCGCGCTGGACCGCCGCACCGGCGAGGAGCGCTGGGCCGTGCAGCTTCGCTCCCCCACCGCCGGCGACCCGGTCCTGTCGGCCAGCGGCGTCGTGTTCGTCGCCGACACCGACGGGGCCCTCACCGCGCTGGACGCCCGCACGGGCAGGGCGCTGTGGGAGCGCAAGCTCGAGTCCCCGGCGGTCGCCGGGCCGGCGCTGGGCCTCAGCACCGTGGCGGTGCGGACCAAGGACGGGCGCACCACGACGTTCGCGCTCGACGCCGTCAAGGCCGACAGCCGCGTCTCGGCCAGGCAGGCCCGCGACACCGCCGACCGCATCGGCGTGCGCTTCGAGCAGGAGACCTTCACGCTGCAGGACTTCCGCACCGGGCTCTCCGTCGAGATCGCCCAGCGCGCCTGGGAGCACGGCTCCAGCCGGGAGGAGATCCTCGTGCGGTCGGGCAAGCTCGCCTACGAGCACCTGCGCGCGGAGCCCGACTACTACTCCTACCTGTCGGGTGAGGTCACTGCCGAGCGCGCGCTCGCCGCCGTCAAGCGCCTGGGCGATGACCTTGGCCTGCGCGGCATCACGGTCGAGCAGCTTCGGCTGGGCATGGCCGTCGAGCTGGCCCACGCCACCTGGGACAACGGCGCCGACAACCGCGCCGACGTCGACGCCAAGGCCGCCGAGATCGCGCTGCGCCACCTCGCCGAGCTGCCCGAGTACTACGTGTACCTGTCGGGGATCTCCGTCACGGAGATGCAGGCCAATGCCTTTGCGGAGCTGGCCGGCGTCTCGTTCGGCAAGGCGAAGTTCACGCTTGCGCAGCTGCGCCTGGGCATGAGCGTCGAGCTGCGCCGGCGGATCGCCGAGAGCGGCCCGAAGGTCACCGACGAGGACCTCATCTGGGCCGGCAAGGTCGCGCTCGAGCATCTGAACGCTTCGGCGCGGTACTACGACGGCGCCGCGATCAGCGACGTCACCGTGGTCAAGGGCTGATCAGCGGGCGCGCAGCCAGGCGCGGAAGGCGTCGAGGCCCGGCTCCGGGTCTCGGCGCCCGACGCCGATGCGGAAGCGATCGTCCGGGGTCTCGGTGAGCGCCGAGCGGTAGATGCTCGCCGGCAGCAGCAGGACGCCCGCCTCCTCGATGAGCGCGGTGCAGAACGCCTCCACCCCGTCCGCACCCGTGTAGCGGGGAAAGGCGACGCAGCCCCCGTCGGGCGCACGCCAGTCGAACAGGTCCCCGAACTCGGCGAAGAACGCGTCGAACACGGGCAGGTTGGCGGCGATGATGGCGCGATTGCGGGCGAGGATCGGCTCGCGGGCCTTGAGGGCGATGCGGGCGAGGATCTCGCTCGGCGCCGCATTGCAGATCGTCGTGTAGTGCTTGGCCCGCTCCAGGCGCGCGATCAGCTCCCGGTCGCGGCTGGCGATCCAGCCGATCCGCAGCCCCGGCAGGCCGAGGGACTTGGACGTCACGTTGAGCGACAGCCCACGCTCCGACAGGTCGACCGCATGCGGGAGGGTGCGCTGGGGATCGAGCTCCAGGCCGCGGTAGACCTCGTCGTTGAAGAGGTGGATGCCGTGCGCGTCGCAGAGCGCCGCCAGGCGGGCCATGTCCTCGGCGTGCGGGACGGCCCCCGTGGGGTTGTGCGGGAAGTTGACCGAGACGACCCGGGTGGTCGGCCGGATGGCGGCGGCGACCTCGTCGAGGTCCAGGTACCAGTCGCGGGCGGGGTCCAGCCGGACGCCGGTGACCTCGCACAACGCCAGCGGGACGGTCTCGGCCGCCTGGTAGTTCGGGGTGACGACGATCGCATGGTCGCCGGGGCCCAGCAGGACCTGCATCGCCAGGTACAGCCCCTCCTCGGCGCCGGCGAAGCAGACGACGTCGTCCGCCCCGGCCGTCGTGTAGGTCGCGGCGATCGCCTCGCGCAGCCCGGGGTCGCCGAACGTCGTCGTGTAGCCGAGCGAGAGCGTCTCGAAGGCCTCGCGGTCCTCGTCGTCGGCCAGCTCCAGCAGCTCGGCCATCGTCAGGGACTGCGCATCGGACGCCGTCAGGTGGTGGCGGGCGGTGAACTCCCAGCGCGAGAAGAACGTCTCCAGCCGGAAGTCGGGCAGGAAGGGCATCGGCGGCTGATCATAGGCGCCTTGCCCCACCGGCTCATCGCGACGTCCGGCGCGCGGGGAGGCGGGTCACGCGGTGCGCGTGACCCCCACCACCCGGCGCCCGTGACGCGTCAGCACGGTGAGCTGGGCGCCGGCCGGCAGGGCGACCTTCACCCTCCCCACCGTGACGCGCACGGCGCCCGCCGCCACCGTGGCGAACGCTCCGTGGCGCAGCTTCGTCGTCGTCGCGCCGCCGATCCGCACGCGGAGTGCGCCGGGGACCAGGGACACGAGCCGGCGGGCGCCGGCGGCGACCGACACCACGCGGGCGCGCAGGCGCCCGTGCGAGCGGGTCACGACGAGCGCGGCGAGCCGGCCGGGGACCAGGGTCACGCGCGCCGTGACGGCCTTGGTGTGACGGGCGGTCAGCCGGACGGTGTGGGTGGCGGCGCTGAGCACCTTCCGCTTTCCGACGGCTCCGGCGGCCAGCGACGAGGCCCGGCCCTTGTCGACCTTCACCTTGAGGGTGCGGCCGGCATCCCCCAGCACGGTGAGTGCCGCCGCATGCGGCGTGACCGGCGGAGTGACGGGCGGCGGCACGACGGGCGGGGGATCGGGATCCACCACCGGGGGCGTGGGGCACACGATCGCCGTGGCGGGGGTGAACTCGTAGGCGCCCATGTCGCGGCGCGGCGCGGCGCAGGCACCGCCGGCCAGGCCGACCACCGCGCGGGCGGTGCCGGCGAGGTCGACCTCGCCCGCCGCCGGAGCCGCTGCGGCGCCCGCGTCGATGAGCGGCGAGGAGGCGGTCAGCGTGTAGTCGCCCGGTCCCGTGAAGGCCGGGTCGGCGCTGGTCTGGAAATCGCCGCATCCCGCGCTGCCCGCCATCGGCCCGCGGGAGTCGGTGATGGTGCACGACGCGCCGTTGTTTGCCTCCACCCCCGCCGGCCCGATGATGCTGGAGGCGAGCGTGAGGGTGGCGTTGTTCACGGAGACGTCGGCGTAGCCGTTGTCGTAGGCGGTGACCCCGGTGAGGTGCGGATCGCCCCCGAACAGCTTGTACCCCTGGCCGTTGCGGGTGATCAGGTCCCCGGTGGCGATGAACCGCGAGGCCGGTGAGGAGAACTCGGCATCGATGCCGGCGACGGTGAAGCCGAAGATGCGGTTGCGGGCGGAGCGCACGGTCGCCGGCACCACGGGCACGCCGATGTCCCGGCTGGTCACCCCGAAGGCGATCGGGGGATTGGGCGGCAACGGCGTCGGCAGCGGAGCGGCGCCGATGACGTTGTCGCTGATCAGCACGTCGCCGTAGACCCAGATGCCCGAGCCGATGAACTGGCCGTCGCCCCGGACCCCGCTGATCGTGTTGTCGTGGATGACTGGCGGCGTCGCGGGGGCGCCAGTGAACCGAATGCTCTCGAAGAAGTCCGCGAAGTCGTTGTGCCCGATGTCGACGGGCTGGGCGCTGGTCGAGATCAGGGCCCGCGTCGACCCGGACGCGGCGGTGCTGATGAACTGATTGCCGCTCAGGGTCGCGGCACCGGTGGTGATCGACACCTTCCCGTCGATGTTCACCGCCGGGTCGTCGAACACGTCGTCGGTCACCAGCGCGGTGGTGGCCGCGCCGAAGATCAGGAGGCCGTGGTTGTCGCCGCGCAACCGCAGGCCCGTGACCTGGGCCCCCGCGCCGTTGACCGTCACGGCCGTCTGCGCCCCGCCGTCGATGACCGGGCGGGACGCACCCGTGCCGATCAGCGTGCGACCGGCGCCCACCGTCACCTGCTCGGTGTACGTGCCGGGGGCGACCAGGATCCGGTCCCCGGACACGCTCTGGCCGAGCCCGTAGGCGACGGTCTTGCAGCTCACGGCCAGGCAGCTGCCGGCGTCCGTTCCGGTCCCGGTGTTGACCAGGCGGTCGGCCGCCGAGGCGCCCGCCGGGGCGGCGAGGCAGACGATGACGGCCAATGCGGCGGCCAGCGGGGGAGTCCGGCGTCCCTGTGGACGCCCCTGCGATGCGCGCGACACGGTGCTCTTCTCGTTGGCGGACGCACACTATGACCCCGCCCTGCACCCCGCAGTGTCAGAGGGGTGTCAACCCGCCGCGGGGTCAGCGCAACTGGTAGTCCTCGAGCGGAAAGTGGCGGGCGCGGTGCGCCGTCTCGCTGGTGGAGCTGGGCCGCAACGGCACGTCGCCATCCTTGGTGAAGTAGTAGCTGTTGGCCTGCGCGCAGCTGGCCTGCCAGAAGACCTGGTGCCCACGGCGGCGCATCATCTCCCCGAAATAGCGGTCGACCGCCTCCGGGCGCACCTCGACGCTGGTGGCGCCGCCATCGCGGGCGTGAAGCAGGCACCGCGTGATGTGCGCGGTCTGCGCCTCGATGAGGGTGAAGTACGACGCGCCGTTGTACCCGTAGGGGCCGAAGACGGCAAACCAGTTCGGGAATCCCGACACGCTGACGCCCTCGTAGGTGCGGTAGCGCTCGCGCTGCCAGTAGGTGCCGAGGTCGGCGCCGTCGCGCCCGGTGACCGGGAATTTCGGCAGGTTGCCCTCGTCGAAGACCTTGAAGCCGGTGGCGAGCACGAGCACGTCGATCTCGTGCAGCGTGCCCGTGCGGGTCTGCACGCCGACGGGCGTGATCCGCGCGATCGGGTCGGTCTCGAGCGTCACATCGGGACGATTGAACGTCGCCAGGTAGGTGTTGTGGAAGCTCGGTCGCTTGCAGCCGATCGCGTAGCGCGGCGTCAGCTGGTCCTGCAGCTGCGGATCCGTGACCTCGTGGCGGATCCACGCGCGCGCCGCACGCTCGACGAGCCGCATGACGGGCGGGCGGTGCCGGTGGGCGGGCGCCACGAAGGTCGCCTCGACGAACCCCTGGCTGGCCCGGCGTGCCGCGGAGCGCAGCCGGGGGCGCCGCAGCGCCCCGTGCAGCAGGCCGGGCAGGGGGACGTCCAGCTTGGGCAGGCACCAGATGGGGGTGCGCTGGAAGACGGTGACGTGCTCGGCTTCCTCCGCGATCGCAGGGATGAGCTGCACGGCCGATGCGCCCGTGCCGATCACCGCGACCCGCATGCCGGTCAGGTCGACGGACTCGTCCCAGCGGGAGGTGTGGAGGACCGTCCCGCCGAAGTCGTCGATGCCCGCGATGTCCGGTCGCCGCGGGACGGTCAGCACCCCCGTTGCGTCGATGACGTGACGCGCCACGAGCGTGTCCCCGGCGTCGGTGGTCAGCCGCCACACGTGGGCGTCCTCGTCGAACGCCGCGCCGGTGATCGCCGTGCCGAAGCGCGTCCGGGAATACAGCTGGTGCTCGTGCGCCAGCGACGTGGCGTACGAGCGCAGTTCCCGGCCCGGGGCGTAGCTGCGCGACCAGTCGGCCCGTTGCGCGAAGGAGAACTGGTAGCTGAACGACGGGATGTCGACCGCGATGCCCGGGTAGCGGTTCCAGTGCCACGTGCCGCCGAAGTCCTCCCCCTGCTCGATGATCAGGTGTTCGCGGATGCCCGCGCGCTCGAGGGCGATCGCGGCGCCGATGCCCGAGAAGCCCGCGCCGACGATGACGACCTCATGATCGGGCTCGACCGCCGCGCCGGAAGGGCTCATGGCGCCGTTGTATCACAGATGATACGTGTGATACAAAAGCGGTATGCATGTATCAGGCGCCACCGCACCCGACCGCACCGACTACGCGTCGCTGCCGGGGCCCAGGACGCCACCGATCCTGCAGATCCGCGACTGGATGACCGACCAGCACTCCTTCTGGAACGAGCACGCCGCCCGCTACGGACCTGCGTACCGCGTGCACTTCCCGTTCATGTTCGGGCGGATGGCCGTCTTCACCACGCCGTCGGCCGCCAGGACCGTGCTGCGACTGAAGCCGTCCGTCGCCCAGGCCGGCCGGGCGTACAAGGCGCTCGAGCAGTCCGCCGGCTCCAGCGCCGTCATCCTGCTCGACGGGGACGAGCACCTGCGGATGCGCAAGCTCATCCTGCCGCCCCTCCACGGGGAGCGACTCGCCCGGTGGGAGGGGTTCTGCGAGCAGCGCACGCTGCAGGAGGTGGCGGAGTGGCCCCTGGACGAGCCGATCTCGCTGCGACCGGTCACCGAGCGGATCAGCATGGCGGTGATCCTCAAGATCGTGTTCGGCATCCGCGACCCGGCCCGCAGCGAGGAGCTCCGCCGCCGGCTCCCCCTCCTGTTCGACATCCCGCGCGGCGCGGTCCCCGGATACCTCCATCGCGCCGGCCGTGTGGACCTCGGCCCGTGGAGCCCGTGGGGCGCCTTCCGCCGCAAGCGCGACCGCATCGACGAGTTCGTCCTCTCCGAGGTCGCCGAGCGGCGGGCCGAGTTCGCCCGGGGCGACGGGGACGAGCGGGACGAGGCACACGCGGACCTGCTCTCCATGCTCCTCGCCGAGCGCGACGACCACGGGCGCCCCATGAGCGACCGCGAGTTGCGCGACCAGCTCGTGACGATGCTCGCCGCCGGCCACGAGACCACCTCGACCTCCATCGCGTGGGCGATCGAGCGCCTCGTCCGCCACCCGGACATCGTCGCCGACCTGCGCGCCGAGTTCGACCGCGGCGAGACCATCCTGCTCGATGCGGTCATCAAGGAGACCCTGCGTGCCCGCCCGGTCGTCCCCCAGGTCGCGCGCTACCTCACCGAGCCGACCGAGATCGACGGGTGCCTGGTCCCCGCCGGGATCATGGTGATGATCCCCATGTCGGTCATCCACATGGACCCCGAGGTGTACCCGCAGCCGGAGGCGTTCCGCCCCGAGCGCTTCCTCGACGGCAACGACCCCGGTGGCTACAGCTGGCTGCCGTTCGGCGGCGGCGTCCGGCGCTGCCCCGGCGCGAGCCTCGCGCTGCTGGAGATGCGCGTCATCATCCGCACCATCCTGCAGCACGTCGAGCTGGCGCCCGATCGCCCCGAGCCCGAGCGGCCGGTGGTCCGCGGCGTGACCACCGTCCCCAGTCGCGGCGCGCGCGTGATCGTCCGCCGTCGCCTCACCGACGCAGCGACGTCGCCATGACCGGCCCGCGCCCATGAACGACCTGACCGGACATCTGCTCCGCGCCGCGACGGCGCCGACCACCGAGCCCGACCCGGCCTCCGAGGCGATCCTCGATGCGGCGCTGCGGCAGTTCGAGCTGTTCGGCATCTCGCACTCGACGATGGACGAGATCGCGCGCCGCGCGAAGGTCGCACGCGTCACGCTCTACCGGCGGTTCCCCGGCAAGGACGCGCTGGTCGAATCGGTCATGCAGCGCGAGCTGCGCCGCTTCCTCACCGAGCTCGACGACACGCTCGCCCCGTTCGACGACCTCGACGAGCGACTCGTCGAAGGGTTCGTCTTCGTCCTCGACGCGATCCGCAGCCACCGGCTGCTGCAGCGCCTCCTCGAGAGCGAGCCCGAGGCCGTCCTTCCGCTCCTCACGGTGCAGGGTGCGCCGTTCATCGGCGCCGCCCGCGACTACCTCGCGGCGCGGCTCGTGCAGAACCCCGACGACGATCGCCCGCCCGCGGACCTGCGGATCGTGGCCGATGTCGTCGTGCGCCTGATCCTGTCCTACCTGCTCACCCCGCAGACGCTCGTCGACCTCGACGACCCCGACGAGGCGCGGGCGTTCGCCCTGCGGTACCTGCGTCCGCTGCTCCTGGGCTCTGGCCCCAACTCGTGACGGTGTGAAAGCCAAGCCCGGCGCCTGGCCCGAGTGTCGTCTGTACGCTGCCCCCACCTGAACGCTCCCGTTCCTTTCGCCCGAGGTCGCCCATGCACCGCTCCCGTCCCGTCGCCCTGCTCGCGGCCGTTGTCTCCATCGCCCTGCTCGCCGTCACGTCCGGCAGCGCGTCCGCGGCCACCAAGGCCACGTTCACCGCGCGGGGCAGCATCGGGCAGGCGTACGTCCTCGGGGCCAAGCCCGGCGCCGCCCTGCAACTGGTCAACGCCAAGGGCAAGGTCGTGGCCAGCGGGAAGGCCGACCGGCTCGGGAGCAAGGTCTTCATCGATCTGAAGTCGGGGGCCGGCTACACCGTCCGCGGCGGCTCGAGCCGCAAGGCGCCGGCGACGGCCCGTTTCGCCGTGCTGCGCCCCGGGGACAACCCGCCCCAGTCCTTCTTCAAGAACAAGAAGCTCGAGCAGGGCCTCAACTACGTCACGGTGCGCGACGGCGTCGAACTCGCCATGACGGTGCGCCTGCCCGCCGGCAAGACGCTCGCCGATGGGCCGTTCCCCACCGTCGTGGAGTACTCCGGCTACCAGACGGCGGCGCCGCACGACCTCCTCTCGAACGTCATCGCGTCGGTCACCGGCGGCCCGACCGTCAGCGACCCGCTCGCGCCCGCCACGTCCACCGTGGTCGGCGCGGTCATCGCTCCGCTGCTCGGCTTCGCCGTCGTCAGCGTGCAGATGCGCGGCTCCGGCTGCTCCGGCGGCATCTACGACGCCTTCGGCTACCCGACGACCTACGACGGCTATGACGCCATTGAGACGGTGGGCGCGCAGCCGTGGGTCAAGGGCGGCAAGGTCGGCATGGTCGGCATCTCCTTCTCCGGGATCACCCAGCTCTTCGTGGGCGGCACCCGGCCGCCGCACCTCGCGGCGATCACTCCCATGTCGGTCACCGACGACAACTACAGCGGTGCCGCCTACCCCGGCGGGATCTACAACTCCGGGTTCATCAAGTCCTGGCTCGAGGACCGCATGGCCGACGCCAAGCCGGCGCCGGAGGGCGGCCAGGCGTGGGCCGTCGCACTGGCCAAAGCGGGCGATGAGCACTGCATCGCCAACCAGAAGCTCCGCCTGCAGACCCGCGACATCGTGGCGCAGGGGCAGAAGTCCGCGTTCCGCACCCCGTCGCAGTACGACCAGCGGGCGCCCGGTGCATGGCTGAAGACCACCAAGGTGCCCACGTTCCTCGTCGGCCAGTTCCATGACGAACAGACCGGCGGGCACTTCGCCGGGAGCCTGAAGAACCTGGCCGGCAACAAGAACGTCTGGATCACGATGCAGAACGGAGTCCACGCCGACTCGCTCGGCCCGGACTCGATCACCCGTTGGGTGGAGTTCCTCAACCTGTACGTCGCCGACCAGATCCCCAAGGTCCCGGCCACCGTGCTGTCGCTCAGCAACGAGCTGTACAAGTTCCTCGCCGACGCGCCGGCCTCGGCGGTCCTGCAGTCGCGCTTGGCCGACATGACCGACGTGGCCGCGGCCCGCGCGGTGTTCGCCAAGGATCCGCGCGTCCGTCTGCTGATGGACAACGGCGGCGGCCCCAAGGGCCCCGGTTCCATCGGCTCCACCTGGGAGCTGGACTTCAGCTCGTGGCCCGTCAAGGAAGCCAAGCCGACGACCATGTTCCTGGGCGCGGACGGCGCGCTGACGGCCACCAAGCCCGTCTTCAAGGGATCCAAGCGGGGAACGGCGAGCTACGTGGCCGACCCGAAGGCGCGGCCGGCGCAGACGCTTCCCGGCAGCGGCGAGACGGATGCCTGGAAGGCCCAGCCGCCCTACGACTGGGCGCCGCTGGCCGCCGGGAAGGGCATCGGGTTCACGAGCGCCCCGTTCGCCGCGGACCTCGTCATCGCGGGCTCGTCCAGCCTGGACCTCTACCTGAAGTCCTCGGCCAAGGACACCGATCTGCAGGTCACGCTCAGCGAGGTCCGTCCCGATGGCCGCGAGACCTATGTGCAGAACGGGTGGCTACGGGCCTCACACCGCAAGCTGGACCCGAAGGCCTCGACGGCCATCGAGCCGGTGCCGACACACCTGGCCGGCGACGCGGCGGCGCTGCCCAAGGGCGCGTTCACCCTGGTGCGCGTGCCGATCTACCCGGTGGCCCACGCCTTCCGGGCCGGGTCCCGGCTGCGGGTGACCGTCCAGGCCCCCGGCGGCGACCGGCCGCGGTGGAAGTTCGCCACGATCGACAAGGGTGCGACCACCAACACCGTCGAACTCGGCGGCGTTCGCGCCTCCAAGCTGGTGCTCCCCGTCGTGCCGGGCGCCAACGCCAAGGGCACCCCGCTGCCCGCGCCGACGGCGCTGCGCGGCGAGCCGGACCGCGCCTACGTGAAGGCGTCGAACGGCGGGTAGGGCGGTCAACACTGCCACCGGCAGACGCATCGAACACCCAGGAACGACGGCTACGCTGACCACCCCGAGCACCTCGCGCTAGACCCGGCCGTCAGTAGGTGGTGGTGATGGTCAGCCGGCGGTTGAGCCTGCGCCCGTCGGCAGTCCGGTTCGATGCGCGCGGCCGCGCGTGCCCGTTGCCGCTGCTGCTCAGGCTCACCTTCATCCCCCGCGAGCGCAGGTAGGCGCACGCGATCCCGGCCTGCCTGCGGGTCAGCGCCCGGTCGCTCGCCGATGTGCCGTGGGCGTCGGTGTCGGCCGTGCAGCGCACGGTCTTGGCCGCGCTCACCGTGCGCACCATGCGGGCCAGCAGCTTCCTGATCGGGGGCGACAGCGATGTCCGGTGCCCCCTGACGGGGAGGATGAGCCGGTTGGCGCTCTGCAGTCGCACGAGCACCCGGCTCTTCAGTTCCCTGCCCGCGGCCGTACGCGTGATCACCGTCAGGTGCGCCGTGATCCCGAGCGGTCGGCGCGCCAGGGCGCTGCGGCCCTGCTTCGTCAGCCTGAGCGTCGCCGCCAGCGACCGGGACGCGGACACGCCCTCTGCACTGGACCCACGCGCGAGCAGCGTGCCCTTCGGCAGGCGCCGGGGCGCCCCCTTCAGCGACGTGACGCTCGTCGCGGTGACGCCGCAGGCCGCAAGTGCGCCGGTGTCGGCGCGGCAGCCCACGGACACGATGCCGTTGCGCACGACCACGGGGTGGCGGCCGTCACCGTCCATGGCGGTCCCCAGCACCGCGGACACCGCGGTCGGCGTGGCGGCAGGCGGCGGGGGCGTGGCGACGACCTCGAACGTCACGGTCAGCGGACCGCTCTCGTTCCCGGCCGCGTCGCGCTGGCGGATGCCCACCGCGTGCCCGCCCAGGGTGAGCCCGGTGAGCGTCAACGGGCTCGTGCACGGTGCGGCCGCGCCGCCGTCGACGCGACAGCTCGCGCTCGCATCCGGCTCGGTGGAGAACGCGATGTCCGCCGTCGTCGACGTGCCCGTCGGCGGGGGGCCGCCGAGCAGCGCCGGCGCCGCCGGCGCGACGGTGTCGACCGTGAACGACGCGACCGCGGGCGAGGCGTCGCGGATGCCGGAACGGCTGACGGCGCGCACCGCGAACGTGTGCGCTCCGTCCGCGAGATCGGCAGCGGGCCGCAGCGGCGAGGCGCAGGTCCCCCACGGGCCGGCGTCGACCGCGCACTCGAACGTCGCGCCGGAGGCCGCGGTCGAGAAGGTGCTCTGCGGCCGCGGGTCCGAGCCCGGATCCGCCGGCGCGCCGTCGATCATCGTGTCAGGCTCGTGACCGTCGACCCTGGCCGCCGCGGACGTCCGGACCGCCTCGGCGTGCCCGACGCCGTCGACGCTGAAGTAGCTGATCCGCTGGCCGTCACCCAGGACCGGCTTCGCGCTCGGGTCGTACACCGCGCTCGAGGTCGTCGGTGTCGCGGGTGACGCGCCGACGGTGTAGTGGGTCGCGACGACGCCCGACTGTGCATCGGCGGCGGTCAAGGTCACCGAGACCGATGCGGGATGCCACGCGGCGTCGACGTCGTCCCCCGTGACCGGCGCCATCGTGTCGACCTTTGCCGCCGGTGACTGCCGCACGACCTCCGTGTTGCCCACCGCGTCGACGGTGAAGTAGGCGATCCGCTCGCCGTCGGCGAGCGTCGGCTTCGCGCTCGGGTCTAATAAAT
>WBZU01000841.1_pt1 | contig 24921 bp, 21 predicted proteins | sample 5204311 | NCBI WGS metagenome assembly WBZU01 (sample SAMN12344359, study PRJNA552823) | activated sludge metagenome | biome: Activated sludge suspended growth; feature: Nitrification reactor; material: Wastewater; isolation source: activated sludge from nitrification reactor of wastewater...
CCCAGGTCCTCGACGCCTGGGACGAGGTCCTCGCCGGCTTGGAAGCCGATCCCGCCACCGTGGCCGACCGGGTCGACTGGGTGGCCAAGCGCCGCATCCTCGACGGGTACCGCGAGCGCCACGGCCTGTCCTGGACCGATCACCGCATCGCCGCGCTCGCCCTCCAGTACCACGACCTCCGGCCCGAACGGTCCCTCGCCGCCCGGGCCGGGCTGGCCCGGCTGACGACCGACGACGAGGTCGACGCGGCGATGACCGAGCCGCCCACCGACACCCGCGCCTACTTCCGCGGCCGCTGCCTCCAACGCTGGGCCGACCACGTGGTGGCGGCCAACTGGGACTCGATCGTGTTCGACACCGGCGACGATGCGCTCCGTCGCGTGCCGATGATGGAACCGTTGCGTGGGACCCGCGCCCACGTCGGTACCTTGGTGGACCAGAGCGCCACCCCCGCCGACCTCCTGGCTCGGCTCGGCGGCGGCTGACGAGGAGGTCCCGATGCCCGAACGTGAGCAGATCCGCAAGCCCGCCCCCCAGCGCGAGGTGGACGACGAGGTGGTCGACACCCCGACCACCTCCGAGACCGGCGAGAAGCTGAAGGCCGACATCGACGACCTCCTCGACGAGATCGACGAGGTCCTCGAGACCAACGCCGAGGACTTCGTCCGGTCGTACGTGCAGAAGGGTGGGGAGTAGAGGCGTCTCGTCACTCGTTCGGCTGCGCCTCACTCCGTTCCTCGAGTTGTTCGCACGCCTGCGGCGCCCACCCTCGCTGCTGCGGCCGGCTTCGCCGCCCTTCGCAGGTCGTCAGGGGGCTCCGCAAGCTCCGCCCCCCGACACCCCCCGCCGGTCGCTTCGCTCCCTGTGAACCATTCGGGGCTCCGCCCCGGACCCCCCGGCATCGCTCGCCGTCCACCAACTCGGGGACCTTCCGTCCCCGGAGCCCTCGGCCTCGTGCTCGCTGCGCTGAGGTGGTCTGGGGGGTGGGTAGGGTTCGGCCTCGTGTTGATGCCTTCGTTTGGTGCTTCTGAGGATCCTGGGCCGGACTTCGCGTCGTTGTTGCGGCGGCAGGGGTTGGGGGCGGAGGTGCCGCCGGCGCCGGTGGGGGCGGTGCCGCACGGGACGACCGTGGTGGCGATCCGGTCGGCGAGCGGGGTGGTGATGGCGGGGGACCGGCGGGCCACGTCGGGGAACCTGATCAGCCACCGCTCGATCGAGAAGGTGTTCCCCGCCGACCGCTGGTCCGGCGTGGCCATCGCCGGCGCGGCCGGGCCGGCCATGGAGATGGTGAAGCTGTTCCAGCTCCAGCTCGAGCACTACGAGAAGGTCGAGGGCCAGCCGATCTCGCTCGAGGGCAAGGCCAACCAGCTCTCCCAGATGGTCCGCAACCACCTGCCCGCGGCCATGCAGGGCCTCGCCGTCGTCCCCCTCTTCGCCGGCTACGACCAGCGCCGCCGCGCCGGGCGCCTGTTCCAGTACGACGTCACCGGCGGGCGCTACGAGGAGAACGACTACGCCACCTCGGGCTCGGGCGGCATCCACGCCGCCACGGTGATCAAGCTCGGCTTCCGGGACGGCCTCGACCGCGACCAGGTGGTCGACCTCGCCCTGCGGGCCCTGTTCACCGCGGCCGACGAGGACTCCGCCACCGGCGGGCCCGATCCGCTGCGGGGGATCTGGCCGGTGGTGGCCACCATCGAGGCCGACGGGTTCACCCGCCTCGCCGACGCCGAGCTGGCCGAGCGCTTCGCCCGGCTCGTCCCCGGCCCGGGCGAGGCCGCCGACGGCGCGAGCGTCGCGTGACCGCCGCCGTCGCCGAGCCCGCCACCACCACCACCGCCCCGTCGAGGAGCCCCCGATGAGCATGCCCTTCTACGTCGCCCCCGAGCAGGTGATGAAGGACCGGGCCGACTACGCCCGGAAGGGCATCGCCCGGGGCCGCAGCCTCGTCGCCGCCGTCAGCACCGACGGGATCGTGATCGTCGCCGAGAACCCGTCGAGCACGCTGCGCAAGATCTCCGAGATCTACGACCGCATCGCCTTCGGCGGCGTCGGCAAGTACAACGAGTTCGACCAGCTCCGCATCGCCGGCGTGCGGGCCGCCGACCTCAAGGGCTACTCGTTCAGCCGCGAGGACGTGGAGGCCCGGGCCCTGGCCAACCAGTACGCCCAGATCCTCGGCCAGGTGTTCACCCACGAGATGAAGCCGCTGGAGGTGGAGATCCTCGTGGCCGAGGTGGCCGATGCCCCCGAGCACGACCAGCTCTTCCACCTGCTCTACGACGGCACCGTGATCGACGAGGACCGCTGGGCGGTGCTCGGCGGCGACGCCGAGGCGCTGGCCGAGCGGGTGGCCGCCGGACTGCCCGAAGGGCCCGACCTCGCCGGGGCCGTCGCCGCCCTGGCCACTGCCCTGGCCGGGCCCGACCGTCGCCTCGGCGCCGCCGACCTCGAGGTGGCGCTGCTCGAGCGCGGCGCCCCCCGGCGGTCCTTCCGGCGCCTCGACGACGACGAGGTGGCGGGCCTGCTCGCCGCCGACGCCGACGCCAGCGCGGCCGATCCCGCCCCGAGCGATCCCGGCCCGAGCGGTGCGGCCGATCCCGCCCAGCCGGGCGACGCCGCAGCGTCGACCGGCGAGACCGGTGCCGACCAGCCCGACGCCACCCCCTGATCGACGCCGAGGCCGTGGGTGGGCCGATCACCCCGACGTCGACGGCTACGTTGGCCGGCGGCAGGGCCGGCCGGCGAGCGGGATCGTCGGCGTCGACCTGCCTCCCACCCCCGGAAGCGGAGAACCCATGCGCAAGATCCTCGGCGCCCTGCTCGCCGTCACCCTGCTGACCTTCGTCGCCGCCTGCGGCGCGTCCGGCGGCGACGACTCGGCCAGCAGCACCACCAAGGCCGACCAGACCACGACCACCGCGGCCTCCGAGACCACGGCGGACGATTCGTCGGACACCACCGCGGATGACTCCTCGGACACCACCGCGGATGACTCCTCGGACACCACCGAGGCCGACGACGGAGGAGACGACGGTGACACGGTCTCGGTCGACGCCTGGGCCGAAGGCTTCTGCGGCGACTTCTCCGACTGGCTCGACACGGTGAAGGACCTCAGCTCGCAGGTCGGTTCGGCCACCGACCTCGAGGGGGCCAAGGGCGAGGTGGTCGCGCTGTTCGACGGCGTGGCCGACGAGACCGTCGAGCTCCAGAAGTCGATCACCGACGGGCCGGTGCCGGACATGGACGACGGCGAGCAGTTCCTGGCGGACCTGGCCGAGAAGTTCCAGGGCTTCGTCGACGAGACCCGCGATGCGGCCACGGCGGCGGAGGGCCTCTCCACCAGCGACCCGAACCAGTTCCAGACCGACGTGAACGACCTGGTCACCAAGTTCCAGAGCGACATCACCGAGGTGGGCAACGCGTTCGGCGAGCTCGACAGCGTCTACGACGACGCCGACCTCCAGAACGCCCTTTCGTCGAACTGCTCCTTCTGATCCCGACGGCGGGGGCGATGGCACCGTGGCCGTCGCCCCCGCCGATACGGTGACGCGGTGGAACGGCGCATCTTCGGACTCGAGAACGAGTACGGCGTCACCTGCACCTCGCGGGGGCAGCGACGGCTGAGCCCCGACGAGGTGGCCCGGTACCTGTTCCGGCGAGTGGTGTCCTGGGGACGCAGCTCCAACGTGTTCCTGGCCAACGGCGCCCGGCTCTACCTCGACGTCGGCAGCCACCCCGAGTACGCCACCCCCGAGTGCGACTCGGTGCGGGAGCTGGTGATCCACGACAAGGCCGGCGAGCGGATCCTCGAGAGCCTGCTGGTGGGGGCCGAGGAGCGCCTCCACGAGGAGGGCATCCGCGGCACGGTCTACCTGTTCAAGAACAACACGGACTCGGCCGGCAACAGCTATGGCTGCCACGAGAACTACCTGACCTCGCGGCGTGACGACTTCGGCCACTACGCCGAGGTGCTGATCCCGTTCCTGGTGAGCCGGCAGATCTACGCCGGCGCCGGCAAGGTGCTCCAGACCGCCCGCGGGGCGATGTACTCGATCAGCCAGCGGGCCGAGCACATCTGGGAGGGCGTGTCGAGCGCCACCACCCGCTCGCGGCCGATCATCAACACCCGCGACGAACCCCACTCCGACGCCGAGCGGTACCGCCGGCTGCACGTGATCGTGGGCGACTCGAACATGAGCGAGCACGCCACGTTCCTGAAGGTCGGGGCCACCGGCCTGCTGCTGCGGATGCTCGAGGAGCCCAACGTCGTCCTGCGGGACATGACCCTCGAGAACCCGATCCGCGCCATCCGCGAGATCAGCCACGACATGACCTGCACCCGGCGGGTGCGGTTGGCCAACGGCCGCGAGGTGTCCGCCCTCGACATCCAGTCCGAGTACCTCCAGCGGGCCCTGCGCTACGCCGAGACCCGCGGCTTGAGCCCCGAGGAGAAGGAGGCGCTCGACGCGTGGGAGGCGGCGCTGACCGCCATCGAACGTGACCCGCTCTCGATGGACCGGGGGTGCGACTGGGTCATGAAGTACCACCTGATCGAGCGGTACCGGGCCCGCCACGACCTCACGCTGGCCGACCCCAAGGTGGCCCTGGTCGACCTCCAGTACCACGACATCAACCGGTCCCGGGGCCTGTTCTACCGACTCCAGGACCACGGCCTGGTCGACCGCGTCTGCGACGACGAGGAGATCGACGTCGCCACCGACCAGCCGCCCCAGACCACCCGGGCCCGGCTGCGCGGCGAGTTCATCCGCAAGGCCAAGGAGCGCAAGCGGGACTACACGGTCGACTGGGTCCACCTGAAGCTCAACGACCAGGCCCAGCGCACCGTGCTGTGCAAGGACCCGTTCAAGGCCTTCGACGATCGCGTCGAGAAGCTCATCGCGTCCCTGTGACCGCCGGCGATCGACGCGGGGGACGGCGCTGATGGTGGCGTACGCGGAGCGGGCCGCGGTCGAGATCCTCGGCGAGCGGCCCGGGCTGGTGCGGGTCCGCCTCGACGACGGGTCCCGGGCCTTCGCCCTGACCCAGCTCACCGGGCCGGTCGCCGTCGGCGATCGCCTGATCGTCAACACGACGGCGGTCGATCGGGGCCTCGGCACCGGCGGCTGGCACATCGTCCAGTGGAACCTCACCGGGGGGCCGTTCGCGGCGCCCGGCCCCGGCCACCTGATGAAGCTCCGGTACACGGGCGCCCAGGTCGACACCGGCGCGGCAGAGGAGCACGACGCCGACCCCGCGGCCACGCCCGAAGGCCTCGAGGGCACCCCGGTGGTGGTGGCGGGGCTCCACAGCCAGCTCCCGGTGATCGCCGCGGCGCTGCAACGCGAGCGGCCCGGCACCCGGATCGGCTACGTGATGACCGACGGCGGGGCCCTGCCGCTGGCCATGAGCGACGTGGTCGCCGCCCTCCGCGAGCGCGAGCTGATCGTCGGCTCGGTCACCGCCGGCCACGCCTTCGGCGGCGACCTCGAGGCGCTGAACGTGCCCAGCGCCCTCGCCGCCGCCCGCCACCGCCTCGAGGCCGACGTCGTGGTGGTGGCGATGGGTCCCGGTGTGGCCGGGACCGGCAGCCGCCTCGGCTTCACCGGCCTGGAGGCCGCCCCCGCCCTCGACGCCGCCGCCTGGCTCGGGGGCTGCCCGATCGCCTGCCTGCGGGCCAGCGACGCAGACCCCCGGCCTCGCCATCGGGGCCTGAGCCACCACAGCCGGACCGTGCTCGACGCCGTGCGCACCGAGGTGGACGTCGCCCACCCGCCCGAACTGGCCGCCGAGGGCCGCCACCGCTGGCACGAGATCGACCCGGGTGATCCGACGGCGCTGCTCGACGGCGCCGGCCTGACCGTCCGCTCGATGGGCCGGGGTCCGGCCGAGGATCCGCTCTTCTTCCGGGCCGCCGCAGCGGCCGGGATGCTCGCCGCCCGGCTCCTCGACGCCGGGCCTGCGTGATGGGACGGCGGCGCGGATGACGATGACCAAGGTCGAACGGCTCCTCACCCTGATGAGCGCCCTGCTCGCCGCGCCGCGGGCGCTGACCGCCGAGGAGCTGCGGGAGCGGGTGCCCGCCTACCCGGCCTCGCGCGAGTCGTTCAAGCGGGCCTTCGAGCGGGACAAGGAGGACCTGCGGGATCTCGGGGTGCCGCTCCTGGTCGAGTGGGTGCCGGGCACCGATCCGCCGATCCAGGGGTACCGGGTCCACCGCCGCGACCTCGAGCTGCGCGACCCGGGCCTGACCCCCGCCGAGCTCGAGGCGCTGAACCTGGCCGCCGCGGTGGTGGGGACCGGCGGCGATCTCGGCCGCCGGGGGCTGCTGAAGCTCGGTGCCGGCGGCGGGAGCGGGCGCGACGGCGGCTCGCCCACCGAGTCGCTCCCGGCCGACCCCGACCTCGTCGCCGCCTTCGCCGGCGTGGCCGAGCGGCGGCGCCTCCGCTTCTCCTACCGAGGCACCGACCGCACGGTGGATCCGTATCGGCTCGAGTTCCTGCGCGGTCGCTGGTACCTGAACGCCTTCGACCACGGCCGCCGCGAGGACCGCTGGTACCGCATGAGCCGGATCGAGGGCGGCGTCGCCACCGACGGGGGGCCGAACGCCTTCGTGCGCCCCGCCGAGGCGGTGCCCGGGCTCCAGCTCGACCCCTGGGCCCTCGGCGCCGGCGTCGATGCGGACCCGGTCGAGGCCCGGGTCTGGTTCGATCCGGCCATCGCCTCGGCGGTCCGGGCCGAGCTGCGCACCGCCGAGGTCGAGCGCGACGACGCCGAGGGCCTCGTCGTGCGGATCACCGTCTCCAACCCCGAGGGCTTCCGCAGCTGGCTGGCCTCGTTCCTGGACCGGGCCGAGATCCTCGGCCCGCCAGACCTGCGGCGTTCGGTGGTCGCCTGGCTCGAGGAGGTGGCCGGTGGCCGCTGAACGCCTCACCGTGGGGGTGCGGATCCAGCGCCTGCTGGCGATGCTCCAGTGGATCGCGCCGGCCGGTTCGGAGGGCGTGGAGATCGACGAGCTCTGCGAGCGCTTCGGGATCGGTCGGGCCGAGCTGGTCCGCGAGCTGGAGATGGCGTCGATGATCAACGCCGAGTCGGTCGACTACGACGAGATGCCCTTCGAGGTGATCGTCGAGGACGGTCGGGTGTTCGCCCGCCTGTTCTCCTTCGACCGGCCGATGCGCCTGACCCCGGCCGAGGGACTGGCGCTGGTGGCGGCGGCCGATGCCCTCCTCGGTGCCGGCGACGACGACACGCCCCTCCGACGAGCGCTGACGAAGCTGGCCGGACTCCTCGGCCTCGAGCCGGGGGAGTCGGTCGGGGTCGACCTCGATCCCGGCGGCGGTGACGCCGGCCGTGCGCTGGCCGACGCCATCGGGCGCGATCGCGCCGTCCGCTTCCGCTACTGGTCCTACGGCCGCGACGTGGTGGGGGAGCGCACGGTCGACCCCTGGACCCTCACCACCGCCGACGGGCTCTGGTACCTGGCCGGCCACGACCACGGGGCGGGCGCCGAGCGCATCTTCCGGCTCGACCGGCTCGACGACCTGCTCGTGCTCGACGATCCGCGGTCGACGGCGCCGCCGGCCGACCACCACGTGCTCGTCGGGGCGTCGAGCCGCTGGCCGCGGGCCGTGCTCGACCTGCCCGCCCACGCCCGGTGGGTGGCCGACTCCCATCCGGTCGACTCGGTCGAGCCGCTCGCCGGCGGTCGCCTGCGGGTGACCCTGGGGGTGACCGACCGCAGCTGGCTCGAGCGCCTGGTGCTGCGGATCGGCGGCGACGTGGCGGTGGTGTCGCTCGACCCGGACCTCGGCGACGGCGACGTCGCGGCCAGCGGAGCCCGCCGCGTCCTCGCCCGCTACCGCGACGGCGCGCCCGCGGCCACGCACTAGCGTCGCCCGACGTGTCCGACCTCCCCCCAGGGCCCGACGACGGGCCCGACGACGCCCTGGAGCGCCGTCGCCGCCGGGAGGCCGAGACGTCCGTCGCGGCGGCGGCCGGCACCGATCCCTCCGCCTACCTCTCCGACGAGGACATCGCCCGGGCCCGCCGGGCGCGGGCGGACTCGCGGCGCGCCAAGCGGGAGAAGTCGCCCACCCGCAACGCGCTGGAGTGGGTCGGGGTGATCGTCGGGGCGCTCCTCGTGGCCGGCCTCGTGCGCACGATCGCCCTCCAGACCTTCTACATCCCGTCGCCGTCGATGGCCCAGACCCTCGTCAAGGACGACCGGGTGCTCGTCAACAAGCTCGCCTACAAGGTGGGCGATCCGAAGCGGGGCGACGTGATCGTGTTCGAGCGCCCGCCCAACGAGACCGGCACGATCAAGGACCTGATCAAGCGGGTGATCGGGCTGCCCGGCGAGCGGGTGTCCATCCACGACGACCACGTCTACATCGACGGCCGCGAGCTCGAGGAGCCCTACACCGACGGGCTGCCCACCGAGGCCAACGTCGGCTGCGGCCTCGGCGACACGACGGGGATCGACACCGACGAGGGGATGCTCGTGCCCGAGGGCCACCTCTTCGTGATGGGCGACAACCGGGTCAACTCCCAGGACGGGCGGTGCTTCGGGCCGATCGACGAGGACCTGGTGGTGGGGCGGGCGTTCTTCATCATCTGGCCGCCGTCGAAGGTGGGCGGGCTCTGAGCCCGTGCTCGGGGCCGCAGCAGCGCGTCCGACCGGGTGCAAACTTTTGCAAGCAGCCGGCGGCGGCTCGTACGCTTCGTGCATGGCTCAGACCAACGCCCTCAAGCGCTACCTCGACGCCGGCATGGCGTTCACCGCTCTCACCCAGGCCAAGGCCGAGGCTCTCGTCAAGGACCTGGTGAAGACCGGCGAGGTCCAGACCGAGCAGGCCCAGGCCGCGGTGGCCGACCTCCTCGATCGCTCGAAGAAGAACACCGAGGCGTTCATCGCCATCGTGCGCACCGAGATCGCCGATTCGGCGGAGTCGCTCGGCCTCGCCACGATCGCCGACATCGCCCGCATCGAGAAGCTCGTCGAGAAGATCCGGCCCGAGGCTCCCGCCAAGAAGGCCGCCGCCAAGAAGGCGCCGGCCAAGAAGGCCGCCGCGAAGAAGGCCCCCGCCAAGAAGGCGGCCGCCAAGAAGGCGCCGGCCAAGAAGGCGGCAGCGAAGAAGGCCCCGGCCAAGAAGGCCGCCGCCAAGAAGTCCGCGTCGGCCTGAGGGCCACCCCACGGCCCCACGCCGCCCCCTCGACGCCGAGCTGGTCCGTCGGGGTCTCGTCGCCGGTCGTGACGAGGCCCGCGGGCTGATCGAGCGCGGGCGGGTCCGGGTGGGTGGCGCTCCGGCCGCCAACCCCGAGCGCCTGGTGGCCCCCGACGAGGCGGTGGCGGTGGCGCGTCCGCCGGCGGCCTACGTCGGGCGGGGCGGCCACAAGCTCGACGCCGCGCTGGCCCGCTTCGACGTGGACCCGAGCGGCCGCCGGACGCTGGACGCCGGCGCCTCCACCGGCGGGTTCACCGATCGCCTGCTCCAGGGCGGCGCCGCATCGGTGGTCGCCGTCGAGGTGGGCCGGTCCCAGCTCCACGACCGCCTGCGGCGCGATCCCCGCGTCGACGGCCGTGAGCGCACCGACGTGCGGGCGCTGACCGCCGACGCCATCGGCGGGCCGGTCGACCTGCTCGTCGCCGACCTCTCGTTCGTGTCGCTCCGGCCGCTGCTGGCCGGGCTGGTCGGGCTCGTCCGACCCGATGGCGACCTCGTGCTGCTGGTCAAGCCCCAGTTCGAGGCCGAACGGGCCGAGGTGGACGCCGGCCGGGGGGTGATCGCCGACCCGGCGATCTGGCATCGCAGCGTGGTCGACGTGGGGCGCGCCGTGGAGGCGGCCGGAGCCGCGATCATGGGGGCGATGGCCTCCCCCCTCCGCGGCGCCGACGGCAACGTCGAGTTCCTGCTCCACGGCCGCGTGCACGCGACGGCCCGCCTCTCGCCGGCCGGCGCCGCCGACCTGGCCGTCGCCGACCTCGACGCCCCCGATGGACCGGCCTCGTGACCACCCTCGCCCTGCTGGTGCACCCCGGCCGGCCCGATGCCCGGGCCCTGGCCGACGATCTCGTGGCCTGGTGCGCCACCCGGGGCGTCACCGTGGTCGTCCCGGCCGGCGACGATCGGCCGGGACGGCCGGGCGCGGTGGGCGAGGACGACGGGGGAGCGCTCGACCTGGTGGTGGCCCTCGGCGGCGACGGCACGATGCTGCGGGCCGCTCGCCGGGCGGTGGCCGCCGACGCCCCGGTGCTGGGCGTCAACCTCGGCCGCCTCGGCTACCTCGCCGAGGTCGAGCCCGGCCGCTGGGCCGAGGCACTGGCCGACGCATTGGACGGCCGCAGCACGACGGTCGAGCGGATGCTGGTGGCGCCGCGGCTGGCGGTGGACGGCGCCCCGCCGCTGCCGCCGGCGCTCAACGAGGTGGTGGTCGAGCGCCGCGAGATGGGACGGACCGTCCGCCTGGGCGTGGCGATCGACGGCCGCCACTTCACCAGCTACGTCGCCGACGGGGTCATCATCGCCACCCCCACCGGCTCGACCGCCTACTCGCTCTCCGCCCGCGGCCCGATCGTCGCCCCCGAGCACCGCGCCCTCCTGCTGACCGCCGTGTCGCCCCACTCGCTGTTCGATCGATCGCTCGTGCTCGAACCCACCAGCACGGTCACCGTCGAGGTCCTCGGCGACCGCCCGGCCTCGCTGGCCGTCGACGGCGAACCGGTGGCCGACCTCGATCCCGGCCAGGCGGTGGCGGTCACCGCCGCGGCCCGGTCGGTGCGCTTCGTGACCGCGCCCGGGCGCGACTTCCACCAGGTGCTCAAGACCAAGTTCGGGCTCAGCGACCGGTGAGCGCCGTCCCGCCCGGCTCCGGCCGGCTCCTCGAGCTGGCGGTGACCGACCTCGGCACGATCGATCGCGTCTCGGTGGTCCTCGGCCCGGGCATGACCGCGCTGACCGGCGAGACCGGCGCCGGCAAGACGATGGTGGTCGGGGCCATCGACCTCCTCCTCGGCGGCCGGGCCGACGCCTCGGTCGTGCGGGCCGGCCGAGCCGAGGCGGTCGTCGAGGGCCGCTTCGAGGTGGACGGCGAGGAGCTGGTGCTCACCCGCGTGGTCCCCGCCGAGGGCCGCTCGCGGGCCTACGTGGACGGCCGGATGGCCACCGCGGCGGCCCTGGCCGAGCGCACCGCCTCCCTCGTCGACCTCCACGGCCAACACGCCCACCAGTCGCTGCTCGCCGCCCGCACCCAGCGCGACGCCCTCGACCGGTTCGCCGCCGTGGACCTCGGCCCGCTGCGCACCGCACGCGAACGGGTCCGGTCCCTCGAAGCCGAGCTGGACGCCCTGGGCGGCGACGCCGGCGCCCGGGCCCGGGAGCTGGACCTGCTCCGCTTCCAGGCCGCAGAGCTGGCCGCCGCCGGCTTGGCCGACCCCGACGAGGACGCCGCGCTCGACGAGCGAGAGGACGAACTGGCCGGCGCCGTCGAGCACCGGGCGGCGGCCGCCCGCGCCGTGGCCGGCCTGACCGACGAGGGGGCCGAGGGCGATGCCCTCGGGACGGCGATCGCCCAGCTGGAGGGCCACCGGCCGTTCGCGTCGGCGGTCGAGCGGCTGCGGGCGGCCCAGGCCGAGGTGGCCGACGTGGTCGCCGAGGTCCGGGCGATCGGCGAGGGGGTCGAGGACGATCCCGAGGCGCTGGCCGCGGTGCGCGAGCGCCGCCAGCTCCTCGTCGAGCTCCGCCGCAAGTACGGCACGGCGGCCCTCGATCCGCACCCGGCCGGCGCCGGCACCCTGGCCGACGTCCTGGCCTTCCACGCCGCGGTCGACGATCGCATCGCCCTGCTCGAAGGCCACGGGGCCCGGGCCGAGGCGCTGGCCGGCGAGCTGGCCGCCGCCCGCGCCGAGCGGGACCGCGCCGCCGCCGCGGTGGGGGCGGCCCGGCGATCCGCCGGACCCCGCCTGGCCGGCGCGGTCGAGGACCACCTGCGGGAGCTGGCCATGGCCTCGGCGCGGATCGAGGTGGCGGTGGGCGAGGTCGATCCCGGCGACGACGTGACGCTGCTGCTGGCGGCCAACCCGGGGGCGGCGCCGGCGCCGCTGGCCCGCGTGGCGTCGGGCGGCGAGCTGGCCCGCACGATGCTGGCCCTGCGGCTGGTGCTGAGCGCGGCGCCGCCGGTGCTGGTGTTCGACGAGGTCGACGCGGGGATCGGCGGCGCCGCGGCGCTGGCGGTCGGCCGCTCGCTCGCCGCCTTGGGCGCGGACCACCAGGTCCTCGTGGTGACCCACCTGCCCCAGGTGGCGGCGTTCGCCGACCACCACGTCCGCGTGCGCAAGGAGGTGGAGGGCGGGACCACCCGTTCGTCCACCGAGGCGCTCGCCGGGGAGGACCGGGTCGTCGAGCTCTCGCGGATGCTCTCGGGCACGCCGGACAGCGGCGCGGTGCAGCAGGCGGCGGCCGACCTCCTGGCCCGCGCCGCCGAGGCCCGCGGCCGGTGACGCGCACCGATCGGGACCGGCGGCCGACCCCCGGGGGCCCGCAGGGCCGCGCCTATGCTCGACCCGCTTCGACGGGCGTGGCCGGGCGGCCGCACCGCTGCCGGGTGCGTCTCGAGGAGGTTCGTCCATGACCGACCACGCACCCGCCGCCGACCCCGCCGACGCCACCGTCGTCCAGGAGCCCGGCTCGTCCCGAGACGAGGCCGCCGCCTGGCCGACCGTCACCGGCGTGGCCCGGGTCGGGCGGCGCACGAAGGACCTCGCCAAGGTGATCCAGCCCGGGGAGATCGCGGTGATCGACCACGAGGACCTCGACACGGTGGCCACCGAGAGCCTCCTCGCCGCCGGCATCGGCGGGGTGGTCAACGCCGCAGCGTGCATCTCCGGCCGGTATCCGAACGCCGGGCCGCTGCTCCTGCCGGCCACCGCCGTGGCGGTGCTCGACTCGGTCGGCGCCGCGGTGATGGAGGACGTGGCCGACGGCGACGTCGTCACCCTCGAGGGCGGCCGGCTGCTGGTGGGCGAGCGTGAGGTGGCCGTCGGCGTCCGCCAGGACTCGGCCAGCTTCGCCCGGGTGCTCGAGGCGTCGCGCTCGAACATGGGCGACGAGCTCCAGCGCTTCGCCGAGAACACCCTCAACTACATCCAGCGGGAGGGCCACCTCCTCATCGACGACCCCGACATCCCGGAGATCCCGGTCGACTTCAAGGGCCGCCACGTGCTGGTGGTGGTGCGGGGGGTCGACTACAAGCGCGACCTCGACCTGCTCCGCCGCAGCGGCTACCTCAAGGAGAAGCGGCCGCTCTTCGTGGGCGTCGACGGCGGGGCCGACGCCCTGCTCGAACTGGGGTACCGGCCCGACGTGATCATCGGAGACATGGACTCGGTGAGCCCGAAGGCCCTGCGCTCCGGGGCGGCACTGGTCGTGCACGGCTACGTCGACGGCCGCGCCCCCGGCGCCGAACTGCTCGAGGAGATGGGGCTCGACCACGTGGTCTTCCACTCGACCGGCACCTCCGAGGACATCGCCATGCTGATGGCCTTCGAGCGGGGGGCGGACCTGATCGTGGCGGTCGGCACCCACAACTCGATGGTCGACTTCCTCGACAAGGGGCGGGCCGGGATGGCCAGCACGTTCCTCGTCCGGATGAAGGTCGGGCCGGCGCTGGTGGACGCCAAGGGCGTCAACCGCCTCTACGACAACCGGGTTCGCAAGCGCGACCTGATCCCGCTGGTGCTGGCGGCCATCATCACCCTCGTGATCATCGGCCTCGTCAGCGACCCGATCCGCACCGTGGCCCGCGGCTTCCTGCTGTCGGTCCGTTGACGTCCGTCCGCCCGTCCGAGAGAGGGTCGACCTCCCGTTGATCAACTTCCGCTACCACATCGTCTCGATCACCGCGGTCTTCCTGGCCCTCGGCATCGGCGTCGCCCTCGGGAGCACGTTCCTCGACCAGGCCACCGTGGACGTGTTGAACCGCAACATCCGCAGCGCGGAGAACCGGATCAAGGACACCAACGCGGAGAACGAGCAGCTGCGGGCCACCGACCAGCGGGCGCAGGCCCGCGATCAGGCGCTGGTCCAGGACGCCGCCGCCTTCCTCGGCGACGACCTCACCGACGTGCCGGTGGTCGTCGTGGTGGCGCCCGGCGTCGACGGTGACGTCGTCGACCGGATCCTCGGGGTGCTCGACGCCACCGGCGCGGACCTGCGCGGCACCCTGTCGCTGACCGACCGGCTCGGCGTGCCCGACAACGCCGCCGTCGATGCCGACGTGGCCGCCTCCCTCGACGTCGCCGCCGAACCAGCGGCCCTGCGGGCCGGGATCCGGCGGGCGCTGGTGGAGGCGCTGGTCGCCGCCGGCCAGCCGACGACGGGCCCGTCGGGCGCCGACGCCACCACCACGACCACGGTGCCCGCCACGACCACCACCGTGGCCGGCACCGCCGGCTCCGAGCCGTCCGACCCCTCCACCACCGCGCTGGCCGACGCCTCCGCGCTGGTGTCGCTCCTGGCCGACAAGGGCTACCTGAGCGTCGAGGCCGGTCCCGGGCTCGACGCCGCGTCCCCGCTGCTCGACCGGGAGGGCCACCGCTACCTGTACGTGACCCAACCCGGCCTCGACGCCAGCGCCGATTCGATCCTGCTCGGCCTGCTGCCCACCGGAAGCGACCTCCAGGTCCCCGCCGTCGTCGTCACCTCGACCGCGCCGGCTCGGGGCGAGGACGACCCCGAGCTCCCGCCGGACGCCGTCGCCCAGATCCGCGCCTCGGAGGACCTGAGCGCGCGGTACGGCACCGTCGACGACGCGGACACCTTCACCGGGCTGGCCGCAGCGGTCCTGTCGCTCGACGTGCTCGGCGACCAGGCCCCGGGCCACTACGGCCAGGGCGAGGGGGCCACCTCGGTCCTGCCACCGGCCTCGTGAGCGAGGAGCGGGGCACCGTCCGCTCCGCGGTCGGGATGGGCGGGATCACCGCCGTGTCCCGCCTGGTGGGCTTCGTCCGGGTGCTGGTGGTGGCGCGCGTCCTCGGGACGACCCACCTCGGCGACGCCTTCCAGTCGTCGAACTCGGTGTCGAACGTGGTCTTCGAGCTGGTGGCCGCCGGGGCGCTCTCCGCGGTGCTCGTGCCCGCGTTCGTCGACCTGCTCGACGCCGGCGACCAGGAGGGCGCCGAGGAGGTGGCCGGCGGGGTGCTCGGCCTGGCGATGACCGGCCTCGGCATCCTGGCGCTGATCGGCGTGGTGGCGGCGCCGCTGATCGCGGTCGCCCTCACCGTCGGCGTGCCCGACGCGGTGGCCCACGACCAGCGGGCCCTCGTCACGTTCCTCCTGCGATTCTTCATCCCCCAGGTCGTGCTCTACGCCGCCGGCACCGTCGCCACCGGCGTCCTCTACGCCCGCCGCCGGTTCCTGCCCACCGCGGCCGCCCCGATCGGCAACACCGTGGTGATGGTGGCGGCCCTGATCGCCTTCCGGGTCTCCGCGGGCGCCCACCCGGGCCTGCGGCTCGACGCCACCGACCGGTGGCTGCTCGTGCTGGCCGGGACCGGTGGGGTGGTCGCCTTCGTCGGCACCCTGGTGATCGCGTGCCGCGCCTCGGGGTTCCGCCTGCGGCCCCGGTGGATGCCGCGAGACCGCCGGGTGACCGCCGCGCTGCGCCAGGCCGGATGGGGCGTGGTGCTGCACAGCTCGGCCGGCGCCCTGCTCCTCGGCGCCATCGTGGTGGGGGCGGCGGTCCAGGGCGGGGTGGTCGCGTACCAGGTGGCCTGGGTGTTCTTCCTCGCTCCGTACGCCGTGCTGGCCCAGCCGATCCACACGGCGATCCTCCCCGAGCTGGTGGGCGAGGCCCGCGACGACGATCGGGTCCGCTTCCGCTCCACGGTCCGCTGGGGTGTCGAGCGGATCGCCCTGCCCCTGCTGCCGCTGTCGGCCCTGCTCGCCGCCGTCGCCCTCCCGGCGATGCGGGCGGCCGCGGTGGCCAGCTCGGATCGGGGCTCGGTGCTGCTGGCCGCCGCCCTCGGCTCGTTGGCGATCGGGCTGTTCCCGTACAGCGCGTTCCTGCTGCTGGCCCGAGCGTCCTACGCCCTCGGCGACAGCCGCACGCCGGGCCTGGTCGCCCTCGGCGTGGCCGGCGTGGGCGTGGTCGGCATGGTGCTCGGCGGCGCGCTCACCCACGGCACCGCCCGCCTGGCCAGCCTCGGCCTGGCTCACTCGGTGGCCCACCTGGTCGGGATGGCCGTGCTGGTCCGCGTGCTGCGCCGCCGCCTCGACGGGCCGCTGGTGCCCGCCAACGTGATCCGCATGGCGGCGGTCTCGGTCGTGGTCGGGGTGCTGGGCGGCGCCGCCGTCGCGCTGGTCGGCCCCGATGCCGGGCGGGCCGCCGACGCCGCCCTCGCGGTGGGCATCGCCGCCGCCTGCGGCCTACTGGTGCTGGCCGCCTACCGGTTCGGTGGCGTGCTGGCCGGCCTCGGCGCCCGGGTGACCCACCCGGTGGCGGCCGAGGACCGCCACACCTCCGAGCGCTGGGACGCCGAGGACGGCCTGGTGGCCGAGGTCGACGCGCCGTGACGGTCCCGGTCCGTCGTTCGATCGGGGGCCGACCGGCCGGGCGCGTCGCCCTGGTCTTCCTGCTCGTCGGCCTGGTCGGCCTCGCCGGCGGCTGCACCGGCGCCACCGAGCGCTCGGTCGAACCGGCGGCCAAGGTGCTGGTCATCTCCCTGCCCGGGGTCACCTGGGCCGAGCTGGAGCGCAACGACCTGCCCCACCTCGAGGCGCTGGTCCACCGCTCGGCGGTCGCCGACCTGTCCACCCGGATCGGCCGGGGCCCCGCCTCGTCGACTGCGGCCTACCTCACCCTGGGGGCGGGCACCCGGGCGGTGGTGCCCGGCATCGACGGCGGCGTCGCCCTCAACCCCGACGAGCTCCACGGCGGGGTGCCGGCCGCCGAGATCCTCAAGCGCCGCCTCGGCGCGACCCCGAGCGGCATCGCCTACATCCCCGTCGGCGCCACCCTCGACGCCAACGCCCACTCCGCCTACGGCGCGGAGCCGGGCCTGCTCGGCGACCTCCTCGCGGCACACGACGTGCGCCGGGCGGTGATCGCCAACGCCGACGCCGCCGAGGGGTTCCCCACCGACGAGCCCCCACCCGACGGTGCCTACGCCCGCAGCGCCGCCACCGCGCTGATGGGCAGCGACGGCATCGTGCCCGCCGGCTCGGTCGGGCGTGGGTTGCTCACCGACGACGCCGACGCCCCGTTCGGGCGGCGCTACGACCAGGCGGCCGTGCTGTCGGCCTTCGACGCCGCGTGGACGCCGGCCGGCCCAGCGGTCGTCCTCGTGGAGGCCTCCGACCTGTCCAGGGCGGCGGCCTACGCCGGGCGGACCACCCCGGCCCAGGGCGCGCACCTGCGGGCCGAGGCGCTGGCCTCGACCGACGCTCTGGTGGGGGAGTTGCTCGACCGGATCGGCCCTGACGACGCCGTCCTGGCCCTGTCGCCGACCGCCCGCTCGGGCCTCGGGATGGTCTCGCTGCGGGCCCCGGGCATCCGCAGCGGGCTCCTCCAGACCGCCAGCACCCGTCGGGCCGGCTACGTCTACCTCGCCGACGTGGCGCCGACGATCCTCCAGCTGGTGGGCATCGACGCGCCCGACGGCATGGAGGGCCGGCCGTTCACGGTCTCCTCCAGCACCGGCAACCGCATCGACCGCCTGCGCCACCAGGCGGCCGACGCCGCCACCCGCGACGCCCGCCTGCCCACGGTGGTCGAGGTGGTGATCGGCCTGCTCGTCGTGCTGGTCGGATTGACGTGGTGGGACGAACGGCGGGGGTCGTCGGCCACCGCCAGGCGGCGCCTCGGCGCCGCCGCGGTCGTCCTGCTCGGCCTGGTCCCGGGCACGTTCCTGGCCGGCCTCGTGCCCGCCACCCGGTCGAGCGACCTCGCCTACGGCGCCGTGGTCGGCGCGGTGGCCGCGCTCGTCGGCCTGGTCGGCGCCCGGGCGGATCGGCGGCGACCGGGCACCGGCGGGCTCGTCGGCGTCGGCGCCATCCTCCTCGTCATCGGCACCGACGTCCTGGTGGGGGCGCCGCTCCAGGTCAACAGCGTGTTCGGCTACTCGATGGCGGTGGCGGGGCGGTTCACCGGCATCGGCAACCTCGCCTTCGCCCTGTTCGGCGCGGCGGGCATCTGCGCCGTCGTCCTCCTCCACGACCGAGACGGCGACCGTTCGCTGCGGCTCGGGGCCGTGCTGTTGGCGGCGGTGGCGGCGGTGGAGGGACTGCCGGTGCTCGGGGCCGACGTCGGCGGCGTCCTCTCGATGGTGCCGGCGTTCCTGCTGACGCTGCGAGCCCTGCGGGGCCGGCCGATCCGGGGGCGCGACGTGGCCGGGGCGCTGGCCGCGGGCCTCGCCACCGTCGTGGCCTTCGGCGTGATCGACAGCGCCCTGCCGGCGTCGTGGCAGACCCACCTGGCCCGCCTCGGCGGCCACCTGGTCGGCGGGCGGTTCGGCACGGTGGACGACATCCTCCTGCGGCGGCTGCGGGCCAGCTTCGGCGCCGGGGACCAGCTCACCTGGACGCTCGTGATCGGCCTGGTGGTCGTCGCCGCGCTCCAGGCGGCCCTGGTGGCCCTCCGCCGCGTCGGTCCCGATCGGCCCGGCCCGGCCCGGCCGCCGGCGGTGGTGGCCCTCTGGGTCGGTCTCGGCACCCTGGCCGGCCTCGGCCTGGTGGCCAACGACTCCTCGGTGGCGGTCCCGGCCACCATGCTGATCGTCATCGTCCCCGTGCTCGTCCTCCGTCGCCTCCGCGACCGGGGGGCCGCCGGCGCCCCGGCCGGCGACGCCGTCGAGGCGCCCGCCCACCCGATCCCCGCAGGCGACCTCGTCGTGGCGGAGCCGAGCCGATGACCGTCCTCGCCGCCCTCCTCGCCGGCTTCGCGGCCACGGCGCTGCTCGAGCGCACGATGCGGGCCACGCTGGCCCACCCCACCCTCGAGCGCGAGAACTACCGCGGCCACCACCTCGCCACCGCCGCCGGCCTGCTGCTGGTGGCCGGCACCATCGCCGTGGAGGGGATCCGGACCCTCGGCGGCATCGTCGGGATCACCGACGCCGCCACCGCTACGGACCGCGTCGTGATCCTCGCCGCGGTGGTGGCCTTCGGGTTCCTCGGCCTGGTCGACGACCTGCTCGGCGACGGAGGCGACCGGGGCCTCAAGGGCCACGTGCGCGCCGCGCTGACCGGCCGGGTCACCACCGGCTTCGTGAAGCTCGGCGGTGGCGCCGCGGTGGCCCTCGTGCTCGTGGGGGCGCTCCTCGGCGACCACCCCGACCGGGTCCTGGTGGACGGGGCGCTGGTGGCGCTGGCCGCCAACCTGGGCAACCTGTTCGACCGGGCGCCAGGCCGCACGATCAAGGTCGGGGTCCTCGCCTGGCTGCCGATCGCCGTCGTGGCCGGGACCTCCGCCGCCGGGGTGGCCTCGGCGGTGGTGATCGGTGGGGCGCTGGCGCTGCTCCCCGCCGACCTGGGCGAGCGGTCGATGCTGGGCGACACGGGGGCGAACGCGCTCGGTGCCGCCCTCGGGGTGGCGGCGGTGGCCACCTTCGCCCCCGCCACCCGAGACGTCGTCGTCGGCGTCCTCCTCGTCCTCACGCTGCTGTCCGAGGTGGTCTCGTTCAGCCGCGTCATCGCCGCGGTGGCCCCGCTGCGGCTCATCGATCGACTCGGCCGCCGCCGGGAGGATGCTCCGTCGTGACCTCGTTCCGCTTCCCTCGTCCGCTCCTGGGGGCCCTCGGCCTCGTCGTGGTGGTGGCCGCGCCCCTCCTGGCCGCCACGCCGGGCCCCGCCGGCGCCCAGGCCGCGCCGGCCGCCGAGGCCAAGCCGGGCCGGGTCCTGGTGGTGTCGCTCCCCGGCGTGGCCTGGAACGACGTGGCCGACGAGGACCTGCCGGCCCTGCGCGGCTTCCTCGAGGGGGCGGCGCTGGCCGACCTCGCCCCCCGGGGCGTGCACCCCCGCTCCGGACCGGGCGACGCCTACCTGACGATCGCCGCCGGCTCGCGGGCCGCCACCGAACCGCTCACCGACGGCCAGGTCCTGGCGGTGGGGGAGGAGAGCACCGGGACCCCGGCCGGCGACATCTTCGCCCGCCGCACCGGCACCCGACCCGACGGCCCGTTCGTCTCGCTGACCTGGCCCACCCTCGTCAAGGTCAACCGCTCCGAGCCCTACGACGCCGTCCTCGGCTCGCTCGGCGCCTCGCTGGCGAAGGCCGACGTCGCCACCGCGGTCATCGGCAACGCCGACGGGACCGACTCGATCGGCCCGTCCTACGAGCGCCAGGCCGGCCTGGCCCTCGCCGAGCCCAACGGGGTGGTGCCCGGGGGCGAGCTCGGGCGGTCGCTGCTGTCGTCGGACCCGTCGAGCCCGTTCGGCCTGCACCTCGACGAGCAGGCGGTGGTGGACGCCTTCGCCGCAGCCTGGGACGCGCCGGCCGCCGAGCAGCACGGCGCGGTGGTCATGGTCGAGGCCTCCGATCTGGCCAGGACGTTGCGCTACCGCGGCTTCGTCGACGGCGCCCGCTACCGCCAGCTGTGGGACCGGGCGATGGCCGACTCCGACCGGCTCCTCGGCCGCCTGCTCGACCACGTCGACCCCGAGCGCGACACCGTGCTCGTGGTGTCGCCGTACAACCGCCGCGGCGATCGCGACCTCACGATCGCCGCGCTCCGGGGACCGGGCACCGTGCCCGGCTACCTCCGGTCCGCCTCCACGCAGCGCCCGGGCTTCCTCACCCTGGTGGACATCGCCCCGACGATCCTCGACCGCCTCGACCTGCCCCGGCCCGAGGACATGGAGGGCCGGCCGGCCATCGTGTCGCCGTCGTCCCGGTCGCTCGACGGCCGGATCGCCCACCTCGTCGACCTGAACCGGGCCTCCCGGTTCCGCGAGCAGCTGCTCGACCCCACCACGATCGCCGCGCTGCTCGGCATGGCCGTGGTCGTGGCCGGCGGCATGGCGACCTTCGCCAACCGGTGGGGGGCGGCGGCGCGCGGCGCCGTCCGCTTCGTCGCCCTCGTGAGCCTCACGATCCTCCCCGGCTCCTACGTGGTCCGCCTGCTCGACATCGAGGACCGGGGCGTCGGGTTCTACTGGCTCGCGCTGTTGGCGTTCGCGCTCGTCATCCCCGTCGCCCTCACCGTGCTCGGCCGGCTGACCGCCCGGCCGCGCCTGCCCCTGCTCGTCGTGCTCGCGCTCATGGCCACGGTGCTGGTGGTCGACGTGGTCACCGGCTCCAACCTCAGCCTGAGCGCCGCGTTCGGCTATTCGGCCACCGGCAACTCCCGCCTCTACGGCATCTCGAACTACTCCTACGGGCAGCTCACCGCGGCCGCCTGCCTGCTCGCCACCTGGGTGGCGTCGCGGCGCCCCGACGATCGGCGAGCCCGCTGGCTGGCGGTGGGCCTGATGTTCGCCACGCTGGTGGTGCTGGGGGTGCCCACCTGGGGCTCCGACGTGGGCGGCACCCTGGCCTTCACGCCGGCGGTGGCGCTGTTCGGGGCCAAGGTCTTCGGCCGGCGCATCCGGCTGCGCACCCTGGCCGTGGGGGTGCTGGCCACCGCGGCGGCGATCCTGGCCTCCGGCTTCCTCGACCTGGCCCGCCCGGCCAACGACCGCAGCCACCTCGGCCGCCTCTTCGAGCGGGTCGGCCGAGAGGGCCTCGAACCGCTGTTCTCGATCATGGAGCGCAAGCTCCTGGCCAACCTCCAGGTGTCCACCTCGTCGCTCTGGGTGGTGGCCATCCCGGTGTTCGTCGTGCTCTGGGTGTTCCTGGTGCGCTTCCCGGGCCGGCCCCTGGAGCTGATCCGCCGCCGCCTGCCCCAGCTCGGTGCCGGCCTGGCCGCCGCCCTGGTGGCCGGCGGGCTGGGCAGCGCGGTGAACGACTCGGGCGCCATCATCGGCGGCATCACGGCGATGGTGGTCGGCTGCGCACTGGTCGACGTCCTGCTCGAGCAGCCGGCACCGGCGCGGCCGACCGGTGACGACCCCGTGGAGGCCGATCCGACGCCGCCCACGACCGCCACCCCGCCGGTGCCCGCGCCGGCCATGCGCGGGACCGTCGACGTCGCGGGATAGGGTGTGCTCCCGTGATGATGTCGGCGATCACACGGAGGACAGCCCGATGACGAAGCACATCTTCGTGACCGGAGGCGTGGCCAGCTCGCTCGGGAAGGGCCTGACCGCCTCGTCCCTCGGGCGCCTGCTCAAAGCCCGCGGCCTGCGGGTCACGATGCAGAAGCTCGACCCGTACATCAACGTCGACCCCGGCACGATGAACCCGTTCGAGCACGGCGAGGTGTTCGTCACCGACGACGGCGGCGAGACCGACCTCGACCTCGGCCACTACGAGCGGTTCATCGACGAGAACCTGTCTCGGGACTCCAACGCCACCACCGGCTCGATCTACTCGGCGGTGCTCGCCGCCGAGCGCCGGGGCGACTACCTGGGCAAGACCGTGCAGGTCATCCCCCACATCACCGACGAGATCAAGCGCCGGATCACCCGCCTGGCCGGCGCGGACGTCGACGTCGTGATCACCGAGGTGGGCGGCACCGTCGGCGACATCGAGATCCTCCCGTTCCTCGAGGCGATCCGGCAGTTCCGGCTCGACGTGGGCCGTGACAACGTCTGCTACGTCCACGTCACCCTGGTGCCGTTCATCGGCCCGTCGGGCGAGCAGAAGACCAAGCCCACCCAGCACTCGGTCACCGAGCTGCGCAGCCGGGGCATCCAACCCGACGCCATCGTCTGCCGCAGCGAAGCCGCCCTCTCCGGCGATCTCAAGCGCAAGATCTCCAACCTCTGCGACGTCGAGGAGCGGGCGGTGGTCAACGCTGCCGACGCCGGGAACATCTACGAGATCCCGCTCGTGCTCCACGAGGAGGGCCTCGACGCCGTCGTCTGCCAGATCCTCCGGCTGGAAGACGCCGGCCCGCCCGACCTCACCGAGTGGGAGGCGCTGGTCGACCGCGTGGAGGCGGCCGTCCGGCCGGTGCGGATCGGCATCATCGGCAAGTACGTCACGCTGATCGACGCCTACCTCTCGGTGGTCGAGGCCACCAAGCACGGCGGGTTCCACCACGGCGCCAAGGTCGAGATCGAGTGGATCCAGGCCGAAGACGTCGAAGGCCTCCTCGCCGCCGGGCGCCTCAAGGACCTCGACGGGATCGTGATCCCCGGCGGGTTCGGCGAGCGGGGGACCGAGGGCAAGATCGCCGCCGCCGGCTACGCCCGTGAGCACGACATCCCGTGCCTGGGCCTGTGCCTCGGCCTCCAGATGATGACGATCGAGTACGCCCGCAACGTGCTCGGCCTGGCCGGCGCCAACTCCCGAGAGCTCGATCCGGCCACGCCGCACCCGGTCATCGACCTGATGGAGAGCCAGCGCGACGTGACCGACCTCGGCGGCACGATGCGCCTCGGGGCCTACGTGGCCGAACTGGCCGAGGGCTCGATCGTCGCCCAGGCCTACGGCCGCACGGTCGTCTCCGAGCGGCACCGCCACCGCTACGAGTTCAACCCGAAGTACCACTCGCGCTTCGAGCAGTCCGATCTCTGGTTGTCCGGCACCTCGCCCGACCACCGCCTCGTCGAGTTCATCGAGCTGCGCGGCCACCCGTTCTGGGTCGGCACCCAGGCCCACCCCGAGTTCAAGAGCCGCCCGACCAACCCCCACCCGCTGTTCCGCGAGTTCGTGGGGGCGGCGCTGCGCCGGGCCGAGGGGCGCTCGCCCCACCTCTTCGTGCTCGACGACACCGGCTCCGCCGACGACGCCGGAGCGGTCGACGTGACCGACGCCGCCGCCGTCGACCTCGACGCCTGAGGTCGACGATGGCCGTCGGCGGGTTCCGCCACCTGGGCGACGAACCGATCGCGGAGCTGGCCCGGCTCCGGGTGGTCCGCGGCCGGTTCGAGGCGCCCGACGGCTCGACCTTCGAGCGCGACGTGGTCCGCAACGAGGCGGTCGTGGCGATGGTCCCGATCCTCGACGACGGCCGGGTGCTGCTCGTCCGCCAGTACCGCGGCCCGATCGACCGATGGCTGCTCGAGATCCCCGCCGGCCTGTGCGACATCGCCGGCGAGGAGCCCGAGGCCACCGCCCGCCGGGAGCTGGTGGAGGAGGTCGGCCGGGAGGCCGGCGTCCTCGAGCTGGTGGCGAGCTACCACCCCGCGGCGGGGTTCAGCGACCAGTTCGTCCGCCTCTACCTCGCCACCGACCTCACCGAGGTGCCCGACCGTCGCCAGGGGCCCGAGGAGGAGGCGATGGAGGTCGTGCCGTTCGACCTCGACGAGGTGGACGCCGCCCTCGCCGACGGCCGCCTCTCGGACTCCAAGACGATCATCGGCCTCCTCCTGGCCCGCGCCCGCCGCTGACCCTTCGCGGCCGTGGACGGGTGGCCGGGGGAGGGGTCGCGTCGGACCCCGTCGGTAGGGTGCGCTGCGTGTCGGCAACGGTGCGGGTGGACGACGACCTGCCGGTCGAGGTCCAGGACCTCCTCACCTGGCTGCGAGTCGAGCGGGGCCGGTCACCCAACACGCTCGCCGCCTACCGCAACGACCTGCGGGCCTACGTCGGCTGGCTCGACGAGCGGGGCCTGGTGATCGGCGAGGTGACCGAACCCGATCTCCAGGCCTACGTCGGCCACCTGCGCGACGAGGGCCGCGCCAGCTCGAGCCTCAAGCGGGCGCTCGTGTCGGTCCGAGGCCTGCACCGCTTCCTGGCCGAGGAGCAGGACGGCCGGGCCGACCCGGCCGCCGAGCTGGAGGTGCCCAAGGTCCCCAAGGGCCTGCCCAAGGCGCTCAGCGAGGAGGAGGTGGCGAGCCTGCTCGCCGCGGTGGTCGGCGATGACGCCATCGCCCGCCG
>WBZU01000842.1_pt1 | contig 24908 bp, 12 predicted proteins | sample 5204311 | NCBI WGS metagenome assembly WBZU01 (sample SAMN12344359, study PRJNA552823) | activated sludge metagenome | biome: Activated sludge suspended growth; feature: Nitrification reactor; material: Wastewater; isolation source: activated sludge from nitrification reactor of wastewater...
CGTGGCTTGACATGTGGGCCAAGCCTCCGAAAATCATGTCTCAGGAGGCTTCCATGAAGTTTCACCAGCATCGCTTTTCCGTGTTCTTACCGGGGTTACTCGCGTTTGTCGGGGCGTGTTCCGAGGCGCCGGATTCGGTGCCCCGACATTCTTCGGGTTATGCGTCTTCCTCTTCGTCGGGCGGCGACGCCGGGGCGGGCGGGATGACTGGTGGTGGGGGCATGGCCGGATCGGGCGGGACGGCCGGGTCTGGTGGAGCTGCCGGCTCGGGCGGGAGCATGATGGCGGTCGTGCCCAAGCCGGATTTCGGGTTGGTCGATACGAATCCCAACACCTCGACGTTTGGACAAACCATTTCACCTCGGGATTACACGGGGCAAGTCTCCGCGTGGTACTTCGGACATTCCACGTGAAGCTACTGTAGTGGCCAGTTTGGCTACATGAACCAGATGCAGGGCGAGATCGATGCGGAGCTTGGCGGGACGCCCGGCAAACGCGTTCAATTTTTGGGAGTCAACGAAGCGGGGCTCGAAGCCGGAAACGCGGCCATGACAAACGGCCGGGTCTTACCGTGGCTTCAGGACACGACCGGGCAGCAGGTGTGGAAGAACTGGGCGGTCACGTTTCGCGATGTGGTCGTTCTCGACGCCGAGAACAAGCCGATCGCGGTGTACAACGTGACGACGTACAACCTTGGCGATCCAACGAATTACGCGGCGCTCAAGCAGATTTTGCTCGACGCGGCGAAGACCTTGCCTTGATGTGACGACACGAACAGACGGACAAACGCCGACGTCTCGGACGAGTTCAAGAAGGACAAACCAGGCGGGGACGTCGGCGTTGAAGACCGGACGGACGATGTGGTGCGGCGTCGTCGCATCCTGTTTGGAAGATGAAACCGAGCATGACGATCGTTGTTCGAGCCGCATCGTCGGGTCGTCATGCGCGCGTGGAGAGTCGAGCGAGGGCTTGGTGCGGGATCGGGCTTGCGGGTGTGGGTGCGTCGAGGTGAGGAAGAGGGGCGTTCGGTTCACGAGGGGCCGATTTCAGTTGTAGTGGGTCATCGGCTTGGTGGTTGGGCTGGAAATTCCATTGACGAAATTTGGTCGGCGTGAGGCAAATGGTTTGGCGCTGTGTGCCGTGAACCGCACGTTCGGGAAGGTTTGGCATGGATACACGGATTTGCTTGCGCTGCGTCGAGCGACGGCGGAGCATTTTTGAATTTCGGGACGGGAAATTGGTTTAAGCGCCGAGGAAAGCGGCGATGGAATCGACGGTGGCGTCGGTATCTTCGAGCAGCAGGGCGTGTCCTTTGCCTTCGACGAGTTGGAGTTTTGCGTCGGGAATTGCGTTGACGATCCGTTGACTCAGTTCGGGCGGAGTGGCGATATCCAGTTCACCCACGCGTGCGAGCACGGGAATACGGAGCGCGCTGAGGCGATCATAGATAGACGGTGCGGCGGCGGTCGCTTCGAGTTCGTCGGCGAGGGATTCCGGGTGAGGCCAATCGAGCCATCCCATGGCGCCGGCGACGGCGGTGGGGTTTGTCCGAGCACTTTGCGGGGAAAGCATGCGCGTGGTCATGGTTTCTTCGAGAAACGGTTGCCGAAGAGAAGGCGTGCCGCGGAGCATTTTTGCAAACCCTTGCATCATCGCGGCGTGCGGTGGATCGAGGCCCGCAATACCTCCAATGGTTACAATGGTATTGACATGCGTTTTACCATCGAGTGCGAGTAAGAAAGCGCGCCATGCGCCGAGGGAAAACCCGACGATGGCCACTTCTCGAACGCCGCGGGCGATGAGAGCTTCGTCGATGAGTTCGACGGAACGAGCGATGGACAAACTCGGTATGTGCGGCGACTGGCCATAACCCGGCATGTCGGGAAGCAGAACATGCATGGTGGCTTGCAGCCGTTGGACCAAGGGGTCGAAATCGGTCGGAGCTGACGGCGAACCGTGAAGCGCCAACACCGCGCGTCCGCTACCGTATTCGCGTATGAACATGGTTGTTACACTTTTCGTTCGACACGGGCTGGTGTACACGTAACACCCTGCCCCGAGCAACGAGTTCGGAGCGGGAGGCCAGGTGGGATTCTTGCACGGCTCACGCGTTCGTCGCAAATTTTTCGAGACAACGAACTCGAGATCGCGTATTTCGGCTTTGCGGATATGTTGACGTGGTTTGGGCAAAACGTGTGGATGGTTGGCGGCGCATTAACCTGTGGCTCGAGTCATGAGCCCAATGGTTGCGCACGGGTATCACGACATGGCGAGAGCCGGGGCGTTGATGCAAATCGGGGCGTGGAAGATTCGAGTTTGTCGCGGACGATGTCAGATCGAAGGATGTAGAGTTGCTATCCAAGAATGGTCGAAAGGTGCAGTGATTTCATGAGTTCCCTTCCGCGTGACATTGTTGTTCGATGGATGTCTTTTGCGAAAGAGGGCGACAAAATTGTGGCGCTGCGACGGCAAACCCATGCGGACCTGGGGTATTCGGCGGCGGTCGATCGAACGCCGCACGACGAAGACGGGTTTCACCTCGGGGCATTTGCCGGCGACGAATTGATTTCGGTGTTGAGCGGGTACCTCTATGAAAATGCCCTGGAATTGTTGAACGCGTTTGGATTGCCGAAATTGCCTCGGGTGTTGCAATATGTGAAATTCGCCGAAAAAATCACCTGCCGTGAAACGAGCATTGCGGAGCTCTTGATGGCGACGATGCAACGAATGATGTACGAAGTGCTCCGGCCGCAGTATATCTTTGCGTTGTCCGAGGGGGTTGGCGATGTTAACTCGGGAAAACGCTGGCCCGATACGGGATGGCAAGTCCGAGGGAGCGTGAAGACGCGGTGGGGTGACGGAACGGTGTTGCATATTCCACAACGTAAGATGGAATCGGCATATTGTCGGGCGCGCAAGCTGTCGGAAGCTTTGTGGGATCAGCTCGACACTATGCCGCAGTCGCTTGTGAAATTCCTTGATACGTCGGGGCGGATGGACCTTGCGGCGCACGCGACACTTTTGACGGAGAATTTGCACACTGTGGCTGCGGTATCTCTGAAAGACGAGTTGCCGCGTCTTTCCGCGCAAACACGATTGTTATTTGCGGAGCAGAAACCGCGAATTGCGGCGGTTGATTTTCCCAAACCGCCGGCGCGATTGCTCGATGTGGGGGCGGGTCCCGGGGTTTATCTCGCCGCACTAGGCAAGACGGAAAAATTCAACGGCTATGAATTGATTGGAATCGACGCGTCTAAAGAAATGGTCCAATATGCACGACTCAATCGTGCCGATATCAAATGGCAACACGCGAATGCGTATGACACGAAGCAACCGGCCGAAAGTGTTGATGTCGTCCATTTGAACTTCGTTATGATTCACCTCATGAGTCCAGCCATGGCACTGCGTGAATTCGCCAGAATTCTTCGTCCCGGGGGGCTGTTGTACATTGTCGATGTCAATGACTCTACATTTCAAGGTCCGCCATTGATGAAGGCATTGGTTGATGGTTATCACGATTCATCGGTGGGCGACCGGAATGTATTGAATCTTCTGCCGCGCCTTGCGCCGGAATGGGGCTTCGAACTGCGGCATCGATTCTCGACTGCCGTGCGAAATACGGCGACTTCCCCGGAGCCTGGGTTTTACCCGGACGAATTGCGGCTCGACCACATCAAGATGTGGGCCATGTTTTCCTACATCGGTCAACGTGATGAATTTGCAGCCCCGATGCAAGCCGCTCATGATAGTTATTTTGGTTCGATGGAGAAATGCGAAGTTTGCGTGCAGACGCATGTCTACCAGAAAGCAACATGAGAGATTCTTGAGAGGCATTCGGCCTCGACGACCAGTGCATTGAGTTTTTATCTTTTCATCATCGACGCGCAGGAGATCCAATGACGACACCGACCATCACCAAGGTCCAAAAAGACACACTCGCCGAAGCCAGGGATCTGCTTCAGGAACCATCTCGCGATACCAAGCGCAAGATCCTCATCGCCATCAACAGCGTGTTCGGCGTATTGGCGCTTCTGCAAGTGGTCATTCAGTTGGTCAAGACGGGTACATTGCCCGCATGGGAACGCGATATCATTATCTACCCGCTGATCATTTCGATCAATTTCGGCTCGGCCGCGTACAACGGTTATTGTTTGAGCCGCAAAGGCGGGGGGAGCGAGCGGTGGGATGCGATTACCGCGTGGACGAGTGTCATTCTTCTCCAACTCGTTGCCTTGACGCTCGTTCATTCCAGCCCCAATCCGCCGATCAGCCTCACATCCGATGGAACGTTCTCGATTTTGATGATTGTGTTGACCGGGGTGATTTTGAATCGGCGTGCTGCGCTCGTCTGGTTCGGCATCTGCTTGGTGAGCCTGTACTTTGCCGTTTCGCACATTGGAGGTAATTTCGAATATTATCTCATGACCCCGGACGAGGTGGCAAAGGTCAAAGCCATCGAGGCGTTGGACACGGCGGCGTTCACCGCTCGTCAACAAAAACTCCTCCCGCTGCCGATCGGGCTGATTGCCACGAGTTCTCTCCTGTACTCGCTCATCGGCTTTTTCGCGACGTTCTTCGAAGCGGGCATGATTGGTCAGGTGCTCAAAGCGATTCCGACAGCAATTGACAAAATCCAAATCGCCTCGGAAGAAAAACAGAAACTCGAGCAAGAAAACTTCCGTATGGGCGCCGAACTCGATGTCGCCCAAAAAATTCAAAAATTGATTCTTCCCCGTCCCGAAGAACTCAAGAAGTGTCAGGGACTCGATGTCGCCGCCAAAATGGTTCCCGCTTCGGAAGTCGGAGGCGACCTTTACGATGTGCTTCCGCAAAATGACGGCTCCACTGCGCTCGTTATCGGCGACGTGACCGACCACGGCCTCGCATCGGGGCTCGTCATGCTCATGTCGCAATCGTCATTGCGATTGTGCCTCGAAGAAGCCAACGCGGATTTGCTCAAGTCGCTGCAATTCTTGAATAACATGCTTTACAAGAACGTGCAGACGCGTATGAATGATTCACGTACGCTCACGCTCGCGCTATTGCACCATAAAGACGGCCACATTCGAATGGCCGGACAACACGAGAGCGTCGTGATTCTTCGTAAAGGACAAACCGAGACCGAAGAAATTGAAACGGGAGACCTGGGCACCATCGTCGGTATGATCGACGATATCGAACCGATGGTTGCCGAGACGAACTTCCGTCTCGAAGCGGGGGATTGCATGTTGCTGTATACCGACGGCGCAACGGAAGCGGAAAATCCCAAGCAAGAGCAATATGGAATCGGACGCCTCAAAGAGTCGCTGGTGCGTGCTCAAGGCAAACCCGCCAAAGACGTCGTCGAAGCGCTCTTCTCCGATTTGATGGCTTTTATCGACACCGCTTCGGTTCTTGACGACATCACCCTTGTCGTCGTTCGCGCGAAGGATTGATTCCACGACAACCGCTGATTCGGTCACGGCCATTCTCGCAAATCAGCGTTGCCACTCTCCCAAATACGAAAATAGGCAAACGTGGCGACATGCATTCCCATCGTCGGCCTACGCTGGAATTGCGCACATTGCCATGGTATTCGGTCAATGGCTGACTCGAATCGACCAAAGCAATTCTTCGCCCTGCCCGGCGACAAAAGGTCCGCTATACTGGGCCATCGGTAAATGAAGTTACAAAACGGCGAGTGGCGTTGTCTGGCGCGTAAACTTCTTGCGTTACGAGTGCTCCAACCGATGCTACGAGGAATGGGCAAATGATGAACTCCGGCGGCAAGGACCCTTCTCTGGATTGGCGCTCGCTCATTGATCTCCTGGAAGCACGGGCCAAACTCAACCCCGATTTACGCCTATTTACATTTCTCCAGGATGGCGAGGTCGAGCAGGGCGTTGTTACAGCAGCGACGCTTGCTTCCCAGGCGCGAAGTATCGCCGCATGGCTTGAGCGTTTGGGGCTTGGCGGCAAAAGAATTCTCCTGATTTTTCCGCAAAGCCTCGAATTCATCGCGGCTTTTTTCGGGTGTGTTTATGCGGGCGCGATATCCGTTCCCGCCCCCATGCCCGATCCATCACGTGTCGCCAGAACGTTGCCTCGTTTGCAAGGAATCTTGGCCGATGCCGCACCTGCAGCTGTCTTGACAAACCGAGATGGTGTGGGAATGGCGGCGGAAGTCGCGGCTCATTTGCCGGAACTCACCAAAAATCTGCAATGGATTGCCTTCGAAGATTGTCCGTGGGAATTGGAAACGCAGTGGCATCGGCCGGCAATCGAACCTCACACGCCGACGCATTTGCAATACACGTCCGGTTCGACCTCGACACCCAAAGGGACGATCATCACGCACGCCAACGTTCTTGCGAACGTGCGGGAGCTGCGCGATGCAATGCAGTATTCACCCGATGCGCGAAGCGTCGTATGGGAGCCCTATTTTCACGACGATGGTCTGATTCAAGGGCTCATTCAACCCATATTCACAGGCTATCCTTGTTTTTTGATGGCTCCCGCCGCATTTGTCGCCCGACCGGTTCGTTGGCTGCAAGCCATGAGTCGGTATCGAGCGACGCATACAACCGGGCCGAATTTCGCCTATGAATTATGCATTCGAAAAATTTCCGATGAAGAGCGGGACAAACTGGATTTGTCCAGTTGCATCGGCCTCCAAAATGCCGCCGAGCCTGTGCGGGCTGAGACTTTGCGGCGCTTTCATGAGCGCTTTGCGCCTTGTGGATTGCGCTGGATTGCGCTTGCTCCAAATTACGGACTTGCCGAAGCCACTCTATGCGTGGCGGTCTCTCCTCGAGCGATTGGGCCGGTCATCAAATCCTTCGATTCCACCATTCTCGAACGGGAAGGGCGGGTGTGTTTGGTTGCAGAAGATCATCCACAAGCCCGCCTGCTTCCCAGTAGCGGCGTTCCTGCAGCGGAGACACAGGTCGTCATCGCCGATCCCCAAACGCTTGCCCCTCGTCCGGATGGCCATGTAGGCGAAATTCTTGTGAAGTCTGCCGGGGTTGCCGCGGGATATCTTGACCGGCCCGAAGAATCACAACGCACGTTTCAAGCTCGGCTCGATAATGGCGACGGTCCCTATTTACGCACCGGCGATCAAGGCTTCATGCTCGAGGGAAATCTCTTCGTCACGGGTCGCATCAAAGACTTGATCATCATTCGCGGTGAAAATCGTTATCCGCAAGATATCGAATTGTCCGTGGAACGATCCCATCCCGCAATCGCTCCCGGCAATATCGCTGCGTTTTCAGTTGAAGTTGGTCCGGAAGAACGACTCGTCGTTGTCGCGGAAATCAAGCGTGGCACATCCGCGCCGCATGGTGAAGTGTTCGACGCCATTCGCGATGCAATCGCCCACGAACATGAATTGCGTGCGTGGGCCGTGGCATTGCTCGCTCCGGGCACCTTGCCCAAAACCTCGAGCGGCAAAATTCAGCGCCTGGCAAGCCGTAAGGCATTCACGGAAGGGACGCTTCAGGAAATCGCACGCTGGACCGAAGAGGTTCGCGTTGGACCCATTGCAGACGAGCGTCAGGCTCCCGCCGGTGGAAAAAGCGAAGTCGAGATACAGGCTTGGTTGACCCATTACTTGACCGTCGAGTTTGGTGCTCGCGCCGAAGAAATCGGCCTGGAAATACCATTTACTCGTTTTGGACTCGATTCCGCCTCCGCCGTTCGTTTGGCCGCTGCATTGGGTGATTGGATCGGCACGAGGTTGGATCCGGTCATTGCGTGGAATTATCCGAATATCCTCACCTTGAGTCGCCACCTCCAAGGTCGTGACGATTTGCAAACGGTTGTTCAGCCACAGCATCACGCGCATGAACCCATTGCCATCATCGGCGCGGCATGTCGTTTTCCCGGTGGCGCGACGAGTCTCGAAACGTTTTGGCGATTGCTCGACGACGGTATCGACGCCATCGGCGAAGTGCCGGCGACACGTTGGATCATTGATTCATTCTTCGATCCCGATCCCGACGCCGAAGGCAAAATGGTGAGTCGTTCGGGGGGGTTTTTGGCCGATATCGACCGATTCGAGCCCGCTTTTTTTGAAATATCGCCGCGCGAAGCTGCGGAAATGGATCCCCAGCAGCGCCTGCTCCTCGAAGTGAGTTGGGAGGCGTTTGAAAATGCGGGACAAACCATAGCGGATCTCCGCGGAAGCAATACGGGCGTATATGTAGGAATTTCCGGGAACGAATACCAACAGCTTGGTATGGCCGCGGCCGGGACACTGAATCCATATTTGTTTTTGGGTACGGCGCACAGCACGGGCGTGGCTCGATTGTCGTATTGGCTTGGACTTCAAGGTCCCAATTTGCCGGTCAATACGGCGTGTTCGTCGTCGCTCGTGGCCGTGCATTTGGCCAGTCGAGCGCTCCGCAATGGCGAATGCTTCATGGCCATTGCCGGCGGCGTCAATTTGCTTCTGGCGCCCGAATCGAGCGTTTGTCTGAGCCGCATGCGGGCCCTTTCGCCTACCGGGCGATGCCATACGTTCTCGGCGGATGCCGATGGGTATGTTCGCAGCGAAGGCTGCGGCATGGTCGTCTTGAAGCGTTTGTCCGACGCCGAGCGCGATGGTGATTCGATTTTGGCGGTCATTCGGGGGACTGCTGTGAATCAAGATGGCCGAAGCAATGGGCTCACCGCACCCAACGGTCCGGCGCAGGAAGACGTCATTCGTCGCGCATTGTCGGACGCGGGCGTGCTCCCGCACGAAGTCGATTATGTCGAAGCGCATGGTACGGGTACGCCGCTCGGTGATCCCATTGAAGTCCAAGCCTTGGCGCACGTACTTGGTGAAGCGCGAAGTCCCGAGCAGCCGGTTGGGATTGGTTCAGTCAAGACAAACATCGGTCACGCCGAATCGGCCGCGGGTATTGCCGGTCTGCTCAAGGTCATTCTGGCATTTTCCCACGAACATCTTCCCCCGAGCCTCCATTTTCGGGATCCAAGTCCGCATGTTCCGTGGTCCAAGCTTCCCGTGCGTGTCGTATCCGAGCGTGTTTCTTGGGGATTGTCGGAAAAACGAAGAATCGCCGGCGTCAGTTCCTTCGGTATGAGCGGCACGAATGCGCACGTCATTTTGGAAGAGCCCCCGCGTCGCGAGGAAAAGCCTTCTGTTAATGCGCCGCTCTATCTTGTTCCTTTTTCGGCAAAAACGCCCGACGCCCTCACTGCATTGGCAAAGTCGTATGCGTCGTGGTTATCTACAACGAACGCGCAACTCCACGACATTGCCTACACGGCGAGCTTGCGGCGAAGCCATTTTGCACAGCGATTGAGCGTTACGATTGCATCCAAAGAAGAACTGGCGACTGTTCTCGATGCTTTTGCCACCGGACAGGTGCCCGCCGGGCTGGTTATGGGGAAAGCCCCCATCCATCCGCCGAAGGTTGTTTTCGTATTTTCGGGCCAAGGTTCGCAATGGCTCGGTATGGGACGCCAATTGTACCGGGACGAACCTACGTTTCGCGATGTGATTTCGGCGTGTGATGCGGCGTTACGCAAAGAGATTGGTTGTTCCATCATCGACGAGCTGCACAAGCCTGAAAATACATCCCGTCTTGCCAAAACGCTCGTTGCTCAGCCGGCGCTCTTTGCCATTGGAGTCGCGCTGGCGAGATTGCTCCAATCGTGGGGGGTCGTTCCCTCGGCCTTGATTGGCCATAGCGTGGGAGAAATCGCGGCTGCTCATATCTCCGGAATGCTCGATCTCGACCAAGCCGCTCGTCTCGTGTCTTTGCGGGCGCGCATCATGCAAAAAGCCACGGGTCTTGGCAAAATGGTGTCTGTTTCACTCACGGAAGAAGAGGCGCGACAAACCATTGCGGGGTTGAAGCATCGCCTTGGGATAGGCGCGATCAACGATCCCGATTCCGTCGTGTTGTCGGGTGATACCGAAGCTGTCGACAAGCTCGTTGCGGAACTGTCATCGCGTGGCGTAGCCGTACGACCTTTGCGAGTTGATTACGCATTTCACAGTCCGCAAATGGAGTCTCTCGCCGCGGAGTTTTTGTCCGCATTGGGGAAGCTCGATTCGAAGCCGGCGACGATTCCGCTGATCAGCACCGTAACGGGCAAACCGGTTGCCGCGAACGAAGTGGATGCTGCGTATTGGGCTCGGAATATTCGACAAACGGTGCGCTTTTCCGAAGCTGTTAGCGCCGCTGTTTCGAATGATCGGCCGTTGTTTGTCGAAGTGGGGCCGCATCCCGTTCTGGCCATTTCGATCGAGCGGACGTTGGCGGCGAAAGATATTGAAATCGGCGTGGTTCCGACATTGCGGCGGGAAAAAGACGAGCGCAAACAAGTGTTGACGACCGTGGGAGCATTGCATGCACACGGGTACGCTATTGATGGAAAACAGTTTTATCCGGACGGTGGTCGGGTTGTCCAATTGCCGACGTATCGTTGGCAAAGGGAGCGGTATTGGATTGATTCAGATGCTCGCCCGAATTCCAATACTGGATCCCCGAAAGCAACCATTGACGACGCGGATCTATATCGTGTCGAATGGCGGGAGCAATCCTTGCGTGCATCGAAGGCAATGCTTTCGGGGACGTGGATTTTGCTGGGTCAAGAAAGTCCGCTCATGCGTGACTTTGCAAAACGGCTGGGCACATCGGGGGGATTGGTTGTTACGACGAACGTGACGAATCTCGCAACTACGCTCGCTGAAGTCCACGAACGAGGAAATGCGCTTGCCGGCATTGTTTATTGGGCGGTGGATGTGGCGGTCGAACCCTCGAATGCATTTGTGCCCGACCAGGCGGTTCACGCGACTTCGGCGATGCTGCAATTGGTGCAGGCATTGGTTCGTACGGGCATGTCGACACGTCTTCATGTCGTGACGCGGAACGCGGTGGCGGTTTGTCCTGGAGAAACGATCGAGCTTTCGCAGTCACCGCTTTGGGGATTTGGGCGTGTGGTCATGCACGAGCACCCTGAGCTGGGCTGTAAGTTGGTTGATATCGATGTTGCGGCGGAGAGGGGGGTGGAATCGCTGTGGAACGAGCTGCACGCCGATGACGATGAAACGAATGTGGTTTGGCGCGGTGAAAAACGCTTGGTGGCTCGATTGACGAAGGTGACTTTGCCCGCCGGCATTGCGGTCTCGGATGCCCGACCGAGAGATACAGTACTTATCACGGGGGGCCTCGGTGCATTGGGCTTGCATGCGGCCCGTTGGCTTTGCGAGCGGTATGGCGTTGCTCAAATCATTCTCGTGGGACGTCATGCACCCTCGGCGGAGAAGCTCTCCGAAATTGAACGAATGCGATCGGCAGGGGTGAACGTCACGATCGCCAATATCGATGTGTCGGATGCGCAGGCAGTACGTTCTTTGATTCAATCCCTTTCGCCGGATCAACCGTTACGCGGGATCATTCACGCCGCAGGCGTCCTCGATGATGGGAGTATTGCGAAGCAAACGCCGGAGCGCTTGGCCGGCGTATTCGGTCCGAAAGTCCGGGGCGCGTGGAATTTGTACGAAGCAACTCGGGATGAGCCCCCTGATTTCTTTGTGATGTTTTCTTCGGCGGCCGGGATACTTGGCAATGCCGGTCAATCCGCTTATTCGGCGGCCAATACATTTCTGGATGCGCTCGCGTCGCGAATTCGTGCATCCGGTGGACACGCATTGAGTTTGGCGTGGGGACCTTGGGACGGTCAAGGCATGGCGGCAGCGTTGGGCGACAGCGATCGGGCTCGATTGCGACGAGCCGGGGTCATTCCCATGAGCGCGACTTCGGCAATGGCGCTGCTCGATGTGGCATTGCGCATGCCCGATGCGGTTCTGGTGCCCATTCGTTTTGATTTTGAGCCGCGAGTTTCGCCGGGAACGACCGTGTCGCCCATCTTGCGTGAACTCGTGCTCTCCGGCAGTCGTACGACGTTGTTGCCCGATTCGCCGGCGTCGACCTCCATGTTGGCTCTCGTGCCGGAGACGCAGCGTTTTGCGCATACGCTGGCCGTCATTCGACAGAGTGCATCGGCTGTGCTGGGATTGCCCGGAGCGGAAGCGGTTCCGAGCGACAAGTCTTTGTTTGAATTGGGCCTTGATTCGCTCATGGCCACCGAATTGCGAAATCGAATTGTCAAGTCATTGGGCGTTCGGATCGGCGTAAACGCCATCATGCAGACATCGACACCAAGGGACTTGGTTGCGGTCCTTCTGGGCATGATCGGAGCATCCGCCGCCGACTCGCCGGCGCCGTCGGTATCGAGTATTCCGTCCAGTGTGCGGCGGTCGGCGTTGTATCCTTTGTCGGCCGGACAAACACGCTTGTATTTCTTGGATCATGCGCTCGAGCATCGCGAAACATACAACATTCAAATCGCCATCCGGATTGATACGGCATTAAATCCCAAACGTCTTCAGGTGGCCATCGAAGCGCTCGTCGACCTCCACGACCAAATGCGAATGCACATCGTCGAAGGGGCGGAGGGGCCCATGCAGCGGATTTTGCCGTGGGTGGATGTGCCGGTGGACGTGGTTGATTTGCGGGATCGCGGTGAAAATGGTTTTACACAGCTCATTCGCGATCGCGCTGCCGTGCCGTTCGATCTCATGAATGCGCCTCTTTTGCGGGTTACCCTTGCGCACATCACGGACGAGGCCACCGGCTTGTTGATCGTTTGGCATCATATTGCTACCGACGGTTGGTCGGTCGGCCTTTTCCTCCGACAACTCGACGCAATTTACTCAAACCCCGATACGCACCTGCTCCCCGGCCCTTCGTATCCCGAACTCATCGCCGCCCGAAAACTCGACGATGCTTCAAGAGACCAACATCGCCGTTGGTGGGCGACGTACCTCGAAGGAGTGGAGCCCTTGGCATTGCCCACCGATCATGCTCCGATTCGACGCGATCGACGCGGGGGTATGGTTTCCTTTCGGTGCGATGCGGCATTGTCCGATGGTATCGACGCTTTGGCGCGCAAAATAGGGGTGACGCCGTTTGTCGTGTTATTGGCGGCTTGGGCGTTCATCATGCACCGCTATTGTCGGCAAGAGCGGCTTGCCATCGCCGTGATCAGCAATGGTCGAACAGTTCGGGGGGCGGAGGACGCCATTGGGCTATTTATTGAAACATTACCCGTACTTTGCGCAATGGACGACACTCAATCCGTCACGTCGAACATTGCGGCATTGCGACAGTCGTTGCTCGACGCACTGGACCATGAGCATTTGTCGCTTGATGAAATTCTCGCGGTATTGCCCAAGCTGCGGCGCGATGATATCGGTGATACGCCATTGCTTCGCGTGAGCTTCGTTTTGGAACACGCGTCGTGGTTCCCCGCGACATTCAACGGCGCAAAAGTAGTGCAAGTCGGCGAAGCGGTCAGCGGAGACGTCGAAGGGACGCATAAATTCGATCTGGGATTGGCCATGGTTCGTGATGAGGCCGGTTATCGCGCGTCCATCGAATATGCAGCCGATCTATTCGAATCCGACACCATCGATCGTTTGGCCGGGCACTTGCGTCAAGCCTTGACGGCTATGGTGGCTTCGCCGGAAAACCGTTTGTCGGAATTGGATATGCTCACCGCGGTCGAGCGTCGCCAAATGCTTGTCGAATGGAACGATACGGCGACGAATTATCCCGCGCACAAGAGCATCCACGAATTGTTCGAAGAGCAGGTGCGACGAGCTCCGAATACCGTTGCGGTCATTTTCGGCGATACGCAAATCACGTATGCCGAACTCGATGCGCGAGCGGATCGATTGGCCCACGCCTTGCGTTCTTTCCATGTCGGTCCCGATGTCCTCGTCGGGATATGCATGGAGCGATCGATCGAAATGATCATCGGGCTTCTCGGCATTCTCAAAGCCGGAGGTGCGTATGTGCCGCTCGACCCGAAATATCCCAAAGAACGCCTGACATTCATGTTGAACGATGCCAGCGTGCCCATTGTGCTCACGGAAAATCAATACGTCCAAATGCTTTCCCAGCATCATGCCCGTGTGCTCACTTTGGATTCGTTTACAGAAGAACGACACGTCCCCCCGATATCGTCATCGTCCCGCGTGCAACCGGAAAACCTGGCTTATGTCATGTATACGTCGGGGTCCACGGGCAATCCCAAAGGTGTTTGCGTCACGCATCGAAATGTCGTTCGGCTGGTGTTGAACACCAATTACGTCGACATCTCTCCGTCCGATCGTATTGCGCAAGCATCGAATAGTTCATTCGACGCGGCGACGTTCGAGATTTGGGGCGCGTTGCTCAATGGCGCCGCCGTTGTGATCGTCACCAAAGAAATTGCGTTGTCACTCGGGGCATTTGCGGCGGCGCTCGAGGCTCACGCGGTCAGTATCCTTTTTACGACCACCGCGTTGTTCAATATGGTCGTTCGACAATCGCCCACGATGTTTCACTCATTGCGTTATGTTTTATTCGGCGGCGAAGCCGTCGATCCTGCTCCCGTACGTACGGCACTCGCGCGCGGACCGGCCCATCTGCTGCATGTGTACGGACCCACCGAGACAACCACGTTTGCCACGTTTTACCCCGTTCACGACGTGCCGGAAGGAGCCGCAACAGTCCCCATAGGAAAGCCGATTGCGAATACCACGGCTTACGTTCTCGATGCACAGCGGCAAATTGTTCCCATTGGCGTACCCGGTGAGCTCTACATCGGTGGCGATGGCGTGGCGCGTGGATACTTCAATCGTCCCGACCTGACCGCCGAGAGGTTTGTCCAAGATATCTTTTCTCAGCAGCCCGACGCTCGTCTCTATAAGACAGGCGATTTGTGTCGTTTGCTTGCCGACGGGCATATCGAATTTTTGGGCCGACTCGACAATCAAGTCAAAATTCGTGGATTCCGCATCGAACTCGGCGAAATCGAAGCGGCATTGGCATCGCATGCGTCGGTACGTTCTTGCGTCGTCATCGTTCGTGAGGACAGGCCCGGAGACAAACGCCTCGTTGCGTACGTCGAGCCAAACGGTACCGAATGTGCCACGAGCGATTTACGCATGTATCTCGTTTCCCGGCTTCCCGAGTACATGATCCCGAGCGCGTTCGTTTTTCTGTATGCAATGCCCTTGACGCCGAACGGAAAGATCGATCGCAAGGCTTTGCCCACGCCCGAGTTCGATCGAGCTGCTCTTTCCGTGAGATTCGTGGCTGCTCGGACGCGGATCGAAGAAACGCTTGCGCGCCTTTGGGCCGATGTTCTTGGTCTCGAGGCCATCGGTATCCATGACAATTTCTTCGAGCTTGGAGGAAATTCGCTGCTGAGCATTCGTTTGATCAGTCGTGCAGCCAATGCGGGGTTATTACTGACGGTGGGCCAATTATTCGAATCGCCAACCATTGCCGGTCTCGCCAAACAACTTGCGACCAACAAAGCCGTCACCGCGCGTTGCTTGGTTCCTTTGCGCCCCAGTGGATCGGAAATTCCCCTCGTGCTCACGCCGGGGCTTGCCGGGACGAGTATGGTTTTTCTGCCGTTACGCGATGCTCTTCGCACCACGATGCCCGTTTGGAGCTTCGATGACCCCCATCTCGCACGTCATTCGGAACAGCCGGAAACCATCGAAGAATTGGTGCGCCTCTGGGTCGCCGAATTGCTCGCCACGATGCCCGATACGACGACCTTCCGACTTGGAGGTTATTCATTCGGAGGTATGGTTGCCGTCGAGATGGCCCGACAATTGACAGCATTGGGCAAAGCCGTCGACGGCGTTATCATTCTGGACGGTGGATTGCCGAATAACACGATGACGTTTGATCCCTTGGCATTTGCCGAGTCATTCGCGAAGCAACTGGGTGCACCCACCACCGGGCGAGCGGGAACGACCCATCACGATATTGAAGAAGTGCTGGGTCGCATTGCAATGGCGCTCGGCACACGACAGGAATCCGCGGTCGATGATCCATTGGCTTGGGCGCGAGCTGCGCTCGTTGCGGCCGAGAATAATCATCGCCGGATGATGCAATGGCAAGTTCGGCCCGTTGATGCGCGCTTCGTCGTGCTCCATGCCGGTCAAGACACCACCCACCCGCCGGATCTCGGATGGAGCACCGTTGCAAGACATCCCGTACAGGCGGTATTCGTGCCCGGGGATCACCAAACCATGATGGAGGCACCCTTCGTGCAAACATTGGCTTTCTGCATCGAAGGAGTGCTGGCCCAATACGATGGTCATGCCAAACGACGCTCATGAACTTTCATTCAAATCTGGCGCAACTTCGATGCCGTCGCGAATGAATGGCGTCGACTTCCGACGTTCGAGTGGTGTGTTCATTGGATCCCTGGACAAACCAGCTCGTCGAACTGTCGACGCGCTCGCCTTTCCACATCATCGCCCTCGTCGACCTCACAACCCTCGATGGCGATCCGGGCCGCGACATTCACATCGGCTCGAGCTGCGAGCACGATCACCATATCCTCGCCACATGACGTCGTTGGTTTTCTGGATCATAGGTATTGTGGCGTTCGGTCGCTGCTCCGTGGCACGTGAACGAAGCACACGCAGTGTACCTCTGGTACAGAAGGCAAAACGATTCGGTGGTGATGGACCGGTCGGCTTCCTCGACATGAGAAGCCTCCGGAGGCTCGCATGATTGAGCGGATGTACGGCGACTTCGAAATGATTCCGGAAGATCTGACGCCCGAGGCGCATTTCGAGATCAGCGTCACGCCCATCGATCTCATGACGCATTGGCAACGATGCAGCCTTCTGTCGGATCTGGTCGCCGGGTATATCGCGTACGCCTACCATCAGAGCCGCGAGATGCACACATTCCACGTGTACAGCAGCATCTCCACCATCTTCCAAGAACTCATCGAGAACTCCGCCAAGTACTCCCGTCACCGAGAAGCCGTCATTCGTATCCGTGTCAAGCACTTCAACTCCGTCGTGCGGATCGAACTGCAAAACGACGCCACTCCCGGCAACGCCGAAAAGTTCGAGGGCTACGTCAAGACCCTCCTGAGCGCCGACCTCGAAGAACTCCACTTCCAAATCGTCGAAGACCAAGCTCGCGCAAGCACCCACTCGGGCCTCGGCCTCGTCCTCTTGGCCAAAGATTACCCGTGCACCTTCGGCTTCAGCTTCCGACGCGTCAGCGATGAACGCGAAATCATCACCGTCCGCGCCCACTACTATCTCGAAGTATTTCTGTAGACGAACGCGACGCGTTTGTCTCGTGCACGCGTTTGTCAGGCGCAACATCGTTGCTGCTCCAACGATCGTCGACGAGATCGTCTCGTCCGATGTTGCTACCCGACAGACCTCAGCGCGCCACAGTGGATTCGAACCACTGGCCTTCGGCTCCGGAGGCCGACGCTCTATCCAGCTGAGCTAGTGGCGCACACCGTCTTTGCAAACGGGACTCGCACCCTAGCCACAAGTTTGCCGCTGCGCAAGTAGTTCACTCGCTCCTCACCCCAACCCCAAAAACTTGGCCCTCTCTCCTCACCTTCGGCATGAGCGTCCTCATGCTCCCTGTCCCTCCGCCTTCGCCCAGCACCCCGCTCCGCCAAGGGAACCTCGGTCTGAACATTCGGGGCTCCGAGTCGCCCACGGCGCTCGATGTCCCCGAATTCGTTGCACCTCCAACGAAATTCGCCCCCCGAGCGCTCTGCCTGGTACTCGCCGTGCTCGCCCTCTCGGCATGCAAAGGCGGCGCGAAAAAAGAAGGACAACCCGAAGGCATCGTGAGTTTGTCCGCGGCGACCGAAAAAGAAGCCGACCCGGCAACGCTCGCCAAAGAAGGCGGCCCACGCATGGGCGCCATTCTCATGGCCGCGCCCATTTATTCCAAACCCGACCGGCGCTCCCCAAAACTCGGCTACCTACGCGCAGGCGGAACCGTCGTTCGAGGGGAAAAACCCGCCGCGTACGACGATTGCCAAGGCGGCTATTACCGCGTCCTGCCCGCAGGCTTCATCTGCAACGGCGAAGAAGCATCGATCGACATGAAACATCCGATCATCCGCGCCCTGACCAAACGGCCGGATCTGTCGAAACCGATGCCTTATCCCTACGCGTTTGTCCGGGCTATCGCTCCGAACTACTACCGCCCGGCAACCAAAGCCGAACAATTCCAATACGAAATGCGCCTCAAAGAACACCTGCGGAGCTACAAACGCCTGCAGAAAAAATGGGACGCCATCGAAGTCGGCGCCAATGACGTGCCGCTCGATCCCCAAGGTAATGCCATCGACGAACCACCCACGGAAGCCCCTGATCTCTCCGACCAAGTCCTCTACAACGGCGACGGCAATGACGCGATTCCGTGGTTTTTCCAAGGCGGCCGGAAAATCCCCAATATCTCCACTTTCAAGGTCCCCGATTACGCCATCATCACCAACCGCGTCGCGCGTCACGCCGGCTTGGCCCTCATCGGCACGTTCGTCGGCGATAACGATCGCCGGTTTGCCATGACAACCGATGCGCGCTTGGTTCCGACGTCCAAACTCAAACCCGCTCGAGGGTCCACATTTCACGGCGTCGATATGAAAAAAGGCTGGGAATTGCCGCTCGCCTTCGTCAAAGTCCCCGACGCCTTCAAGTACGATACGAGCCGCCGGGCGCTCGATAAAAAAGGAAAAGTCGCGTTTCATACGGCCATTCAATTGACTGGAAAATCCACGAAAATTGGAGAAACACGCCTCGTCGAAGCCAAAGACGGCACTTGGCTCAAAGATTCCGATGTGGCGATTGCGGTAAAACCTTCCGAACTTCCCGCTTTCGCGAAAACCACGAAAAAGTGGATCGATATCTCCATTCTCAGCCAAATCCTCATTCTGTACGAAGGCACGACGCCCGTGTATGCAACAGCGGTCGCTACGGGGCGTGATGGATTGGGCGATCCGAAAAAGACATATTCGACCGTTCGTGGAACATTCAAAATTCGTGAAAAACACGTAACGACAACCATGGACTCCCACGAAGTCGGCAATCAATTCGAATTGCGCGACGTGCCTTGGGTCCAATATTTCGAGGCCGGCTACGCATTACACGCCGCACCATGGCACGACGAATACGGCAAACCGCGCAGCCACGGCTGCATCAATCTGTCCCCCATCGACGCTCGCCGCGTCTTTATGTGGACCGATCCGCCCCTGCCCACCGATTGGCACGGCGTCCAAGCCGGCGAACCCACCGGCGAAGGCACCGTCGTCCACATTCATCCCTGACAAACGCACTGGGTTTCACCCAGACCCACCCGGGGCTCCGCGCCCCGGGGCCCGCGCAAGGGCCCAGGCCCTTGACCCTGGCATTGGTTTGTCCACTACGTGGCCAAACCAAACACGTATCAGCAGGCTATTGCCGACTGAACCCCCTTGTTTTGGCCGCGCAGCGGACAAAACAAAATTGGTCCAGCGCTCGCTGGTCCGGGTCCAGGGGCGGATAGCCCCTGGTCGGGGTCTGGGGCGCAGGACGGCTAAGCCGGTCCGAAGCCCCAAATGTTCAACCAGGGTCCGGGGTGAAGCCCCGGCTCGAGCTAGTCTTGCTCGTCGACTACCGCGGCGAACTCTTCGGCTTGCGCCAAGAGGCCCGGAAGCCCGCCTGTGTGGATGAACAAGACGCGTTTGCCCGAGAGCAATCCGTTTGGTTTCGTAAGATCGACCAAACCTGCGAACGCCTTGCCCGTGTAGACCGGATCGAGCACCAGCCCGGACAAACGTGTCACTTGCGCCAACAATTTCCGCTGTTCGAGCGACATCACCGCGTACGCCGGACCCTTCGCGCCATCGTGCACGATCACGCGCGCAGGCTCGGGCAGCCGCGAGTCCACGCGTCGCGCGTCCTGGATGATGCTCGCGATACGCGCCTCGAAATACGCCGCATCATCACACACGGCCATCGCCACGGTTTCTCGCGCCACACCGTACATCGCGGCTCCAAGCGCCACACCCGCCGCTGTTCCGCCGGAACCACACGCCACGACCACCGCGTCGAAAGGTTTGCCCCCACCTAACCCCACGTCGATCTGTCGCCGCACTTCCGCCATCGCTTCGACATACCCGAGCGCGCCGAGGCCATTCGAACCACCCTCGGGAATCACGTACGCGCGTCGCCCTTCACGCAAGAGAGCATCCGCCGCCTGATCCATCATGCGATCCCGATCCGGCCACTGCGCGGGCGACATGAATCGCACTTCGGCATCCGCCAAGCGATCGAGCAGCAAGTTTCCCGACACGGAGACGTTCTCCATGTCGTCCGTGCGCAGGTACAAAATTGTTTTGAGCCCCAACGAAGCTGCGCAAAGCGCCGTCGCTCGCGAGTGATTCGATTGCTCGCCGCCGCACGTGATCACCGTGTCGCACTCGAGCGACAAAGCCTCCGCGAGCAGATACTCGAGCTTGCGAATTTTGTTTCCGGCTTCGGCTCCGCCGGTCATGTCGTCGCGCTTGATCCACAGGTCGATTCCCGTGGCTTCGACGAGGCGGCGAGGGCGTTGGATGGGCGTGGGCAGATGAGCGAGAGGTAGACGTCGGCGCATGGTCATTCGAGTTCGACGAGCTTGGCACCACCTTCGACGGCGGTGCCGGCAGTGACGTACACTTTCTTCACTTTGCCGTCGTGCGCAGCGGCCAGCTCGTTCTCCATTTTCATCGCTTCGACCACGACGAGCGGTTTTCCGGCGTGAATTTCGTCGCCTTCGTTCACGAGCACTTTGAGCACGCGGCCGGGCATCGGCGACGTGACGAGTTTGTCCCCCTTGGCCGTCGCGCCTCCGGCGCCCGCTGCGAGCGCTCGCGCTCGTTCGTTTTCGACCTGCACGTGAAAACGTTTGTCGCCTGAAACCACACCGCGGTCGGGCGCTTGTCCATCCATCCACAACTCGACGGACTTGTTTTCGATGTTCAGATGCACCGCACCTTGGTGATCGACGGCATCGAACTTGAACGTGCGACCTTCGACTTCCGCTTGGATTTCTCCGGTCGGCAGCACGGTCACGTCGACGGGTATTTCACGACCGGACGAATATTTGACGAAGTATCGCATGAGCCTTCAGGGGTTCTTGGGGACAAGCGCGCAATGGCCTTGGTAACACGAGCACGGGTTCACGTCCGCGCTTTGGCAATCGATGTTCATCGTGCACACGGCGTCTGGCGTACGCGGCGTCGCCTTGCTCGTCGCCACACAAGCTCGTGCATGACACGGCGTGCTCGGAGCACAGTCGGCATCCTTCGTGCAGGCGTCTTCACTCACGACCGGCGCAGGCAACCGACATCCGAACGAAGGTTCAGGCCCTGTGGGATCCTTCGGATCAGAGCCGACGGAACCTCCAGGATCGGAGGTAATCGGAGTTCGTTTTTCCGAACCTTGGCCATCGCCGGGATGGGGGTCTTTGACATCGCCCGGATCCGAAGACGCACCACAGCCCACGAGCGCGAGTGTCAGCGCAAAAGAAAATTGCCGCATCGATGGGCGGGAGAATAGGCGATCGACTCGAGCATCGGAAGGTGGTTCGTCGTCTCGTGTACGGCCTGCTAGCGTTGCGCTCGTGCACGCAAAGTCCCCTGTAGAACTCGGTCGTTTCATGTCCCTCCAAGACCTCGAAGACGTCGCGCGTCGAGGTCGCCCTGTTGTGTTTGGCGCGGAAGCTCGCGCTCGTGTCGAAGCGGCTCGACGAGCTGTCGATGCCATTGTGGACGGAGGTGATGCGGCGCCTGCGGTGTATGGCGTCAACACGGGTTTTGGCGCCCTTGCTGAGACACGCATTGGTCATCGCGACGTCATCGCGTTGCAAAAGAACCTCGTTCGCAGCCACGCGTGCGGGGTTGGTCCGGACCTACCCGAGCCCGAAGTTCGCGCCATGATGCTCCTGCGTGCGCAAGTGGTCGCGCTTGGGCATTCCGGTGTGCGTACACAAGTTGTCGACTTGCTCGTCGAGATGCTCAATCGCGGCATCGCACCGCGCATTCCTTCGCAAGGTTCCGTCGGAGCATCGGGCGATTTGGCTCCGCTTGCGCATCTTGCGCTCGTGCTGATGGGCGAGGGCGAAGCATCGTTCAAAGGTGAACGAATGTCCGGCGGTGAAGCTTTGTCACGAGCCGGAGTTCGTCCTGTAGAACTCGCGGCGAAAGAGGGTCTCGCGTTGATCAACGGCACGCAATACATGGCGGCGCTTGGTTCGCTCGCGGTGTGCGATGCGCTCGAATTGTGCACGATCGCGGATGTTGCCGGCGCGATGAGCCTCGAAGCGGCGAAAGGTTCCAAGCGCCCGTTTGACGAGCGGCTCATGTCGGTGCGTCCGCATCCGGGCCAAGCGTCTGTCGCGAAGAACCTCCGCGCGATGCTCGACGACAGCGAGATCATGCAGAGCCACGCCGATTGTCCGCGCGTGCAAGACGCGTACTCGTTGCGCTGCATGCCTCAGGTGCATGGAGCGTCGCGGGACGCATTGGTTTGGGCTGCCGGCGTTCTCGAGCGTGAGCTGCAAAGCGTCACGGACAACCCGACGATCTTCTTGCACGACGATGGCGGCGCGGACCTGTTGTCAGGCGGAAACTTCCACGGACAACCGCTCGCGTTGGCGCTCGACTTGGCGGCGATGGCGACGGCGGAGCTGGCGAACATCAGCGAGCGTCGTGTCGAACAGCTTGTGAATCCGGCGTTGTCGACGGGTTTGACCCCGTTCCTTGCACCTCAAAGTGGTTTGCACTCGGGCTTCATGATCGCGCAGGTGGCGAGTGCGTCGCTGGTGAGTGAGAACAAGGTCTTGAGTCATCCGGCGAGTGTCGATTCGATTCCGTCGAGCGCGGGGCGCGAGGATCACGTCAGCATGGGGAGCGTGAGTGCGCGCAAGTTGACGCAGGTGATCGAGAACGTGCGGACGTGTTTGGCGATTGAGATCTTGACGGCGGCGCAGGGCATCGATCAGCGTCGGCCATTGCGTTCGAGCAAAGCGGTCGAGCGAGCGCACGATGTTGTTCGTCGCGTATGTCCATCGCTTGTCGAGGATCGGCCGTTGTACAAAGACATCGCGGCGGTGCGTGAATTGTTGGTATTGGGGGAATTGGTGAAAGCCGTGGAGGATGTGACCGGGGAGTTGGTGTGATTGCGTTGGCGATGGGGCGGGGTAGGTCGTGTGACGTGGGTTTGTCCGCCCGGGAGGGTTTGTCAGGTGTTCAAGTTGATCTCTGCTGGGGGGGTATGGGGGGCGAAGCGAGCGTCGCCGTCTGGCCGTAGGCCAGCCGGCGGTCAGCGAGCGAAGCCCCCCATCGAGAACAAAACTCTTCGCGGAGCGCGCTTGTTAGCGCGCGGAGCGAACGTGCAAATCAAGGCGTGCGGTCTCAATCCCATCACGCGCAAATCACCGCAGTTTTCTGATAAACACGCTCGAAGAGAGAACGCATGTTGCAATCATTGAAATTGGTGGGAGTGGGTCCGGCGCCGGAAATGGAGATGCAATTCGCGCCGCGATTGAATGTGCTCACGGGGGACAACGGGCTGGGGAAGAGTTTTGTTTTGGACGTGGTTTGGTGGGCGCTTACGCAGACCTGGGTTCAACATCCCGCATTGCCACGTGAAGATTTTGCAGGCGAGCCTGAAATCGAAGCCGCCTTAATTGGGGATTCGCATGGCATGCATCATGTGCGGGGTGATTTCGATTTTATTCAGCAATCATGGTCGAATTGGGCCGACGGTAATTTCATGGGTGTCTCGAATCGGGCCATGATTTCCGAGCACCCGTGGGAGGCTGGATGTCCGGTCCTTTACGCTCGTAGCGATGGCAGTTTTTGCGTTTGGGATCCTTTTCGTAATTTTCGTCGTCACAATCGACGAGGCAGCAGCGCTTATCTCATTCCCGACGCTTACCGGTTCGATGCCAAATCGCTTTGGTATGACTTACGTGATGGCGATAAAATTCTTTGCAATGGGTTGGTTAGCGATTGGGTTACGTGGCAACAAGATGAAGCGGCCAAGGAGCCAGGCAGTCCATTCTCCATTTTATGCCGCGTCTTGGAAACGTTGTCACCGCCGAATGAATTGCTGAGGCCGGGTAAACCGCGAAAAGTATTTGCAGATGATGCGCGTAAGTATCCAACGCTTGACCTGCCTTATGAAAACATTCCTATCATTTTGGCCTCCGCTGGAATGCAACGCATTCTTTCGTTTGCGTATGCATTAACTTGGACGTGGATTGAGCATCTGGAAGCATCTCGTCTTGTTCGTCGCGAGCCGGCGAAGAACGTTGTTGTCCTTATCGATGAAGTCGAAAACCATCTTCATCCCGAATGGCAACGCCGCATTCTGCCCGCATTACTAAACGTGTTGGAATCGTTGGGTGATGGGATGCTGGTGCAAATGCACGTCACGACGCATTCGCCTCTGGTGCTCGCCTCGCTCGAACCGCATTGGGATGACAAACGCGACCAGCTTTTCCATTTTGCATTGAAAGATCGCAAAGTCGTTCTCGACTCGGAAGAACTCGGTCGATGGGGAACGGCGTCCCGATGGTTGAAATCGCGTGTATTTGGATTGACGGCGGATCGTTCCATCGAAGCCGAGCGCGCCATGAATGACGCGAATGCATATATGCGCGGGGAAGAACCCACTTATTTCAAAACGCCGGAGGAAGTTGATAAGGAGTTGGAACGGACGTTGTGGGATCAAGATCCTTTCTGGGCTCGTTGGATGACATTCATGGGGAAAACCAAAACATGATTCCGGTGGATAGGGTTCCCTTGCCGGACCACTTTAACGAACACGTTCGCGACGCGGGAAATGAGTGGTTGAGGGAAATATCCGGATGCTGCACCTAGTGAATTCCCCGATTACTGGTCGCAACTTCGCCCTGAACTCGCGCGGGGCTTCGAAGAGGCGCTCAACCGCCCCGACCCGCGTCTCCGTCGCCGTTCCTGAACGACCAACCCGTTCGACCTCCAACGATCCACCGTTTGTCTCTCTCTCACATTGTGAC
>WBZU01000522.1_pt2 | contig 24881 bp, 24 predicted proteins | sample 5204311 | NCBI WGS metagenome assembly WBZU01 (sample SAMN12344359, study PRJNA552823) | activated sludge metagenome | biome: Activated sludge suspended growth; feature: Nitrification reactor; material: Wastewater; isolation source: activated sludge from nitrification reactor of wastewater...
GGTGCGGCGCACGGAGCTTCGCGGCCGCGAACGGCACGTCGATCCTGAAGGAACGCGCCTGCGGCGCCTCGCGCGCTGGCGACAGCGTCACGCCCGACAGCGGCGCGTCCTGCACCATCAGCGGCAGCCGCGAGGCTTCGGCGACGTGCGCGAAGGGCTGCAGGATGCCGGCCTCGTCCGCCTTGAGCCCGGTGCCGTGATAGGGCGGCATCAGCATCAGCATCGACGCGCCGGCGGCCGCCGCCGCGCGGGCCCGCTCGCCGGCGATCCGCGTGCCGAAGCGGCTGCAGGTGACGATCACCGGCACGCGGCACGCGACGTGCGTCAGGCGGACGTCGCGCAGCGTCGCGCGCTCGTCGTCGTCGAGCAGGAACCGCTCGGAGTCGTTCGCGAGGATGCAGATGCCGTCGACGCCCCGGTCGACCATGCAGTCGAGCACGCGGCGCATGCCCGGAAGGTCGAGGTCGCCCGCGTCGGTGAACGGCATCGGCGCGATCGGGTGGACGCCGGTCCACGGGGCGGAGGTCGACGCGGGCATGGCGTGGTCCGAGCGAGGCCGGGCGCCGTCCGGACGGCGGCGCGCACCCGACTCTGCCAGGCGGTCCCCCGGACGCGCTGCGGTATAGTCGGCCGGCGATGGCAACCCCCGCCGGACCGCCCTCCCCGCCCGCGGCGCCTTGCCGCCTGCGCCGCGACGAGAGCCTCCTCGTCGTCGTCGACCTGCAGGAGCGGCTCGTGCCGCACGTGTCCGGCCACGAGGCGATCGTCGCGCGCGCCGCGGCGCTGATCGACGTGGCGCGGCGCTACGGAATCCCCGCATTCGCCACGGAGCACCTGCCGGATCGCATCGGCCCGACGATCGCCCCGCTGCGCTCGCGCTTCGCGCCGGCATCGATCTTCGTCAAGACGCGCTTCGGCGCAGCCGACCACCCCGCGTTCGCGGCGATGCTGGCCTCGACCGGCCGGACGCAGGCGGTGCTCTGCGGCACGGAGACGCACGTCTGCGTATTGCAGACCGCGCTCGGGCTCGCCGCCGCCGGCTACGAGGTATTCGTCGCCGGCGACGCGACGGGTTCCCGCGCGATCCGGCAGGACGACCGCCGGCACGCGCTCGACCGGATGCGCGAGGCCGGCTGCGTCGTCACCGGCAGCGAGACGACGCTGTTCGAATGGGCGGAGCGCGGCGACGATCCCGCGTTCCGCGAGGTGCTCGCGCGGGTCAAGGCGCTCCCCTAGCCCGCGCGGCGCGCCCTTCCCGCCACGCGAACGCGAGGCAGCACGCGGCGAGCAGCGCGTAGCCCGCCGCCAGCGCGACGGTCGGGCGCGGCAGCCCGCCGGCCCACGGCAGGATCCAGCGTCCGTCGGGAAACGGCGAGTGAATGAGGCCGAACGGCACGAGCGCCGCGCCGATCGCGGCGACGAGCGCCGCGCGCGCGAGGCGTCCGTCGATCACGTGGATGAGCCAAGTCGCCCAGAGCATCGCGGTCACGATGAACCCGTTGCCGAGCATCGTGGCCGCCGCCAGGCCGCGCCGGACGTCGGGCGGCAGCGTCGCGACGTCGATGGCCGCCGCGCCGACGAGCATCCCGGTCTCGATCGCAATGAGGCTCGCGACGACCGGCACCGCCGCGAGCGCGACCGCCTTCAGGTGCCGCGGTTCCGCGGTCGCCATCGCCTGCTCGGCCATCTCGAGGCCGACGAACACCAGCACCGGCACCACCACGCTCTCGGGCACGTGCGCGATCAGGAGGCCGGTGAGTCCCAGCATCGTGCCGGCGCCGATCGCGATCCCGGTCGCGATCGCGTAGCCGGCGCGGCACCCCATGCTCTTGTACGCCGGATGCCCGATGTAGGGGGTGGTCTGGATCACGCCCCCGCACAGGCCGGCGACGAGCGTCGCGGCGCCTTCGACCAGCAGGATGTCGCGCGTCGCGTAGCGGTCGCCGGCCGCCGCCGCGGACTCGGTGTTGTCGATGCCGCCGACGACCGTCGCGAGCGCCACAGGCAGCGCGAGCGGCAGATAGGCGAGCGCCTGCGCGAGCCCGTCGACGAACGCGAGCGTGGGCCACGGCAGCGCGATGCCGGCGTCCGCTCCCGCCGCCGGGAGCGGCGGCGGCTCGTACCCGACGGCCCGGGCGACCGTCCACGCGGCCCACCCGGCGAAAAGCGCGACGAGCACCGAGGGGAACTCGCGCGGCAGCCGCACCTTGCCGACCAGCGTGACCAGCACGACGCCGAGCGCCACCATGCCGCCGACCGGCTCCGCGACGATCTTCGCCCACGGAAAATAGAGGATCAGCACGAGCGCGACGCCGGAGAGCGCCGCGAGCAGCGCCGTGCGCGGCACCGCGCGCCGGATCGCGTCGCCGGCGAAGGCCGCGGCGAGCTTCGCCGCGCCCATCACGACCATCACCGCCATCCCGACGATCCAGGCGCGGTGCGCGTCGCCGGTCGTCGCGAACACGGGGCCCACGACCCCGAACGTGAGCGCGAACAGCGACGGCGTGTCGATCCCGAGCGGCATCGCGCAGACGTCCTGCCGGCGCTCGCGGCGCGCGAGCCGCCACGCCAGCGCTGCGTAGGCGAGGTCGCCGACGAGCACGCCTAGCGCGGTGCCCGGCAGCATGCGGCCCAGCACGACGTCGGCGGGCATCCGGAACACGCCGATCAGGATGCCGGACATCGCGACGAGCATCGCGAGGTTGTCGACGGCGAGCGCGAAGAAGCCGTTGACGTCGCCGCGCGCGAACGCGCGGTAGCGGAAGGAACGCGGCTGCGCCTGCATCGCGGGGCGGGCGTCCGTGGCGCTCGCCGTGCGCCTCAGCGCTCGAGGAGGTACGCCCGGCTGTCCTCGAGGAAGTGCGGGCCCTCGTCGGAGCGCACCGCGGTCCCGACGCCCTCGGCCGTCAGCACCTCGAGCAGCAGCGCGCTCGGGACGCCGCCGTTGACGATGTGCACCGAGCGCACGCCTTCGCGGACCGCGTCGAGCGCGGCCTTCGCGCGGGGCGCGTTCTCGTCGGGAACCTTCCCGTCGGCGACGAGGCGCTCGAGCTCGCTCGCGGTCAGGATGTAGGCGAGATTGCCGCGCGCGTCCGCGATGCCCTCGGCGTTGGTCATCAGGATGAGCTTCTCGGCCGCGAGCGAGCGCGCCAGCGCGCCGGCGAGGCGGTCCGAGTCGATGTGGTAGGCGGTGCCGTCGTCGGCGACGCCCAGCGGCAGCACCACCGGGACGAATCCGCGCGACAGCAGGAGCTCCACCAGCTCGACGTCGATGCGCTCGACGTCGCCGACGTAGCCCAGGTCCACCGGCTCCTCGCCCGGCGCGGGCGCGACGCGCATCGGCACCGCGCGGATGAACCGCCCGTCCTGTCCGTTGAGGCCCACGGCCCGCCCGCCGTGCTGGTTGATGAGGCCGGCGAGCTCCTGGTTCAGCTCGTCGAGCGCCATCTCGACGACGGTGAGCGTCTTCTCGTCGGTGACGCGCAGGCCGTGACGGCGGCGCGTCGGGATGCCCATCGTCGCGAGCAGCTCGTCGATGCGCCAGCCGCCGCCGTGGACGACGACCGGCTTCATGCCGACGAGGCGCAGCAGCGCGACGTCGCGCGCGAACGTGGCCTTGAGCTCCGCGTCGGCCATCGCGCGCCCGCCGAAGCGCACGACGATGATCTTGCCGTGGTACGCGCGGAGGTAGGGCAGCGCCTCGGCGAGCGTGCGGGCGGTCGTGGCGGCGCTGGGCATGGGCGAATGGTACCGAATCCCGGCGTCGGCGTAGAAAGCGCCCGCCGCGGGCGAGGTCCGGGCCGGGAACGACCGGATCGCCCGATGACCCCTCCCCGCCCCGACCGTGTGATCGTCCTCGCGGCCGGCATGGGCCTGCGCCTGGGCGCGCTCACCCCGGACCGGCCGAAGGCGCTCGTCGAGGTCGCGGGCCGCGCGCTCGTCGAGCATGCTCTGCGCTTCGCGGCGTGGTTCGATCCGCGCGAGACGGTCGTCGTGACCGGCTTCCACCGCGACCTCGTCGAAGCGCACCTCGACTCGCTCGCGATGCCCCGCGTGCGCCTCGTCGACAACCCGGCGTGCGCGGGCGGCAACCTCCGCTCGGTCGACGCGTTCGACGGCGGCTACGCGGGCCTCACGTTCGTCGCGGACGCGGCGTGCGCGCGGGTACGGCGAGCCTCGACGCAGTCCGCTGGTCCGAAGTCGACACGCCGGAGGATCTCCGGCGCGCCCGGGCGCGCTTCGGTGCGGCGCACCCGGCCGGCGGCGGCGCGCCGGACGGCCGGGAACGGCGAGTCCGACCGGCGCCACCGCCCTCCTCCGCCGATGACCGACCTCGCGGCCCCGGACCACCGCGGACCCGCCGTCGCCGGGCGGCCCCATCACGTCGGGCACCTCGCGCCGTGGTGCGGGATCATGGGGATGCCGATGCTGCTCGCGGATGTCCCGGGGCTGTTCGGCGCGACGCGCTGCTATCCCGGGCTCCACGTCGCGTGGGCCCACGGCGTGCGGATGCCTGCGGGCGTCGAGCCCTTCGCGCGCGCGATCCGCGAGCGTGCGCCCCGCATCGTCAACTACTCGGACCTGTTCAGCCGGCCGATGCCGCGCGGAATGCTCGGCGGCGGCGACGGCGCGCCGCCCCCTTCCGCGCGCTGGCCGGGGGCTTCGGCCTGGCGGACGCGGGCGTGCGGCGCACGCTGCTCTACGCGCCGACCTGGGACGACGCGATCGGATCGTCGTCGCTCTTCGCGGCGTTCGAGGCGTTCGTCGCGCGCATGCCCGCGGGCTGGCGCCTGATCGCGAAGCTGCACCCGCACGCCGAACGCCACGCGCCGATGCCCGACCGCATCGAGGCGGCGTGCCGCGGGCGCGGCGCGCACCTGGCTCGCAACAGCCCGCTCACCTGCCCGCTCCTCGACCTCGCCGACGCCTATGGCGGCGACATGCCGTCGCTCGCCTGCGACTTCCTGTCGTCGGGGCGCCCGATGTTCTTCACGAACCCCACGTCGGGGACCGCGTCCGACGCGAAGGACTCGCGGCTGTTCGCGTGCGGAACCGTGATTCCTCCGGATCGCTACGACCGGTTCCGGAACATCGTCGACGAGGCCTGGGACGTCGAAGCCGAGCGCCAGGGCGAGGCGCGCGCCGCCCTCGACGCGCACACGCACGCGCCCGCGCGCGCGGTCGACGGGCTTCGCGCCGGGAAGTCGAGCGCCTGCGCGGGGCCGGCCCCCGCGTGGATGACCGACGAAGCCCTGGCGCCGAGCGGCGCCTGAGCCGCTACTCGCGTGCGACCTCGCGCTGCTCGAGGTCCCAGTGCAGGTCGAGCAGATCCTCGTCGAGCGCGTCGCGCACCGAGACGATGCCGATCGGCCGTCCGAACTCGACGACCGGCAGGTGGCGGAAGCGGCCCTCGTGCATGGTCCGCAGCGCGCGCACGAACGGCTCGTCCGGGTGCATCGTCTGCGGCTGCGGCGTCATCACGTCGCCGACGGCCGTCAGGGCCGGGTCGCGTCCTGGCGCGATCACGCGGAACAGCGCGTCGCGCTCGGTGAAGATGCCGACCAGCCGCGTGCCGTCGACGACGAGCAGCGATCCGACGTCGCGCTGCTTCATCACGCGCGCCGCCTCGGCGACCGTCGAGGTGCGCGGCGCGACGAGCGCCGGCCGCCCGGCCACGATCGTGCGCAGCGTTCTCACTTGCATGGCGACCTCCTGCGATGTTGCGTCAGCCGGTCATTGAGCGCCGCCGCGCGGGGCGCGTCAAGACCCGCCGGCGCCGGTCGGGCGGTCAGGCCAGTTCGCGCGCGTCGGCGGCCGCCCGGCGCGCTCGTCACGGCGCGGGGTTCGGGTAGCGCACCTGGAGCGCGGCGACGTCCGCGAGCGTCGCGGCGTCGAGATCGACCTGCGCGGCCGCGATGTCCTCGTCGAGCTGGGCGGTCGTCGTCGCGCCGACGATCACCGCGCCCAGGTACCAGCGGCTCCGCACGTAGCCCAGCGCGAGCTCGACCGGCGAGAGCCCGTGCCGGCGCGCCAGCGCGGCGTACGCCTCCGCCGCCTCGTGCACGATCGGCTTGCGCCACCGGGCGCCGACCGTCGGGTATCGCGCGTAGCGCGCGCCCTCCGGCATGGCGCCGCCCGCGTACTTGCCGCTCAGCAAGCCCCCCGCGAGCGGGCTGTAGGCGAGGAGCGACATCCGCTCGCGGTAGAGGACTTCCGGCATCTCGATGTCGACGCCGCGCGAGACGAGGCTGCAGGTGTTCTGGACGCTGACCGGCCCGGGTACGCCCAGCTCGCGCGCGATCCGGCGGAACTCGCAGACCCCCCACGCCGTCTCGTTCGAGACGCCCCAGTGACGGATCCGTCCCGCGTCGATCATCGCGGCCATCCCCTCGACCTGCTCGCGCATCGACGGCCCGCCCGCCTTCTCGAGCGCGGGATCGAACTCGGTCGTGCCGAACATCGGCACGTTGCGCTGCGGCCAGTGGATCTGGAACAGGTCGATGCGCTCGATCCCGAGCCGCCGCAGGCTCAGGTCGACGGCCTCCGCGATGTTCTCGCGCGTGAGGTCGGTGCGCCCGCCCCGGATCCAGTCGCGGCGGCCGGGCCCGGCGACCTTCGACGCGATCACGAGGCCGTCGCGCCCGCGCTTCGCGAGCCAGCTCCCCAGGTAGGCTTCCGTGCGCCCCTGCGTCGCGGCCTGCGGCGGCACCGGGTACATCTCGGCGGTGTCGATGAAGTTGACGCCGCGCGCGACCGCGAGGTCGAGTTGCGCGTGCGCGTCGGCCTCGCTGTTCTGGTCGCCCCAGGTCATCGTGCCGAGGCACACCTCGGAGATCTCGAGATCGGAGCCGGGAAGGAGGCGGCGCTTCATCGCGACGGGTCCTGCGAGCGGATTCGAGCCTCGCATTCTAGGGCTTCCCCGACGTCCGCGGGCGCGGCGCGTCCGTCCGCCCGTCGCGCCGAGGCCGCGCCCGGCGCGTCGCAACCGCCCGCTATCGCCTGACCCGCCGGACGATCGCGGTGCCCGACTTGTCCGGGATCCGCACGACGCCTTCGGGCTTGTCGGCGAAGAACGCGTCGACCGCCTCGGCGATCCCGGGCCATGCGCCGCTGCCGTAGTCGTGCAGGACCAGGAAGCCGCCGGGCGACAAGCGCGGATAGAAGAACGCGAGCGCGTCCTCGGTCGGCTTCCTGAGGTCGGCGTCGAGGTGCACGAGCGCGAACGTCTCGCCGTCGGGCACCGCCGCCGCGGTCTCCGGGAAGTAGCCCTTGCACGCGCGCACGCGGTCCGACGCGCCGACGTGGCGCAGCACCGCCTCGAGCGACGTGTCGTCGAACCGGAAGCCGTCGCCTTTCGCGCGCCGCTCGTGCGCGAGGTCGCGCGCGTCGAAGCCCTCGAACGTGTCGAACAGCCAGAGCGTGCGCCCGGGGAACAGCGCGTGCAGGAGCTTCGCGGTCGTCCCGCGGTAGACGCCGAGCTCGGCGAGGCTGCCCGGGATGCCCTCGTGCTCGATCAGCCGCGCGTTCTCGACGAACATCACGAGACGGGCGAGGTCGGCGCGGTCATTGCGCGGGTTGCGCTCGGTCCAGAGCTTCCGCCACGCCGCGAAGTCGAAGGACGACTTCGCCATCCACTCGGGCAGGTGCTGAACCGCGTAGCTGCCGGAGGCGTCCGCCATTGCGACGCCGGCGCGCCGAACGATCGACCGCAGGAGCCTGCGGCCGCGATCCTGCTGCGTTCGATGCTTCACGCGCGTCCTCTCGTCCCCGGCGACGCCGCGAGTGTAGCGCGACCGCCGATCAGGCGACGACGCGCGCGGCGAGCCCGGCGTCGACGCCCGCGAAGACGCCGCGCAGGTCGAGCCCGGTGTCGCGCCGGAGCGCGAGCGCGGAGGCTGCCCAGTCCTCCGCGGCGAGCGGCGGCCCGCCCCCGCGCCACGCGAGCGCGACGGTGTTGCCGCTCGCGCACCGCGGGAGCGCGAACACGCGCTCGCCGAACGCCGAGGCCAGGCGCGCGAGCGAGGGCTTCACGCCGCGCGTGCGCGAGAGCAGGTTGACCGCGAGCCACCCGCCGGGCGAGAGGCGCTCGCGGCACGCCGCGTAGAACGGCGCGCCGTCGAGGCGGCCCGCGCTGCCGCGCGCGTCGAAGCCGTCGACGAGCACGAGGTCGAATGTCCGGTCGAGCGACGGGATCTCGTCGGCGGCGTCGCCGACCACGAGGCGGACGCGATCGCCGCCGGGCAGCTTGAACGCGAGCTGCGCGGCCGCGATCACGCGCTCGTCGATCTCGACGACGGTGAAGCGCGCCGCGGGCCGGTGGCGCCAGAGGAAGCGGAGCTGCGAGGCGGCGCCCAGGCCGACGACCAGCACGTCGCGCGGCCAGGCCGGCTCCGGACGGACGACGAGCGGCGCCATCATCAGCCGCGTGTACTCGAGCTCGAGCGCCCACGGGCGCTGGAGCCGCATCGCGCCCTGGATCCAGCGCGAGCCGAAGTGCAGGTAGCGGACGCCCGCCTCCTCGCTCACGACGATGTCCGCACGCGGGCGAAGCATCGCGCGCGGACGATCGCTCGGGCGGCGGGCCGCGCGGGGGACGTCAGGCGGCCGGCGCGGCGAGATGCGGTCCGACGAACTCGAGCATCTGCGCCTTCGACAGCGCGCCCACGGCGCCCTGCACCGCCTTGCCCTCCTTGAAGACGACCAGCGTCGGAATGCTGCGCACGCCGAGCGCGCCGGGGATCTCGCGGTTCTCGTCGACGTTCATCTTGACGATCTTGAGCCGGCCGGCCAGCTCGGCGTCGAGCTGGTCGAGCACCGGCGCGACGGCGCGGCACGGGCCGCACCACGGCGCCCAGAAATCGACGAGCACCGGCACGCCGGCCTCGAGCACGTCGGTCCTGAAGCTCGCATCGGTCACTGCCTGCATCGGATCTCTCCGTGGTTTCCGCGATGTCGCCATGATCCCGCCGGCCCGCCCCGGGCTCTGTGACCGGGGTCACACGATCGGGGGGCATCGGGCGGCGGCGTGGGCTACACTCGATCCCGGTCCCCGTCCTCCGGAGCGCCACAGTGATCCCGCCCCGCCTCTGCCGATCGTGGCTCTTCGTGCCGGGCGCCGACCCGGGCGCGCACGCCGCGGCGCGCGCCTCGGGCGCGGACGTGCTGATCCAGGAGCTCGAGGACTTCACGCCGCCCGCGCTGCGCGCGCAGGCGCGCATGCTCGCGCCCGGGCTCCTCGGCGGCTGGCGGGCCGCCGGGGCGGTCGTCGGCGTGCGCGTGAACCCGCTCGACGGCGAGGGCATCGACGACCTCGCCGCGGTGATGCGCGGCGCGCCCGACTTCGTCGCGCTGCCGAAGGTCGCCGAGCCCGACCACGTGCGCTGGCTCGACCGGGAGATCGCGCGCTTCGAGCGCGAGTTCGGCATCGCCGTCGGCTCGACGCGCCTCCTGCCCAACATCGAGTTCGTGCGCGGGCTCGTGCAGGCGGGGGCGATCGCGCAGGCGAGCCCGCGCGTCGAGGCGTGCCTCCTCGCCTCCGAGGACCTCGCAGCCGACCTCGGCGCCGAGCGCGGGCGCGACGGCCTCGAGCTCGCCTACGCGAGGCAGCGCTTCCTCGTCGAGTGCGTCGCCGCCGGCGTCGTCGCGGTCGACGCGCCGTACACGTGGCGCGACGCCGAGGGGGTCGAGCGCGACGCCCGCTGGGCGCGGCGCCTGGGCTACCGCGCGAAGAGCCTCGTCGACCCGGCGCACGCCGCGATCGTCAATCGCGTGCTGACGCCGTCGGCCGAGGAGGTCGCCCACGCCCGCCGGCTCATCGCGGCCTTCGAATCCGCGCGCGAGCGCGGCTACGCCCGCGCCGAGCTCGACGGCTCGCTCGTCGAGGTGCCGGCCTGGCTCAACGCGCAGCGCCTGCTCGCCCGGGCCGCGGAGCTCGCGCAGGCGCGGCCGCACGGCGCCGCGTCTTGACCGGCCGGCGCCGCTTCCTCGTCGTCGTTCGCGCGGGCGACGCCTCGCTGCACCCGGCGTGGGTCGACCCGTCGCACCCGCGCTCGTTCGACCTCGTCGTGAGCTACTACGGCCGCGATCCGGAGCGCTACCGCGACGCGCCGTTCCGCCGCGTCGACGACCCGGGCCAGAAGTTCGAGGGACTGAAAGCGCTCCTCGAGCGCGAGGGGTTCTGGCGCGACTACGACTGGATCTGGCTGCCCGACGACGACCTCGCCACCGAGCCGGCCGGGATCGACCGGATGTTCGCGATGATGGAGGCGCTCTCGTTCGACCTCGCGCAGCCCTCGCTCGACTGGCACAGCCACTACTGGTGGGGCATCACGCTCCGGTCGCCGTCGTTCTGCGTGCGCTGCACCGACATGGTCGAGATCATGGCGCCGTGCTTCTCGCGCGGCTTCCTCGAGCGCTGCCTGCCCACGTTCGGCGCCAACCTGTCCGGCTGGGGCCTCTCGTTCGTCTGGCCCCACCTGCTCGGCCGCGGCCTGCGCCGCTGCGGCATCCTCGACGACGTGACGGTCACGCACACGCGCGCCGCCGGCGGCCCGTCGTACGAGCGCCTGCGTGCCGAAGGCCGCGACCCGGCCGTCGAGCGCGCCGAGCTGCTCGCGCGCCACGGACTGCGCAGCGACCAACCCGCGCGTCTGCTGGGCGCGATCGATGCGACCGGCCGCTACCTCGACCCGACCCGGCGCGACGACGGCGCCCTCCTCGCGCAGGCCCAGCTCCGCGATGCCGACGCGTTCCTGGCCGAGCGCCCGCGCATCGAGGCCGCGTCGCTCGGCCGGCGCCTCGCGCACGCTCCGGGCGAGTACCTGCCGCCGGCCCGGCTGCGCGAGATCGCGCACCGGCTGCCGTTCGGGCACTGACGTGGCGCACCGGTCGCCCGGCGATCGCGCGCCCGCGCGGCACGCCCGGAGGGAACGATGACGGGCGTGGACGTCCTGGTCGTCGGCGCGGGATTCTCGGGCGCCACGGCCGCGCGGATCGTGGCCGAAGCCGGCTACCGCGTCCACGTGATCGACCGGCGGCCACACGTGGCCGGGAACGCGTGGGACACGCTCGACGAGCGCGGCGTGCGCGTCCACCGCTACGGGCCGCACCTGTTCCACGCCGATTCGGACCGCGTCGTCGCGTTCCTGTCGCGCTTCACGCGCTGGACGCCCTGCGAGCACCGCGTGCTCGCGAGCGTCGACGGCGTGCTCGTCCCGATCCCCGTGAACCGGACGACCGTCAACCGCCTCTACGGGCTCCAACTCGACGAGGCCGGCATGGCCGCGTTCCTCGGGCGCGTGCGCGAGCGGCGCGAGCCCGAGCGCACGAGCGAGGACGTCGTCCTGAACCGCGTCGGGCGCGACCTGTGCGAGCGCCTGTTCCGCGGCTACACGCGCAAGCAGTGGGGGCTCGACCTCGCCGAGCTCGCGCCCTCGGTCGCGCGCCGCATCCCGGTGCGCGTCGGCGACGACGACCGCTACTTCACCGCGCGCCACCAGGCGCTGCCCGACGAAGGCTACGCGAGGATGTTCGAGCGCATGCTCGACCACCCGAATCTCTCGGTCGCGACCGGGCGCGAGTACGACGAGGACCGCGCGGCGATCGCGCACCGGCACCTCGTCTACACCGGTCCGATCGACCGGTACTTCGGCCTGCGCTACGGCCCGCTGCCCTACCGTTCGCTGCGCTTCGAGTTCGAGCACCTCGAAGGGATCCGCAGGTTCCAGCCGGCGGGCACCGTGAACTACCCGAACGACCACGCGTACACGCGCGTCTCCGAGTTCAAGCACTTCACCGGCCAGGACCATCCGGGCACGACGATCGTGCGCGAGTACCCGCAGGCCGCCGGCGAGCCGTACTACCCGATCCCGCGCCCCGGGAACGAGGCGCTCTACCGGCGCTACCGGGCGCTCGCCGACGCCGAGCCCGACGTGACGTTCGTCGGCCGGCTCGCGCAATACCGCTACTTCGACATGGACCAGGCGGTGGGGGCCGCGATGACCGCGGCGGCGCGCGTGATCGAGCGGCTCGCCGCCGGGCGCCCGTCGGCCCGGCCCGGATCCGCGCCCCGCTGACCGCGTCGCGTCAGCGCGGGTACGGCACGACGACGAGCCGGTCCGTGCCCGACTCGGCGCCCCAGGCTTCGCCGGCGCGTCCCAGCATCTGCCGCACGTTCGCGCCCGGACGGTCGGACGGGAAGCTCTCGAAGCGCTCGCTCGCCGGGTCGAAGCGCACGATCGCGTTCGCGGTCCAATCGGTGAGCCACACGCCGTCGCGGTCGTCGACCCAGACCGAGTACGCCTGCGGGCGATCGCCGGGGAGCCTCCACTCGCGCCAGGTCTTCGTCGCGGGGTCGTAGCGGCCGACCTGGCCCGTGTGCCAGTAGCTCACCCAGAGGCGGCCCTTCGAATCCGGCCAGACGCGGCGCGCCCCCTGCCGCGGCGTCGGCGGGTCGACCGGCGTCGCGGCGCCGGTCTCGACGTCGATGCGCGCGATGTGGCTGCCGGCGAGCGACGCGTACCAGACCTCGCCCGCGGGTGTCGTCGCGATGCCGTAGGGGCCGTACCCGCGCGGCGCGCGCCACGCCTTCATGTCGCCGGTCGCGGGGTCCAGCCGCCCGTACCAGCCCGACTGGCCCGTGAACCAGATCCGGCCCTGGCGATCGAACGTCGCCGTGTTGAGGTTCGCGTTCGCCGCCTCGGCGGGCAACGGCCACGCCTTCACCGCCTGCGTGACCGGATCGACACGAACGATCGCGTTCAGGCCGCTGTCGGTGATCCACGGCGCACCGTCGGGGCCGACGATCACGCCGTGCGGCGCCGAACGCGCGCCGAGCTTCACTTCCTCGACGCGTCCCGTCGCGGGGTCGACGATGCCCAGCGTCCCGTTGCGCTGGCCCGTGTAGTAGACCGGGCCGCCGGGCGCTGGCGAGGCCGCGACGTCGTGCGGGCCGGATCCGGCGACGACCTCGTAGTGGCGCGGCGCGGCGTCGGCGGCGCCGGCCCCGGCGACGAGCGCGGCGACGACGAGCGCGGTGGCGGAGCTTGCGCGCATCGTGTCTCCGGGTCCTGCCGATCAGCTCGGCCGGATCGGAAGGGATCCGGCCCGGACCGAGTAGCGCTGGAAGACCCACCAGGTCGCACGCATCCCGATGATCGCGATCGCCAGCGTCAGGAGCGCGTGCACGACGAACCGGCCCCAGCCCGGGCGCTCGGGCAGCGCCGCCACCGGCACGGCGTTCGTCCACTGGCGGTTGTACGCGAACGTCGGCGCCTCGCGCGAGTACCAGACCGGGATCGTCGCTTCGGGCTCGAACGCGACGGAGGGCGCCTCCTTCAACACGCGCCGGCCGCCGATCTCGGCACCGGGCAGGTGGAACGGCGGAGGCTCCGGCGAGTCCGCGAAGCGGCCCGAGACGTAGGGAGCGCCCTCGTTCGGGTGCCACTCCTCCATCACGAACGGCTCCTGGCGGTAGCTGTCGTTCCACCAGGCGTGGACGAAGCCCATCACGGCTCCCTGCGCGGCATAGAACATCGCCGCACCGGTCGCGACGATGACGAAAGCCTGCGGCGAGAACCGGAAACCGAATCGCAACCCGGCGCCGGAGGATCCGGACGGGTTCGGGGACGGGGCATCGGCCATCGCGGGGGCTCCGGCGGTCGTGAAGCGCGACGGAGAACTCTACCCCGCCCGACGCGGCCGTCCAAGCGGTGGCGTTGCGCCGATGCCGCAGCGTTCATCCGTCGACCCCTTGCGCTTCGGCGCCGGTAGCCCGGCCGGCCGCGACTATGCTATCGTCATAATGCCTCCACTCCCCGTCGACCCCATGAAACAGCGAACGCTCGTCGCCGACCGCCGCTACTTCGGGCTGGATGCGCTGTCGCTGCGCAACGCCGCCTCGCGCGTCGCTGCGCGGATCGCCGGCCTGCCTCCCGAGCGCGCCCGCATCCGCGGCGCGTTCCTGCGCCAGGACTTCGGCGTCGATACCGTCGACGGGCGCGCACTGCTCGACGACCTGTGCGCGACGGGGCTCCTCGCGCGCGCCGCGGAGGCGTCGTCGGACTTCCTCGTCACGCCCAAGCTGGTCGAGTTCGCCACCGCGCGCGTCGTCGAGCCCCTCTCGCGCCCGAAGGCGAAGCACATCGTCGCCCGCGCCTGCGAGCTCGCCGAGCGCGTCAACCGCGACTGGGCGCGCAACCCGCTCGAGATCGTGATGGTCGTGCCGTACGGCAGCTACCTCGCCCGCGAGCAGCGGATGGACGAACTGCCGCTCGCGCTGGTCGTGCGCGCGCGTCCGGAGTCGCGCCGCGCGCGCTGGAACCGGATGAGCAAGTCCGAGGGCGCGCGCGGGATGCGCGAGGTCTTCGGCGAGCTCTCGTCGTTCGTGCGCGTCCGGCTCGTGACCGGGCTCGACGCCGTGCCGCGCCCGTTCACGGTCGCCTGGCAGTCCGACGACGAGGTGTGATTCCCCCGAAACCGGTCGTCCGCGCGACCGCTGCGCTGGCGCTCGCGGTGCTGGCGCTGCCGTCGGGCGCGGCGCCGACGATCGGCGGCTGCCCGGTGTTCCCCGCCGACAACGTCTGGAACGTCCGCGTCGACGCGCTGCCGGTGCACCCGCAGTCGGCGGCGTGGGTCGCGACGATCGGCAGCGCGAGGCCCCTGCACCCGGACTTCGGCACCGTGTACGCCGGCGCGCCGAACGGCATTCCGTACGTCGTCGTGCCGGCCGGGACGCCGGGCGTCCCGGTGAGCTTCGAGTACGCGGACGAGAGCGACCCGGGACCCTATCCGATCCCGCCCGACCCACCGATCGAGGGCGGGCCCGCTTCGACCGGGGACCGGCACGTGCTGATCGTCGACGCGGGACGCTGCCGCCTCTACGAGCTCTATGCGGCGTACCGCAACGACGACGGGAGCTGGCGGGCCGGGTCCGGCGCGATCTTCGACCTCGCGGGCAACGCGCTCCGGCCCGCGTCGTGGACCTCCGCCGACGCGGCTGGGCTGCCGGTGCTGCCAGGACTCGTGCGCTACGACGAGGCGGCCGCGGGCGAGATCGCGCACGCGCTGCGCTTCACCGCGCCGCAGACGCGCGGCGAGGTCGTGTGGCCCGCGCGGCACGAGGCGTCGAGCCTCACGGGCGAGCAGTTTCCGCCGATGGGGCAGCGGTTCCGGCTGAAGTCGGGCGTCGACGTCGCGCGGTTCCCCTCGTCGGTGCGGCCGATCATCGTCGCGCTCCAGCGCTACGGGATGATGCTCGCGGACAACGGCTCGTCGTGGTTCCTCTCCGGCGCGCCCGACCCGCGCTGGAACGACGACGAGCTGCGCGCGCTGCGCGGGCTCGCCGGCGCCGACTTCGAGGCGGTCGACGTCTCGTCGCTCGTCGTCGATCCCGACTCGGCCGCGACGCGCCCGGCCGCGACGGCAGTCGGCCGCACCGCCGTCGAGTTTCGCCGCGCGTCGGTCGACCACTATTTCCTGTCGTCGGATCCGGCCGAGATCGCGGCGCTCGACGCGGGCGTGTTCGCCGGATGGGCGCGGACCGGCCTCGCGTTCGGAGTGCAGCCGCCGGGCGACCGGACGGGCGAGCGCCGCTCGCCGGTGTGCCGGTTCTACGGACGCCCCGAGGCGGGCATCGACTCGCACTTCTACTCGGCCTCGCCCGCCGAATGCCAGGCGGTGATCGACCGCTACGGCGCCGACTGGCAGCTCGAATCCCCGGAGGTGTTCGTCGTCGCGCTGCCCGATCCGGCGACCGGCGCGTGCCCGGCGGACGCGATGCCGGTCTACCGCGTGTTCAACGGGCGACGCGATGCCAACCACCGGTATGTGACATCGCCCGTCGACCGCGCGCAGATGGTCGCCTCCGGCTGGATCGCCGAAGGCTACGGCCCCGACGCCGTCGCGATGTGCGCGCCGTCGGCACCCTGACGGGCGCCCGCGCGCGATCCGCGCGATTCCTCCCGCCGCGGCTCTCGCGCGATCCGCGCGGCGCAAGACGCCCGTGCCGGCCGGACATCCACTAAAGTAGCGAACCTCCGCCACGGAACACGGCGATGGGCCTCCTCGTCCCCGGACTCGTCCTCTTCCTCGGCGTCCACCTCCTGCCGGCCGTGCCGCGCTTCCGCGGGCCGCTCGTCGCGCGCCTGGGCGAGCGCGGCTACCGGGGCGCGTTCTCGGCCGTCGCGGCGGCGGGCCTCGCGCTGACCGTCGCCGGGTTCGCTCGCGCCCCGAGCGAGCCCATGCTTTTCGCGCCGATGCCGTGGGCGATCGCCGCCGCCCCGTCCGTCGTCGGCGCCGCGTTCGTGCTGCTGGCCGCCGCCAGGCTCCAGGGCCACCTGCGGCGGATCGTCCGGCATCCGATGCTCGCCGGCACGATCCTGTGGGCGGGCGTGCACCTCGCCGCCAACGGCGACGCCAGGAGCACCGTGCTCTTCGGCGCGTTTCTCGCCTGGGCGCTCGTCGACCTCGCGTCCGCGATCTCGCGGGGCGCGGTGAAGGCGTTCGAGCCGAAGCTCGCGCACGACGCGGCCGCCGTCGCCGCCGGCGGCGCGGCGGCCGTCGCGTTCGCCTGGCTCCACGGCGTGCTGATCGGCGTGAAGGTCGTGCCGTTCGGGTTGTGACGGGCATGAACGACGCGCCGCCGCCGCCCGCCTTCGAGGCCGCTCCCGCGCTCGCGCGCCGCGGCGCGCGCCTGCGCCGCTACGTGTCGCCCGCGGTCGACATCGCTCGCCATCCGTGGCCGTTCATCGTCGAGGTGTTCCGGGAGTTCCGGCGCAACCACGGGCTGCTCCTCGCCGGCGCGGTCGCCTACTACGCGCTGCTGTCGATCGTCCCGCTGCTGATCCTGCTCGTCGTCGTGCTGTCGAACGTGCTCGACCCCGCCGCGCTCCTCGACACCCTCGCGCGCTACCTCGACCTCGTCGTCCCCGGCCACACGAAGGACATCATCGACGACCTGTCGGGCTTCCTTCAGCACCGCGCGGCGGTGTCCGGCGTGATCCTCGTCACGATCCTGTTCTTCAGCTCGCTCGCGTTCAGCGTGCTCGAGAACGCGTTCGCGGTGATCTTCCACCACCGCCGCCGCGAGCGGCCGCGCAGCTGGCTCGCCTCGGCGCTGATTCCCTACGCCTTCATCGTCGTGCTGGCGCTCGGCATGGTCCTGATCACGCTCGTTTCGGGCGCGCTGCAGACGCTCGCGGTGCGCGAGATGCACGTGTTCGGCGAGATGCGCACGCTCGACCGGCTGTCGACGTCGATCGTCTACCTGACGGGCGTCGCGGGCGAGATCCTGCTCCTCACGGCGATCTACCTGGTCATGCCGGCCGGCCGGCTCAAGCTCAAGCACGCGCTGATCGGCGGCATCGTCGCGGGCCTCCTGTGGGAGCTCACGCGCCACGCGCTGGTCTGGTACTTCGCGACGCTCTCGCAGATCAGCGTCGTCTACGGCTCGCTCGCGACCGCGATCGCGCTCCTGCTCTCGTTCGAAATCGCCGCGACCGTGCTGCTGCTCGGCGCGCAGGTGATCGCGATCTACGAGCGGCGCCTGCGCCGCGCCGAAGGGCTGCTCCCGGGCCCGCCGATCTGAGCGGCCCTTGCGCCGGCCCTCTCGTGTGCTAGCATCGACTCCGCTTGGAGGTGCCTCGACCATGACACAGCGGGCTCGAAGACCCGCGTCGCCACGGGAGCCCCCATGCCGCGTTTGTCCATCGCCGCGGCGCGCTTCGTCCTGCGCGCGCTCGCAATCGTCCTGCCCTTCCTCGCCGCCACTCCGGTCGCGCTGTTCGCGCTTTCCGCACGAGCGACCGTGTCACCGTTCCCCCCGGTCGACCTCGGTACGGTTCCCGTCGGCTTCTCGACCACGTACGACCTCGTCGTTCCGCTGACGATCCCGTTCTCGTCGATCCCGGCGAGCTACGACGGCGTCGTGCTCTACACGGCGCCCGATCCCGCGACGGTGACCGCGCTGGCGATTCTGGGCTTCGCCTCGCCGGTCACCGTCGGGCAGGTCAAGACGCTGATGCCCGCGGCGGCGATCACGTTCCCGGCGCCGACCGCGAATTTCGGCAATCCGTCGGGCGGCTTCCTGTTCACCGAACTCGGGTGCGACGCGTCGTCGTGCTCCTATCGGTTCGGGTTCGCGCCGCCCGCAGCGGGAACCTTCGACGCCCACGTCGAGATCGGCGTCGCCGGCGTGGCGATCGTCAATGGCGGGCTCATGGGATCGCTCCTCACCCTCCTCTACCCGCTCGCCGCGAACTTGATCAATGCCTATCTGGTGTACGACGTCACGGGCAAGGCGGTCGCGGTGGCGCAGGCGCAGCCGGTGCCGGGGTCCGACGCGCGGATGCTCGCCGTGCTGAGCGCATGGCTGGCGGTCGCCGGATCGCTCGCGCTCGCACGGGCGAAGGGTCAGCGGCGGCAGACCTCCGGCAGGTAGCGTGCCGGGATGTCGACCGGCACGCACATCCACCGGACGCGCCGGTCCTCGTCGACGGCCGGCGCGAGCAGGATCTGCTTGCCGGCGGCGCCGGGCACCGACGGCCCGAGCGACACGCGCACGCGGCCCGTGGTCGGGCTCACGGCCACGTCCTCGACGTAGCGGCCGTCGCTCCGGGCGACGAAGAGCCCGGCTTCGCGCGCCTCGCCGATCGTGCCGGTGCGTTCCCACGCCGCCTCGACGGCGTCCTGCACGACCGCGAGCGACGCGAGCGTCGACGCGAGCGCGCCGCGCGCCGCGTGCGCGATGTACTCGGCGCGCAGCGCGGGCGCGAGCAGCGACGCGGCGACGACGATCGCGCCGCCGCCCAGCACGATGCCCGCCGCGAGCGAGACGGGCGCCGAGCGCGCGAGCGCGTCGACCGCCTTCGACACGCTCTTCCCGTCGGCCTCGGCGCGCGCGACGACCCTGCGCACGCGGCCCCACAGGAGCGCGTCGGCCGAGAGCGCCGCCAGCACCGACGGGAACAGCCACACCGACGCGGCGAGCGCGATCCACCAGGCCGCGCCCGCGCCGTCGAGCGGGCCGGCGAGCGCGGCGAACGCGAACGCGCCGACGAGCGGCAGCGCCGCGAACACGGCGCCCTCGGGCCACAGCCTGCGATAGAACGCCCAGACCGGCGGCGCGAGGAACGCCGTCCAGTTCCATCCGGGACGCGATCGGCCGGAGCGCTCCCAGGCGAGGAACCGGGGCACGTAGCGATCGGCCTGCGGCCCGACGGCGATCCGGTAGAGCACCGCGAGCGCGGGCCGCACCACGGTCGGGCCGCCGGCCCCGGCGGCGCCGGGGAGGCGGATCGTGACGTCGGCGATCGTCGCGCCCGCGGCGCCGCGCTGCGCGCCGCCGGACGCGAGCCGCATGCCGCCGTCGAGCGCGCCCGCCGCGCCGTTCGCCTGGTTCATGCCGCGATTGTCGCCGCAGCGGCGCGGCGATGGCAATCCGGGCGTCCGTCCTACGGCGCGGCCCGCGTTCGTCCTACGCGCGCGGCTCCGCTACGCCCCGGTGTCGTACTCGACGGTCTCCGAGGGATCTTCCTCGTAGGCGTGGCCGAAGGCGATGCGCCCGCGCCCGCGCAGCGTGAGCTCCTCGCGGCGCAGCTCGATCTCCTTCTCGCCCTCGACGGTGCAGAACGTGCCGTTCGTGCTGTGGTCGATCAGCACGAACTTGTCGCGACGGCGCTCGATGCGCGCGTGCTGGCGCGAGGCCATCCGGTCGGCGATCACCATGTCGCTCTGCGCATCGCGCCCGAACGTGTAGAGATTGACGTCCGGGCCGAGCTCGACGGCCTTGTCCCCGTGCGCGAGCCTGAGCGCGGCGGCGCGCAGCGCCGCCCGCGGCGCCATCGCGGTCAGCTCCTCGCGCGACTCCTGCCAGATCAGTTCGAAGACCGCGATGTCGTTCTGCTTGCCGCGGACCGTGTGCGTGTCCTGCGTGCGGGTGCGCGAGCGCAGCGACGGCGACAGGGTCGCGAGCGTGTCGGCGGACAGGAGCGTCTGCCCGGCCTTCGCGAGCGAGGTGAGCCGCGCGGCGAGGTTGACCGAGTCGCCGAACACGTCCTTGCTCTCGACGATCACCGGGCCGTAGTGAAACCCGGCGTGGATCGCGAGCGGGGCGCCGCGGCTCGTCTTCATGCCCGAGACCTGCGTCTGCATCGTGATCGACGCGTAGGCGGCGTTCGCGGCGTTCGGGAAGATCGCCATCGCCTCGTCGCCGATCGTCTTGACGACGCGGCCGCCGTGCTCCTCGCAGACCTGCCGGATCACGTCGAGCGCGTGCGTGATCGTCGAGAGCGCCTCGGCGTCGCCGAGGGTCTCGTAGAGCCGCGTGCTGCCGGCGATGTCGGCGAACAGGATCGCGGCCTGTCGCGGTGCGGGGGCGGATTCCATGCGATGCGCTGCGCGGGTCGAACGCGAGAGTATAGGGGAACAGGGTCGGGCATCAAGGCCGGGCGGGAGCCTCCGCCGCGCCGCCCGTCGGCGTCAACGCGAACTTTCCCGCCCGCCGCCCGTCACGCGGGGCTTGGCCCGGACGCGCGCGCGGCGGTATCCTCGCCGGGCGCCGGGGCCGGGCCCGGAACCGGCGGCGACGGACGGGACACGCGATGGAAAAGCTGGGACGCTACCAGATCCGCGAGATCATCGGCGAAGGCGCGATGGCGCGGGTCTACAAGGGCTACGACCCCGAGATCGACCGCGAGATCGCGGTCAAGCTGCTGAAGAGCCAGCTCGCGGAGGACGATCAGTACCGGCTGCGCTTCCTGCGCGAGGCCAAGGGCGCCGGCACGCTGTCGCACCCGAACATCGTCACCATCTTCGACGTCGGGGTCGACGGCAAGCATCCGTACATCGCGATGGAGCTGGTCGACGGCATGACGCTGACCGACCTGATCCGCAGCGGTCAGCCGATGTCGACGCGCGACGTCGTCGAGATCGGCATCCAGCTCACCCGCGCGCTCGACTACGCGCACAAGAAGGGCATCGTCCACCGCGACATCAAGCCGGGCAACATCATGCTGGTGTCGTCGGGGAACCAGGTCAAGGTGACCGACTTCGGCATCTGCCGGATCGACGGATCCGACCACGAGCTCACGCAGCACACGCAACTGGGCGACGTCCTCGGGACGCCCAACTACATGTCGCCCGAGCAGGTGCTGGGCCAGAAGGTCGACTCGCGCTCGGACCTCTTCTCGGTCGGCGTCGTCCTCTACAAGCTCGTCACCGGCGCGCTGCCGTTCGAGGGCGACTCGATCATCAGCGTGGCGATGAAGATCACCCAGACCGACCCGCCGACGGTCGAGAAGCTCCGCCCCGACGTCCCGCTGTCGTTGCGCCGCGTCATCGAGCGCTCGCTCAAGAAGCAGCCGGAGAAGCGCTTCCAGACCGGCGAGGAGTTCGCGCAGGCGCTGATCGGCGTGGCGCGCGAGCTCAAGGAGGCCGAGGAGAAGCAGGGCAAGGGCAAGGGCCTGTCGCTGTCGGTGCGGTGGGCCGCGATCATGGCGGCGATCGTCGTGGTGACGATGACGCTGACCGCGACGATCCTCTACCAGCGCCAGTACGCCGCGATGCTCGACCAGGTCAAGGGCTACGGCGGGTCGCTGGCGAAGTTCATGGCGACGCAGAGCGCCGTGCCGCTGCTCGCGGAGGACTACGCGGCGATCGACGTGTTCGTGCAGGAGACGCTCGCGCGCCAGGACTTCCCGTATCTGGTCGTCACCGACGACGAGGGCGTCGTGCGCGGCAGCAACGACCCGAAGCAGGTCGGGCAGCGCTACGCGGCGCCGGTCGCGACGCTGGTGGGCTCGCCCGACGCCGAGGTCGAGGTCCGCACGCACGAGCTCTCGAGCGGCAACGTGCTCGACTTCACCTCGCCGATCCTGTTCCAGAAGAAGCCCATCGGCGCGGTGCACCTCGGCATCTGGGAGGCGCCGCTCGCGCGCGTCGCGAACCTCGTCTACGTGCTGCTGGCGATCCTCACGCTGGTCACGGTCGCCGCGGTGGCCGCGGGCACCTTCCTGCTCGCGCGCCGGATCGCGGCGCCGATCCGCGTCCTCAAGAGCTCGCTCGACGAGATCGCGCACGGCCGCTACGACGTGCGCATCGGCGAGACGCGCAAGGACGAGTTCGGCGAGCTCTACGCGGCGTTCGACAAGACCGCCGAGGCGCTCGAGGCGCGCCACGAGCCCGCGTCGCCGCCCGCCCATCCGACCGCCGCGGCCACGCAGCCGGTCGCCGCGGCCCAGGGCTGACGACATGCTGCGCGCCGCCGCCCTCGCCGCCTTCGCGCTCCTCGTCGCCGCCTGCGCGGAGACCCCGCAGCGGCCGCCCGATGCCCGTCCCGCGCCCGTCGCGGTCGCCCCGGCCGACCCGGGCCCGGTGCTCGCCCGCGACGCGTCGTTCGTCGTCGTCGTCCCGCGCGCCGGCGAGGACTTCGGCGCGCTCGCCGAACGCTGGCTGGGCGACCGCTCGCGCCGCTTCGAGATCGCCGAGTTCAACCGACAGGACGAGGCGCGCGCCGGACGCCCGGTCGCGGTCCCCGTGAAGCCGCTCAACCCGGGCGGCGTCGAGCCCAATGCGGTCCAGACCGTCCCGATCATCACCTACCACCGGTTCGGCCCGAAGCCCTCGACGATGACGGTGACGCCGTCGGCGTTCGAGGCGCAGATGCGCTACCTCGCGCAGAACGGGTACACGGTGGTCCCGATGGCGCGGCTCGCGGAGTTCCTCGAGGGCCGGATCGCGCTGCCGAGGAAGTCGGTCGTGATCACGATCGACGACGGCTACCGGTCGACCTACGAAGTCGCCTGGCCGGTGCTGAAGAAGTACGGCTTCCCGGCCACCGTGTTCCTGTACACCGATTTCGTCGGCGCCTCCGACGCGCTCACCTGGGCGCAGATGAAGGAGATGTCCGCGTCCGGGCTGGTCGACATCCAGCCGCACTCGAAGACCCACTCGAACCTGACGATGAAGCTCGCCGACGAGAACGACGCGCGCTATCGCGAGCGGATCCGCCGCGAGGTCGAGACTCCCGTCGACACGATCCGCCAGCGCCTGGACGAGCCCACCGTCACCTACGCGTTCCCCTACGGCGACGTCAACGAGACCGTGGTCGAGTACCTGCGCGGGAAGGGCGTGAAGATGGGCGTCACCGTGACGCCGGGCGGCAACCCGTTCTTCGCGCCGCCGCCGATGCTCCGCAGGACGATGGTGTACGGCGCCGACGACCTCGACGTCTTCCGCGGCAAGCTCGTGACCGCGCTGCCGGTCGCCCGCCCGTGAGGACGGCCGGGCGCGCCAGGGCGGCCGCGGCCGTCGCCGTCGCGGTGCTGGTGGGCGCCTGCGCGCAGGCGCCGACCGCGCCCGAGGAGCCCGCCCCTGCACCCCTGATCCGCAGCGACGGCGCGCGCGACGAGGCGGTCCGGCGCCACCGCGAGCTCGCGCGCGAGGCGCGCGCCGCGGGCGACCTCGCGACCGCGGTCGATCACCTGCACGTCGTCGCGATGCTCGCGCCGGGCGACGAGGCGGCGCGGCGCGACGCCGAGACGCTGCGCGCCGAGATCCAGCGCGGCGTGCGCGAGAACCTCGAGGCCGGCCGCGCGGCGATGCGCTCCGGCGACAACGCGAAGGCTTCGACGGCGTTCCTCCACGTGCTCGCGCTCGAGCCGCGCAACGCCGAGGCGGCGCGCAACCTGCGCGAGATCGACCGCCAGAACATGGCGCGCGCGCAGGCGAACCGCGCGGCGCGCGTGCGCGTCGAGGACCTGTTCGCCGATGCGCGGGCCGCCAGGGCCGCCCCGCCCGCCGGCTATGCGGCGGCGCCCGCGGCGGCCGCTTCCGCGACGGGAGTCGCCAACGACTACGACCTCGAGCAGCGCATCGAGATGCTGCGCGCAGGCGACAGCGCGACCGCGCTGCGCGAGCTGAAGGCCTGGGTCGACGCCCATCCGAAGGACCGCGCGGGGCGCCAGCGCGTCGGGGCGGCCGTCGCCGAGCGCGCGAAGGAGCTCGAGGCCAGGGGCCAGCGCGAGGCCGCGCTCGGGCTCTACGAGCAGGCGCTCGCGCTGCGCGGCGAGCCGCAGGCCGAGTGGTCGTCGCGGATCGCCTCGCTCCGGAAGTCGGTCGCGAGCGACTACTACAACGAGGGCGTCAAGCTCATGCGGACCGACCTCGACGGGTCGGTCGCCGCGCTCGAGAAGGCGGTCAGGCTCGATCCGCAGAACGCGAACGCCGCGAATCGCCTGCGCGAGGCGAAGGCCGCGCGCGACAAGCTTTCCCGCATGCCGGGGAAGTGAGGGGTCGGGGCCGGCGGCGCCCCTTCCTCCACGCGGAAGTTCGCGGGCCGTCCGGCGGGCCGACGGGGTTGCGGCGATGCGAAAGGCGTCGATTGCCGGAACCCGACCCACCGAGACGTCGTCGTCCTCGGAGGTCGGACTTCCGTCCGACGCCCTTCCTTGCATGCAGCGAAGAGCGTGGGGCTCGAGCCCGACCCATCGCGCCGCGACCTCGCCGAACGCGCGGCGTGGCCCGCCGGGCCGAGCGGCCTCCCTGGACGTTCAGCGTGAGCCGCAGGGTCGAGCGTCGGCCGCGGCCGCCACTCGCACATCGCGTGTCGATCCCCATCCTCCGGATGGGGCCCCTCGCCGCGCAGCTCGGTCTCGCGGCCTCCTTGCACGCGCGGCGCGATCCGCGACGCCGAGCGTCGGCCGCGGCCGACACTCGCATTCATGCGCGTCGATCCCCGCGCGGAGCGCGGGGCGCTCGACGAGGCGGAGCAGGGGCCCCGCGCCTTGCGCGGGGATGCGACCCGAGTCGGGCGCAGGGCCGGCGAACGCGGCACCGCGGATCGGCGCGGCGGTCCATCGCCGGCCCCTCGCCGCGCAGCTCGGTCT